>JAABUU010001075.1_pt1 | contig 50079 bp, 40 predicted proteins | sample 5559301 | NCBI WGS metagenome assembly JAABUU01 (sample SAMN10711884, study PRJNA513360) | rock metagenome | isolation source: Antarctica rocks | place: Antarctica: Victoria Land, Richard Nunatak white | reverse complement strand
GCCCGAGACGGGGGCTGCACCCACCCCGGCTGCGACCGGCCCCCCTCCTGGTGCGAAGCCCACCACCTCCACCACTGGGCAGACGGCGGCCCCACCACCCTGGCCAACCTCACCCTGCTATGCCGACACCACCGCCGCCACCGCCCCCGGCAGCACCGGCAGCATCGGCAGCACCGGCAGCATCGGCAGCACCCCCACCAGCACCGGCAGCACCGGCAGCCCCGGCAGCCCCGGCACGGTGGAACAAGCCGCTCACCCCCGAAGACGACGTCTTCGGCGAACTCGACGCCAACGGCAACCGCCGCCCCCACGACCCCCACCCCACCCGCAAACCACCCACCGAAGAAGAAGAACAAGCACTCGACGAATGCTTCGGCATCGTGCGCACCCGCGCGACCTCCGCCGCCAGCGAGCCCGCGGCTGGCGGTACGGCCTGATGGCGCTCGCCGGAGTGCGGGTGGGTGCTCGAGGTCAGCGGTAGCTGTGCTCCGCTGTGGGGTAGCGGCCCTCGCGTACGTCTGCCAGGTACTCGCCCGTCGCGGCGGTGAGCGTGCCGCGGAGGTCGGCGTACCGGCGGACGAACTTCGGCCCCGAGCCCGGAGTCAGGCCGGCCATGTCCGTCCAGACCAGCACCTGCGCGTCGGTGTCAGGTCCGGCACCGATGCCGACCGTGGGGATGAGCAGCTCGCTCGTCACCTGGGCAGCAAGGTCGGCCGGCACGACCTCGAGCACGATGGCGAAGGCGCCGGCTCGCTGCAGGGCGATGGCGTCCTCGAGCAGCTGGTCGCCGGCGTCGCCCCGGCCCTGCACTCGATAGCCGCCGATCCCGTAGACGCTTTGCGGCGTCAGCCCGAGGTGACCCATCACGGCCATTCCCGACGACGTCAGCAGCTCCACCTGGGGGGCAACGCGGCGCCCGCCTTCGAGCTTGACGCCGTGGGCGCCGCCTTCCTTGACCATCCGCAGAGCTGCCGCGAGCGCCTGTTCCGGCGAGGCCTGGTAGGAGCCGAACGGCAGGTCGGCGAGCACCATGGCGCGCGAGGTCGATCGGACAACAGCCCGGACGAGCGGCAGCATCTCGTCGACGGTCACCGGCACCGTCGTCTCGTAGCCCAGCACGTTGTTGCCGGCGGAGTCACCGACCAGCAGAACGGGCACGCCGGCTTCGTCGAAGATGCCGGCAGTCAGCATGTCGTAGGACGTCAACATCGCCCAGCGCTCGCCGCGCTCCTTGGCGAGTGCGATGTCGCGCACGGTGACACGGCGCCCGCTGACCCCGCCGTACAGGGCGGGCAGCGCCTCCCCGGTTCCGCTGTCACTCGTCCGGTCCGCCATGCCGATCTCCTCACCGTTCAGGTGGCGCTGTCGGGGCTGATGCTGGCACGCGCGCATCAGGGCCGGGCACCCGCGGCGTCCGGCGGGGTGAGCGTCACACGACCACGCCAGCTATTGCGGTCCAGCGGTCGGCTCGCGCCAGCGCGAGGTGATGGGCAGCCGGCGGTCGCGGCCGAACGCCTTGCCGGTCACCTTCGGACCGGGGGGGTACTGGCGACGCTTGTACTCGGCCAGGTCGACGAGGCGGATGACTCGCTCGACGAGCGCGGCGTCATGCCCCTGGCTGACGAGCTCGTCCCGGCCGAGGTCACGTTCGACATAGCCGTCGAGGACGACGTCGAGCTCGGCATAGTCCGGCAACCGGTCGGAGTCGAGCTGGCCGGGGGCGAGCTCGGCGGACGGCGGCTTGTCGATGATCTGCTGAGGAATCGGAGGGATCTCGCCGCACTTCTCGGCCGCCGTGTTGCGCCAGCGGCACAACTGCCACACCAGCGTCTTCGGCACGTCCTTGATCGGCGCGTACCCGCCGGCACTGTCGCCGTAGAGGGTGGAGAAGCCGGTCGCCAACTCACTCTTGTTGCCAGTCGTGAGCACGAGATGCCCGTCGGCGTTCGACAGCGCCATCAGCGCCGTTCCGCGTACGCGGGCCTGCAGGTTCTCCTCTGCCAGCCCGGTCAGCGCCATCGACGCCTGGTAGGCGTCGACCATGGGTGCGATCGGCAGGACCCGGTGTTGGGTGCCCTGGCGCTCGGCGAGCTCGGCTGCGTCGGCGACGGAGTGCTCCGAGGAGTACGCCGAGGGCATCGCGACTGTGTAGACGTGCTCGGCGCCGATCGCATCGACAGCGACTGCCGCGACGATCGCGGAGTCGACCCCGCCCGACAGGCCGAGGACGACCGAGCTGAACCCGTTCTTGCGGATGTAGTCGCGGGTGCCGGTGACGATGGCCGACCACAGCTCGGCGTCAGGGTCGAGCCGGTCGGCATAGCCGGCGCTCTCCGGCTCGTACGCCGGCAGCGGCTGCTCGTCGAGAAATACCGCCTGTACGTCCACCGCCGTGTTGTCGCCGGCATCCACCGGTCCCGTCGTTCCGGTGCCGCTGGGCGAGGGCAGCTCCAGGTCGTGCACGAGCAGGGTCTCGACGAACTGGGGAGCGCGGGCCAGCAGCGCGCCGCTCGCATCGACGATGAGCGAGTCGCCGTCGTAGACCAGCTCGTCCTGAGCGCCCGCCAGGTTCACGTAGGCCAGCGCGGCACCTGCCTCACGCGCCTTGCGCGCCGCCAGCTCGTCGCGGGTGTGCGACTTGCCGCGCTCGTAGGGGCTGCCGTTGATGCAGACGATGAGACCGACGCCGGCCGCCCGGGCGACCGCGACCGGGCCGCCGTCCTGCCAGAGGTCCTCGCAGATCACCAGGCCGACGTCGATTCCGTGCAGGCGCAGCACCGGAAACCGGTCACCTGGGACGAAGTAGCGGAACTCGTCGAAGACGCCGTAGTTGGGCAGGTGGTGCTTGGCGTAGCGGGCGACAACCTGGCCCTCCCACAGCACGGCGGCGGCGTTCTGCGGCTCCCCGGCGGGTCGCCCGAGGCGTGGGGTGGGAGTGGGGGAGCTGTCAAGGTAGCCGACGACGACAGCGACCCCGCCGTACCCGTCGCCGGCGAGCTCACGCGCGAGGCGCTCGAGCCGGGCGCGGCTGGCCGTGGCGAACGAACGTCGCAGCACCAGGTCCTCGGGCGGGTATCCGGTCAGCGTCATTTCGGGGAACGCCACGAGGTGCGCCCCCGCTCCGGCGGCCTGCGCCGTCCAGCTGAGTACCGCGCGGGCGTTGGCCTCCAGGTCGCCGACGACCGTGTCGATCTGGGCGAGCGCCACCCTCAGCTGCGGCATGGCCCAAGCGTAAGGCCGCCACCGGGCACCGCTGGACGGGTCCTAGGGTCTGGTCAGCGAAGGGAGGACGGCGTCGCGGCAGGTGAGTGGCAGGGGATCAGCGCCGCCCAGACGAGCCATCCGAGCGGCTGCCTCGTCGAGGCGACCCTCGGGCAGCTGCCCGGAGTGCACGGCAGCCACGATCGCGTCGCGCATCCTCGCCGTCTGCCTGCCGTCGGTGGCGAGCACGGCGTCGGCCCCTGCCGCGAGGGCGCGGACCGCGGCCTCCGGGTAGTCGAAGCGGGTGTTCACGGCGCCCATGCCGATGGAGTCGGTCATCGCAACGCCGGTGAATCCCGTCGAGCGCAGCAGCCGGTAGGCCGCGGGCGACATGCTGGCCGGCAGGGCGTCGCCGAGCGCCGTGTACTCGGCGTGGCTCATCATCACCAGCGGGGCTCCGGCTCGGACGGTCGCTGTGAATGGGCGCAGGTCGGTCAGCTGCAGTCTCGCCAGGTCGGCCTGCACGACTGGCCTGGTGAGGTGGGTGTCGCCGACCGCTCGGCCCAGACCAGGGAAGTGCTTGACGGCGGGGACGACTCCGCCCTTGGCCAGCCCGCGTGCGGCAGCGAGGGCGTCCGCACCGGCTGCCGTGGGGTCGCCGGCGTAGGAGCGGTCACCAATCGCACCGCCGGCCGGGCCGCTGTCGGTGTCGGCAACCGGCGCGAGGTCCGAGGTGAGCCCCAGGCCGCGGAGCGAGGCGGCGAGCGCCTGTGCTCGCTGCTGCGTCGGGACCGCGCCCTGCAGGCCCTGCAGGCCCTGCTGCCGGGCGCTGGGTGTCGGGCCGAGGACGGGCAGCAGGCTCGAGACGCGCCCGCCTTCCTCGTCGATCGTCAGCAGCAGGGGCGAGCGACTAGCGGTTCGGAGCCCGCGGGTCAGAGCGCGCACCTGGTCCGCGCTGCGCACGTTGCGTGCCGTCAGCAGTACCCCGCCGACGTGCAGCGCGGGGACGAGGATGGCCAGCGGGTCGTGCGGGGTGAGTGTGTCGGGAAGCCCGACGACGAGGGTCCGCGCGGCCCGCTCGGCCAGGGGAGCAGGGCGGCAGACCTGCGCTGTCGGCGACTGGGGTGCCGGCAGGGTGACGGCCCGGTCCGCTGCGGTACCGCCGGCGGGTGCGCCCGCGGTTTTGATAGCAGCGGAACTACCGCACGCGGCCAGCACGGCGCCAGCCGCAAGGAGGGAGGCAAGCCGGCGGGTTGGGGGCCAAGTGCGCCCGAGGCGGCGGTGGCGCCCATGGTCCACAGAGCGCTGAGGAGGCTGCTGGTCCTGCTGGCCAGGGACACCAGCAGGACGCACTCCGCCGAGGCTACTGGCCGATGCTGCTCAGTCCTCGGCGACCGCGCCCGGCCCGGGGGGCGGCGGTTCGGAGGCGTTGCCGTGCACCGACTGCCAGAGCACGCGGTCGAGGTCGCGCTGGCGCACGGCATCGGTGTGGGTGAGGTCGAGCGTGCGCGAGACTGCCGCGCCGGGGCTACCCGCGGTGCTGGTCGCGGTCCGGCTCTGGCTCGGCAGCAGTGCCTGGTACGGCGCGTTGTTCTGCGGCTCGGCGGTGAACGCGTCGTACATCGGTGCCGCATTGGCGTCCGCGAAACCCAATGGCTGCAGGCCGAGCACGAGCTCCATCGTCCGGATGACCGACAGCTGGTCATAGCGCGTGTGCACCATCGCAGCCGCCTTGGCGTAGGGGCTGATGACCATCGCAGGGATGCGATGCGCGTCGACATGGTCGGCGCCATCCTGCGAGTCGTCCTCCACCACAACAATCAGAGACGAGGCCCAGATCGGCGAGTGGGAGATGAGGTCCACGATCTGGCCCGTGCCGTAGTCGTTATCGGCGACGAGTGCCTGCGGGGTCCGCTGGCCGGCAGTGACGCCGGCCGTGTGGTCGTTGGGAACCACCAGGTAGCTCAGGGCCGGGACCGACCCCGACGTGAGCTGCCGCTGGAAGCGGGCGCGGAAGCAGTCGAAGCGCGACTCCGCCCCCGACGTGAGCTGCCGCTGGAAGCGGGCGCGGAAGCAGTCGAAGCGCGACTCCGCCCCCGATGCAGCACCGGCGGGCGGGGTGCTGTCCCAGGTCTGGTGGCCGGTCAGCGGGCTCTTGTTGATGGCTGCGTCGTTGGGGTAGCACTGGCCCCCCGGCGTGGCGCCACCGAGGGAAGGGATGCCGGCGCCGAGATCGGACTCGGCGAAGGTCTCCACTGTCGCGGCCGTGCCGTGGACATCGCGGTCCTTGTCTGCGATCGGCAGGGCGCCGGCGACAGCCTCGCCGTAGTTGAACGAGGAGATGTGCTGCTTGCGGGCCTGGTCGAACAGGAAGCGGTTGCCGGGCCACGTCACGGAGTAGACGCCGAAGTCGTAGGGGCGGCCGCGGGCGCCGTAGTTCTGCGGCCAGTTCTGCTGCACGTAGTCGCTGACCTGGCCCGCGCTGGTCCAGAAGTGGCCGTCGATGGAGGCCTCGGAATCGGCGAAGACGTGGTCGAGCAGCGGAAAGCGAGCCGTCAGCGCATGCAGGTTCGGCGTGACGGACGGCCCGAACAGCGCCAGTTTCGGGTCGCCGTCGCCACGGGTCACGTCGCCGAGCACCTGGTCGTAGGTGCGGTTCTCGCGAACGAGGTAGAACACGTGCTGGATCGGCCCGCCCGGGTGCAGAGGCGTGCCGGTCGGCGCAGCGGCGGCGCTCACCGGGATCAGCTGGCGGTCCGCTGTGGCTGTCGTCGCTTGCAGCGCGCTGTCCGCCGGGGGCGGCAGCAGCCCTACCTGCCCGGTGATGATCGAGGGCAGGTAGGAGTAGCCGCCGATCCGGTCGTCGCTGTCACGCGGGTCCGTCGGGCGCGGGCCGTTGGGGTTGGGCCCGACGCCGAGGCCCTTGGCCGACTGGTACACCAGCGTCGGGCACCGGCCGCCCCCCGCACAGGGCGGGTCCAGCGCGGCGACGGCGGTGGGCGAGGCGGCCGTGGGGATGCGGCCGAGCAGCCGGTAGGCGCCCGGGCCAGCCGCTGGAGCGTTGCTGGCGCCGCCGGTGTCCGCATCAGCAGCGGTCGGCACGTCGATGACGGCGAGGTCGTCGGCGCCCTCCTCCGCGACGTAGAGCCGCCGTCCGTCCGGTGCCAGCGAGAGGGCAACGGGCGAGGTTCCGAGCCCCTGCGGCCGTTCGACCGACACCGTGGCACGCACGGTGCGGTTGGCGGTGTCGAGCACGACGACCTGGTCAGAGTTGGCTACCGCGACGAACGCCCGGTCGCCGTGAGGGTCGGCGACGACAGCCTCAGGGTGCGAGAGGTTGGGGCCGACGGTGATCGTCTTGGTGACCCTGGCTGCGGCCAGGTCGATCACCGAGACCGTGCCCTGGGCCTCGTTGCTGACCAACCCGGTGCGCCCGTCGCGCAGCACGGCCGCGCCGTATGGGTAGTGCCCGACCGGCACGTTGCGCACTGCGCCCGTCGCGGTGTCGACGACGGCAGCCGCGTCGGCGAGGTTCAGGGGGACGAGCAACCGCCTGCCATCCGGGCTGATCGCGAGCCGGTCGGGCCAGGACCGGCGGTCAGCCGATGGCGGGAAGGACTGGATGGCCGGCGCTGTCGGCGGCGGCGGCACGGCGATCAGGTGATCGAACCGGGCCTGGCCGGTCACGGTGTCGTAGCGGTAGACGGAGACGACGTCCCCCTGCCGCCCGGGCAGGTCGGGGCGGCGCTGGTCGGCGTGGGAGGAGTCCTTAATACCCGACAGGTAGGCCAGCGGGCGCACCGGGTCGAACGCGAGGCCGCCCGACGCCCCCGGGACGGGGATCGTCTGCACCACCCGCGGGGCGCCTTCGCCCGTGTTGGCGACGATGCGGATGTCCTGCCGGCCGCGGCCGGTCGAGACCGACCAGAAGAACCGACCGTCCGGAGTCGCGGTGCCGCCGGTCGGGGCGTTGCCCACCGCGGTCAGCCGGCCCGCGGGCTGCAGGGCGCGCGGGCTGCAGGGCGCGCCCGTTACCGAGCAGGCCCCGCCCGTACGAGGCGTCGCTGACCGATGCGCCGGTCTGCCCGCCGCCGGCCTGCCCCGCGGTGGGCTGCCCGCCGGCCGCGGTGCCTGCGGAGCCAGGGGACGACTCCGGGCGCGACGAGTCGCACCCCGCGACGACTGCCGCCAACAGCAGGAACACCAGTACGGCGAGCCCGAGCAGCCCTGCCGAACCCCGGGCCACGCCCGGTCGGCGGCCCCCCGTCATCGAGCCGAGTACACGTCGGAGCCGAAGCGCGGCAGGCCGGCCTGCTCGGCGAACCCCAGATGAGGCAGCCCGAACAGGTCTTCGATGCTCGCGAGCAGCGAGTAGTGGTTGTAGCCCACCGACGACGTCGTCCCCGGGCTGGTCCGCGGCGAGACGACGACGGCACCCACCCGGCCGCCACCAGGCCCGACGATGCCGGGCTTCGGGGAGTTGGGGCCAGGCGCCTCGCCGGCGGAGGCTGTCGCCGCATCAGGGCCCTGACCGTCGGACTCGTCGAAGGTCACCACGAGCATCCCGTCCTGCCGGTAGGCCGGCGAGGCCAGGATGCGGGGCGCCCACGTCCTCAGCCACGCGTCCGCGCTCGTCAGGCCGCCCGGCTCCCCGTCGGCGCAGGGCGTGTCGTGCCCGTCGTGGCACAGGTTGGGCGTGATGTAGGTCAGGTTCGGCGTGGCGGCCGTGGTGGCGAGGTCGTGGGTCAGGCGGGCGAGGGGGACGACCTGCCGCGTGCACGTGGGGGAGTCGGTGATCGAGCGGAAGTAGACGAACGGGTTGTGCTTGGTGGCGTAGCTGTCCTTCGAGCTGGCCCGCTGCGTGCCGTCGGGCGCCCCGAGTGCGGGATGCCCGCATGTCGCTGCCTCGCGGGCGGGGTCGGCGCCCATGTCCTCGAGGTACGCCTTCCAGGTGAGCCCCCCACCGGTGAGCTGCCCGGCGAGGGTCGGGACCGACGCGGGGTAGACGCATCCGCTGCCCACGTACTGCTGCGGGGCCACAGTCGTGGCGCCGCTGCCCGTACCGACGAACGGGGTGAACACCGGGCAGTCGGCCTGCTGCTGCGGGTTGGGGCCCTGGCCGGAGAGCTGCGCCAGGTAGTTGGGCAGGCTGTTGTGCGCGGTGCCGTGGTACCGCTCGAGCAGTACGCCCTGCCGGCGCAGGGTCCGGGAGAGGTACGGCGCCGGTGAGGCCGCGCCGAAGGTCGTGGCGTAGCCCTTGTTCTCCAGGTTGATGACGAAGACGTGCCGCGTCGGTGAGGCTGCGCTCGCGCTCGACGGGGCCGACGAGGCCGATGGGGTCGACGGGGCCGACGCACCCGCGGACGCAGCCGATTGCGCGGACCGACCGCTCGACCCGCACGCACCCGCACCGCCCGCAACGGCAAGGACGGCGGCGAGTGATGCGGCCAGGGATAAGGGCCGGGAACGGCGGGTCATGCCTCGTCCCTATCACCGCGGGCCGCGTTACCGGCAACCGGGGACCAGGCGGTTGTCGCTGGCACCGCACCGACCCCGTGTGACACCACGCTCGGCGGCTGCTCGAGTACTACAGAGCACCCCGGCGCCTGCGAGGATGCAGCCATGGACAAGCAGCAGGAGTTCGTCCTCCGGACGCTGGAGGAGCGCGACGTCAGGTTCGTGCGCCTGTGGTTCACCGACGTCCTCGGGGTGCTCAAGTCCGTTGCCGTCGCCCCCGCTGAGCTCGAGGGCGCCTTCGACGAGGGCATCGGCTTCGACGGGTCGGCCATCCAGGGCTTCGCGCGCGTGACCGAGTCCGACATGCTGGCCAAGCCTGATCCCTCGACGTTCCAGGTCCTGCCGTGGCGAGGGGAGTCGCCGGGGGCGGCGCGGATGTTCTGCGACCTGCTGCTGCCCGACGGCAGCCCCTCACCCGCCGACCCCCGGCATGTGCTGCGCCGGGTCCTGCGGCGCGCGGCCGACGCCGGCTTCGCCTTCTACACCCACCCCGAGATCGAGTTCTTCCTGCTGCGCGAGCGCCCGACGCCGGGCCAGCCGGTGCCACGTCCCGTCGACGAAGGGGGCTACTTCGACCTGACCCCGCACGACGTCTCGCACGACTTCCGCCGTGACGCCATCACCATGCTCGAACGGATGGGCATCTCGGTCGAGTTCAGCCACCACGAGGTCGCGCCCGGCCAGCAGGAGATCGACCTGCGGTACGCCGACGCGCTGACCACAGCCGACAACGTCATGACCTTCCGCCTGGTGATCAAGGAAGTTGCCGAGGAGCAGGGGGTCTATGCCACCTTTATGCCCAAGCCGTTCGGCGACCAGCCGGGCTCGGCGATGCACACGCACCTGTCGCTGTTCGAGGGTGACCGCAACGCTTTCTACGACGCCGCCGACCCGCTCAAGCTGTCGGCAGTGGCTCGGTCGTTCATCGCCGGGCTGCTCGTCCACGCGCCGGAGATCACGGCGGTCACGAACCAGTGGGTCAACTCGTACAAGCGTCTGTCGTGGGGCGGCGAGGCGCCCGTGAGCACGGCATGGGGGCAGAACAACCGTTCCTCGCTCGTGCGTGTGCCGATGTACAAGCCGAACAAGCCCAACTCCACCCGTATCGAGTTCCGCCTGCCGGACCCGGCGTGCAACCCCTACCTGTCCTTCGCGCTCGTGCTCGCCGCCGGGCTGCGGGGCATCGAGAAGGGCTACGAGCTGCCGCAGGGCACCGACGACGACGTGTCCACGCTGACCGATGGGCAGCGGCGCGAGCTCGGGATGACACCCCTGCCCGACTCGCTCGCCGCCGCCATCGCCGCGATGGAGGGCTCGGAGCTGGTCCGCGACACCCTCGGCCAGCACGTGTTCGACTTCTTCCTCGCGAACAAGCGGGCCGAGTGGGCCGAGTACCGGCGCTCTGTCACCCCCTTCGAGATCGACCGCTACCTTCCCATGCTTTGACTCCTCGGCCGGGCACGCCTGGGCTGCCGGGGGCGGCTGCCCCCCCGAGTGCGGCTGCACCCCCGAGTGCAGCTGCGCCGCTGAGTGGCCGGCGGCGTACCGGGGGTCTGGAGGGCCGGCTGGCCCGGCTCGGCTTCGTCGAGGTCGACCGCGCGGCCTCCGCCGTCGAAGCGCTGGAGCTCGCGGACGAGCAGGTGCAGGCCGTCGCCCGCGCCGCCGATCCCGACCTCGCGCTGTCGGCGCTCCAGCGGATGCTGGCAGTCACGCCCTCGCTGCTGGGTGAGCTCGCGGCCGATCCCGTCCTCGAGCGGCGCCTGGTAGCCGTGCTCGGGGCCAGCACCGCCCTCGGCGACCACCTCGTGCGCCATCCGCGGGACTGGCGGCGCTTCGGCGCGGGGCATGGGCCGGGCGGCCAGGACGGCCCGGCCGACATCAGCAGCGCGCCTGACCTCGACGCCCTGCGGGCCGCATACCGGTGCGAGCTGGCGCTCCTGGCCGCGCTCGACCTGCGCGCCGAGGTGGGCTTCGACGCCGTCGGTGCGCGGCTGGCGGAGCTGGCGGAGCAGGCGCTGTCGGCATCGCTTCGGCTGGCACGAGAGGCGCTGCCGGCCGGCGCCGCGCCGGTCCGCCTGGCCGTCATCGGGATGGGCAAGTGCGGCGGCCGCGAGCTGAACTACGTCAGTGATGTCGACGTCATCTTCGTCGCGCAGCCGTTGCCCGGCCCGGACGGCACCACCGACGAGCCCGGGTCGCTGCGCACAGCCGCCCGGCTGGCCGAGGCGATGATGCGCGGCTGCGCCGAGCCGGGGCTCGAGCCGAGCATGTTCCCGGTCGACGCGGCACTGCGGCCGGAGGGCAAGGCGGGCCCGCTCGTACGGACCCTGTCCAGCCATGAGGGGTACTACCGGCGCTGGGCCAGCGGCTGGGAGTTTCAGGCCCTGCTGAAGGCCCGCCCGGTCGCCGGGGATGGCGAGCTGGGCCGCGCATTCGTCGACGTCGTGGCGCCGCTGGTCTGGTCGGCGGCTTCGCGCCCCGGTTTCGTCGCCGACGTGCAGGCGATGCGGCAGCGGGTCGAGGCCTCCGTACCGCGGATCGAAGCCGGGCGGCAGGTCAAGCTCGGCCCCGGCGGGCTGCGCGACGTCGAGTTCGCCGTCCAGCTGCTGCAGCTGGTGCACGGGCGCTACGACAAGGGGCTGCGCAGCCCGACGACGCTGCGGGCGCTGGAGGCGCTGGCGCGCCACGGGTACGTCGGACGGGTCGACGCGGTGACCCTCGCGGCGTCGTACCGCTTCCTGCGCACGCTCGAGCACCGGCTGCAGCTGCAGCGGCTGCGTCGCACCCACACGGTGCCCACCGGCGAGGCCGAGCTGCGCTGGCTCGCCCGCTCGATGGCGTTCCGCGACGCGGAGGCTTTGGCCGCCGAGCACGCCCGGCACGCACGCGAGGTCCGGCGCCTGCACGAGAAGCTCTTCTACCGCCCGCTGCTCGAGGCCGTCGCCGGCTTGCCCGAGCACGACGTGCGCCTGACGCCGGAAGCCGCCCGCATCCGCCTGCAGGCCCTCGGCTTCGCCGAGCCCGGTGTCGCCCTGCGGCACATCCAGTCGCTGACCACCGGGGTCAGCCGCACGGCCACCATCCAGCGGATGCTGCTGCCCACGATGCTCGGGGACTTCGCCGACGCGGCCAACCCCGACGCCGGCCTGCTGGCCTACCGCCGGGTCAGCGACGCGCTCGGGGGCACCCCCTGGTACCTGCGGCTGCTGCGCGACGAGGGCCACGCCGCCGAGCGGCTCGCCCGGCTGCTGGCGACCAGCCCCTACGTCACCGACCTGATGACCCGGGCCCCCGAGTCGGTGGCGCTGCTGCACGGGGATGACGCGCTCGAGCCACGCAGCCGGGATGCGCTGACCGGCTCGCTGCTGGCCGTCGCCCGCCGCTGGGCGGACCCGACGCGGCCCGGCCGGGGGGAGGCGGAATCCGGCGCCGCTGCCGCCCGGGCCATCCGCCGGATGGAGCTGCTGCGCATCGCCTGCGCCGACCTGCTGGGGCTGATCGACGTCGAGACCGTGGGCCGCGCACTGTCCGACGTCACCTGCGCGGTGCTCGAGGCCACGCTCGAGGTTGCCATCCGCACCGTCGAGGGCAGCTGGGGGCGACGACTGCCCATCGCCCTCGCCGTCATCGCCATGGGGCGGCTCGGGGGGCACGAGATGGCGTACTCCAGTGACGCCGACGTGCTGTTCGTGCACGAGGCCGAGGTCGACGCCGCCGGTGTCCCTGCGCCGGATGAGGACGTGAGCCGGGCCGCTCGCGCGGTAGCCGAGGAGGTCCGTCGCCTGCTCGGCCTGCCCGCGCCGGACCCGCCACTGGTCGTCGACATGGGGTTGCGCCCCGAGGGGCGGTCGGGGCCGCTGACCCGCTCCCTCGCGTCGTACGCCGCCTACTACCGCCGCTGGTCGCTCGGCTGGGAGGCGCAGGCGCTGCTGCGGGCGAGCACCGCTGCCGGCGACACCCGGCTCGCTGACCGCTTCCTCGCGCTCGCCGACAGCGTGCGGTACCCACCCTCGCTGTCGGCGGAGGGGGTTCGGGAGGTCGCGCGGCTCAAGCGCCGGATGGAGCTCGAGCGCATGCCCAGGCGGGTCGATCGCACGCTGCACCTCAAGCTCGGCCCCGGCGGGCTGACCGACGTCGAGTGGGCCGCTCAGCTGCTGCAGCTACGGCACGCCGGCCGGCTTCCGGCGCTGCGCACGACGAGCACACTGCCGGCGCTCCGGGAGGCGGCAGCGGCGGGGCTGCTCCGTGAGGACGAGCGCGACGCCCTGGTCGATGCCTGGACCGGCTCGGTCCGGGCCCGCAACGCGGTGCTGCTGACCACCGGGCGCTCCTCTGACGTGCTGCCCGCTGACGGGCGCGCTCTCGCCGGTGTGGCTCGGGCGCTCGGCTACCCTGCGACCGAGGCGCAGGCGGTGCTCGACGACCACCGTCGCCGCGGCAGCCGTGCCCGGGCCGTCGTCGACGCCCTGTTCGCCCGCGAGGAGGCCTGATGACGTCGCCCGGTCAGCTCGCGACCGCCCCGACCGCTGCCCTGCCGCCGCCGCGCCCGGCCCCTGCCGGGACCCGCACCCTGGAGCTGTACCGGGCCAACCCGCCGCAGCCCGGTGGCGGCGTGCCGGTTCTGCTGCTGCACGGCATCCCGGAGACCTCCCTGGCCTGGCGTCACCTGCTGCCCGAGCTCGCCCGCGACCGGGTCGTCCTCGCGCCCGACCTGCCGGGGCTCGGCGGGTCGTCGCCCGAGGGGCCCTACAATCTGCAGTCGGTCGCCGGCGCGCTGCAGGCATTCCTCGACGAGGAGATCGGTGCCTCTTCGGTCGATGTCGTCGGCCATGACTGGGGCGGCGGTGTCGCGATGACGCTCGCCGCGGCCTTCCCGGAGCGGGTACGCCGCCTCGTCGTCATCTCCTTCCCCGGCCGGCACGCCGACATCATCCGCGGCTTCCACATCCCGGTGTTCGGATACGGGCCACCGCGGATGTTCGAGCGATCCGGGCGCGGGATCACGTCGCTGATGTTCCGCCACGCGTGGAAGGGACCGGAGCCGCTCGAGCCCGCGCCTCTGCGTGCCTACCGAAACGCCTACGCCGATCCCGAGCGGGTGCGGGCGATGCTCGGGTACTACCAGGCCGCGGTCCGCAGCGTGCGGGGGGCCGGAGAGGACGGGGTGGCGAGCGCAGCTGGGCCTACCCCGGAGCGCGCCCTCGTGATCTGGGGCGTGCGCGACCCGTCGGTGTCGCTGCGCAGCGGTGAGCTGGTGGTCCGCGACCTCGGCCGCAGCGCCGGCCCGGGCACAGTGCGGATGCTGACAGTGCCCGGGGTCGGACACTGGCCGCACGAGGAGGCACCTGGAGTCGTGACCCCCGCGGTGGCCGAGTTCCTTCGCGCTCCGTGAGGCCGGCGGCGGGCCGGACCGGCTCGCCGGCGTTCTCCACCGCGGCGCTTGCCACTGCCCTGGCCGCCGCGCTGGCCCTGGTCTATCTCGCCGTCGTCCCGCCGGTGCCGGACCTCGCGGCCCAGACCGCCCGCGCGCGCACGGCAGGAGCGGCGCTGTGGTGGACCGGCTGGTTCGGCGGGGTTACCACCCCTGGTTACAGCGTGCTGGCACCGCCGCTGATGGCGGTTCTCGGCGTGGCTGTGGTGGGAGCTGTGGCCACCGTCGCGGCGGTTGCCCTGTTCGCCCGGCTGGTGCTGCCGGCCCGGCGGCCGCGGGCGGGTGCCCTTACCTTTGCCGTGCTCGCATCCGCCAACCTCGTCGCGGGGCGCATCACCTTCGCCGTCGGCACGGCCCTCGCGCTGGGGGCCCTGGTCTGCCTGACGGGCGCCCACGAGCGCCGGCTGCTCGCCGGGCTGCTGCTGGCTGCTCTGGCCGGGCTGGCGAGCCCGGTGGCGGCGCTGCTACTTGGGCTGGCCGCCGCCGCAGCCGTGCTGGCCGCTCCGGGCCATCGTCGTCACGCCCTGCTGCTCGGTGCCGCCGCTGCCATCCCGGTGCTCGCGATCGCCGTGCTGTTCCCCGAGCCGGGCCGGATGCCATTCACCGCCGTGGCGCTGCGCCCGTCCCTCGTCGCCTCGATCGGGCTCGTGCCCTCGCTCTACGACAGGCGGGCCCGGCTGCTGCAGGTGGGGGCCCTGCTGTCGGTCGTCCTCGTCCTCGCCGCCTACCTGCTGCCAAGTCCGGTGGGCAGCAACGCCGAGCGGCTCGCGCTGCTGTGGGGCGCGCCGGTTGTCATCGCCTGGTCACCGCTGCCGGCGCTGGTGGTGGCGCTGATCGCGGTGCCGCTGCTGTGGTGGCCCGAGCGCAACCTGCGCCAGGAGCTGGTCCCCAGCACCGACGCGAGCGCATCGGCGGCCTACTACCGGCCGCTGCTGGCCGAGCTGCAGCCCCGCGTGGCCCCTGGGCAGCGGCTCGAGGTTGTCGACCCGCGCACGCACCGGTCGGCCGCCGAGATCGCGACCCGAGTCCCGCTGGCGCGCGGTTGGGAGCGGCAGGTTGACAGCGCCCGCAACCCCCTGTTCTACGGCCGAGCGCCGCTCGACCCGGCTTCTTACCGGGCCTTTCTGGACGAAAATGCCGTCGCCTGGGTCGCCCTACCTGACGCCCCGCTCGACTTCGCGAGCGGAGCCGAGGGCGAGCTCGTCCGGCGCGGCCTTGGCTACCTGCGGCCGGGGTGGCGCGGGGAGCACTGGGTGCTGTACGCGGTCGACCGTCCGGCGCCGCCGGCCAGGGGGGCGCTGGTCGTGCAGCGGGTGGGCCGCAGTGACATCACGCTGGCCCGCGCCCCGGGCGTAGGCGGCGTCACCGGTGGCGGGCCGGGGGCCGCGGTGGTACAGGTGCGGTGGAACAGGTGGCTGCGGGCCGACGGCGGCTGCGTGGCGCGTGCGGGGGAGTGGACGCGGGTCGTGGCCGACCCCGGCAGGCAGCAGATCCGGCTGCGGGTCAGTCTGCTGCCGGGCGGGCGGGTTTGCGAAGCGGCGGCAGCACGCGCCGGCAGCTGACGACCCGCACGACGAGGAAGCCGGCACCGAGCGCGACGAGGCCGCCCACCGCATCGAGGAAGAAGTGGTTGCCCGTCCCGATGATCACGAACAGGGTGACGAACGGGTACAGGGCCCCGATCAGGCGTACCCCTCGCCGGGTCGCCAGCGCGACGACGGCGAGCCCGACCCAGGCCGACCAGCCGATGTGCATCGAGGGCATCGCCGCGTACTGGTTGGAGTGCGACGAGACCGACTGGTCGCCCCACGACCCCCACGTGTGGAACTCGACGACTGTGTCGACGAATCTGCCGCCTGGCAGCAGCCGCGGCGGGGCGAGAGCGAGGAACGCGAAGCCGAACAGTCCGGCGACGTTCATCGCGTACCAGGCGCTGCGCAGCGGCCTGGCGTACTCGGGATGGCGCCGGTAGATCCAGACGCCGGCCGCGATCGTCACGGCGAAGTGCATGGTGGCGTAGTAGTAGTTGCTGGCGTACGCCAGCCAGTGGTGCCCGGCGACGAAGTGGTTGACCGCCCGCTCGTGGTAGATGCCGAGCGTCTTCTCCAGCTCGACGAGCCGCTGCGCGCGATGGACCGCCTCGCCCTCGCGGGCGGTCACGAGGTTGCGGATCCAGCTGTAGAACGCGTAGCCGACCGCGATGATGGCGACCTCGTACAGCCAGGCGAGCCGGCGCGCCCGCCGGGGGTTCTCAGTGCCCACGGGCACGGCCGGAGGGGCAGGTGCCCGGCCGACTGCGGCAACCTTCTGCAACGACATCGCCGTCATCGTCCCACAGGAGCGCAGGGTCGGCGGCAGGCGCGTCGACCACTCGCTCACCCCGTTCCGCGCTACTCGTCCTTGTCGGTGACCCCTGCGCCGTCGAAGGTGGCCACGTCACGCAGCACCCGGACCGCGGCCTGCACCAGGGGCAGGGCGAGCAGCGCGCCGGACCCCTCGCCCAGACGCAGGTCGAGGTCGACCAGGGGCCGCAGGCCCAGCTGGGTGAGGGCGGCCCGGGCGCCCGGCTCGGTCGAGAGGTGCCCGGCGACGAGGTAGCCGACGACGCCCGGCGCTAGCGCAGCGGCAACCAGCGCGGCCGCTCCCGCGATCACCCCGTCGAGCACGACCGGCACGCGCAGGGCGGCGGCTCCGAGCAGGAACCCGGCAAGCCCAGCGTGTTCCAGGCCGCCGACTGCAGCAAGGACGCCGACCGGATCTGCCGGGTCGGGGTGGTGGCGGCCGAGCGAGGCGCGGACCACCGCGGTCTTATGGGCGAGCATCTCGTCGTCGACGCCCGTGCCGCGGCCCGTGACCTCCGCCGGGTCGCTAGCGGTCAGCACGGCGATCAGCGCGGCCGACGCCGTGGTGTTCGCGATACCCATGTCGCCGGTGAGCAGGCAGCGGTTGCCGCCATCGACCAGCTCGCGTGCCACCTCGATGCCGATCTGGAGCGCGCGGACTGCCTCTGCGCGCGTCATCGCCGGCTGCTGCGTCATGTCGGCGGTGCCGCGACGGACCTTGCGGTCGAGCAGCCCGGGGACCGCATCGATGTCCCCGGCCACGCCGATGTCGACCACCACCACGCCGGCACCCAGCTGGGCGGCCACGGCGTTGACCACCGCGCCACCGGCGAGGAAGTTGGCGACCATCTGGCCGGTGACCTCCTGCGGCCAGGGGGTGACGTCCTGCGCGTGCACCCCGTGGTCGGCGGCGAACACGGCGACAGCGGCTGGTTCAGGCATCGGCGGCGGGCTCTCGCCCGCGATGCCGGCCAGCTGCACCGACAGTTCCTCCAGCACGCCGAGCGAGCGCCGCGGCTTGGTCAGCCTGTCCTGGTGGGCCCGCGCCTCGGTCATCGCCTCGGCGTCGGGCGGCGAGATTGCGGCGATGGTGTCCTCGAGCAAGGTCATGCGGGGGTCCTTTCGAGCAGGCGTGATCTGGTACCGAACGCAGCACGGTTGCCGAGCACGGTCGCGAGGTCGGCGAGGAAGGCGTCTGTCACGGCCCGGCTGCGGACCGCGATGCGCAGCCAATCGGGGCCGAGCCCGGGGAAGGTGTCGCCCCGGCGCACCGCCCAGCCGCGCTCGCGCAGCTGCCCGCGCGCGACATCGGCGTCGGGTAGCCGCGCGAGGACGAACGGCGCCCGCGGCTCGCCGGCGACTGTTGCGTCGAGGCGGCGCAGCCCGGCGACCAGGTGCTCGAGGTCGCCGGCCGCGGCCCTGGCCGCCAGCTCGGCCTCCGCCACGGCGGTCGGCGCGCTGCACCGCTCGGCGGCGACGAGCGCGGGGGTCGACACCGCCCACAGCGGCTGGGCGGCAGCGAGCGGGGCGAGCACGTCGGGGGCAGCGAGCAGGTAGCCGATCCGCAGCCCGGCGAGGGCCCAGGTCTTGGTCAGGCTCCGGACGACGACCAGACCGGGCACGTCGCGCCGCTCCGCCAGGCTCTCCTGCTCACCCGGCAGCGCATCCATGAACGCCTCGTCCACCACGAGCGTGCGACCGGGCCGGGCCAGGCGAGCCAGGTCATCAGCCGGATGCAGCACCGACGTCGGGTTGGTCGGGTTACCGACGACGACGAGGTCGGCATCGGCCGGCACCGCATCCGGGTGCAGCCGGAAGCCGTCGTCCTCGCGCAGGAGCACACGGTTGACCGCATGCCCGGCGGCCGCGAGCGCTGCTTCGGGCTCGGTGAACTGCGGGTGGACGACGACGACGCGCCGCGGGGCGAGGGCCCGGGCGAGCAGCACGAAAGCTTCGGCGGCGCCGGCGGTCAGCAGCACCTCCTCCTGCGGTCGGCCGTGGCGGGCGGCGACAGCGGCGCGGGCGCGGGTGGGGTCTGGATAGGCGGCGAGGTCGGCGAGGCTCGCGGCTAGCGCCTCCTGCAGCCACCGTGGTGGCGCGGGCAGCCTGACGTTGACGGCCAGGTCGACCAGACCGGGGGCGGTCTCCGCGTCGCCGTGGTGCCGCAGGTCCGGCGGCTCAGTCATGCCCGTGCCCCTCACCGGGCTCATCAACTGCATGCCCGTGCCCGTGCGGCTCGGTCGGGTCGTGCGGGTGGTCGTGCGGCCGCTGCGGCGCGCCCACGCGGTCCGCCACACCGGGCAGCGCCACGCGATACAGGCAGGTGTCACAGTTCATCCGGATATCGCCGGCGAGCGCCTCGGCATAGCGCTCCAGCACCACGTCGACCAGCGAAGGCGCATCCCCGAGCAGCCCCGCCACGCGCACCTCGACCCCCGGCTGGGCCGCGGCCCACTCGTGCGACTGCTGAGTGATGCGATGCGGTAGCACCCCGGCGAACAGGAAGTACGGCGCGACGACGATGCGGCGGGCGCCCAGCAGCCGCGCCCGCCTCAGCGCCTGCGGCACCGACGGCTCGGCCAGCGAGATGAACGAGGTCTCCACCCCGGCGAACCCGCGCCCCTCCCACAGCAGCCTGGCGGCCTTGGCGACCTCGGCGTTCGCGTCGGGGTCGGTCGAGCCGCGCCCGACCAGCACCACGGTCACGTCAGCCCGCGCCCACCCCGCCAGCTGTCGCTCGATCCGCTCCTCGAGCGCCGTCAGCAGTGCGGGATGCGGCCACAGCGGCCGCCCGTACACGTAGTCGAGCCCGGGATGTCGGATGGTCTCGCGCGCCATGGCCGCGGGGATGTCGCCCTTTCCGTGGCCGGCTGCGACCAGCACCAGCGGGACGACGGCGAGCCGCCGGTGGCCGGCCGCGACCAGGCCGCCGACCGCGTCGGTCAGCGGCGGCGGCGCCAGCTCGATGAAACCGCCCGCGACCTCGACCCCATCCGCGGCGAGCCGGCCGCGCACCTGCTCCACGAAGGCCGCGAACTGCTCGACGCCCTGGCCGCTGCGCGTGCCGTGGCCGGCGATCAGCAGCGGGACGACGTGCGCGGTATCGGGCCGCACCTGCGTCACCGGTGTGGACGAACTGATCGTGCTGCTCACGCGGGCTCCTCGGCATACAGCAGGGCGTTGAGGGCGGCGGCGGCGACGGCCGAACCGCCCTTCTCCGACACGTTCGACACCGCAGGCAAGCCCGAGGCCCGCAGTGCCGCCTTGGACTCCGCGGCACCGACGAACCCGACCGGGAGCCCGACGACGAGGGCGGGCGCGGCGCCGCCCGACCGGGACAGCTCGATCAGGGTCTGCAGTGCCGTCGGCGCGCAGCCCACGACCCACACCGCACCGGGCCCGACCTCGTCCAGCGCCTCGCGTACCGCCGCCGAGGACCGGGTCTCCCCAGTGCGCGGCACCGCAGTGCGGATCCCGCAGACGACCTCGCGCCCGGTGACGCCCGCCGCGACCATGCCCACGTCGGCAACCACCGGCGCACCTGCCTCCAACGCGGCCTGGCCCGCCTGCAGCGCCTGCTCGTCGAGCACCAGGTCGCTCGCGTAGCCGACGTCGGCGCTGGCGTGCACGACGCGCTCCACCACCGCGCGCGACAGTGGCGGCAGGTGCGACAGGTCGATGCGACGCCGCAGGATGGCGTACGACTCCTGCTCGATGGGATGCACGGCGCGGGTCACGGCGCCTCCTGCCCAGGCTCGCCCACCAGGGTTGGCGCCGCCGCCGGTGCGTACCGCTGCTCGAACCCGCCGACCCGCCACAGCAGCGCGGCCGCCGACCACGAGAGCACGAATGCGGCGACGATGCCGTAGCCCAGCGCCTCGAAGTGGTCGGCCAGGCCCGCATACGGCGCGAGAAAGCCGACGTCCGCCGCATCCACGAGCACGCCGGCGAGGTAGACGGAGGCGACGAAGGCCGCGACGGCCACAGTCATGGCCGTCGTGGCGATCGTGTAGTACAGCGTGCGCACGGGGGTTCGGGCCGACCACGAGTACGCCCGGGACATCAGCAGCCCGTCGAGGGTGTCGAAGGCGCTCATCCCTGCGGCGAACAGCAGCGGCAGCGCTAGCACGGCGCCGATCGGCATGCCACTCCCCGTTCCAGCGGCTCCCGCCGCACTGGCTGCACTGGCTGCACTGCCGGCGGACAGGGTCAGCAGCGTCACCTCCGAGGCCGTCTCCAGCCCGAGCCCGAACAGCGCACCCAGCGGCGCCATGTGCCATGACGAGCGGACCAGCGCCCGCGCGCGGCTGCCGAGCAGCCGGTTGACCAGCCCGCGGTCAGCGAGCAGCTCGTCGAGCTCGGTCTCGTCCAGTGCACCAGCCCGCAGCCGCCGCCACAGCCGGACGATGCCGCGCAGCACGACCGCGTTCAGGGTCGCGACAAGTGCCAGGAAGAGCATCGCCACGACCGTTGAGATGCTGCCGCCGACGGCGCGGAACGAGTCGACGGCCCCTCGCGTGGCAGCCCCCGCGGCCAGGGCGATTGTGACAGCGAGGACGACGACGACCGACGAATGGCCCATCGCGAAGAAGAAGCCGACCCCGACCGGCCGCTGCCCCCGCCGCACCATCAGCCGGGTGGTGTCGTCGATGGCCGCGATGTGGTCGGCGTCGAAGGCATGCCGGACCCCGAGCGCGTACGCGAGCGTGCCGGCGCCGGCGAGCACCCCCGCGCCCGCGGCTCCGGAGTGCGAGAAGCGCAGGTAGAACGTCAGGCCGGCTAGGTGCAGCGCGACGACGCCAGCGATCACGCCGGCCAGCCGCAGCCGTTCCGCCTGGTGGAACCGAGCTGCCCGCACGGCGGGACCGGCCGGTGCGAGCACGCTCATCGGCCGGTCCAGGTGATGGCGTCGACCGGGCAGACCTCGATGCACTCCCCGCACCCGGTGCAGCGGTCGGCCCGCACCTCGAGGCCTCGAGGGCGGGGGACGAGCGCGTGCTCCGGGCAAGTCAGCAAGCACGCGCCGCACCCTTGGCAGGCCAGGACCTCGAGCGGCGGCGCCACCGACGGCATCATCGGGGCATCCACGTGTAGCCGCGGGGGGTGACCATCCGCCCGGCCACGAGCCGCGTGTTGCTGCTGCCGACGATGACGACGCTCAGCATGTCGACGACGGACGGGTCACGGTGCAGCTCCTCCAGCGTGGTGATGCGGACCTGCTGGCTCGGGCGGGTCGCCTCCCGCACCACCCCGACCGGGGTGTCCGGGCGCCGGTGCTTGCCGAGCAGGGCGAGGGCCGCGGGCAGCTGCCAGTCGCGGCCCCGGCTGCGGGGGTTGTAGAGGCTGACGACCAGGTCGCCCTCGCCGATGGCGGCCAGGCGGGCCTCGATCGCCTCCCACGGTGTGTGCAGGTCCGACAGCGAGACCGACGCGTGGTCGTGCCCGAGCGGCGCCCCGAGCAGGGCGGCGGCGGCGAGGCTCGCCGTTACGCCCGGGACGGCGACCACGTCGATGTCGGTGCCGGCGACCTCCATCGCGGGGCTCGCCATCGCGTAGACACCGGCGTCGCCGGAGCCGACGAGGGCGACGGCGTGCCCGGCCCGTGCCTCGTCCACCGCGGAGCGGGCCCTCGCCTCCTCGTGGCCGAGGCCGGTCGCCAGCACCCGGGTGCCGGGCCGCAGCAGGTCACGGACCTGGTCGAGGTACTGGTCGAGCCCGACCACGACCGATGCACGCTGCAGCTCGTCGACCGCACGCGGGGTGAGCAGGTCGCGCGCCCCCGGGCCGAGACCGACGAGGGCCAGCCGGCCACGGGCCGGCGGCCGGCCGATGGCGACAGTCGCCATCGGCGCTTCCCCGCCTGCTGACCCGTCCGGTGGCCCGATGCCGATTGTCGCAACGGTCCGCTTCGGCATCAGCAGTTCGCCGCCCTCCGCCAGCGCCGCCGCTTCGGCCACCGACGGCGTACCGACGGCGGCAAGCGGCGCCGCGCTGGGGTTCGGGACCTCGACCAGCGCGAGGCGCCGGGCCGGGTAGGTGACGACCGGCCAGCCGCGCTGCCGGGCGGCCTCGATGATGCCGGGTTCGCCGGCCTTGGCGTCGACCGTGGCTACCCGCGCCACGCAGGCTGGATGCAGGGCGGCGACAGCCACGGCGGCGTCGACGAGCCGCAGCACCTCGTCGGCCGTGACGCCCCGGCTGGCGCCGATCCCAACAGTGAGCGAGGCGGGGCGCAGCACGACTGTCGGCGGCGCGGGTGGCCCGGCCGGGTCGGCCGGCAGTAGCCGGTCCGTGACCAGCACCCGGGGCGAGCCAGCAGGAGCATGCGCCGACACGTTCGGCGGCAGGGCCGGCAGCGGCCAGATCGCATTCGCCTCGAGCCGTACCGGCTCGCCGTCGAGCATCGCCCGAGTCACCGCCGCGACATCACCTTCGACCGGCCAGCCCACGGTGTCGAGCCCGGGCAGGCCGACCGCGTCAGTCGCCGTCGTGACGACGGGACTCGCCCCGAGCACGGCCGCGACCCGCTCCGCCAGGGTGTTGGCACCGCCGCTGTGACCGCCGAGCAGCGAGACGGCGAACCGTCCCGCCTCGTCCACGCACACCACAGCGGGGTCCTGCCCCTTGCCGGCGAGCAGCGGCGCGACCAGGCGCACTGTTGCGCCGGTGGCGAGGAAGCACACCAACGCCTCGCACTCGTGCCACGCCACCGGCAGCGCGCTGCTAACCGCCCCGGAGTAGCTGCGGGTCTCGTCCGGCCAGGCGGCGGTGAGCCGGGCGGCAGCCGCGCGGCCGGCCGCGGTGGCGGCGAGCAGGCCGATCACGGTGCGTCCCGTTCGGCGGCCAGCACGACGACGGGGTTGGCAGCCGCCAGCCGGGTGGAGCCGTCCGGCAGCGGTGCCAGCCGGGAAGCGGACAGCAGCGTGCCCTCGACCGCGTACCCCGCGCCAGCGAGGACCTCGCGAGCCGGGCCGACCCGTTCCAAGCCAGCCAGGGTTACGACGACGCGAGCCGGATGCCGGTCGGCGACCGCCGCAACGACCTCCGGCCCACCGCCCCCTACGAACACCGCATCCGGATCGGGCAGTCCGGCCAGCGCAGCCGGCGCCTCACCGCACACGAGCTGCATCCGGACGCCGTGCGCCGCGGCGTTGGCCTGAGTGCGAGCGCATTGCTCGGGATCCCGCTCGACGGCCAACACCGCTGCCCCGAACCGCGCGCACTCGATGCCGACCGAACCGCTGCCGGCCCCGACGTCCCACATCACCGTCCCGAGTGCCGGGCCCAGCCAGGCCAGCGCGAAGGCACGGACCTCGGCCTTGGTCACCATCGAGTCGCGGTGATCGAAGGCGTCCTCGGGCAGCGCCCAGCCGGCCGGTGCCGGCCAGCCGCCGACGACCCACCCGGGCTCGGTGACCTCCTCGTCGGCGAGGACGAGCACGACGTTCGGGTCGGCCCAGCTGCGCTCGGCGGCCTCCGCCGGCGTCAGCCGCGTCACCCGCTCGTCCGGCATGCCGAGATGCTCACCGACCACCAGCACCCGATCGAGCCCCGTCAGGGCCGCGCCGACCTGCGCCGGCCCGGTCGTGGTGTCGGTCAGCACGGCGACCCGGCGACCCACCCGGGCGGCAGCCAGCGCCGGGCGCGGGTCGCGACCGTGTGCGCTGACCACCAGCGCGTCGTCCCACGGCAGCCCCACCCGGGCGAAGGCAGCGGCCACCGAGGAGACAGCGGGCAGGACGACCGGTGCGATGCCCTCCGCCCGCAGCCGCCGGACGATGCCGAACAGTCCCGGGTCACCGGAGGCGAGCACCACGGACGGCCCACGCCCGCTCAGAGCCGTCTGGACGACGGCGGCGACGACGGGCCGGACGTCGCCCATCGTCAGCACCCGCGCCTCGGGCAGCAGCAGGCCGGCCTCGTGCGCCACCGCGACGTGCCGGTCGCCGCCGGCCACCAGCACCGCCGACCGCAGCGCAGCCCGGGCTGGCTCGCCGAGCGGGCTGCCGTCCCAGCCGACGACGGTGACGGGCGAGAGGTCGGGCTGACTCATGCCGCCCGCACCCACTCCGGGCGGGATGCGGCGACGACAGACCGCCCAGCGAAGTCGACCATCGCCACGTCGGCGTCCAGCCGCCCCTCGCCCGCGCGCAGCAGCACGCCGCGCACCCGACGACACAGCTCGTCCCCGGCGACGTGCAGCACTCCGGCGGCCTCCCAGAGCTCGTAGGCGTGCCGCCCGGTGCTCGCCGCACCCACGGCGGCCACCACCTCGCCGTCGCCCCCGGCTGCCGTGGTGATCTCGCCGAGCAGCCCGAGGTCGACCTTCGAGCGGGTGTAGTGCGTCATCAGCACGCCAGCGGCGAGCTTGGCGAGCTTGCCGGCCATCCCGACGAAGACCACCCGCTCGAGCCCCTCGGTGAGCATCCTGCGGATCGCGGCTCCGGTGAAGTCGCCGACCTCGATGAAGCACACCTCGGGCAAGTCCGGCAGCAGCGCCATCGCTCCCTTCTCGGTGCGACCGCCGGTGCACAGCACGGCGGTCCGCTCGCCCTGGGCCGCCATCACCGAGACGGCCTGCTCCACGCTGGCCCGCCACGAGGCGGTCGAGAACGGGCGGACGATGCCGGTAGTGCCGAGGATGGAGATGCCGCCGACTACCCCGAGCCGGCCGTTGGTCGTCTTGCGCGCCATCTTCTCGCCGCCGGGCACGGAGATGACGACGTGCACCCCGACCCCGGCCAGGTCGACGACGTCGCCCACCGCCTGCGTGATCATCGCGCGGGGGACTTCGGTCACCGCCGGACCACCCACCGGCAGGCCGAGGCCGGGCTTGGTGACGGTCCCGACGCCCTGACCGGCGGCCAGCTCCACCCCGGGCGCGCCGGTCAGCCGGACCGTCGCGGTCAGGTGCGCGCCGTGCGTGACGTCTGGATCATCGCCGGCATCCTTGACCACGACTGCAGTCGCCGCATCGCCCTCGACCTCGCACCGCTCGACCGGGAACGACACGTGGGCACCGGAGGGCAGGGTCACCTCGACGTCGCCGGGCGGGTTGCCGGTCTGCAGCGCGGTCAGCGCCGCCTTGGCCGCCGCAGATGCGCAGGTGCCGGTCGTCCAGCCGGTGCGCAGCGCGTGCGGGCGGACCTTCGCGGTGCGGGGCAGGTCCGGCTCGGACAGTGGCGGCTCAGGTGGCAGCTCGGGAGGCTCAGCCATCTGGCGCCCCCGCTGGCTCGCCCGCGGCCCTGGCGGCGCGCAGCCCGTGGCGGGCGCTCCGGTCGGCCTTGCGGAAGCCGTGGAAGTGCCCGGGGTGATACAGGTGGCTCCGCCGCCCCCCAGCCGACAACGCCGGCCCGACGAGGAACAGCGTGTGCTTCCACAGCTTGTGCTCCTTCACCGTCGCCTCGAGCGTGGCGATCGTGCAGTGCAGCACCAGCTCGTCGGGCCAGGTGGCTTGGTACGCAGCGACGACGGGGGTCTCGGGCGGGTAGCCGCCGGCCAGCAGCTCGTCGACGAGCTGGCCGGAGCGGGCGGCCGAGAGGAACAGCGCCATGCTGGTGCCGTGCCGGGCGAGGTCGCTGATCTCCTCACCTGCGGGCATCGGCGTCTTGCCCCCGCCGAGCCGGGTGAGGATGACCGACTGCGCCACCTCCGGCACGGTCAGCTCACGCTCGACGATGGCGGCGACAGCCGAGAACGCGCTAACCCCCGGCACCGTCTCGTACTCGAGCCCGAGCTCGTCGCAGATCTCGCGCTGCTCCTGCACCGCGCCCCACAGGGTCGGGTCGCCGGAGTGGATGCGGGCGACGACAAGCCCCTCGGAGGCCGCCCGCCCGTACAACGGGCGCACCCCCTCGAGCGGCAGCTGGGAGGAGTCGACCACCTCGGCATCGGGCCGGACATGTTGCAGCACGTCCTCGTGCACCAGGCTCGCCGCCCAGATGACGACATCGGCCTCGCTGATCACCCTTGCCGCGCGCAGAGTCAGCAGGTCGGCTGCGCCTGGACCGGCGCCGACGAACCACACCTTGCCGGCGACGACGGCGTCCCCCTCTGCAGCGGCTTCGCTCACAGCCGGGCTCCTCGGGTCGTGCGGCGCCCCGGCATCAGCAGGGTCGACAGGTACGGCGCGCTTTGGCCGCTGGCGGCGAATGCGGCGGCCGGGCGGATGTCCTCGTCGTCGAGCCCCAGGCTCGCGCCCACCACCGCGTCGTCCAGCCGCCCGGACGTACGGACGACCTCGAGCACCTCGGGCAGGGTGCGGCCGCCCTTGTAACCGACGACCGTGTCGAACCCGGCGAGCGCCGCACGCAGCCGATCGACGCCGGCAGTCAGCGGCAGCAGCGCGAGCGTCTCAGTGCCCTCGCACAGCACGGTGCCGCTGCGGGCGGCGAGGTCCTGCATCGCCGTGATGCCGGGGACGGTGGCGACCTGCGGCTCGGGCAGGCGCGCGCGCGCGGCCCGCTCGCGGACGCTCTGCGCGAGGTAGGAGAAGGTGGAGTAGACGTTGGGGTCGCCGATGGTGGCGAACGCGACGGTGCCGGCGCCCCCCTGGAAGGCGGCGATCACGGCGTCGGCGGCGGCGTCCCACGCGGCCTCCCGGCGCGGCGTGACGCCGCCGGTGTCGTCGAGGGCGAAGACCACCCGCTGCACCCGGTCATGGCCGATGTTGGCCCGGACGGTGCGCTCGGCGCGGCCCTCGTCGCCGGCGGCCAGCACAGGGACCAGCACCAGGTCGGCCTCGTTCAGCTCGCGGACCGCTTTGACCGTGACGAGCTCGGGGTCGCCCGGCCCGACGCCCACGCCGACCAGTCTCACGCTGCCACCTCCTGCCGCGCATGCTGCCGGGCAGCGCTGACAAAATTGACGGCCAGCTGTGGGGACCCGGCCCAGTGCAGGTGCAGGTACGAGGCGTGGACGCCACCGTGGACGAACCCTTCGGGCCGCCTGTCGAGCTGCCAGGCCGCGGTGCCCGGGTTGGGCCCGGGCTCGACCGTGGTGCGGTGGAACTCGTGCCCGGTGACGGCCGTACCCGCGGTCATCAGCGCCGAGTCGGTGGTCGCGACGGCCAACCGGTAGCCCAGGGTGAGCCGGGGCGTCATCCGGCCCTTGGCGGCCAGCACCCCTGCCATCGGATGCCCGTCCAGCTCCTCGCACAGGTACAGCAGCCCGGCGCACTCGGCGGCGATCGGGGCACCGGATGCGGCGAGCCGGGCGACCGCCTCACGTAGTGGCGCGTTGGCTGACAACGCGGCGGCGTGAACCTCCGGGAATCCGCCGCCGATCACCAGGCCGCAGGTGCCCGCGGGCAGCGCCTCGTCGGCGAGCGGGTCAACGACCACCACGTGGGCGCCGGCCGCGGCCAGCAGCTCGGGCGTCTCGGCGTAGGAGAAGGTGAACGCCGGGCCGCCCGCAACGGCGACAACCGGCCGGGCTCCGGCCCGTGCGGGGCCAACCTCGTGCGCGGCATCCCATGGGCCGGCCACGAGCTGGCCGGCGGTACGGGCGAGTGCCAGCACGGCGTGGAGATCGACCGACGCCGCCAGTAGAGCCCCGAGCCGCTCGACAGTCGCCACGGCCTCCGTCGCACGTTCGGCGGCCGGGACCAGCCCGAGGTGCCGGGACGGTGTCGCTACCGCATTGTCGCGGCGCAGCGCACCCAGCACGGGCATCCCCAGCTCGGCCAGTGCGGTCCGCACGATCGTCTCGTGCCGCTGCGAGCCGACCCGGTTGAGGATGACGCCGCCGAGTCGCACCGCCGGGTCGTAGGCGGCGAAGCCGGCGACGAGCGCGGCGACCGATCGGCCCTGCGCCGCGGCGTCGACGACCAGCACCACCGGAGCGTCGAGCAGCTGCGCGACGTGCGCCGTCGAACCGAACGCCTCGCTGCCGCGCCCGTCGTAGAGCCCCATCACGCCCTCGACCACGGCGATGTCGCACCTAGCCGCACCGTGCAGGAACAACGGCGCGATGCGCTCCTCGCCGCACAGCACCGGGTCCAGGTTGCGGGCCGGCCGGCCGGTGGCGAGCGCGTGGTAGCCGGGGTCGATGTAGTCCGGGCCGACCTTGTGCGGCGAGACCGCGAGGCCACGGGCCCGCAGCGCGGCCATCAGCCCGGTCGCGACAGTGGTCTTGCCATGCCCCGCCGCCGGCGCGGCGATGACCAGGCGGGGGAGGGCCCTCACCATTCGATCCCCTTCTGGCCCTTCTGCCCGGCGTCCATCGGGTGCTTGACCTTGGTCATCTCGACGACGAGGTCGGCCGCCTCGACCAGCCGGGGGTCGGCGCGGCGGCCGGTGATGACGACGTGCTGCGTGCCCGGCCGGTCGCGCAGCGCCTGGACGACGTCGTCGACGTCGACCCAGCCCCAGGCCATCGGGTAGGTGAACTCGTCGAGGACGTAGAAGCGGTAGGCCTCGGCGGCAAGATCGCGCTTGACCTGCTCCCAGCCCTCGCGGGCGTCGGCGGCGTGGTCGGCCTCGGTGCCGGGGCGCTGAATCCACGACCAGCCCTCGCCCATCTTGTGCCAGGTGACGGGCGCGCCCTCGCCGGTCTGCTCGTGCACACGGCCGAGCGCGCGCATCGCGCTCTCCTCGCCGACCTTCCACTTCGCGCTCTTGACGAACTGGAAGACACCGATCGGCCAGCCCTGGTTCCATGCCCGCAGCGCGAGGCCGAAGGCGGCGGTGGACTTGCCCTTCATGTCGCCGGTGTGCACGACCGTCAGCGCGCGGGTGCGGCGCTGGCGGGTAGTGAGGCCGTCGTCTGGGATGACGCTCGGCTGGCCCTGCGGCATCGTCAGGCCACCTTCCGGCTCGGGGTGGCGGTGCGGGCGCGCACCGAGGAGGCGAGCGAGTCTGCGGCGACCTCGTCCAGGCGCAGCAGCTCACCGCCGAGGGCGGTCGCGAGGGTGACGGCCAGGCCCAGGCGGACCGCCCCGGACTCGCAGTCGACGACGACGGATGCGACTCCCGCGGCGGCCAGCAGCGCAGCCGCGCGCTGAGCCTGCTCCACGGGCGCGGTGGGCGCGCTACCCGCCGAGCCCGTCGCCCGGCCGTCGGTGACGACGACGAGCAGCGGCCGACGGGACGGGTCCCGCATCCGCTCCACCCGCAGCACGTCCGCGGCGCGCAGCAGCCCGGCGGCGAGCGGGGTCCGGCCGCCGGTCGGCAGTGCCTGGAGCCGGGCGGCCGCCGCCTCGACCGACGACGTCGGCGGTAACGCCACCTGCGCCTCGGCGCCGCGGAAGGTCACCATCCCGACCTTGTCGCGGCGCTGGTAGGCGTCGAGCAGCAGGGACAGGACGGCGCCCTTGACCGCGCTCATCCGCGCGCGGGCGGCCATCGAGCCGCTGGCGTCGACGCAGAACAGCACGAGGTTGCCCTCGCGCCCCTCCCGGACGCTCTCGCGCAGGTCCTCGCCGCGCATGACGAGGCCTCGTCCGGCGCGGCCGCGGGCTAATTGGTGCGGGGCGGCGGCAACCAGGGTGGCGGGCAGGTGCAGCCGCGTGACCCGTTCCGCCGGGATGCGGGAGGCCGTCACCCGCCCGGAGTCGGTGCGGGCTCGCGACCGCCGGCCCGCCGCGCCCGTGCCGAGGCCGGGAACCGTCAGCAGCCTGGCACGGAACGGGGTCGCGGCAGGTGCGGGCGGAGCCTCCGGTGCCGGAGGAGGCGCGGCACCGGCACCGGCACCGGCACCGGCACCCGCACCGGCACCGGCACCGGCATCCACGCTCGACTGCCCCTCGTCCACAGCGCTGTCGTCCTGGCCGCTGTCGTCCTGGCCGCTGCCGTCGGGCGCGCCCGCGCCAGGACCATCCGGCGGCTCGTCCGGCCCCTGATCCGCCGCATCCTGCAGCGCCTGGTCGAGCTGCTGCTCGTCCAGCCCGGGCGCGTCGAACGGGTTGCGCCGCCGCCGGTGCGGCAGGGCCAGCCGGGCGGCGACGCGGACATCCTCGGCGTCCACCTCACTGCGGCCGGACCAGGCGGCGTGCGCCAGGGCCGTGCGAGCCATGACGAGGTCGGCCCGCAGGCCGTCGACGTCGAACGCCGCGCACACTGTCGTGATCTGCCGCAGCGCCGCGTCGGGCAGCACCACGCTCGCCAGCCGCCCACGGGCGCGGGCGATGCGCTCAGCCAGCACCTGCTCCTCGTCCACCCAGCGGGCGGCGAAGGCGGCCGGGTCGTCGTCGGCCGCGAGCCGCCGCCGGACCACCTCCGCTCGCACGTCCGGCTCCCTCGGTGCGCTGGCATCGACTGTCAGTCCGAACCGGTCGAGCAGCTGCGGGCGCAGCTCGCCCTCCTCGGGGTTCATCGTCCCAACCAGCAGGAAGCGGGCGGCGTGCCGCACCGACACCCCCTCGCGCTCGACGTAGGAGGTGCCGAGCGCGGCCGCATCCAGCAGCAGGTCGACGAGGTGGTCGTGCAGCAGGTTGACCTCGTCGACGTACAGCACGCCCCGGTGCGCGGCGGCCAGCAGCCCCGGCTCGTAGGCCTTGACCCCCTCTGTCAGCGCGCGCTCCAGGTCCAGGGAGCCGACCAGTCTGTCCTCGGATGCCCCGACCGGCAGCTCGACCAGCCGCGCCGGCCGCACCGCCACCGGCGCGGACGCATCGTGCGGCCCGTCCGGGCACGCCGGGTCGGGTGCCGCCGGGTCGCACGAGAACCGGCACCCCGGCACCACGGCGACCTCGGGCAGCACCGCGGTGAGCGCCCGCACGGTCGTCGACTTGGCGGTCCCCTTCTCGCCGCGCACCAGCAGCCCACCGATCGCCGGCGACACCGCATTGAGGACGAGCGCCAGGCGCATGTTGTCCATCCCGACAACGGCACTGAACGGATACGTGCTCACCCCGACTGCCCACCCTCGAGATCGCCCTCGAGCTCCAGGTAGGTCTCGCGCAGCCCGTCGAGCGTGGCCTGCTCGGGGTGCTCCCACAGCTCACGGTCGGCTGCCTCCAGCAGCCGTTCGGCGATGCCGCGCAGCGCCCAGGGGTTGGAGCGCTGCATGAACGCCCGCACCTCGGGGTCGAAAACATAGGACGCGGCGAGCTGCTCGTACATCCAGTCGTCGACCACCCCGGCGGTCGCGTCGTAGCCGAACAGGTAGTCGACGGTGGCCGCCATCTCGAACGCGCCCTTGTAGCCGTGGCGCTGCATCGCCGCGGTCCAGCGCGGGTTAACCACGCGGGCCCGGAACACCCGCTTGGTCTCCTCCGCGAGCGTGCGGGTGCGGACCTGGTCGGGCACCGCCGAGTCACCGACGTAGGCCGCGGGCGAGCTGCCGGTCAGGTGCCGCACCATCGCCACCATCCCGCCGTGGTACTGGAAGTAGTCGTCGGAGTCGACGATGTCGTGCTCGCGGGTGTCCTGGTTCTTGGCAGCCACCGCGATGCGCCGGAAGGCCGTCTCCATGTCACCGCGGGCCTCGCGCCCGTCGAGGTCGCGTCCGTATGCGTAGCCGCCCCAGACGGCGTAGACCTCGGCCAGGTCGGCGTCACTGCGCCAGTTGCGGGCGTCGATGAGCGGCAGCAGTCCCGCCCCGTACGCACCGGGCTTGGAGCCGAAGATGCGGGTGGTCGCGCGGCGCCGGTCGCCGTGGGATGCGGTGTCGGCGTCGGCATGCGCCCGGACGAAGTTGGCCTCGGTGGGCTCGTCCAGCTCGGCGACAGCGCGGATGGCGTCGTCGAGCAGCGCCACAACGTGCGGGAACGCATCACGGAAGAAGCCCGAGATGCGCACGGTGACGTCGATGCGCGGCCGCCCCAGCTCTGCTGCCGGCACCACCTCGAACCCGGTGACCCGGCGCGAGGCATCGTCCCACGCCGGCCGGCAGCCGAGCAGCGCCAGCACCTCGGCGATGTCGTCGCCCTGGGTCCGCATCGCCGACGTGCCCCAGACAGTCAGCCCGACCGAGCGCGGGTACTCGCCGGTGTCGGCGAGGTGGCGCGCGACGAGGGAGTCGGCCAGCGCGGTGCCGACGTCCCAGGCGGTGCGCGACGGGATGGCCTTGGGGTCGACGGAGTAGAAGTTGCGCCCGGTCGGCAGCACGTTGACCAGGCCGCGGGTGGGGGAGCCGGACGGGCCCGCCGGCACGTAGCGGCCGTCGAGGGCGCGCAGCAGGTTGCCGATCTCGTCGGTGGTCTGCGCCAGGCGCGGGGCGACCTCCGTTGCGGCGAATCGCAGCACCCGTACCACGTCCGCGGGGGCGGCGCCAAGCACCTCGTCGGCCACGAGCGGCGCCTTCTCCGCCTCCCACCCGGCGGTGTCGAGCCCGGCGACGAGCTGGCGGGCGAGCGTCTCCAGCAGGTCGACGGCGTCGGCGCCGCTGACAGCCGGGCCGCCGCTGATGGCGGTCAGCACCGGCGGGATGGTCACGCGGGCACCGGGGTCGGCGAGCAGCGCCTTCTCGTCCAGCCCGACCCAGGATGCGAGGGCGGACCGCAGCCCGGGCAGTGCCACCGAGCCGCCCCACACCTGCGCCGCGCGAAGCACGGCGAGGACGAGGTCGATGCGCGCCTCACCCGCCGGAGCGCCGCCGAGGATGTGCAGCCCGTCGCGGATCTGCACGTCCTTGACCTCGCACAGGTAGCCGTCGACGTGCAGGACGAACTCGTCGAAGTCGTCCTCGCCCGGCATCTCATCCAGGTGCAGGTCGTGGTGCAGCTGCGCCGCCTGGATCAGCGTCCACACCTGCGCGCGCACGGCCGGCAGCTTGGTCGGGTCGAGCGCCTGGACCGTCGCGTACTCGTCCAGTAACTGCTCGAGCTTGGCCATGTCGCCGTAGGTGTCAGCCCGGGCCATCGGCGGGATCAGGTGGTCGACGATGACGGCATGCGCGCGGCGCTTGGCCTGCGTGCCCTCGCCCGGGTCGTTGACGATGAACGGGTAGACCATCGGCAGGTCGCCGAGCACCGCGTCGGGGGCGCACTCGGCCGACAGGCCCAGCCCGTTGCCGGGCAGCCACTCGAGGGTGCCGTGCTTGCCCAGGTGCACCACGGCGTCGGCGCCGAAGGTGCGGTCGAGCCAGCGGTAGGCGGCGAGGTAGTGGTGGCTCGGCGCGAGGGCGGGGTCGTGGTAGATCGCGACGGGGTTCTCCCCGAACCCGCGCGGCGGCTGGATCATCAGCACGACGTTGCCGAAGCGCAGGCCGGCCAGCACGATCTGCGCGGCGTCGCCCTCGCCGTCGACGTACAGCTCGCCGGGCGGCTCCCCCCACGCCTCGACGACGGACTGCCGCAGCGGTGCCGGCAGTGCATCGAATGCGGCGCGGTACTCGGCCAGCGGCACCCGCATGGGGGCGGCGGCCAGCTGGGCCTCGGTCAGCCACTCGACGTCGTGCCCGCCCGCGGCGATCAGCCGGTGGATGAGCTCGTCGCCGTCCTCGGGGAAGCCGCCGTCCGCCTGGCCACAGTCGTAACCGGCCTCGCGCAGCGCCTGCAGCAGCACGACGGCCGAAGCGGGGGTGTCGAGGCCGACCGCGTTGCCCACCCGCGCGTGCCTGGTGGGGTAGGCCGACAGCACGATCGCGAGGCGCTTGTCGGCGTTGGGGATGTACCGCAGCCGGGCGTGCCGGACGGCGATACCGGCGACCCGGGCGGCTCGCTCGGGGTCGGCGACGTAGGTCGGGATGTCGCCCTCACCCAGCTCCTTGAACGAGAACGGGACCGAGACGAGGCGGCCGTCGAACTCGGGGATGGCGACCTGCATCGCCGCGTCCATCGGAGTGAGGGCGGCAGCGGATGCCTCCCACGCCGCCCGCGAGGTGGTCAGGCACAGCCCCTGCACCACTGGCACGCCGAGTGCGGCCAAGGCGCCGACGTCCCAGGCGTCGTCGTCCCCACCTGCTGTCGCGTCGCTGGCGGCCGCGCCACCGGCTGCCAGGACCGTGACGACAAGGGCGTCGACGCCGGCGAGCAGGTCGTAGACGGCGGCGTCGGCGGCACGCAGCGACCCGCAGAACACCGGCCGCGCGTTGGCGCCCGCGGCCTCGACCGCGGCGCAGAGCGTGTCGACGAAGCCGGTGTTGCCCGAGACCGCGTGCGCCCGGTAGAACACGACGCCGACCGTGGGCCGCGCGGGGTCGGCCGCGTGTGCGCCGTGCACCCCGATGGCGGGCAGCGGCTGCGGCGGGTCGTAGGCCTCCCCGGTCATCCGCAGCGCGTCGGACAAGAACGCAGCGAGGCTCGCCAGGTTGCCCGGCCCCCCCTCGCGCAGGTAGGCCAGCGCCTCGGTCGCGATGCCGCCGGAGACGGTGGAGCGGACCATCAGCTCGGCGTCCGGCGCCGCCTCACCACCGAGGACGACGACCGGCAGGCCGCTGGCGAGGACGGCGTCGAGCCCGGCCTCCCAGGTGCGGGCACCGCCGAGCAGGCGGACGACGACGCACCACGCCCCGTCCAGCAGTGCGGGCAGGTCGCCGGGCGCGGTGCGGGCGGGGTTGGCGGTGCGGTAGGCGGCGCCGCTGCCGCGGGCGGCGAGCAGGTCGGTGTCGGCTGTCGACAGCAGCAGGATCACGCGGGCGCTCCGGTTGCGGTCGGGATGGATTCAGCTGGCGCGCCCGGCGGGACGAAGGGCAACTCGGCCGGCGGGCCGGAGCCGATGAGCTCGAGCAGCGCCGTGGTATCGACGTGCTGCTCGACGAGGTCGCCGAGCACGTCGAGCCGGCGCTCGCGCACGTCCGCGAAGCACACCGCATCCGCGCCGGATGCCGGGACGAAGTCGCGACCCGCCTGCTCGGCGACGGCGCACAGGAACGCCCGGCGGAAGCCGTCGTTCTCCATTGCCCCGTGCCAGGTCGTGCCCCACACCGGGCCGGCGGTGCAGCCGTCGAGGAACGGCTCGCCGCCGCCCGCGGTCACCACGCCGGAGTGGATCTCATAGGCCTCGACCGGGTGGCCGAACGCCGCCCCAATCGGTCGGCCGAGCACCTTCTCAGGGCCGAAGCGCACGGCCGCGGGCAGCAGGGCCAACCCGGCGACAGTGCCGGCCCGGCTCTCGACCTCGTCCTCGATGGTGCGCGCCAGCATCTGGTAGCCGCCGCAGATGCCGAGCACCGGCCGCCCGCGCCGGGCGTGCTCGGCGATCGCGGCGGCCAGCCCACGCTCACGCAGCCAGCTGAGGTCGGCCACCGTGGCGCGGGTGCCCGGCAGCACGACCAGGTCGGCGTCGGCCAGCTCCTCGGGCTCGGTGACCAGGCGCAGCGCGATGCCGGGCTCGGCGGCGAGGGCGTCGACGTCGGTGACGTTGCTGATCCGGGGCAGGCGGACGACAGCGACGCGCAGCGTCTCGCGCACCGCGCGTCCTCGCGCCCGCGCGGAGCCGAAGCGGGCCAGGCCGAGCGAGTCCTCGACGTCGACCTCCAGGCCGTCGGTCCACGGCAGCACCCCGAGCACGGGCCGACCGGTGGTGCCCTGGATCATCTCGAGCCCCGGCGCCAGCAGTCGGGCATCCCCGCGGAACTTGTTAACGAGAAAGCCTGCGACCAGCGCCTGGTCCTCGGCGGAAAGCAGTGCGACAGTCCCGTGCAGAGCGGCGAACACCCCGCCCCGGTCGATGTCACCGACAACGAGCACGGGCAGGTCGGCCGCCCGCGCCAGGCCCATGTTGGCGATGTCGGTGGCACGCAGGTTGACCTCGGTCGGGCTGCCGGCACCCTCGCAGACGACGACGTCGAAGCGGCTGCGCAGGTCGGCGAGGGCGCCGGTCACCGCCGCCATCAGCTGCGGCTTGAGCGGCCGGTAGGACATGGCGTCGACGTCGGTGATCGGCCGGCCCATCAGCACCACCTGGCTGCGGCCGTCGCCGCCGGGTTTCAGCAGCACCGGGTTCATCGCCGCCTCGGGCTCGATGCGGGCGGCGGCGGCCTGCATCGCCTGGGCCCGCCCGATCTCGGCGCCGCCGCGGGTCACCATCGAGTTCAGCGACATGTTCTGCGCCTTGAACGGCGCCACCCGTACCCCGCGCCGCACGAGCCAGCGGCAGATGCCCGCGGTGACGATGCTCTTGCCCGCATCCGACGTGGTGCCGGCGACGAGCAGCCCGCCGGTCACGGCCGGCCGTCCAGAGCCGTAGCAAGCGCAGCGGCGAGCACGGCGGCAGCTGCCCCGACAGCGGACGAGAGGCGGACGGCTTGCCGCAGGTCGTCGGCTGTCGGGGCCGGCCCGTCGCCGTGCGGCCCGCGCATCTCGACGCGCCCTCCGTAGCTGATCGGGCCGCCGAGCGTGACGCCGAGCGCCCCGGCGAACGCGGCCTCGCACTGTCCCGCATTGGGGCTCGGATGCCGGGCGCCATCCCGCACGAGCACCTGCAGCGTTCGCCGTGGGCTGCCGCCGACCATGGGCGCGAGCATCGCCGCGAGCAGGGCGGTCAGGCGCGCCGGGACGATGTTTGCCACGTCGTCCAACCGCGCGGACGCCCAGCCGAAGTTGGCGTGGCGCAGGCTGCGGTGCCCGACCATCGCATCGAGTGTGTTGACCGCGCGGTAGCCGACCAACCCTGGCATTCCTGCGACGGCGCCCCACAGCAGCGGCGCGACGACGGCATCAGCGGTGTTCTCCGCGACGGACTCCAGTGCCGCCCGAGCGAGCCCGCCCGCGTCGAGCTGCTGGGGGTCGCGGCCGCAGAGGGTGGGGAGCAGGGCACGGGCGGTCGCGAGATCGCCGGCGTCCAGGGCCTCGGCGACAGCGGTGCCGGCGCGGGTGAGCGAGGTGCCGCCGAGGACGCTCCACGTCGCCGCGACGAGTGCGGCCCGTCGTCTCCGGGGGGCGGCCCGCTCCGCTGCAGCCGCCGCAAGCACAGCAGCCCCAACGCAGAGCCCTGTGTACGTCAGTCCGCGCCGACGCGAGTCGGCCCAGACGGCGCGCTCGAGCCGGCCGGCGGCCAGGCCGAAGCCGGCGACCGGATGCGCCCGCGCGGGATCAGCCCAGGCGCGGTCGGCGAGGTAGCCGACGAGCAGGCCGGTGGCGCGAGCGGTGGACGTGGTCACCCCTCAGGGCGCCAACCGGTAGCAGGGCAGCACGCATCGCATAGCCAGAAGCCTCCTCGGGTTTCCACGCCCGTAGGTCGGTCGGTCGCGACGGACGCAGTGTCCTGGCTCCCGGATCAGTGCTCGCCCCCGGCCTTCCAGCCCGCGTGGGCCGTGACCATACGAAGGGGGTCTGCTCCCCGGTGACAGTGGCGGGACCGCGTCGGACTCACACCGACTTCCTGCAACCGTCGCGGGGCCCACTCAACACGGCAACCAGCCGCACCGTCAACGCCATCGAATGCGCTCCGGTGTGTGCTGCACCCCTCCTGGGCGCCGGGCCGGGGCACCATGGCCGCATGACCGACAGCTGGGACACCTCCGAGCGCCGGGCGCTGCGCGCCTCCGTGCGGCGCTTCACGGAGCGCGAGATCGTCCCGCATCTCGCTCAGTGGGAGGACGACGGCGAGCTGCCGCGCAGCCTGCACCTTGCCGCGGCCAAGGCCGGTCTGCTGGGGGTGAGCTTCCCGGAGCAGCTCGGCGGGGGCGGTGGCACGCCCATCGACTCGATGCTGGTGGCCGAGGAGGTGATCCAGGCGGGCGGTTCGTCGGGCGTCGTCGCGAGCCTGTTCACCCACGGCATCGGGCTGCCGCACCTCGTTGCCGCCGGCAACCCCGACCTGCTGGACCGGGTCGCGCGACCGGTGCTGGCGGGGGAGGCGATCATCTCGCTCGCGGTCAGCGAGCCCGACGCCGGCTCCGACGTCGCCCGCCTGCGCACCCGCGCCGTCCGCGACGGGGACAGCTACGTCGTCACCGGCTCGAAGATGTACATCACCTCGGGGACCCGCGCGGACTTCGTGACCGCAGCGGTCCGAACCGGCGGCGAGGGCGCGCACGGCATCTCGCTGCTGCTGCTCGAGCGCGGGATGCCCGGCTTCACCGTCTCCCGGCCGCTGCGCAAGATGGGCTGGCTGTGCTCGGACACCGCAGAGCTGACCTTCGACGAGGTCCGTGTTCCGGCCGGGAACCTCATCGGCGCCGAGGGCGGTGGGTTCGGCCAGATCATGCAGCAGTTCGTCCCCGAGCGCCTCTCGCTCGCCGTGCAGGCCTACGCCACCGCGCAGCGCTGCCTGGACCTGACCCTGTCGTGGGTGAAGCAGCGGGAGACCTTCGGCCGCCCGCTCGCGACCCGGCAGGTCGTCCGGCACCGGGTGGCCGAGATGGCGCGCCAGGTCGACGTCGCCCGCACCTACACGCGGGCGGTGATCGACGGCTGGCAGTCGGGCGACGACGTCGTGCACAGGGTGGCGATGGCCAAGAACACGGCCGTCGCTGCGTGCGACTTCGTCGTCAACGACGCGGTGCAGCTGCACGGCGGGATGGGCTACCTGCGCGAAAGTGAGGTCGAGCGGCACTACCGAGACAGCCGGATCTTCGGCATCGGCGGCGGCACCACTGAGATCATGACCGAGATGATGTCCCGGCTGCTGCTCGGCTGAGCCAGCGGTCCACACAACCACGCACAGGAGGCCCCGATGGACTGGAAGCTCGCGCAAATCGTCGTGCCCGTCGCGGACGTCGACCGCGCCAAGGCGTTCTACGTCGAGCAGGCCGGCTTCGGCCTCGACGTCGACCATCAGGCGGGCGACTTCCGCGTCGTTCAGCTGACACCGCCGGGCTCGGGCTGCTCGATCGCGCTGATGCGCAACCCGGAGGCGGCCGGGTCGCTGCAGGGGCTGCACCTTGTGGTCCGCGACATCGACGCCGCGCGGGCCGAGCTCACCGGGCGCGGGGTCGAGGCCGGCGAGGTCTTCCACTTCGACGCGGGCGGCCAGGTCCCGGGACCCGATCCGAACCGGGGCGACTACGCCTCGTTTCTGTCCTTCCAGGACCCGGACGGCACCGGCTGGCTGGTGCAGGAGGTCGGCCACGGGAGCACCGGCAGCTGACCGAGCCTGATCAGCTGACCAGGCTCGCCGTCAGCCGGTCGAGCTCGGCGGCAGCGTCGGTCGTGAGCCCGCTGTGCACGGGCCCGGCGGACACGATGGTGCTGCGGGGCGCGGTCAGCCAGCGGAAGCGCTGCCCCTGGGTGGTCCCCCCCGCCGGGCCGCCGCCCGCGCAGGTGCGGCGGACCGCCTCGGCCGCCGCCCTGACCGCATCGGCATCCACGCCCGGGTCCAGTGCCCGCAGCCGGTCCTCGTCGACCCGTACGTCGGCGGCGAGGAAGTCCTGCTGCTGGCAGTAGAGGACGACGCCGATGTTGATGCACTCCCCGCGCTCGATGCGGGGGGTCGCGCGCAGCGCCGCGTACTCGAAGACGTGCGGGGTCACGGTCGCCACCGCTCCCGCGCCTGCACCCGCCGCAGCAGGTGACTGGCGTAGGCGTCGCGCACGCCGGCGGCGTCGTCGAAGCCGGGCTCGCCGGTCAGCCACTGGCCCGGCACCAGGTCGAGGACCTCCCGGACGAGCTCGGGAGTGACGCGCGGGGCGAGGTCGGCGTCAGCCTCGTCCCGGGCAGTGGCGGCAGCGGCGAGGATGTGGCCTGAGCCGTCGTACGGCTTCTCGGCCGCGGCTGTGGCACGCGGCCAGTCGTGGGCGAAGGTCAGCGTCGCGCCGTGGTCGATCAGCTGCAGCTCGCGGTGCCAGAGCAGCAGGTTGGGGTTGCGCCACGTGCGGTCGACGTTGCCCACCAGCGCGTCGAACCACAGCACCCGGCTGGCGAGCCGGGGCTCGACGGGGTGGACCTGAGGGTCGAAGCCGATCGATCCCGGCAGGAAGTCCATCCCCAGGTTGGCGCCGCCGCTGGCCCGGAGCAGGTCCTGCACCTCCTCATCGGGCTCGGCCCGGCCGAGCACGGGGTCGACGTCGACGACGACCAGCTCAGGCACGGGCAGGCCGAGGCGCCGGCCGAGCTCACCGGCGACGACCTCGTTGACGAGGACGGCACGGCCCTGGCCGGCCCCGCGGAACTTCACGACGTAGACGCCGCAGTCGTCGGCCTCCATGACGCCTGGCAGCGAGCCGCCCTCACGCAGCGGCGTGACGTAGCGGGTCGCCGTCACCCCCCCGAGCACGGTGTCAGGGTAGCCGGGGTCCGGGCGCGACCCCATCGCAGCGAAACGGGCCGCCGTCGGGACGAGCTCCCGCCGGCGGCCCGTCTGCATGGCCAGCCTGAACGATCAGATGTCGTAGTACATCTCGAACTCGTACGGGTGCGGGCGCAGGCGGATCGGGTCGACCTCGTTGGCCCGCTTGTAGCTGATCCACGTGTCGATCAGGTCCTGGGTGAACACGCCGCCCTCGAGCAGGAAGCCGTGGTCGGCCTCCAGGGCGTCGAGCACCTTGTCGAGGCTGCCCGGCACCTGCGCGACGTTGGCGAGCTCGTCCGGGGGCAGCTCGTAGAGGTCCTTGTCGACCGGGTCCGGCGGCTCGATCTTGTTGCGGACACCGTCGAGGCCCGCCATCAGCATCGCGGCGAAGGCGAGGAACGGGTTGCAGGAGGGGTCCGGCACGCGGAACTCGACGCGCTTGGCCTTCGGGTTGCTCCCGGTCAGCGGGACGCGCAGGCACGCCGAGCGGTTGCGCGCCGAGTAGACCAGGTTGACCGGCGCCTCATAGCCCGGAACGAGGCGGTGGTAGGAGTTGACGGTCGGGTTGGTGAACGCCAGCAGTGAGGGCGCGTGCTTGAGCAGCCCGCCAACGTAGTGCCGCGCGGTGTCGGACAGCCCGCCGTAGCCGACCTCGTCGTAGAAGAGCGGCTCGTCGCCGTTCCACAGGCTCTGGTGACAGTGCATCCCCGAGCCGTTGTCCATGAACAGCGGCTTGGGCATGAAGGTGACGGTCTTGCCTGCTGCCACAGCCGTGTTCTTGACGACGTACTTGAACGTCATCACGTTGTCGGCTGTCTCGAGCAGGGTGCCGAACCGGAAGTCGATCTCGGCCTGCCCGGCGGTGCCGACCTCGTGGTGCTGCATCTCTACCTCGATGCCGACGTCCAGCAGCTGGTTGACCATCTCCGAGCGCAGGTCGGTCAGGTGGTCGGTCGGGGGCACGGGGAAGTAGCCGCCCTTGTATCGCGGCTTGCTGCCCTTGTTGCCGCCCGGCTCCTCGCGACCGCTGTTCCAGGCGCCCTCGACCGAGTCGACGCTGTGGAACGAGCTGTGCGGCGTGTACTCGTAGCGCACCTCGTCGAAGATGTAGAACTCAGCCTCGGCGCCGAAGTAGGCGGTGTCGGCGAAGCCGGTCGTGGTCAGGTACTCCTGCGCCTTGCGGGCCACGTTGCGCGGGTCGCGCGAGTAGCGCTCCCGGGTCAGCGGGTCGTAGATGAAGCAGGTGATGTTCAACGTGGAGTGCGTGCGGAACGGGTCCATGTAGGCCGTGGTCGGGTCGGGGATGAGGAGCATGTCCGACTCGTTGATCGCCTGGAAGCCCCGGATGGACGAGCCGTCGAAGGGCAGGCCGTCATCGAACGCGGATTCTCCGAAGTTGCCGGCCGGGAAGGTGAAGTGCTGCATCACCCCGGGCAGGTCACAGAATCTCGCATCGATGAACTGGACGTTGTTGTCCTTGATGTAGGACAACACCTCGTCGCTGTTGTTGAACATCCACCCTCCGTGGTTCCTGCGCTCGCGTCTTGCGGCAGGTCACAGCGACCCACCGCCGGGCCAGCCTGAAACTAGCCTGCGGCCATCTCACCGGCGTCACGTGATTGTTTCGCGCAGGTAACACACCTGCTCCGCCCGGTCAGGCGGCGGCAGGGAACCGTAGCCTTGCATTTATGGGACGAGCGGGCGGGTCGTGGCTGGAAGGGCCGCCCGTATCGTCCTCGTACGCGCCCGGCGCCCGGCTCGGGCTACCGGCCGAAGGTGCCGGCTCGGTCGCGACGTTCGGCCGTCGCCTGGCGGCCTTCGCCGTCGACAGCGTCGTGGCCAACCTGCTGGCCGGACTGCCCGCGCTGCTCGGTCTGCACTACGGGCTCGCCGGGCGCAACTGGGTCGTCCTCGCCATGTTCCTGCTGCAGGAGTTCATCCTCGACACGGTGGCCGGCCAGACGATCGGCAAGCGACTGTTGCGGATGCGGCTCGTGCGGCTCGACGGCGGCCGGCCGCAGCCGTGGTGGCTGCTGCTGCGCACTGCGCTGCTAGGGCTGCTCATCCCGGCCCTGATCTGGGACAAGGACCGGCGCGGGCTGCACGACCGGGCGGCCGGGACCGTGCTGATGGTGCTGCCGAACGGGGTCCGGACCGCGGTCTGAGGCCCCCGCCGTCAGCGCATCCGGCCGCCGCGCGGGATGCTGCGTGGCATCGGCCCCTTGGGGACCGGGATGCTGACCCCGCCGAGCGCCTTGAGCCGGCGGTCGAGGCTGTCGACGTCGGACTTCTTCAGGGCCCGGGTCTTGCGCATCAGCAGGGCCTGCAGCTTGGGCAGAGGCGTCTCACCCTCGCCGGTGCCGATGACGATGTCGTGCAGCGGGACGTCGCCGACCACCCGCTTCACCCGGCGGACCTCGGCGCCGAGTAGCTCACGCGGGCCGCGACCGCGCCCCTCGGCGATCAGTACGACCCCGGCGCGGCTCACCACGCGCGTGACCATGTCCTGGTTGCGGTTGACCTGGACCGGAGCCGTCACGCGCCAGTCACCGCGCATCCGCTCGACGATGCCAGCGGCTGCGCCCGGCTTGCCCTCGGCCTCTGCGTACGCCGAGCGCTGCACGCGGCGGCCGAAGACGTTGAGGGCGAAGAGCGCGCCGAGCAGGACGCCGATGATGATCCACAGCACCAGCGGGCCCAGCAGGAGCCCGATGATGACGCCGACGACGACGGGCACGAGGAAGCCGATGAGCAGGGCCGGCACGAGCCGTGGGTCGCGCTGGCGGGTGAGGGTGAAGACCGTCCGGATCTGCTTGATCCGGCTGACCTTCTCAGCACTGCCCGCCCGCTTGGCCCCCTTGGGCTCCCTGCCGCCTTTGCTGTCCGGGCCGCCCTTGGTCATGCTGCCCTTGGTCGTGCCGGCGCCGCTGCCGATGCGTACCCGTGCCATGCCTGCGAGGGTACGGAGTCAGGGAGGGGCTGACACCTGCTCAGCAGCGGATGGCGGGCGCGGGCGCACGCTGCCGCCCTGTGGCCCGCCCTGGATCGGGCATGCGCAGCCTCAGCGGATGAGCCTCGCCGGCAGCGGGTCGGCCTCCTGCCGCGGCGCCGCGATCAGGCGGCGCATCTCGGCGTCGGCGTCCTGGCGGGCGCGGGAGAGCCGCAGGTCCGAGCTCATCGCCTCCCAGGCGTTGCGGCGGCTGGTGTGCTGACCGCCTTGCGGGGCGACTGTCGTGATGGCCCTGCGGGCGGTGACGAGCGCAATCTGGGCGGGGAGCAGGAGCACGGTGGCGGCGACGGTGCTGGGGGTCACACTGGGCCTCCGAGGCCAGTAGGGCCGACTGCGGCGCCTTCAGGATGAGGGACGCGTGTGTCACCCGGATGACGCCGAGGTGAAGATCTGTGGCGTGGCGAGACCGATCGGCGGTCGGCCGCGAAGCGTCAGGCGGCGGCCCGTGCCGCCCGGGCTTTGGCGTAGAGCCGGCCGGCGCGGTAGGACGAGCGCACCAGCGGGCCGCTCAGTGCCCCGGCGAACCCGATCTCCTCGGCCTCCTCGCGCAGCTCGACGAACTCCTCGGGCCGCACCCATCGCTCAACGGGGTGGTGGCGGGGAGTGGGGCGCAGGTACTGAGTGATGGTGAGCAGGTCGCAGCCCGCATCGTGCAAGTCCTGCATCGCCTGGCTGATCTCGTCACGCTGCTCGCCCATCCCGAGAATGAGGTTGCTCTTGGTGACGAGGCCGGCCGCCCGCGCCTGGCGGATCACGTCGAGCGAGCGCTCGTAACGGAACGCGGGCCTGATCCGCTTGAAGATGCGCGGCACGGTCTCGACGTTGTGGGCGAGCACCTCGGGAGCGGCGGCGAAGACCTCGCTGAGCAGCGTCGGCTCACCGCTGAAGTCGGGGATGAGCAGCTCGACGCCGCAGCCCGGCACCGCTGCATGGATCTGCCGCACGGTCTCGGCGTAGAGCCAGGCGCCCTGGTCGGGCAGATCGTCGCGGGCGACTCCGGTCACCGTCGCGTAGCGCAGCGCCATCGCCTGCACCGACTCCGCGACGCGCCGCGGCTCGTCACGGTCGAGCGGCGCCGGGCGGCCGGTGTCGATCTGGCAGAAGTCGCAGCGCCGCGTGCACTGCTCGCCGCCGATGAGGAAGGTCGCTTCGCGGTCCTCCCAGCATTCGAAGATGTTGGGACAGCCCGCTTCCTCGCACACGGTGTGCAGCCCCTCGCGGCGGACCAGGCTCTTGAGCTCGGTGTACTCCGGGCCGGTGCGCAGCCGGGTCTTGATCCACGGCGGCTTACGCTCGATCGGGGTCTCGGCGTTGCGCGCCTCGATGCGCAGCAGGCGGCGGCCTTCGGGCGCGGTGGCCGTCATGTGGCCAACGCCGTGGCTACGGACAGGGCCTGGACCACGCGACGCTCCACGACGGGTAGAGCGTCGGCGACCGGCACGCTATGCCCGAGCTCGGCGCTGAGACTGGTGACGCCGGCATCGCGGATGCCGCACGGCACGATCCGCGCATAGGCGCTGAGGTCGGGGTCGCAGTTGAGCGCGAAGCCATGCATCGTCGCGCCCCGAGTGACCCGAACCCCGATGGCGGCGAGCTTGCGGGCTCCGTCGCTGGTCCAAACGCCCGACCGTCCCTCGACGCGGACGGATTCGAGCCCGAGGTCGGCGCACGCCAGCATGAGCGCGGACTCCAGGCGGCGGACGTGGGCGACGACGTCGAGCGGCTGGGGGAGGCGGATGACGGGGTAGCCGACCAGCTGCCCGGGGCCGTGCCACGTGATCTTGCCGCCGCGGTCGACGTCGACGACCGGTGTGCCGTCGATGGGGCGCTCGGCGGGGTCGGTCCGGCGGCCTGCTGTGTAGACGCTGAGGTGCTCGAGCAGGAGCAGCGTGTCGGGCTCGAGGCCGGCGGCGACGCGGTCGTGCAGCTCACGCTGGAGGGCCCACGCCTGCTCATACGGCACGAGGCCGAGCCGTTGGACGTTCACGTCTCAGGCTATGTCCGGCAACCGGCGCGGGTCGACGCGCGTCTCGGTCGCGGACCCGTCGGCGGCACGCTCGACCCGCCACGCGTAGGCGTCGTCCCGGTCGCTGACGGCCTCGACCAGCTCGGTCCCCTCGAAGCGCAGGCCGACGCCGTCGTCGGTCGCCCAACCCGGGGGCAGGACCGCATCGGCGACGAGCTGCTGGTAGAGCGGGCGCCGCTGCTTCTCGGAGTCGTAGTGCGGTGTGTTGGAGTGCGGCAGCAGCGCCAGCCCGTTGGTCACCGGCCGCAGGTCGGGCCCGAAGGAGTCGGTCGTCCCGCCGACGTGCCAGCACAGCGACCCGGCCGAGACGCCGCCGAGCACCACCCCCGCCTCCCACGCGCGCCGGAAGGCATCGTCGAGACCGTGCGCGCGCCAGACGGCGAGCAGGTTGGCCACGCTTCCGCCGCCGACCCAGACGACGTCCTGCTCGAGCAGGTGGGCGGCTGGGTCGGGGCGGGTCGGCATGGGGAACAGCGCCAGGTGGCTGAGCTCGACGTCGGGCCGGTCACGGGCGAACGCCGCGTAGGACATCGCGTAGCGAGCTGCATCATCCCCAGTGGCCGTGTTGACCAGGCACACCCGCGGGCGGCGTCCGCTGACCTGGGCCAACTCGAGCGCGTGATGCAGGACCGGGCCGACTGCCAGCCCGTACCGGCCGTCGGGCCGGAAGCCGGCGCTGGTGGCGAGGATCGTGCGCGGGCGGGTCATCCGGCTCCTGCCGAGCGGTTGTGTGCGGAGCGGCTGCGTGGCGTCAGTGACCCATCGGCGCCCTGATCGGCGCTGCTCGGACGAGTGGAGCCCTGATCGGCGAGCAGCGCCTGCGCGGCGCGTCTGCCGCTGACCATCGCTCCTTGGATGGACGGGCTGTCGCGCCAGTCGCCGCAGACGTACTGCTGCGCGGCGACGCGTACCGGGTCCCGCAGCCGCCCGCGTGGGGGAGGGGCGGCGGGGAGGGCCCGCTCGACGTCGTAGGTCCGCAGATGGCGCCAGTCGTCGACCTCGGGGCCAAACCAGCTGCGCAGCTCGGCGCGGACCGCTGGCTCCGGGACTCCGGCTGACAGCGTGCTCGCGCTCACCAGCGGGGTCGGGCCGTAGCTGGGGGCTCGGTCGGTCAGCGTGAGCACGTTGGACAGCAGGCCGCCGCGGTTTCCGTCGATCCGGATCAGCCCGTCCCCGCCGGACGGAGAGCTCGGCGCGGCGTAGTACGAGGTGGTGACGCGGCGAGGGGCTGGGGCTGTACCGAGCTCGGGAAGCAGCCGCGTGGCGGTCCAGGCGTCGGTGGCAATGACAACCGCCTCGGCCTGCAGCGCCTCGCCATCCTCGACCCGCAGCGTCGTACCCGCGACCTGGGCGACCGTCTGCCGCAGGCGGACCAGCGTGGGCAACCGGGCCGCGAGCTGCGCGGGGATCGCCCTCATCCCGGCGGACGGGAGGGTCTGCCGTCCGCGCGCGAAGGAGCGGAGTGCAAGTTCCACGAACCGGCTCGAGGTCTGCAGCTCGTCCTCGAGCAGCACGCCGCTAAGAAAAGGACGTAGTAACTGGTCGATGACGCGGTCGGAGAGCCCCGCCGTGCGAAAGGCCTCGTAGGCCGTCGTTTCCGGGCGGTCGAGCAGCCGCTGGCCATCGGTGCGCAGGACGCGCAGCAGCAAGCGGGCGAGCGCTGCCTTATCGGCAAGGGATCCGAAGGGGACCGCGGCCGAACGCACGCCGCCGAGCGGGTCCTGCCGGGGATCGACCAGGCGGTGGAAGCGGCCGGACAGGCGAAGCATCGCACCGTTGGGGAAGGCCTGGAGGTCGAGCGCGGCGTGGTCGAGAACCCGCGCCGACTCCGGGTAGGCCGTGTCGTAGATCTGGAAGCCGCGGTCGAGCAGGTAGCCGTCGGCGTGGTCGGTGCGGACCCGCCCACCCACGCCGCCCGCGGCCTCGAGGACTGTCACCTCGCGCCCCGCGGCGCTCAGGTGCAGGGCCGCGGCAAGGCCCGCGAGCCCGGCTCCGACCACCACCACGTCAGCCGCTTCCATGTGGCGAAACTACTGGCCGGCTCCGACAGAAATCGGCTGTGGCGCGGGGTCGGTGTGGTTGTCCACAGGACCTCTGCACGGTGCGGCTGGCACCCTTACCGTCCTGCGCCATGGCAGCAGCCGCGCTCGACGAGCCCCTGACGAGGCATCCGCCGATGCTGCCGCCGGAGGTTCCCGAACTCGTGTGGGGCGCGCCCTGTGGCACGTCTGGGCGGGGCGCGGTGTGGCAGGCGCGGTGGGCCACGGGTGACGACCCGGACGAAGGCTCGGCCGGGTGGCCCCTGCGCGCGCGCGCCGTGCCACTGCCTCCGGGCGACCGGGAGCGGGAGCGCGCGCTGCGGGTGGGCCGTGACCACGTCGGGTTCGATCACGAGCACCTGGTTCCGGTCGTCGACGTGCTCGGGTGGCGTGACGGGCTGGTGCTCGTGAGCGCCGCCGCGCCTGCTGCGGCAACGCTGCGCCAGGTGCTGGAACGCTTCGGACCGCTGGCTGTCGGTCAGGCCGTCACCCTGGGCCTGCCGCTGCTTGAGGCCTTGACGATGCTGCACGCGGCCGGCCTGACGCACGGGGGTGCGTCGATCGACGACGTGCTGGTGGCTCCAGACGGCCGTCCGCTGCTGGCCGGTGTCGGCTTCGCGGCCGTGATGGGCTCGCCCGGCTCACCCGTCGAGGACGTTGAGCAGTTCGCGGAGGCGCTCAGGGAGGCTCTCGACACCGAGGCCGCATCGCTGCTGCACCCCGTCTGGGAGGCCGCATCGCTGCTGCACCCCGTCTGGGAGGCCGTCGCTGCCGGGGAGCCGGCTGACCAGGTCGCGCAGGTGCTGGCGGGCGTTGCCGCGCCGTTGCCGCTGGTTCCAGCGCTGGCCGGGGTAGCTCCCGCCACGCGCCGTCGTCGCCCGCGGCACCGCGGCCGGCATGTACCCCTCGTCGCTGCCTGTTCCCTGGGTGCTGTCGCTGGAGTGGCGGCCGTGGGCTGGTGGTCGGCGAGTTCGGCTCCGCGAGGGGCCGTCCCGCCCGCCTCTCATACCGCACCGGCTGTATCGGCCGCGCCGCAGCATCCGGCGACCAGCGCGGCGAGGCCGGCGGCGCCGAGACCGACGGCACGGCCAAGCGTCGCTGTGGTTGCACCCTCTATCGCACCGCAGGCTCCCGACTGGTCAGCAGTCGTGCAGGGCCTGGACTCGGCCCGCAGCATGGCCTTCGAGACAGGGCGAGCGTCGCTGCTGGATCAGGTCGATGCCCCAGGCAGTGTCGCTCTCGGTGAGGACATCGTGCTGCTGCAGCAGATGGCGGCCCAGCGGTGGCGTGCCCGCAACCTGCGGCTCCGAGTGCGCTCGCTGGGGGTGCGCTCGCGTGAGCCGGACCGGGTCGTTCTCGTGGTCCGCGACACCCTGGAGCCCTACGCTTTCGTGGATTCCGTAGGCAACGTCACGCAGCGAGTGGCCGGTCGCGGCGAGCGGAGCCACGAGATCGTTCTGCAGCGACGTGGGGCCAACTGGCGCTACCAGTCTGTACGCGAGGTGACGAACTGACCGCCCAGCGTCGCCATCTTGCTTACTCTCGGTGCATGACGGTCCGCGCGGCGCTCTGCGTGACGGCAGCCGTCGCCCTCGCAGGATGCAGTCAGTCGTCCTCCCCGGGCGCCCCCGCTCCTCCACCAATGACAACGAGCGCGCCCGCCCCGGCGCCCAGTCCGCCCCGCGCCACTGCGACGCCTTTCATCACGTCGGCCGACCAGGCGGGTGCCTTCGCATTCGTGCGGGAGTACTACAAACGGCTCGACGAGGCTTACGCAACCGGCGACGTCGGGCCGCTGACCCCGATGCGTTCTCCGACTTGCGCGTGCGTGCGAGCCGAGCGATCAATTGTCAAGACTGCGCACGAAGGTGCAAGCACCGTCGGCTACGTCCACCACCTCGACCAGGTCCTCCAAGGAAGTAGCGGGCCGACGTATTCCAAGATTGGAGTGCGGCTGCATACGTCCATGGGTCGCACACTCGGGCCTAAGAACTATTCGGAGTCGATCGAGCCAACAAGAGTGGTCGCCCTCTTGACCCTAAATAGGCTGCCCCGCTTTTGGGCAATTGACCAGATAGAGCTGCACGTGGAAGCGGCCACCTCGTGAGGCGCACCGCAGGCGCTATAGTCACATTCCTCGTCCTCGGGATTTCAATTACTTGGCTAGCGGCAAGCGCTGAGGCAAGGACCCCGCTCCACTGTTCCGCTTGCCAAGAGGGAGTAAGTCGAGACAACACAGGCTTCTTCGTGGAGGAGTTTGCGAAAGAAGGTGCGGGAACGCAGGGGAACGCGAGTCTTGCCGATACCAGCTCTCCCGGGGTCGCCCTAACCGGCTCTCCGCACTTGACGGGGGTGTCGCGAGGTAGGTGAGGCTCGTGGCCTCGCCATGCTGGTTGTTCTTCAGGCATCCAGTAGATGAGGCCACGAGCATGGACGACCGTACGACCTTGTTGTTTG
>JAABUU010001070.1_pt1 | contig 50254 bp, 75 predicted proteins | sample 5559301 | NCBI WGS metagenome assembly JAABUU01 (sample SAMN10711884, study PRJNA513360) | rock metagenome | isolation source: Antarctica rocks | place: Antarctica: Victoria Land, Richard Nunatak white | reverse complement strand
CACCCAGCGCCTGCAGCTGCTGGCGGAAGCGCGCGATGTTGCGCTCGGTGGTGACGCGCGGGTGCGTGCCCGTCTGCAGCGCGTACTGCTCTGCGGGCAGCCCGAACGCGTCCCAGCCGATCGGGTGCAGCACGTTGTAGCCCTGCATGCGCCGCAGGCGCGAGATGATGTCCGTCGCCGTGTAGCCCTCTGTGCGCCGCGCGCCCGCACGCCGCCACGTGAGGGCGTGAGCGCGGCCCGGCCGGGCGCGGCCTGTTCAGGCGCGGCCACGCCCTCCTATGCTCGCGCCCGCGGCTGTCCTCCGTGCGCAGCCCTGGCCTTGCTCAGAAGGGGGGAGCCACGGCAGGGCGTCGAGGCGGCAGCGGACGCCGGTCGCGTGTATGTGAACCAGTGGCGTGGCGCCGGCCGGCTGCCTGGGCAACGACAGGCACCAGGCCTGGCTTGCTCTGCTGCAGCACCCCGGCCGGCCTCACGCGGTCTTCAAACGAGGGGCGAACACATGCGCATGGGCGGCGGACAGGGGCGCAGCATACCTGGGTGGCCGACATGCAGGCCGGCGCCAGAGGGGTACGGGAACATGTCCAGGATGTACGCCTTGGGCCGGCTCATGTCCAGCTCCGCCAGCTCTGGCGTCCGGAAGGTTTTGTTCTCCAGCCAGTACGCCTGCGCGGCGCGCGTCCCATCTGGCGCGCGGAGAGTCTCATCTAACATGGGTAATGAATCAGAGCGACGCAAGGCGCCCGCCGCGCGAGCCGCCCGCGCCGGTTGCTTGAGCGCGGGCGGGCCGGTCGCCGGCCTCACGATGCATGGCTCGCATCTTGCAAGCCCTCAGCTGCAGGACCGCTCCTGACATGGCCTTGCGTGCATGGACGCCAGACACAGAGCGGGGGCACGCAGCTATTGGCGTGCGCTCCCTCCGCCGCGCAGGGCGGCAGACGCTGGACGAGCCCCGCCGACTGTCCCCACGACGAGGCAGCCGGGCTCGCGCAGGGCAGGCGCGCGCCTGCCACTTGGCTTCCAGCTCTGTAAAGGGATATGCGTTGGACTTTGGCGGCGCGCCAGCCGCATCAAACGAGCCACCAGGCGCCCCGTTCGCCGCGCCGGGGTCGGCGGGCCGCGGCTCGGTGACGACGGGGTTGCTGACCGTGGCGGCACCGCCGCTGGCTGCCTGCGCTGCAGGCACGTGCAGCGCCCTCCGCTGGCTGTGCAGGCACCTGCAGGCGGGCGACCAAGTGGTGAGAGTGTTGCAGCGCTCGACCACCTGCCCGTGTCGCAGCGTTCGACAACCTGCCCGTCTCGCTCTCCACAGCCCGTTGAGCCGGAGCCCCACCAGGCCTGAGCTCAGACAGAGGCGCTACATACTCCATGCGGCTAGGAGCTGGGAGCGTTCACCTGTGCAGGCGTGCAGTAGCGGCAAAGGGCGGAGCAGTGCCGGCGTGAACGCGTGGCCTTGCAGCGGCGCCGAGCCACATGTTGCTGAACGTCAGGTCGTCAAACATGAGCGTGCCAGCCCTGCAGCGACCCACGCACTGAAGCGGTGGCGCGGGCCTGCCGCACATGCTGCACTGCCTGAGCGCCATCCTTCGCAACAGGGCAATGGACATCAGCTGGGCACCAGCATCTGCAGCATTTGCTTGCACTCTCTTTCTGGCCTGGCGTACATCTGCAGGCTCGGCCAGCCTTCGAGTCCTAATCAAGCGCCGGCGCCCGTCAGCTGGCCCATTTGCCCCCCTCATGCTGGGGCGAAGTGGGGACCCGTCGGAGCTACCAACAGCGCTGAGTCGCTGCAGCAGCAATCAGCAAGTGCAGGAACAAGGTGTATCACCGTCACTGCCTGTGCCCGCTAATTAGGTGCCCGGTTATAAGGCTTCTTCAGCCCATAGTGCCCTGAACTGGTGCAGCAGCGAGTCTGCAGAGCCCTGCGAGCTGCCAGTGCACCAGCGCCCGCGCGATAGCAGGCCCTTCCGGCCAGCCTGCCAACGCCACAATGGTCGCCGACGTCACAGCGGAGCCAACAATGATAGCGACGACGCAGCATGGCGCGCTCTACATTCTGGCCATCACAGCCGCTGCGACGGTAGCGACAGAGCTCATCATGTGGCTCTGGGCCTACCGGTCACCGTCTTTCAGGAGCGTCAAGGTGCAGCACACGCTCCTGCTAATGCCCTCAGGGCGTGCGTGCGCCGTCAAGTGCGGCACGTTATAGAGTCTCTGGGAGGTCTGGGCCAGGACCTGGCTGCTGCAGTACCGTGCAGATGTGTCACTGTCCGGACCTGACACAACCTGCGTCCTGCCCACCCCGCTGAACAGGATGCTGCCTCTACGTAAGCGTGCACCGCAGGGCTGGGTGCAGTTGGCGTTCAGCCGCTCACGCATGTCCTGGTTCTGCCTGTGTCTCTTAGACGAAGCTGTGCGCGCTGGCCAACGGTGCAGCGGGCGGGCGCCAGGCGACGCTGGAGAAGCAGGCGCGGCAGCTGGACGTGATGAAGGCGGGCGCGCCGGCGGCGGGGCCGGGTGCGGGCAAGGGCCGCGGGCGCGCTCTGAAGGCGGAGCGGCTGGAGAAGGCGATGAAGACCGGCGTCTTCCGCGAGCTGACCGCCATCCGCTGGAAGCAGGCGTTCGTTGTGCGCGCCGCCTGCCGGCTGTGGCAGAGTGTGAAGTGCTGCTGCCTGCTCTTCCTAGTAGTAGGCAGCGGATTTGAATGCAGTTTCACTGCAGGGCTTACGAAGCTGAATCGCTTGTGCGGAAGGTTCGCTTCATAAAAGAGGGCACTGCACGCCATTGTTGTACCATAGTGGGCTGCCTTGGGCTGGCGCAGCTGGAGCCCATTTCGCATGCTCTCAGCCATGCAAGACCCCACGGCCCTGCCACCTGCGACAGGAGCACCGGCCGCGCAGGTGGGCGGCGGCCTGCTGGCGCTGTACCAGCTGTGCCAGCGCGCGTTCAGCGGCCTGGTGGTCGCGGAGCTGCCGTTCGAGCCGGTGTGGTGGTTCCGCGGCCTCGCGCGCCGCGGCCTGCCCGAGGGCCACGCCGTCAACGCGTGCGGCATGGTACGTCCCCGGTCCCCGCAGCGCCCCTGCATACCCTAGACATGTGGCCCGCGAGCTCGCGCCCCGCGACCTGCCCGTGGGCCGTACGACCCGCGCCTGCGGCTCGGCGACCCCGCACAGCACTGCATGCACCTCGGAGGGCTGACTGCGTCATCACCGCACAGCCCTGCTCATTAGGTCTCGGGGCAACGGCTGGTGTGACCGGCAGCGAGGTCGTCAGCGGAGCCGGGCGAGAGGTTTACAGAACCCCTGATGGAGTCGCATCCGGGCGCGCGGCAGGCGTTCATCTACGCGCTGTGCCAGATGGCCGTTCGGCAGAACATCGTCAAGGCGCTGGACCTGGGGCCGTCGCGGCGGATGCAGGAGATGCAGATGCCCACCGCGCTGGTCGAGCCGCCCAAGTGAGGGCGGGGCGGGCCGGCGCCGTGTTGAGTTGGCTTTCCGCCTTGATCGCGCTGCTCTGGAGGGCGAGGCGCCCGTGGTGCAAGCATAGCGCCTGGCCAGGTTACCCTGCTTGCGGTGCATGGCGGGTGCATGGCCTGCCCTGGCTGACCGTTGCTCACAGCAGGCTTGCGGAGGCCTGATGGCCTGGACGCGCAGCGCTGCAGGGAAGCCGTACAGGCTGGTGTGTGAGCGAGGCTGGTGTGTGACCCTACTGCGCAGGGAAGTGCCAGGCGCTGACAGTGGGGCACTGCACAGGCGTCCGTGTGTGTTGTGAGTAAACTTGTCCAGTTTGGGAGCGAGATGCTTACCTGGGCCATGGTCCAGGACCCTCCTGCATACGGAGAACTGGGGTCTTTTGAGGTGTTCCCGGGAAGGGCTGACAGAGTCGTTGTCGCTTTCAAGCTGGGCAAAGTTCGGTGTGTATGGAGTGCTGTTTATGTGCTCCTAGTGCCAAGGAATGCGTGGCTTACCTGGCATGAGCATGTGCTCAAATGGATGACACAGACAGGGTGTTTTTGACTCCAGTTCGGTGACCCAGTGCGCTGCATTGGGCATGCAATGCAAGGATGGTATCAATCCATCGATGCAACCTGATGTGCAAGCCAGTTGACAGGAATAAGCTCTGTGAGCTGCCATGGCACAGACCTCCCAGAGTGCATGCCGATGCGCGGGCGCATGCATCACCCGCGGTCGGCCTGCCATGAGGCGCCCAGCGCCTTTGCCGCAAATGCATACATGTCCGCAACCTCGGCAATGACCTTCGCCGTCGGCTTGCCTGCCCGGCACACGCCGACTCACAATGTCAGATAAGCGCTGATTTCCCTGGCAAGGGGGGCCATCGGCAAGCACACCTGTGTACATGCAACGACTCAGTTGCACGCACTCGAGCTTATGCCATTGTCTCTGTCCGCCAGCAGCTGCAAGGCGCAACCGGGCAGCTTGTCTGTGCCATCGTGCACCACGCCTGCGCTGGCTCAGCATACCGAACCCGACCCTAGCCCTAGACGCTGGGACCATGGCAAACGGCGCAGGGGCATCACCTGCGCCGTGGCCGGCGCGGACCTCGACGCGCGTCAGCAGCGGATTGCGCTGCGGCGCGTCGGGGCCCCCGGCCAGCACGTGCTGCAGCGTGGCCGTCAGCTTGTGGCTGTGCAGGGGCACAACCCTGTCGTCGTGGTCGCCTGCGTGCCGCACTCAGTCAGCAAGTACTGTCACATTGCGCCCGCTAGCTTGCGAGCACCACACCATGCCAGCAGGGCGGCCGGATGGGCGCACCAGTTGTGAGCATCATGGCGGGGTACTGGCGCGTGCCGCCCTCCGGGATGCGCACATTGTGCACGGGCGAGATCGCCAGCAGCCACTTGAACGCCTCCGGGTCGTCAGGGGAGCCATAGTCTGCACGCTCGGGGGTGTCCTGGTAAGGTGAAGCAGCTTGCAAGCAAGCGTGCAAGCTTGTGATTATTTCCACTGACGCGCTGCACTATCCGGCACAGACGGGAGCTTTAATGTTGTGCATGAACAGAGCGCCAGCAGCCAGCTGCACACTCCCCCTTGGGTTCCGAAGCGGAAAGCCATTCTGCGCCTGCTTATAGTTGGTCCTGGGGATGCGAGCACTGGAGCAAGCTCTACGTGAGGAACAGCACACTTCATAGACGTGTACGCCGGCACTTCAAATGCAAGCTGCTTCTGCCAAGCCTGCAGGGCAGCTGTGAGGCCAGCGCACCGCTGACCCAGGCATGGCCAATGGTGAACTTGTGGAAGCGGAGCAGGTCCATGACGCCGACTTGCGCGAGCACCGCGCTGAACAGATCGGGCCGCTGCGCGGGATGCAGCCCGCGGGTGAAGCAGAGGCGTACGGTGCCCATGACATTGCAAATTATTGCTGTATCAGCTGCAGGTTAAGTCTTCAGAGTGACCTGTGTGTCTCTTAGAGCCGTTCATCTCACACGAGTGCTCACACCTGGTTTGTGCATGCCGCGACGAGCAGGCCGCCATTGGAACCGCCCTGCCATTCATCGTACAGGCAGTCAGCGCAGCAGCAGGCAGGCAGTGCTCCGGAGTCAGGTGTTGGCAATAATTTTGTGCATGACGCGCACTGCCGCACACTTTTGCATGCTGCGATGCTCGCTTATTACTGCTGTTCACAGCATCAATGCAGCACCGCGCTAAAATTGCTTGCAGTGAAGGCCGCTTCGGAAAGTTGTGTGTCACCTGAATGGCGAGCTTGCCGGGCGATGTGTAGCCCTCGGCCTGCAGGAACTCAGCGCAGGCGATGAAGTCGTCAAATACGTTCTGCTTGTTGGCGCAGCTGCCCGCCTCGCGCCATGCGATGCCGTACTCGCCGCCGCCGCTGCAAGCAGGCACACATAGTTCCGAGCATGTTGTAACAGCCAACCGACGTGCAGACACACTTGCCTGCATGTGGAACAACCACTTCAGAGCGAGTCCTGCACAGTCCTGCACACCGTGGCAGCAGGTCAATCAGACTTTGGAAAGCCAGTATTTCTCTGCCGCATGCTGACCCACTTGCCACAAGCTTGCATGGCCACAGAGCTCGACCCTCCACAACATGCTTTGAGCTCACAAGTCGCGGGATGCAAGGCGTGGCTGGTGGACACGCACTTGCACATGCTTTTTTACTGGTAAGCTTTCGTGGACAGCTTGCTGGCACGGCGTCAAGATGACTGAGGATAGAAAGCCAGATGCGCACCGCAGGTTGGCGACAGCATACACGCCGCCATATGCCAGCATCCAGCACAGCCGCGATACGCTGAACCCCGGCTCCAGGCTGATGTTGAAGCCTGCGGATGGCGCGCGCTGCGTAAGCGCTGACAGGTTGCGCCATAGCAGTTTAGCATGCAGTGCCCTGCTTAGCCCAACCTGGGCCCAGTGTATGCATTGCACATCACTGACCGTAGCACGTCAATGGTCTCCCAAGTCGCGCCAGTACTGCGACAAACATGCCGAGGCACACCGGCTATTACTGCAGTCCATGACAGACCTAGGCAGCCCCCAGAGGATCAAGTCCTAGACGACCATCAAAGCTCGGCTAGCATTTGCCCAGCCCCACACCAGGATTTGTGGAGCTGTCCAGGCTCACCGCCATAGCCATAGAGGAGGCAGGGGTTCTCGCCGCTGAGCAACAGCCCCTTGCGAGCCACGATGAACATAGGCACGCGCGTGCCGTCGCGGCTGGTCACAAAGACCTGCCGCGTCTCAAAGTCCGCGCTGCTGAAGGCTTTGCTCCGCAGCTCGGTCTGGCGGAAGAGCTGCGGGGCCTCGTCCGGCTTTGCCGCATCAAACCTGCGGCCGCCGGGCGCAAAATGCGAGTCAGGCCTTTTGCAGCCCTCATCAGATGCTTTTTGCATATTTGCAAGAGGTGCGCCGGGAAAGACGCCTGTCGGAGCAGGGCAGTCATACGCAGCAGTGTGTGGCGGGTCTCAACGATAAGGGTGGAAACAATTAGGATAGTAGTCACTTGAAGGGCGCAGGTCCGCATACGGACATCCGCAGGGTAACGGCAGCGCCCCTGCTGCATGCGGCGCACGCATCGTGTAAGCAGGCGTCAGGCATGCCCGCAGCAGGCCCGCGCGCGAGCACCTGTAGAAGGAGCCCGGCGTCACAAAGTCGGTGTACGCGAAGAAGGCCTCGCTGTCCTCCCGACGGCCGTTAAACTCGCGCACGCTGCCCAGGCCCGGCAGCGCCAGCTCGTGCAGCAGCGCGCCGTCGGACAGCCGGCGCAGCTGCAGCTGCGCCGCCACGTCGTGCAGGTACTCCACCGCCAGCGCGTCGCCCTGGCGCGTCGGCAGGCGCGGCGCTGGGGCTGCCTCTGCAGGGTCGGCGGGCTGCTTCCAGGCTGCTAGACCCAGGCAGCGCGCAGCCATGCAACGGCATTCCAAAGGAGCTGTACAGCTGCAGCTCCAGCTGGGCCGCAACAAGACGCTCGCACGCCAACAACAGCGCCGCCTTGCGCGGTCAGGCGCAGGCAACGGCTGGTTGCTGGGGTGCGCTCCGACTCTGCACACCGGCCGCACCTCCTCGCCCTGCACCACGCTGCAGGTGCTATTACTGATAGGGAGGAAGCATTTTCAGACACGCGCATGGGCGGGTCCCTGGCTGCGGTGTGAGCCCGCACCTTGAGCGCAATCACCCGCTGCAGCAGGTCTGTGGGGTGCTCCGAGATGACCTCCTCCCATGCGCTCGGCGGCTGTGAGGCCGTCACATCTGTACGCACCAGCCTGCCACAGCAGGCGCCCACTGTTAGGCCCAGAGCATGTCAGAAATACTTGAATTTCTCCAGCACTGAGGAATGTTTTGGTACGAGGAGCGCTTGCTGTGCATTGGTCCTGTGACAGCCACTGAGGTTGTGGGGCGACACAGTGGCATGTAGAGGACTATTGCGAGGGCACGCGCACTCTTTGGCCAGGAGGGGCTGCGCACCGGTACCGCTGCGCCTTCAGATTGGTCATGAACGTGAGGTGGGGTCCTTCATTTGCCACGTAGGAGTACTGCACGCGCACATGCCTCCCCATCAGCAATGAAGTAGTTGTTGCCTGAACTCCGAAGACATAAGGAAGTTCACTGCAGTCGCTGCAAAGTCTGGTCACGCTACAGGCAGCTGTTGCGTTGGACATGTAGATGGAGCAACGGAAAGACGGCACTGACCATACAGCGTAAAGCAACGACTGCCCATACACATGAGGATCTGCATGTCACCCCACCTGCGCGTCAAAGTTGTCCACAAGCTTCACGACCGGCAGCGGCCTCACGCCTGCGGCTGCCTTGCGGTCGTACAGCGCCAGGTCCAGGGCGCCTGCATGCACCAGGCCTTGCATTAGGTTTAGAGGATGCATGGCTTGGATCAGCAGCCTTGCAAAGCCAAACAGAGTCGGGAAACAATCGTGTGTCGTGTCAGATATGACCAGACCAGGCCTGAACCATAAGCTTGGGGGTGCTCTTGTGTACCGCCTTCCTTTCCCGCAAAAGGCGTTGTTGCAATATAGCACATGTCACGCCAGCGCTGCTATGCCTACAGCCAGGCACTGCGGCGGAGGCAGCTTGTTCGGCCGCCAAGCACACAAAAGGCCTCACCTGTGGCGGCCGAGCGTGGGAGGGACTCCAACTCGACATAGTACAGGCGGTTGACGGGGTCGCAGCCTGCGCTGATAGACAGCAGCAGGTACCTGCCACAGCACATGACGTGCCTCATGCAACTCTTGCAGCATAGCAGATACATTTTGCAGCGGTGGTTGGCAAATCTGGCGCCCAACAACCACAGAGCAGAAAGAAAGATACACGGACACAGAGCAACAATACCTTGCTGCCACAGTCCCTGCAAAGGCTAAAGTAGCTCTTGGCGTGACGATCAGTCGATTCATGGTGTCCCCAAACTCTTCACACCAACAGGAGAGAGCACATTGTGACACACGCAGGCTGCGCAGAGCGGGTAGGGCCGCACATGCCATCATCGGTGACCTCTGCGCCTATCATCCATTCTGGCTCTTCCGGGATTGCGTAAATGAAGCGGTCCTGCTCCTGGGGCGTGCCAATGACGTGGTACCACAGCTGCCGCAGCACGGAACAGCTACACGTCAGCAATCTTAGAGCCCTGGTCAGGCAGCACGAGGTTGAGTATGTGCTCTACAAGACTTCAGCGCTGCATGCGATTCATTTACGCAGCATGGAATAACAGCAACATGTTCGAGCATAGCCACCGCCATGTGTAAGGTTCAGCAGGGCAATGCGCGCCTGCTGGTCTTTGTTGGCGCCAGTCTCAGTGCCACGCCCGCCCTTCGCCTCCGCCGGCGGCTCGAAGCGGTTGTAGAAAAGGCCCTACGCATGTGCGGCAAGGGAATCTCAGACAGGCAATGAATGGGCACCCATACGGGCCAGCCAACACATTGGCAATTGCACATCATGGAACCCATGCATGAGAGGCTGCAAGTTTATATATCACACAGGCAGTCCTTGCAGCAGAGAGTCTCCAAGCAGCTGCTTTATTGCATGCCTTGTTGTCATGCGTCCATGCCATGCTCGAGAACTTCACGTTCTCCAGCTTGTCGCTTAGGCGCTCGCTTTCGCCGGTCTCTTGGTCAATCCGCATGACATGAATGGTCCGCCAGTCTGAGCCGCCGCTGCGTCGTGGCATATATGTCTGGGGCATGCGGTGCCCACCCCAGCTCTATCATGGCGCCTTTACAGGCATGCCATACCGGGCACGTCACAGCAGGGCTGTAGCTGACAGCCGTGGACAGTTGTGCTGGATTACAATGCAGCAGAACATTATTTATGCCTGCGGAAGCATGTGAGTTCATTGGTGGCTTAAGGGACGGAGCATATACAAGCGCGGGGTGCATGCAGTCCATACCTGCCAAGGCTGTATGCCATAAGCTCGCCGTCATGGCTGAAGGCATAACCTGTGGCAAACAATTCATTAAAACAGTTATTCAGTTTGCAACAACTGGTGGCTCTAAGTGTATCATGGTGGCTGAGCTGCTGCTCCAGAGAGCACAAACGCCACAGGACATGCCGAAAGTGATAGCACTGCATGCATGCATCACTCGCAACCCGCAGCTGGGAGTGGCAGCTTGCCTGTCAGCGCAACCGTGCCGTCATCGCTGAGCGTGTTGGGGTCCAGCAGCACGGACGGCTCAGCGTCCAGCGTCTTCTGCGTGTACAACACTGCCTGCGCCTGGAGGCCCGTGTTGAGCGTGAAGTAGTACCTGCGCATTCCCCGGGCGTTCACCCTCTGACATGCCTGCCCGCTGCGCTCGCCTGGTGAGGCTCATTCATATATGCGCATATGCATGCACACCACAAAATGCGCTCCACTTGCAGCCCCTACCCTCCACAGACCGCTTATATGGCAGCCAGGGTGGCACAGTGGTCTGTTTGCGGGTCGGGTGCACAGTGGCGGGCGCTGCTGTCAGAAAAGAAGTGGGGGCGCACCTGCTGCCTTGTCGAAAAGGCGCACTGTGCTTCGGGTAGTCATACAGGGCAGTCATCAGCTCCGCAAACTGGTCTCGAGTATTGCAATCCTTCAGAACGCTTGTGGTCAGGGCGTTCTGCGCGTCGACAACTGCACCGACCCATGTAAGGGTGACGTTGTTGTGCTGCAATATTGAGCAGAGACGTAGCTGTGCATGGCAGTGGAGAAAGCACACATGTTGATGTCTAAAGTCGTCCAACCTGCAACATGCTGCAAGCTACGGGGTAAGGCGCACATGCGGTTGTCTCGTCTGAGTCTGGATCTTCTAGCCACCTGTAAGGGTCTGCCACACGAACTCCGTGCAGCGTCTCCACCATGCTCTCATCTCGCCGCACCTGAGCGCTCCAAGTGTTCACAACGCGTCCCTTGAAGAACTGATGCACGGCGCACGGCTTCACGCAAGCCAGACCTGTGGGTACTCTGTCGGCAGCAGGCTGATGCCTCCCTGCGCCGCGCCTGCCTGTGCCGCGCGCGGAATGACACGCTTGCGCTGCCCCAGCAGGCTGGAGAGCTGCACTGTGAGCGGCCGAGGCACGCGGCTCCGCATGCCACGCCTGCTGTACAACAAGATTGCCGCGGCTCCCGCGGCCGCTGTCAGGGCGCCAACGACAAGCACCTTACTGCGTGATACCTGCATCGTGCCAGCAGTGTGCTTGCAAACTCTAGGTGGTGCAGAAATGCTGTGTTACACAGACACACGCTGGCATGACAGCACGCTGTCGCTCTTTACTTGCGAGAAGAAACACAAAGTGCACTGGGTGTCTGGGAGTCAAGACTGGGACACAGCGTGTGTTTCTTGCACAGGCTGACAATGTCTCAATGAAAGCAAAGAGCTGCAGTGATGGAACAGCTTTGTTACATGCTTCCTCCTGACAAATGGCTTCCGCCATGCCTCCTACTGTTGATCTCACAGACAAACATGCGCACCACTAGTGCAGCCCTCTCCTCACTTCCGCAAGCGCATGCGCCCGTGCACCGCCCATCCGCACAGTCACGACCTCGTGCCCGCTGAATAGCCACTCGCTCACTATCTCGCTCACAGTGATTGGCGCAGCCTCAACGCCTGCCGCAGGCCCCTGATGCGCCGCGGCCACCTCCACCACTCGCCGCATTCCTGGTATCACCGCAGCACGCACTCCAGCACCTCCAGCCCCGCCGCCAGAACGATTGCTGCTGGCTCGCTGCAAAGCGCTGCCTGCGGACTCGGGCGGCAGCCGCGGCGCCCCTGGCGCAGGCGCACCCAGTGCCCGGACGGCGTGCGCCTGGCCCACAATACCTGCTGCATTCCGTGCCCTCGCCTCCGGCAAGGTGCCCCAGCTTTCCGAGTTTGCATTCGCGCGCGTGTCATGGGCGTCTGTCGCTGACCCGCTGCTGCCTGCCCCGCCACCGCTGCCGGCCCAATCAGCGCGCGTCCTGGGCGGCACTCCGCTCGCTGCAACCGCCCCTGCGGGCAGGTCACGGGTCCACCTCTGTCCCGCACCATCCAGCCTGCGCTTGCTGCCCGCGCCGCAGCCGCTCGCTCCTGCTGAGCTGTCCAAATCTGGCGCCGCCGCTGCCTTCTCAGCGAGCCACGCCATGCCCTGCATGGACGCATCGGCCTCTGCGCAGCCACCGCCTGCCGTCGGCGCTGACGCCACGGCAGCCTCCTCTGCTAAGCTGCCCTCAGGGCCGCTGGCCGCCGCACAGCCGGCCGCCGCCGACGCCCCGCCGATGCATCCGCGCCGCCGCCCCCCGTCGCGCGCAGATCAGGGCCGCCGGCGCACGCAGCACCGCCGGCCGCCAGCGCCACAGATTCGACTTCAGCGGCCTCCGCGCCGGGCCACACGGCGGCCCCCGCGGATGTGACGACGGGCTGCGGCGCCGCGGCCGGGGCCGGCAGGGCGATGAGGCTGGGCGTGGGGTCCACGGCAGGGATGGGGCTCCGCCACCAGGCGCGCAGGAGCCCTGCGGGCGCTGCTCGCCACGTGTCGCGCCGGCCCAAGCAGCCCCACTCCAGCGTCACGTTCAGGCCCTGCACAACACAGGAGCCTGTGTAAGCGCGGCAGTGTGCAGCGCAAGCACCGTCAGCACATGCCCGCCCACGCATGAGCATGGCAACCAACATACAGCGTGCTGACTCGGTCCACTTTTGCAGCAATCTTTGTGGAAGGTAACACGGCCAGTATATCCCACATCTGCATCACAAATGTATCCCGCGGCCGCATCGCTTTGCTTCAGTGGCACACACTCTGCATGCCCACCAATGTGCAGCTCAGGCTCGCGAACCTCGATGTGCGACGAGAGGTGCACGAAGACGGCTGCATTGGCAAGCCCCGCGTTGCGCGCCAGCAGCGAGCACTCCGCATAGCACAGCGTGTCCAGCACCTGTGGGACACACCTTCTTGTCACCACATTTGCATTCACACGCATTCACGTTAGGAGCCGGGTACAATAATCAAAAGCCACTGGCTTACGCCACCTGCCTCTTACAGCCACCAGAAACACATATGACATGGTTGCACGTCCCCGCGCCAACCTAAGCAACATCATGCAGGCTTTCAAATGGCTCTCACCAGCGGCATCTCTCGCCGAAATATGAAGTCGCGCAGGCTGGGCGGCGCAAGCCAGCGCTGCTCGCCGCTGATATGGCAGTGCACATGCAAGCTTGCATTGCCGCTGCTAGTTCGCCACTCTGCGAGCACCTCGTCCCTGCATGCACATTGGCACACTTTATAATCGCTGCGGCACGCTATATATTGCTGAAATGAAGAATGTCAGGCCAGCTATATACTCACAGCAATAAATTACCAGCGTCTGAAAAACTGCTCATTTTTGCGGCTGAAGGGGATCATCATGCCGAGCTTGCATCAGCTTAGACACTGCTGAGGTCGCACCGTATAAGCCGGTTGTACCAGCTGGAGATCTGTGCCGTGTTGTATGCCAGCCCCACAGAGAGCTGCAGCTCGCCTGTCAGGTCGTTGTGCGTCAGCGTGTACCGCCGCGGCGCGGGCGGCGTCGGGCCCCACCTGCACCGTGCGCCAAACCACACTGATAAGGCTGCACCAGTCGCGCGGCCGGTGTGAGCCTTGAACATAAGTACCTTGCACACTGCTGCTAGACGTGTTGGGTTAAGGGGGCAGCATTTCCCCACTGGTCCAGGCCGCGCCGCACCTTGTCACGCCTGGCAGCCAGGCCGTGGTCAGCTTGGCGGGATTGAACGGGGGTGGCTCGAACAGTAAAGCCCACGCCTGCGCCAGAGGTCAGCAACTCAAGAAGCAGGCAGCCACAATGTGGGCGAGACACTGCTTGCCGCCACGCAGCACAGCGCCCAGTTGATGTGCAAGCACGTGCAGCGCTGCAGCATACGAGTCAGCTGTGGCTATTCAGCATGTCAAAGAGCACAGCAGTGGTGGCAGGGAGCACCTTCAGCGGCGCTCTCCGCGCACGCCAGCAGCAATGAGGCGCCGGTCGGCCTGAGTGGGGGCGCACACGCAGCTGTGCTGCCCTGCTGCTGCCCTCCCAGAGTGCTGCTGGCAGCCGCGCAGTAGGGGCATGCGCACTGATTGCAGGAGGTAAGGACCTCGCACTACCCAGCTGCTCTGTCCGTACCCTTGCTTGTACCATTGCACGCAGTAAGTGAGCGGCATGCACTGTGCCCTGGTGCTGTGGTTGGCAAGGACACGGCAGCTGCCCCCACTGGGCGCCAGAGCCGTGCAAGCACTCACTGGGGGTGCCTGCAGGCTCGCTGGGCTCCTGAAGCAAGCTGGATATCCGAGGCCTCCGTGGCGCATAGTGCTCTGGCTGTGGGCCTTACCATGTCAGGGTAGGGGGGCTGGCACGTGCGACATCTTGATTTTTGCAAATCAAGCAGTCGCAGAACTTATCCAGGGAAGGGATCGATGCGCCTTCAAGTACTGTGGCGGACGTAATCGAGGACACACTGCAGGCATTGCGTTCCTCATAAGTTGCGCGCCGCTCTGTCAATGCCGGAGTGCCTGCACGGCTAGCTGGCCGGGCCGCACGCCATGTGCGTTGCTGCAAGCCTCAGCGCCTGCTGGCCCAAGAGGCTGTGCGCATGCCGCTGTGGAGCGGGCTGGGAGCCAGTTGAGCCCGCACACTGCATACCGTCCCGCCGCCAGCTGCTCGCCACGGCGCCCCTGCTCGGCCTCGGCAGCTTGGGCGGCACGGTGGCGCCTGCCAGTGCCTTGGAGGCTGCTGCGCCGGCGCCGAGTTCCGTGCAGGAGCGCGTGATGTCCGGTCACACCGCAAGCAGCAGCCACGGTGCTGCGCCGCCCAATTACTTCTCGGCCGGGCCTTTCGAGGTCCGGCGCTTGCCAAAGCTGGAGCACACGGCGTCCTCCGTCTTCCCTTCCTGCGTCGGCAACCGGTGCATGCTGCGCATCAGCGTCCTGTATCCAAAGCCCAAGGGCGCTGCTGGTGAGCAGCTTCATCACTGGCAGGTTCTGATGACTGCACAGCGTGGTCAGCAGCCAGCTTCACACCCTGTGCTGTTGCAGGAGCGGGGCCGCCTTTCCCGCTCGCGCTTTTCACAGGCGGCTTCCTCGTGTCGTCAGCGAGCTATGCCAGCTACGCGGAGCACCTCGCGTCCTACGGCTACGTGGCCATCCTCTACGACAAGCGTGCGCGGCCTGTGTGTGCTGCCTGACGCCGAGCCTGAAAGCAGGCCGGCGACGCTGGCGCGCCGGCTCGAGTCGAATGCGCTGCCGCGTGCTGCGCAGTGGAGAGCGCTTTCGAGCCGCTGGACGATGTCACGTGCGTCGGGATGATCAGCGAGCTGCTGGACTGGGCGCGCCTGGACCCCGTGCTGTCCCGGCTCGCGGACCCCGGCCGCACCTACCTCTGCGGCCACTCGCGGGCGCGCGCCTGGCCTGCTGCACGCCAGGCGGACTCCTGGGCGGCGAAGCTTATGCGACCTAGCATGCAAATGAGGCTGCCATTTTCAGGGCTCTGCAAGCCGGGCATCGCCTGCGCGCAGGGCGGGAAGCTCAGCGTTCTGGCGGCGGCCGCGGACACGCGCGTGTGCGCAGTGTTCCTCGCAGACCCCGTCGACAACACAGTCTGGGCGCCCGAGGCACGCGGCCACAATCCTGCGCCTGATATTCGCGCTCGTGTCTGCCTCCTGCCGACTGAGTCAAAAGCTGTTGCTTAAGAAAGGCATCAGCTCGCATGCGTGATTGCAGGGTCCGGTATTCCCATCGGCGGTCACAGCTCTGCAGCGGCTGGGCGCGCGCCGCGTGCCGCTGGCAGTCGTGGGCGGCGGCGTCAGCAGCGACTGCGCGCCACGGGCGGCCAACTACCGGTGCGCTGCGCCGCCTGCTGGGCTGTCCCTGCGGCCATCCGCGGTGGACTCGCAGGGCGGCTGACGGGTGTGCGGCCTGTGCGTCCTGCTGCGTGCAGGCACTTTTACGACGCCTCCGGATCCGCCCCTGCATGGGAAGTGCTGGTGCGCAACACACGCCAATACAGCAGTCCCTGCCCTGGTGCTGGTCCAGCAGCGACGCATGGTCATGCATGCCGGCTGCCTGCCCAACCGCATGGGTCTTTCCCATGTCTTTTCTGCGCATGGTATGCTTATAAAGTCCAGGGTGCCGTGCCGCAGGTGCAGAATGCGGGGCACTTCCAGTTCCTGGACGACCAGTCGGCGCTGCAGCGCGCGATCTGCGCGGTCGGGCCGGTGGCCGATGAGCGCGTACGCGCGGTCGCGCAGGTGTGCGTGTCTCTGTTACTTTTGACAAATTAGATGTGATGGCGCAGATGTAGCAGTGCAAGATGTGCTTTAGCGAGCATACGCCAGTCAAGCGCGACACCCAACAGCTACGTAGCGTGTGCGCTTCCGCATGGCACACCGTGGTACAAACAGGAGGTGCGAAGCAGCGGACCGGGTGCGTTCCGTGCTGCGGCGTTAGTGTGCCGCGTGGTCTGCAGGCTGTCATGGTGGCATGGGGTGAGGCCCTCGTGCGCCAGCGCGAGGAGCGTGACGGGGTCCTGGAGGTTGCCGGCTCCAGCGGCGCCGCAGCGGACAGGCCTGATGCGGCCGGGTCCGTCAGCATCGCTGAGCGCAGTGCCTGGCAGCACAGTCCTGGGCAGCCTGCGCTGGAGGCGCTGCTGGCCGTGCTTGCAAAGTCGGAGGCTGTGCTGCGCGGCGGCGGGCCTGCAGGCAAGCCGGTGCTGCAGACGCGCTATAAGAACATTCAAGGTGTTGTGATATGAAGGTGTGGAATGTCGTGAAGTATATAACTGTGCCGATTGCCTGATGCCGTTGCACTTTTTAATAAAATGTTTTACAGTTGCTGCAATAGGGTAAGGACCCTGACGATTTCGTACGTCCGGGGCCGAGTCCTCTTGTCTCGATCTGCACTGCGCCAAAGGACTGCCAGTGGAGAGTTAGCACTAATCGTGACCTGCCCTCGTGGTGATAAGCTTTCTCAAGCGTTGGGTTTCGAGCTTCCCTTTTGTGGACTTGGTGGCACCAGCCTGATCCAAGCAGCTTCCGGGCTGGCACACCAGCTTCTTAGCTTGGCACAGCCCACTGCATATGGCTGTCTGTCCAAGGCGCAGCTGATCGCACTCCTCAGGCAGCTTCTAGGCTTGCCAGACCGCGCACACAGCAAGCGCGGGACGCACATTTGCAGGCCATGGACCAACCCGCATTCGCTGCCGGCACACCTCCTGCAGACGAAGCTGGTGAGGCAGATGCTTGTGCGCAGGATTGCGCATTAGTCCTCATGATGGCGCGTGCTCTGCCTGGGAGCGCTGCTGTTTGCCCCGGTGTGAGCACAGAGCGGTGCTGGCTGCAGGGTCGTGCACATTCTCGCCTCTGCGTGCGGGATTGGAGCCTCCGCTGCCACCTGGCTTCACCAGCCATGGTGCGCGCGTCGCCGCTTCTGCAGGACAGCAGCATAGAGCTTCCCACACTGTCACACCCCAGGAGCCCGGCGCGCCGCTGCACAGGCACAGACGCTGCGTGTGTCGTCAGCATTGCGGCGCCTGCGGCGGGGCGGCCAGGTGGCGCGCAGCAGGAGGCCCTCCCCCGCATCCTCTACCCGCCGGTCTTCACCGGCGACGGTGCGCGCGCACGCCTCACAGCACACTCTGCTGCTGCACTTTAAGAAACGCTCTCAGTCAGAGGCGGTGTGTGCCTGCACGTGGAGCCCGGCTGAGTGCGTGGCGAAGCGAGGGGCTGACCGCCCCGGGCTGTGCGGGGCCGGGGCGCAGGGGAGAGGCCGATGCCGCGGCCTGCAGGCGCGCCGGCAGCGCTGATGGGCGCGCGGGAGTGGCCACCCAGCCAGCCGCGCCTGGCGCCCTACGGGCACGGCTGCGGGAGCCAGGGCCTTGCGGGCGGCCAGCGCGTGCACCCCGAGCTGCCGCGTGCGGCGGCGGCCGCGCCCGCGTCCGGCGCGGCCGAGGCCGCGCCGCGGCAGAGTGAGGGCGCCGAGTCGTCCGAGTGGGCGCCGGCGCAGGCGCGCGCGCCTGCGGGCGGCGCGGCTGTGAAGGCCGCTCAAATCACAGACGTGGAGGCGCCGCCTCCCGGGGCGGGCGCGCCCAGGGCGCTGCCGCCGGGCATGCTGGGCCACCGCTTCCGGCGGCGCATCAGCATCAACTGGTGCGGCCCGCTGCGCGCCGCGGCGCTCAACCGCCCGCCGTGGCTGCGCTGCGCTGCCTTCTGTGCGCCGTACACAGAGACTGTGCTTGACTGCAAGGCAAGAGGACCATCAGGTTCTGACTGTTGTGTTCACGCTGCTCTGATCACGCTGCTCTGAAAAGCAAACATTGGCAGTGACGGGCTGCAGGCTGGGCTGGGCGCTGTTCATGTTCTACCTGGCCACGCTGGGCTACTACCTGTACGTGCGCCTGACGTCCACGCTGAACCTCGGGCTGCACTACCAGTGGCACGCCCGGCGCATGCAGCTCCCGGCAGTCTCCATTCTGCATGTCCCGACAACCTGAAAGCCTGATACCCAGACATGCTCGTCCTTTGTATACGTGCCGAGCTACATGCATCAATTCATTGAGCGGAGAACAAAGTTGCACAGCAAAACAGGGTTTTGGCAGCAGCTCTGATGCTCAGAATCCAGAAGAGCGGGTGTGTCTGTCTGCTCTGCTTCTATGCGGAGCAGTGTCGGTGAGCCCAGCATCGCGACAGGTACGGCGTGCTCGTGCTGGTCGTGGAGGTCATGGGCGCCAGCACTGTCATACTGTACGGCATCAACTTGCTCTTCACTCCGCACGCCCCCGTGTACGAGCCGGATGCCGACCGCCCCGGGCTACCCAAGGCATGCCCCACCCGCTCGTCAGCCACTGATACTCCAGCGGCAAGGAACACGCATCACGCATTCAGCAGAAGTGTGCAGCGGGTGCCCCGCATGCCCGGCTGGACGGTCGAGGAAGGTCTTGAGGGCATGTTGCGGGCAGGTCGCACCCAGTGCGTCCGCCTCTGCCGCCACAAAACTTCCATGGTCGGGCCCCTCTGCGCTGCCACGCCGCCTGGGCGCGCGGCCGCCCGGTCGGCGCAGGGAGCCTGAGTCGCTGAGCTCTTCATGCTGGTCTAGCTGGCAGGAACGCGCACCACTGTTGGTGGCAGAGAGACGGGTGCCGAGCCGCGCGCGCGCACGGGCAGGTGCGGCTGGCGTATCACGTACGCGTGCTGGTGCCCTGCTACCGCGAGGAGCTCGAAATCGTGGCAAGGACGGTGCTGGCGGCGCTGGCCGCGGACCTGCCGGCCAGCTGCGCGCGCACCGTGTACCTGTGCGACGATGGCAAGGCGCGGCGCCCCGGGGCCGATGCGGCCGGCTGCATCGTCGCTGGGATTACCACATCAGGCATTTTCAGGGCATGGGCGCACACTTCTCTGTTTCTATTTTTTTCGTCTGTTCATGCTGCATGGCAGCTGGGTCCCCATGCTCCAGCGCGCAGGGCCCAGGGGAGCGCAGGACCCAGGGCAGCAGCGCGCGAGTGGGCGGGCTTGCAGGGCGACATCGTGCCCGGCTCACGCCGGCGCCTCACCGGGTTCGACCTGTCCCTAGCCCTAACCCTACCATATAGCGCGCAGGACCCGGAGAAGCGTAAGTGGGTGGAGGGCCTGCGAGGTGAGGACGTGGTGTATGTCCGCGGCCGCGCGCGGCCGCCCGGCGAGATGAACGGGAAGTCCGGCAACCTCAACTTCTGCGCGTCGCAGCTCTACCCCAAGGCGCGGCCCCGCCTGCCCGCATGTGCGCGCCGCCTGGCGCGGCAGGCCCGCGCGTGTTGCGCCAGCTGGAGCGCTTGCTGATCATCTGTCAGGCAGCTCAGGCAGCTCGTGCCGTGCAGCAGCGTGCGCTGCTCCCGCTGTGTCAGGGATCCTGCAATGCTCGGTCGTCGATATGCCGTGAATGCGGCACTGCCTACGTGCAGGGCGTGTCCATTCCCGGCAACGAGCTGATCGCCGTCTTTGATGCCGACCAGGTCGCTAAGCGCGAGGTGCGCACTCTTGATGGCGTCCACATGCTTGCAATGTGGGGCTGTTGTGTTAACGGGTTTGCTCGCCTTCTGATGCGTGCTGCAGCGCAGCCGTGTTACCTGTTTGTTTGTTAGAGCGGGCCGCCAAGTCTGTGACGCCCTAGGACCTTCACTGTGCCTGCTGCGCAAGCGCGCCGGCTGCGGCGTGCCGCGCACAAGCTGCAAGGCCGCGCGCGCGCGCCATGCGCAGTGGGTGCCGGCTGGCCATGCCGGCCCAGTGGCGCGCTTGCGGCGCGCCGTGCCGCGCGCCCAGCCGCCGCCCGCGCGCGCAGTTCTGGCTGCGCACGGTGCCGCTGTTCGACGGCGGCGACGACGTGGGCATGGTGCTGTCGCCGCAGTGCTTCCACAACCTGCGCATGGCCTGCGACATCTTCAACCACGCCAACGTGCACTTCTGGGAGTACATGCAGCCCGGCTACGACGCGCTCGGCTTCATCTCCTGCACCGGTGCCGGCCCAGAAGCATGCTGCTTTGGGGTTGCTGCGGCATTATGCCGCTATATGTGCCGAGCCGCCTTGCAGTGTGACTCGTTATTGTGCTGAACTGGCATTGCTTCGGGTGAGATAGTGAACATGATGTACGATTGTGCTACCGCCTGACGGCGTGTGTGCGGCTGTATCAAAAGGCATAACCATAAGCAAAGTTGTTCCGTCCTGCTTTTGTGACAAGTCAAGCTGTCTCTCAGGGGCGCTGCGCGCTGTGGGGGGCTCCGATGCCGACGACGCGCGCGCGCGCAGGCACCAACTTCCTGGTGCGCGCGCGCGCGTTCCGCGAGGCCGGCGGCTCGCCGACGTACACGCTGACCGAGGACTTTGCGCTGGGCATGGAGATGGCCAAGTGGGGCTGGCGCTGCCGCTACGTGCAAGAGTACCTGGCCATCGGCGAGGCGCCGACCGAGATCCGAAACTGCTTCCAGCAGCGCTCGCGCTGGACCAAGGGGGTGCGTCCCACCCTACCTTGCCCTTACTCTAACCCTATCATAATAGTGTACTTGCATGTCAAGCCTCCCTCCGCCGCGCTCGGCCGACGGGCGAGGCGCGCGCGGATGCGCGGCAAGCGCGGCGCTTATGCCCCGCGCATCCGCCGGGGCGCGCAGCACTTCCAGATCATCCTGAACCTGCGGCGCTGCCCGTTGTTCCAGTTCCGGCTGCGGCCCTTCGACCGCATCATGTACTGCAGCGGCGTGTGGTCGTACATCGTGGGCGCCGTGACGACCTTCACCTTCCTGCTCATCCCGCTGCTCACCATCTGGATCGGCGCGGCCCGCCCGAGCTGCTCCGCTGCCGGCCTCCAAGGCCGATATGCTTAGGGTCAGGGTAGGGCCTGACAGTGTGCATGATCCTACCGCCCTGCTGGCGCTGCAAATCAGAGCTGGCGCCACGCTTGCTGTCGTCAGGACATGTTCAGGGGCTGTGGCTGACCGTGAGGCGGCCTGCCCGCAGGCGTCTTCCCGCTGGTGCTCTCGCGGCAGTTTGCGCTGGCGCTCACGCTCTACTCGGCGGCCATGCACTCGCTGCTGTACTACGTGCGGGTGCCCTGGTGCGCACATGGCGGTAGCAGGCACACCTTCAGGCTGTTGAGGGGGTCGCGACGGCGCACATCGAGCCCTGCATGCATGTGCTGTGTGGCGCGAGCGCAGAGCGTGCTTTCTGCTTGCACAACTCAGAATTCTAGCTGGTGGCTGGGAGGCACATGCGATGGCGCGTAGCACAAACGTTGTGCTGTGAGTGTGGCCGCGGCGCACTGGCACTGCCACCACTCCATGCCCGTTTGTTGCGACGCGCTGCTGCATACTATCATGTAAAGTCACCCACATCCTGCTGCTCACCGCACCAGCTTACCCATTGCGTTGGGTCCGCGCAGGCACATCGAGTCGCTCTGGTTTGCGAACGTGGCCAACCAGCTGATGTGGTGGGCGTACGTGAAGGCCGCCTGGCGCTCGCTGCTCAGCCGCGTGTGCTGCTGCTTCACCCGCATCGTGCGTCCCGCCTCGCATGCCCGGCCTTGCTCGGCTATGCACACGCCAACAAGCGCAAGTCAGAGTGCTAATATACTTGCTGAGCTTGCGGGCAAGGGTTTTCTCTTTTATGTATTAAGTCATCATGCATCATGCCCTAGCTCAAATAACTGGCTGCTGCTCGGTGCGCATAGAGTTCAGAAGCGAAGCTGCCTGGCGAGGATCAGCATGCGCGCGCTGCCTGCGCACGACGCATGACGCGCCGTGCCCCTTTGGAAAACAGTGGGGTCTGTCTCGGCCAGGCGTTCAAGGCGACCGCCAAGGGCAAGGGGCGCCTGGGCAGCAGCGCGGTGGGCGACATCTGGCTGCACTGCCTCTTCTTCGCGCTGCTGGCCGCCTCGATCGGCGTCGGCGCCTGGCAGCTCGCCGTGCGCGACGCAGTCGTCTCCACGCTGCTCGTCTCGGTGCTGTGGGCCGGCTACGCCATCATCCCGCCCTTCCTGCTCATCTGCTACGCGGCGCTGGGCCCGGGGCTGCTGCTGGCGGCCGTGTGCAAGCTGTGCCTGCTCGCCTCGTTCGGCGCGGGCGCGGCCACGCTGGTCGTGCTGTGGCTGGTGCCCAGCTACGAGTCGCATGAGGGCGCGGGGCTCCTGTTCCGCTACATCCACCAGCTGCAGGCGAGCGCCTCGCAGGCGCTGGCGCAGGGCTGAGCGCGCGCGGCGCTAGGGTCAGGTTCGGGTCCTGCGTGCGCACCGCCGGCGCACCTCTGTCTGTTCGACAGGGGTCGTGGTTCTGGGGTTTCTTCTCTAGCAAAGTGGTGGTCTAGCTGTAGATGGCATAGGCGCTTGGGGCGTGAAAGTTTGCGCACGCCGGTAAGAAGCGGTGTAGAATAGACGAGCATGGTTAGCGCCAATCCCCTTTCTTGGAAGCCCAGACATGGGGGTGCGGGATATCAGTACTGTGTGTGGAGGGTGTGAGATGCGCATGACGCTTTCTTGATGCGTGCACTACTTATGCGTACACCAATATCCATTTAACCATGCCAAAGCTCAGGGTGGGCAATTGCAGAAGGAGACGCAGCAGGGCCTGGAACAGGACAGACAAGAGGGTGTGAACCAAACAATTTGTAAGGCGAGGGGCTACTTCATGTGTGTACTACATCTTGCCGAGCAAGGTGCATTCCGCAAGCAGGCTACACTACTGACACAGCGGGCCTGCATGTGCAGCAGCGCCTGCACACGATCGTGACAGACCCAGCCTAGCCAAACATTGAGTATTGTCGAACAGGACAGGACAGCGGCCGAGCCCGGCCGCTGCACAGCTGCGCAACCAGTACACTGCCCAGGCCCAGCACAGGCGGCGACCCCAGGGGAGCAGCGTGCCCGGGTGGTTAGGGTCACTAGGGTTAGGGTCGCTACCCCTGGGCGGCGGCCAGCAGCTGCAGCGCCTCCGCGCGGCCTAGGCCGAGCATGGCGGCCACCTCCTCGGCGCGCGCGTCGGCGGCCAGCGCCTCGAAGCGCGTCAGCGCGCGCCCGTCCGCGCCGGCCGCCTTGCGCACGCAGATGTGGTGCTCTGCGTGCGCGGCCACCTGGCGGCCCAGGCCGCCGCCGCTCAGCGCTGAAACGCCGATGGCGGCTGGAGGCTGATGGCTTGACCAGCGCGAGCGCATGGGGCTGTGCAGCGCTGTGACCGCATCCTCTCGCACGACAAGGAAGGCAGAGTGCTCAGCCATTGACGGCGCGCGCGCCAGGCGCTGCGGGCGCGCGCGCAGCCCGCTCCGCAGCGCCAGCGCCTGCGGCAAGAGCGAAATGCACAGGATCTGCGCCTGCCCTGCCCTACCCTACCCTAACCTTGGAGCACGGGCAGCGCTGGGGCCGCGCCTGCGGCAGGTGCGAGACGCACAGGATCTGCGCCGCGGCGCCGCCGCCCGCGTTGCCGTCGCTGCCGCCGCGGGTCATGCGCCGCAGCAGCGCGCCCACGGCGCCGCCCAGGCGCCCGCCCACGCCTGAGTCCATTTCGTCCAGCACGAGCACAGGCGCGCCCACGGCCTCTCCCAACAGCGCGGGCTCATCATCTGCAAGGCGCTCTTGCCGTCAGGCTCTTGCGTGTCCGAGTGAGGCCTGTTGTACTTGCCAGATATGCAACAGTCACGCTCGCGCTGATCCAGAATTTCCCGGCCGAGTCTGTAGCACATCCTGCATTCCACGCCACACATTGGCAGCATATGTTGTCAGTGCCATGTTGTCCGTCAGGGCGCCCGGTGTGCAGCAAGCAAGGCCAGCGCCAGCTACGGGGGCGCGCCTGACGCGGCCGCGGCGCCAAACAGCCCGCCGGCGTCGTGCCCGAGGTTGAGCAGCAGGTCGCCGCGGCCGGGCAGGCCTTCGATGACGAGCACGCCGGCGCCGTTGACCGCTGGGGCCGCAAGCACGTCCTGGCGCGAACCTGCGAGTATGCGACACAGCTGTGATCCAGACGCATACTGGGGCACAGGGTTGCCTGACAACGTGCTGCAAATGCCAACGGCCTCGTTGGTGCAGGCGGCGCGTCGGCCTCCCACACAACCGCTGCGGCCATTCTCGCGCATTCCCCTGCAGAGCCTGGGCTGGGCCGTACTGCCACCTAACTGCCACGCAACTGATGAGACATCAGGACTGGTGCCGCGACAACATACCACAGCACGCCCCAGGGTCGCTCCCAGACCACTCGCAGAGGCGCGCCTGCTTCGGCGCCTTGCGCTGCCGCCGAGGCGGCCGCCGCCTCACTGTCGGCGACCGCCGCGGCCGGCGCCGCCTTGAGCGCGAGCATGATGCGCGCGCTCTCGCCGCCGGACGCCACCGCGCCCTGGAGCGCTCGCGCCAAATCAAGCGAAAAATCAGGCGCATGCAGCAGTGCTCGCCCGCTGGGCCGCAGCTCTTCAGTCAGACTCTTGGACACATTGCCGCACGTTTCTTCCAGACAGGCGCATCGTCTGTGCCACGGTGCTGGCGGCTGCAGGCTGCTAACCATGCAGCACTGAAACCAATGCCGCGCCGCAGTGGACCCTGCTCAGACGATGCAGTTAGGTACTGCAACCGCATGCGCTGCGCCACATGCAGGAAGCTCACACACACCGCACAGCGGCTTCAAGCACGCAGGGCGGCGCGAGCGCGGGCGCGCGCCAGCGGCCGCAGCGGCTCGGCCGGCCCCGCCGCGAGCAGGAACTCGACCGCATCCAGGCCGCTCGGCCGCGCGAGGAACGCGTCGCCGCGCTCGTACACCGCGTCCGCCAACTCGGCCGGCACCGCCAGTGCGCCCGCCGCCTGCACGCCTTTGCCTTGCCCTAAGCCCTAACCCTAGCCAACATACGCCGGCCGCGCCCTGCTGCGTGCCCATCTGTCCGACACCCGACCGCGCCCCGCTGCGCGCTAGCGCACACGTCCGCATCCGGTTGAGCCAGCCATGCTGCCAGCGCGCCACACTCAGCAGGGCGTGCAGCACCGCAGCACGCCTGGCGGTCGGGACACATGTGTGAGGAGCGCGCTGGCGCGCAGCATGCGCGGGCCTGCGCGGGGTGCGCACCCCGGCCGCCGCGGGCTCCCAGCCGATGCGCACGTCAAAGCGCGACCCCGCCATGGCCAGGTCGGCCAGGCACGCCTCCACCGCGCACTGCAGCCGCCCCGCCGCCGCCCTGCGCGGCCGCGCCGGGCGTCAGCCGCGCCGGCGCCTGTCGCGGGTGCATGGGCGGCCATGAGCTGCCAACCCAGCTGCAGCTACAAACACGGTTTCAATTTCCAGCACGCGTGGTCGCAACTTGAGCCGCTTGTCCCTCCCCTCTCCAACAGCAAACGCACAGCGCAGTGACACGGCTGGTATACGGCGAGCTCGCATTGCAGCTGTCACACACTCCTCTTTCCAGCACAACCTAGGGCAAGCGCAACCACGGCGCAGAGAGGCCCCACCTGCGGGCCTGGCTCAGAGCGGCGGCCTGCGCGGCCAGCTCGCCGCGCAGGGCCGCGAGCTCGGCGCCCATGCCGGCGCGCCGCCCCTCCATCTCGAACCAGCGGTCCAGGTCCGCCTCGGCGCCGCGCACGCGCGCCAGCAGCTCGTCGCTGCCCGCGCAGTCGTGCCGCCTGCGCTGGAGCCGCTTCTTAGCCCTAGGCCCAATCCTAAACCACAGGAGTGGGTGACGCGCGGAGGGTAAGAGGAGGTGGTGATTTTGGAGGAGCTGCCGTGCACGCGCGCGCATCGGCGCCTGACCTGTGTGCGGGCTGGAGGCCGATGCGGCAGGCACCACGCACACAGTGGGCCCGGCGCTCGCCGTCAGCCCCGCCGGCCCGCTTCCGGCGCAGCGCTACGCTTACGCGCTGGCGACTCGAGTCCGCCCATGCAACTGTGCCGCGTCCACACGCATGAGCGTGTGCAACGATCGGCATAGCATTCCAAGCCTCCTTGAGGGCGCTAGGGCAGACTCCATGACGCCGCCGTGTCGCAGGCCCCTCGACGTTTATACGCTCGCGCGCGCTGTGCCCAGCTGCTGCTACAGAGCGCGCGGATCATGTGGGGCGCAGCCGCGAGGCGTGCCTGAACAGGCGCTCAAGCGTGCGCAGGCGCGCGGCGGCATCGTCATAGTCCAGCTCCAGGCAGCTGAAGTGCTTCGCATATGCCGCCACCTGCGTTGATGCCTGTCCCGTCCAGGAGCCGTGGTGACCTTCGACTGCTGAGCCGCTCGCACGCGGCAGCTCAAGGGTGCGCAGTCTGCCAAGTTCACAGCCTATAGCAACTGCTTGAGAGAAGCAAGGCTGTGACACAATCACGCAAGGCTCCCGTTGCAGACAGAAACAAAGCTAGCCATGCTCTTCGCCATGTACAATGCCCTGTCTCGGTGCAAACAGTCTCTGCAAAGCGCGGGCCGCGGGGGGCAGCCTGCCTTGGCGCCCGCGTCGGCCAGCGCAGCGCGCGCGCGCGAGACGTCGCTCAGCGCCGCCTCCACGGCTGCGGCCGCGCCGTCGTCGGCGGCGTCAGGCTCGGGATTTGTATCAAGGTATTGATCGGGGTTAGGGTCGGGCTCCCCAGCGCCGCCCGCCAGCGCGGCGTGCGCCTCCTCGACGCCCAGGATCGCGCTCAGGTGGCCCTCCACGGTGCGCAGGCCGTCGTCCAGGCCGCCCGCGCCGCCGCCGCCCTCGCCCGCCAGCGCCTGCCCGACCAGCTGGCAGCGCGCCACGGCGCCGCGGCGCTCGGTCATGCGGCGCAGGCGCCGCCGCAGCGCCCGCTCCTCGCCCACCTCCAGCGCCGCCGCGTGCACCTGGCAGCGCGCGCTCGGCTCGCCGCCTCCTCCCGCTTCGCTCTTCTCTGTTTCCCAAAATGCGCCCTGCGCTGTCACTCCTGGGGAATGGCATTCAGAGGGAGTGCGGGTAAGGAGCGTGCCCTGTATGGTTATTCGTGCTTAGGGACGCACTGCCAGCCCTTCCTGCCTTGGGACGATCCGCTAAGCTGGCGCGTGCTTTGCACGCCGTGCCGGGCCGCAGGCAGCTGCGCCTGCCCCGCTCGCTGCAGCAGGGTGCAGGTCCCAAATGCGGCGACCTTTTGCTGGAGCAGGAGGAAGGGGCTCGCACTGGCAAGCTCCCCACCCCTGTTCTATCTTCCCCAGCGGGGGCTCCCCAGCGGGGGGTCCCCAGCACGGGCAAGCTGCCAGGACCCATGCAGCCTCGAGCTAGGGGCAAACCCATACCCTATCGGGCTGCGTTTTCGGGACAAGCGGGCGCAGGGCGCGGCGCGCGCGCGCGCCTGGTCGACCATGGCCTGCAGCGCGCCGCGCTGCGCCGCGCCGCCCAGCGCGTCCAGCGCCGCGGCCTCCGCCTCCAGGCCGCGCAGGCGGCGCAACCCGGACCCGAATCGCGCCGCGCCGCGTGCCGCGCCCGCGATGCGGTCCAGCAGCGCCACCTGCGTGCCCGCGTCTCTGCGCCGCACCCACGGCGCCTAATCAGGCATCATCAGGAGATGGATTCAGGGTTAGGGTTAAACTTAACCCTAACCTCGTTCAAGAGCCTTGACGAGCGCTGGAGCGGTCCAGCAGCGCTGCCCTGCGGCAGGGGGTGGCAGGGGCGGCGGGCGCGCGCCGAAGCGTCTGCGCAGCGTGCTGCCCGTTGACGTCCACGAGCGCAGCGCCGACCTCGCGCAGCACGCGCAGCGGCGTGGCGGCGCCGTTGACGAAGCAGCGGCTGCGCACGCCGCCGCCGGCGCCCGCCGAGGACACCTCGCGGCGCAGGCGCAGCAGCGGCCCCGGCAGCGCGCGCGCCGGCAGGCCCAGGCCGCGCAGCAGCTCCCGCAGGCCCGCCTGCGCGCCAGGATAAACCCCAGGATAAACCCCAGGATGAACCGCGTCAGGCGCCTGCGACAGAAGGAAAGAGAGAACGCCGCCCCCGCGGCGCAGGCGCGGCGGCGGGCCCGGGGCGCCACGCTGTGCGCGGCGGTGAAAGCTCCCGCCGCTTGTCGCACTCACTCCTGCAAGCTCTGTCTCACAAGCTCGACAGCTCCTGGACTGCAGCTGCAGCGTGCAGGCGGCGCGGCGGCGGGCGCGGGGAGTGCCACCTGGGAAGGCCCGGACAGGCGCACGGCGGCCTCGACCACCGCCACATCCGCCGGCGGCCGGATGCAGCCCTCCGCCGCGACCGCGCCCAGCACCTGCCCCAGCGCGCTCACCAGCACCTGCGCGCCACCCCCCGTCACAGGTCACCCCTGCGCACACGCGGCCCATGCGCGGCCCGCGCTGCGCTCTGGGCCGCAGCCGCCGCAAGCCGAAAGCAGGGCTGCGCGCGCCGCGCGTGTTGGGTGGCCCAGGGGTATGGTAGGGGGTTAGGGCGGGGGTAGAGCCGCGCGCGTTGCACGTGCTGGGTGGTCCGGGGATTAGGGTAGGGGGTAGGGCGGGGGCAGGCCCGCGCGCGTCGCACGCGGCGCGGGCTGGCGCAGCGCACCGACTTGCCCGCGCCGCTCTCGCCCGTGATGACGTTGAGGCCCGGGCCGAGCGCGACGGTCTCGTCCTCTACGAGCGCAAAATTCCTGCGGCGCGCAGCGCCCGCCCGCCCTTGCTTGTTGGGCGTGGCAAGAGCGCCGAAACTGGCCACAGTGCCCCAAGTCCCATACAGACTCGTTGGCCTGCATTGGGAACCATGCAGCGCGCACGACGAGCTGACTGCCAGGTGCAAAAGCAGCGGCAAGGAGTGCTTCGCGAGCAGTGACGAACGGACGTGGGCTGGCGAGAGTCCGCGCTCGTACCTGAGGCGCAGCTCACAGATGTAGGTGCTGTGCGCAGCGGCGCGGTGTGCGCCGAACGCCCCATTGCTCGCGGCTGCATGGCTGCCTGCACTGTCGGGGCCCTGCTCGCCAGGGCCTGACGCAGGGGCCGCTCCGTTGGCGCCAGGCGCGACCTGCCCGGCCAGCATGGCGCGCCCCGCACTGAGGCTCCGCGGCTGCCCGAGCGCCGGCATGGCCTCATCCCCGCTGCTGGCCGGCGCGCGCGCGCCGTCCGCTGCTCCGTTGCCCCCAACCTGTGGCGTCAGGTCACGCCGCTGCGCGGCGCCCGCCTTGGGAGCGCTGGCAGCCGCCGCAGCTGCCCACCCGGGCTCAGGGCGCGGCGCCCCGCCGAGCGAGCCTGGGCGCGCCTGTGCTGCTGCTGCAGGCGCCGCGCCCGTCCCGAGGGGGCCTCCGTCCGCAGCTGCTGCGGGCTCAGGGCGCACACTTGCGCCGGGCAAGCGAGCGCCAGCCTGTTCGCCGCGCTGCACAGCCGGGCGGCCCAGCCCCTCCGCCCGCCCAGCCGCGCCTGCCGCGTCGCGGCCGGCGGGCGCGGGGGGGCTGTGCGCTCTGGGCTCGGGCAATGCGGCGCTGGCGTGGGCCCGAGACGGCGCGGCGTCGCCCGGGTCTGGGGGCCCGCTGGGCGGCCAGCCGAGCGTCGGCTGCTGGCCATGCGCCGGGCTGTCTGCATGCAGCGTGCTCGCCCTGCCGGGCGCGGCCGCGCAGCTCGCAAAGCCCCTGTCTGGCCCGTGGTGGGCATGTCCGCAGGCCGGCGCCGTGCCCTGGCCGCTTCCAAGGCCGGCCGGGGCCCAGCGCGGGCACACCATGCGGGGGGCCATGCACGGCGCGGCTTTTACGCTGCGCAGGCTCAGCAGCCTGCGAGCTGCGCTTGCCAGTTGCTGCGTAGGCATAGCCTGCACACGTGACACAATTTACAGCCGGCAGGAACGGAAACTCAGAGCGCATACTGAAAATTGCGTGCATGCCCACCTGTTTGCAGGACGGCGGCTGCGTGCCCGCCGCCAACGGCCAGCAGGGCATCCTGATGACACGCTACAGATGTAGCTGCACACAACAAGACGACAGTGGCTGTGAAAGTTAAGCTAGTGCTGGCAATAACACCTGCAGCAACCCTGGGCATATTTTTCCAAAGGCTGGCCTTGCGCTCTGAGGCAAGCGCCTAGGCTGCGCAGGCACCTCACTCACAGACAAAGAGCATGGAGGGGGGCGGCAGCGCGCACGGCGAGGCCGACGTGGAGTGCGACCGCAACAGCCTGAGCTCGCTTGCGACGACCGCGTCGCTGTCCTCGCGCATCGCCAGCCTCGCCATCTTCGGCGAGGAGAAGCCCAGCCGCGCGTACGACCGCGGCATCGAGACGCTGGGCGAGGGCGACGAGGAGGAGGAGCATGTTGAGGTGGCCGAGGGCGACCTGCTGCGCGAGCTGGACCAGATTGAGCCCGCGCTGCAGGCGCGTCGCCGCCGCTCTGGGCTGCAGCTGGGGCGTGAGCAGGGGGCTGCAGCTGGGGCGTGAGCAGGGGGGGGCGCGGCGCGTGCGCAAGCACTGCCCTGTGACGTGCACGGTGAGCCAGGCACTGGAGAGCTGCGCTGTTTTGAGCCCATGCAATACATGCTCCGACGCCCGATTGAGCTGGCTAGAGGGTGGGGCACCTGAGACAGCACTTGCACTGATTGCCACTACCTGCTTTTTGGAGGCAACGAAGGCACCCGCCCGTGCATGACAAGACCCAGCTCGTGTTGCAACCAGCCGGGTTCGGACTTGAGCCTCAACAGCAGTGCAGCACCAGTCTGCGACGTGCAACATACGGCGTGGACACTGCTGAGGGGAGCGCCTTGAAGGGCGTGGTGCTCTCACTGACGCAGCCTAGGTCGGCGCTGGCGGCGAGCGTGTCGCACAGTCCCTGACATGCACGATTGCTGCCCTGCACTGACCCCTCCACGTTTTGCCCTGCACGGCGACAGGCACTCGCCGTCCGGGTTCTCTTTCTAGCGCATTCTGGGCACACTCTGATATGCGAGCTGCCAGCAGCAGAGATACCACCCGCTATGAGCGTCAGCACGAAAACGTCACCGTCCACCAGCACCCCCTCTCAGCCGGGGGTGGGGCACGCGGCTTGCACCATCTGCAAGCATCTGAGCACAACTGACAAGCGCACCCCCGGCAGGTCTGCGCGCGGCTGTTCAGGCCACCAGCGCGCACCCCGCCTGCGCTGAAGCGCCTGACGTGGGAGCAAGTGGACGCGTTGCGGCACAGCGGGTGAGCCAGACACCCCGCGCGTGCTGCTGTGAGGGTCAACGACATGCAGAGCTTGCCGTTGTCACCCATGACATCATATTATCATATCACTCCTTCCTTCCAGGCATGGAGGTGTGCAGAGTGACGCGGGATCACACATGCATGCCCTTCAGTTTCTGGTGGAGGAGCTTCGTGTGCTGCTGCTCACTGCTGGGACCGTGCGGACAGGCACCTCTGGCATATGACACACATGTATGAGGCGGGCAAGTGCAGTGCCTGGTGCCTTCCGGATGCAGCGGTGCCCGGCTGCATGGCAACACGGTGTCTGCGCGGCAGGTACCTCGTTGTGGATAACTTTGTGACGCGGGAGGTGGCCGCGCGTGTACGCGCCGACGCGCACACGCTGCAGCGCCAGGGTGCGCCCGCCAGCTGCTTCACAGCGCCTACCTGTCAGTGAGCGCTCACCAACTCATCTCCGACCCTCTTGACCCACGCCGGTGTGGCATGCAACACTTCGCTGACAAGAGAATGAATGCTGGCAGTGCGGCACAGCTGTGTGTGCACTGCTCAGCATCACGAGATACGGACTGAGCTAGACACTCTGTTCCTTCCTATTAATAACCGATCAAGCGACCGCGGGTTGGTTCAGGCCGCTTCGTGGAGGCCGCGCGCATGGGCCTGGGCAGCAGCAGCAGCCCTGAGGAGAAGCGCGCCGCGCAGTGCACAGGTGCTTGCTCGGCTGCCGCGGGGCCCGGCGCTCCCGCTCGGCTGCGCCGTGCATGCAGGCTCTGTGCATGCGCGCCCGGTCGCACATTGCGCTCTGCTATGCTGGCACGCCCCGACCTGTGTAGTACGGCCGGCGTGGCTGATGCTGCCAGCGCGGCTGCTGCATCTCTCAGCATCGGGCACGGCTTGATGCCAGGAGTATTTGTAGATGCCCGTGCGTGTAGGAAGGAGCTCTCCAAGGAGCCACGGCGAGCGCTCATTTGTCAGCACGGCTGCTTCTGCTGTCAGACAGTCAGTCACACTTCCCGGTCGCGTGTGCTGTCGCATTGCGTGCGCGGCTTGGCTGAGCCTCACTGGGCTTGTGCGCCCGCGCAGATCGCGCCGCGCGCGGCGACTACATCCTGTGGCTGCACCCGGGCCGCGCGCCCGCCACCAGCGCCGGCCTGGCGGCCGCGGTGCACGCGCTGCAGGAGCTGCAGGCGCGCGCTGCGGCCCAAGCCAGGACCTTCGCAGGGCCAGCTCGTGTGATCGTACAGAGTGCAGGGTCGGCTGTTGTGCGAGGTTGCAGGCGCGCGGCAGTGGCTGGGGGCAGGGATCGCAGCGTCAGGGCAGAGCAGGCGCGACAGCACCCAGGGCAGGCGCCTGGGCACCATGAGTGCAGGGCAGCCGCGTCAAAAGGTGCTCTGCCGTGCGAGCCCCGGCGCGTCGCGGAATGCCCTCATCAGGCGAGACCGCATCCCGTGATTTTGGACGACTGCCAGTGGCTTGCACAATGCAGCAAGCCCGAGATAGCGACACCGTAGCCGCGCCCTGTTCACTCACACCTGGCTGTTATGCAAGACGGGCGCTCCTGCTCAGGGTAGATTCAGGGAAGGGATACCAGTGTGGGGGCTGACCGCATGGCTGCGCCCTGCTCATAAACCCTGTTTATCAACCCTGTTCAGGACCCCTGCTCAGCCAGCGCCGGCCGGGGGGCGACGGGCGCGCGCGTGCGGCAGGAGGACCTGACGGTGATGAGGCGATGGCCTGATGGGGTAGGTGATGCCCTAACCTATCATCGTGATATCCAGGAGGACCTGGCGGAGGCGATGGCGCTGCGGCAGCGCGCGGCTGAGTACCAGCTGGCGCTCTACCCCGGCGGCGGCGCGCAGTACGTGCGCCACCGCGACGCGCTGCCCGACGACGGCAGCGAGGACCACCAGCGCCGGGTGCGCGCTGCCCTGGCGCAACCCTTGCTTCACCATGCGCCGGCCCTCCCTGCTCTCCGAAGCACCTGCGTCAGCCGCTCATCACAGCCTGCCTGCCTGGAGTGAATGAAAACATGCGCCCTGCTGACTCCACCCTGTCACACAGGGTGGAACAAGACCCTGCGTGCCTGCAGGCGTGTCACCTTCCAGCTCAGGACACGCCCAGCTCAAGCTGGAGCCGGGGCTGCTGTGGAAGCGGCCACAGCGCTTGTTGTCCACTGCCATGCACGCCTTCACACAGTGTGGCTGCTGAAGTGCTGACCGCAGGCGGGCCCGCCGCCGCAGGTCACGGCCATCCTGTATGCCAACCTCAGCTGGGCGCCCTCGCACGGCGGCAAGCTGCGGCTGTGGCCGCCGCCGCGGCTGGACTCCGCCGCGCACCCCGCCTCTGCACCCGCTGCCCCGGCCGCCCCCGGCGCCGGCGCCGCGGACGGCGCCGCGCCCGCGCCGACGCCCGGCGCGCCAGCAAACGGCGCGGCGGGCGCGCATGCCCCCGACGGCGGCCCCTCCCCCAGGGACGCGGCCGCGCGGGACCCCGCGGCGGGGCCGGCGCGGCCGCCGGCGGATGCCGCACTCGGGAGCCGCAGGGTCGGGCTGGGGTGGGACCCTGGCGCAAGCGCCGCCAACGGCGTGCACGAGGCAGCCGGCGCGTCCCGCGGGCAGCCTGCAGGGCCGGGCCACCACGCGGGTGCGGGCACCGGTGCCGCGCACGGCCTCGCTAACGGCACCGCGGGCCATGGGCTGGCGGCGGGCGCCGGGAGCGTGCGCTTCTTCGGCTTTGCGGACGCCAACGGTGACGCCGGCAGCCACTGCGGCGAGCCAGGCGCGCGCTCCGCAAACCTCATACCTTGCCCGACAGCTCCCGCCAGATTGCTTGCCCCAACAGGCGACAATTCTGCGACGCCGTTGCGCGCGCAGCACGAATGCAAACCTTGTCAGATGTCATGGAACACTGCTCGCCTCTGTCTTGTCAGGTTTTCGCGCGCTGGCACTGTTGCACTGCTGTGCAGACGCCAGTTGCCTGACTAAATGAAAATCGAATGATCAAGCCGCTGCATGCATGGCTGCTGCCGACAGAGCAGATTGCGTCATAGGCGAGCACGCGAGCGACGCGTGGAGCCATGCGGGCAAGCTGGGCTCCAGCGACGGCGGCGGGTCCTTCGCAGACCCGACCAGCGACGCGGGGTCGGTACACTCAGAGCCGCACCTGCCGGCGGGCGCGCATGGGCCGTCGCTGCTGGGCGCCGGCAGCATCGCCAGCAGCATGATCGCGCAGGCGCGCCGCCGCTTGCGCGGCGCTGTCACAGGAGAGCTTGCGGGTGGGTTTAATGTTGGACAGGCTTGCCTGCTATGCCTGTTGGTGCAGCGCTTCGCTGTGCTGCTCGGCGCTGCTGGGGCTTGCAGGGTGCCGCTCCGACCTGAACAGGCTGGAGCAGACGCGGGTGAGATAGCGGGTCGTGCGTAAATTGTGGCAGGAACAGGTACGATGTCAGTGTTGGCGCTCGAGGGCACTGCATGCAACTCTGTGGGCCAGTCGGATGAAGCTTGCATTGTCGCGGGCAGGCGAGCGCCGGCGGCAGCCTGGCCGAGGGCAGCAGCGTGGACGGCGACGGCTCCGTGGACGGCCACTCGCGGCATGCGCGGTGCGGCGCCTGGTCGGCAGCCCTTCGTCCCAACCCTACCCTGTGCAGCCCCAGCCGCACATCCACAACCCTACCCTGTGCGACACCTGGTCAGGAGTCGCACATCCCAGGCTCCCGCACGTGTGGGGTGACATCGCGTGCTCCCAGCTATTCCGAGCCGCAGCCCGCCGGCCTGCCGCAGCGGCATAGATGAGCGCGGAGTGCGGCAGAGCGCCGCCCTGCAGCGCTACCGCGAGCTGCTGAGATGCGATGCATGATCCACATCATTCAACATGCTGAGCCCAGTCCGCTGCGGCAGGGAGGGCGCGTCGGAGCCGGGAGGCAGCATGGAGCGCCTGGAGGTGGGTGCGCAGGCGGTGGTGGACGTGGCGCCGCTGGGCGGCCGCCTGGTGCTGTTCCTGGCCGGCGCGGTGGAGCATGCGGTGCTGCCCTGCAGCGCCGAACGCCTCGCGCTCACCGCCTGGTGCCAGTGAGGTTAGGCTAGGGTAGGGCCGCGGTACAGGCGCGGCAAGGGCCCGCCGGGCGCAGCGGCGCGCGCTCGCCGCCTGGTGCCAGCGACGCCCTGACTGCGACGGGGCTGAGCCTGAGGGGGAGCGCTTGGGGCCATGCCCCGCTGCCGCTGTTAGCTGCACTGTTTGCGGACGGGGCCGTGGAAGGAGGCCAGGCAGAGGAGGGCTCCGAGGGGCTGGCCTGGTTTGCACTTCTGCGTCATGGCTTGGCTGAGGTGGGCGCAGGCCGCGGGGCCCACGGTCCTGCGCGAGCATGCTTCCCAGCTACGATCAAGCCCGCCAAAACCTGGGGGTTGTGCGTGCGCGCCGGAGGTTGTCTGGTTGTTTTTGTAAAAGCGGTGCCCAAGCCAGCATGTGCAGGCTGCTGGCGTGCAGCTGTGCGCGCGTGAACACGCCAGCACCAATCGTGCGGCGCGCAACATGCCCCCTGCTCTGCCCTCTGAGGCTTTTCCTGGGATGACAGCATTGCAGCTCTCTGCATGGTGTGCACATTGGCGGAGCAGTGGCAAGCTTGTTGACATGTGAAATGTTGCAGGTTGCTCAAGGCTGATGTAAGCATGAGCACTGTCAATGATATGCGCTTGCGGACTCATACTGGTGCAGACGTACCAGTATACATCCCCACCCACTCTTGCTACTGCATGCAGTACCCCTCAAGCAAGCAAGACACCCCATCGCCGTGACCAGCAGCCCTGCACCAAGCATCACCCAGGCAAGGGCTAGCGACGGCCGCCCGAGGACAAGGCGGCTGTAATGGCCTGCGTCAGCGGCCCCAGCGTCGGGCTGGATGCCCCGGACCCCGTGGACGCGGCTGCCGAGGCCGCAGCCGGCCGCACAGCGGGTGCCGCTGCAGCAGTCTGCGGAGCGGTGGTACTGGCTGTGGCAGCCTGGGGCGCTGCTGCCGGGGGGCTGGCCGGCGCGGCGACGCCGGACCCCGGCGCCGCTGCGACGGCCCCGGCGGCGCCGGTGCTGTTGGCAACCGCGCTCGTGCTGGACACCGACCGCGCTCCGACGAGATTGAACACCTGCGGCAGCGAGGGGCGCGTTTATACCCTGACCCTGGCCGGCGCTGCCGCGGCTGCAAGCAGGCCGGGTGCGCAGCAGCCTGTCGGGTGCAGGCAGGTGACACAGAGGAACCCAGATGACACAGCCGCATGCGTGGCGATGTTGCCCTGCAACAAGCAGTGTCACATGCAGGTGCGAGTGATGCACAGGTTAATGCGGGGCAAGGCCGGATCTCACGTTCGAGATGGCGTCGTTGATCCTTTCGGAGACAGGCCCGAGGTGCAGGATCGGGTCTGCCTTGGGGTCGAATACAAAGAGCACCTCGCTGGTCTGCACGCCGAAGGTCTTGGTGATGGCGCATTGCTGCGCGCGCGCCCCCGGTTGCGCCGGCGTCACGCGCGCAATGATGGGCTGCATGCTGCCAACATGCATGCAGGCATGTGGTGCCGTGCATGCGACATCGTCTGCATGCCCTGCTGCGGAGTGCGCTCGGCATAGCAGAAATCAGACTGACACGTACACGCAACACGACTGCTGACTCGCGCAAACCTTGCGTGCACTGACGCATGGCATGGGTAGGGCTGGCAGCACCATGAGCTGCATGTCTGACGCGGAGGCTGGCCGGTGTACGGTGCACCAGGCAAGACGGCGGCAGCAAGTCACAGCAAACGGGCATGCCTATATAAACACAAAGCACTGAGCAGCAGGTGCGTAGCAGGGGCGGTAGCCACTCAGTCAGGGGCCGGGCGGGCAGGCGCGTGGCGGGCGCGTGCCTCGCCGACAAACTCCACCGCCGACTTGTACTTGGCGGTGAAGCTGGCGGGCGTGGTGGTGAACGTAGCCGAGGGGCCCGTGCAGCCGAAGGTCGGGATGGGGTCGCCGCTCAGCTCGCACTGGCCCAGCACGAAGTCGACCTGGAAGCCAAGGCCTGCGCGGCATGCGCATGTCTCAGTAGCTGCATCCGCGCTCGAGGTCGCAAGGCAGCATGCAGCAGTCTGAACTGGTGCACTCGACCTGCCTGTGTGGGTGCTCTGCACAGCCCTGGCCGCAGCGTGCCTGCGCACAGCCGCGCTGCGACCTCTGTCTGGCTGAGGGCGCACAGCAGAGCATGTCAACGCACCCGTGGCGCTGGGCGGCAATCAGACGGACAGAATGGGGTGCACAAGGCTGAGGGCCTGCGGCAGAGCTTCCCGCGCACCCGTGACGTTGGGCGGCATCCAGACGGAGGGTTTCATGTACGCCTGCTCGCAGAATGCGTCCTCGTACTTGCCGTACAGCAGCTCCAGGTTGTCGGCGATGCCGCCGATCGAGCTGAGCGCGCTCTCCGCGCGGCCGACCACCTCGGTCAGCAGCGCCTGCGCGGCCGACGCCGCCGCATCCTGGGCGCCCTGCGCGCGCGGCCCAGCGAGCGCTCACCGCTGCAGAGCATTGCAGAGCATTAAAGAGAATCGCATTCATGTGTGGCTGTGCGGCAGCATGCAGTGCAGCGGCCCAGGGGTGCACACTCTATGCCTTGCAGCCTCGCCAGGCGTGCCACCTGCCAGGGTCCTGCAAGCGTCAGGAACACTCTACTCCGACAGGAACACTGCTGAACCCCCTGTGCAGAGCGCGCCCTGCCCATCCAGGGCTGCAACTGCTATGCATATGGTAGGCCCCGGCGCGCCTGCACGGCGCCGGCGACCAGGGCGCTCGCGGCGTCCGTGGCCGAGGTCGCGGCGCTGGTCGCCTGGGACGCGACGGTGTCCACGCCCGTGGCGGCGCCGGCCACGGTCGCGGCGGCCGCCGCCTGCGTGGCCGCCAGGTTGGCGCCGGTAGTGGCCGTCGTGCCCTCAATGCTGGCCGCCAGCGCGCTAAACATGCCCAGGGCGCCCTGCCGCGCCGCGCGCCAGGGGTTGGGCAGCGAGGGTAGCGCATGCTGCTGCCAGAGTCTATTGGGGCGCTGCGCTGGCGGCCGCAGGCATATGTGCTGCTTTGCCGAGCTATGCCTTTGAGGCAGAACAGTTGCTTACCCTGCCATGAAAAGCTGGCCGACAGGCAGTGACATGGCTCAGTTTCACCCGCCGCGGCGGGTTGCACGTGTGCTCAGGTCAGGTCAGGTGAGCGTGTGCTCAGGTCAGTAGTTGGGGTGCCTGCATTGCAGGCAAAGCCCCTGGTTTGAGAGGAACACCCACTGTGCACTACGGTGTACCATGCCCTCTTCCACCATCTCATACTGCCTCAAGTTGCACTGCCACGTAGCAGGCCCAAGCTGCCATGCTGTCGACCTCGCCAGCGCCCTCTCTCGCTGCTGCTCACTCATACGCAGAATGCAGATACGCGGCTGGTGCTGATAATGATGTTTGCTCGGGAGCTGCTTCGCATACACTGCGCACACGCGTGCGGCGGACACCGCGCGCAGAGGCAGGGTGCGGCGCGCACCGTCAAGGTTGCCTGGTAGCCGTTCACTAGCTCAGAGCCGAGGTCTGGCAGCACAGACGACAGCGCGGAGGTGACGCCTGCGACGCCACTGGCGCACCTTAGGCTTGCAAGCTTCAAGTGTTACCTGCAGATGGCGGGCAGCATGTTGATCTATGAAACTCGCAAGGGTGCCCGAGCACCGTTCATAAGGTTGGGAAGCAGGTCGAGGGGTGACGTCGAGCCACTGGATGCCGACGCGGAGGCGCTCCCTGTCGAGCCGCTCACGGCCGTCGCTGGAGCAGCGACCTGGCCATGAGCACATGCCGCCAATAGGAAGACTGCCACACAGCTGATGAGGCGTGCCATAGCTTCCTCTGCAGGTTCTTACTTCACGGTCAGACACAGAGTGTAAGGTGAGGCCCAAACAAAAGTACAAGGCTCGGAGCTCCGAGACAGACCTTCTCGGGGTCTTGTGGGGTCTGGAGTGCAGGGCTCCCGAGCTTGTTCAGTGCCGAACACACAATCGAACACTGACTACCGTTGCACGCGCTATGTTGCACCAAGGTCTCCCCAACCGGTGCCTGAAAGGGCAAGGGCGCATGGCTGCTTTGTGCATCAATGCTCTGTGCTTGCGGCGCCTACACACCCAGGTGCTTCTTCCTTGGAAAGCCGTTGCATGCGTAGACCCGTGCAATGCAACGTTCACTGAGCTGAATAGGTAGCAACAATTTTTTTGTTGTTGAGTCCGCCTGGCCGCCGCGCAGGTGGCACTGCAAAGGATGGTCGCAGTGTGTGGCAGCCGCCTGGGGCAGGGGCTTGCCGACGCTCCCAACCCCTGGCCGGAGCTGGAGCTGCAAGAGATGTATGGCAAGGTGGGCGCTCGGCCCAAGCAGCGGTTGTCGATGCCATGCTTCACCAAGCTTTGGCACGCACACCAGCGCTGGCACAGACTGTCAGGACGCTTCGTTCACACCGCCTGGAATCAAGCGCCGTGTCTTCTTGCTCTGCACGTGCTGCTGGTGCTGTAGCACAAGACGTACTTCCTCAAGGTGTGTTCTTTTCTAGATACGACAGCAGCAGGAGCTGTAAGGGCGTGTCACGCCACACCCAAACGGCACAGCGACTCTGCGGCTGACGCCGCTGGTGCCTGCGGCGGGCCAGACGGAGGCCGTGCGCACGCGCCAGCATGTCAACCCGCTCAAGGCGGAGCTGCAGGTGCCGCTGACGCCGCCGGACTGGGCAGCCGTGTTCGCCGACCCGGCGCGGCCGCTGGCGGTCGACGTCGGCTGCGGGTCCGGCCGCTTCGCGCTCGCGCTCGCGCGGCGCTTCCCCGGCTGCAACTTGCTCGGGCTCGACATCCGCGGCCCGGCGCGCTGCCCCGTCACAGTTCGTTGACTTATCATGCTTATGTGAGAGACTCGTGTGAGAGCCGTGCGTGCGAGCGGTGCGTTCGCTATGTTTGTGAAACGGACATCCGCTGCTGCTCCGTGCGCTGTCCACCTGCGCTTGCGGCGCTTCCCCGGCTGCACCTGCAGAGTCCGCGTGCGGTGCGGCACCTTCACACACGCGAGCGTCATATGCTGCTGCTCTACAGCCGTGCTGTCGCATGTGTGAAAGCAGCATGCACTTGCAAAGGGAGATGCGCGTTGCCATGCACTAGAGCCACCGGCCAACGCTGATGGACATCTTCAAGATGGTCGCTCTGTACTGACGCAGTGCGAAACGCTGCCACGCGCAGCTGGTGCGGCGCGCGAACGAATGGGCCGCGCTGCTGGGCGAGGACGGGCGCGTGCGCTATGAGGTCGCCAACGCGACCGTCTCCCTGGCAGGCCTGCTGGCCTCCTACCCCGGGCCGCTTGCCCTGGTCGCCATCCAGGCGCGCGCCACGTGCTGACAGGGCCACCGCCACGCGCTGTCGTGCCAGCGACGCTGCGGCGCGCCTGTCTGCTGTGTGGCGCTGCGGGGGTGACCAGGCATGCCTGACTGGCGCGATGCGTTGCGCTGCACGCGAGTGCAGCGTACCGTTGCCGGGTCACGACGCTGCACCCTGCAGGTCTCACAGCCCCCGGACTCCCACCGTGAGAGCAAGCGTGGCTCGCGAAGTGTGCGGCGCCTGAGCGTGTCCGTGAGTGCCGCGCGCGTGCAGTTCCCTGACCCGCACTTCAAGAACAAGCACAAGAAGCGGCGCGTGGTGCAGCCGGGGCTTGTGCGCGCGCTCGCGGCCAACATGCAGTCTGGAGGTGCGGCTTGCTTGGTGCTAAGGCTTCATGTGTGCTTTTCGGCGAGAAGTTCTCGCCTTCCCATGTGCAAGGCGAGGGTCCCATGTGCAAGGGAGCACCCATGGGTCGCTGTGGTCAGCTGGGCACGACAAGGTCGCGTATGCAGGTCTGGTGGCGCCGGATGCGCTTGCATGACTTTTCTATGACGTTCATCAACAACTTATGATGGTTACAACAACTGATGCCATGGGGTGGTGTGCCTTGCAGTGCACACTGCCGGTGCCGCTCCGCGTTGAAAGGTCCCGAGTGTTGTAGCTGGCTTGCAGCTTGTTGAGCATGCATCAAGAGAACATGGCAAGCACAGCTCCTTTTCAGACTGTGGGCTGCATGGCATGTGCTGTTCGGTCTCTGCAAGTATGCGGCAGCAAGGGCGGTGCAGCTGAGGCGTTTGTTTCGAGACCACAGAGACTGAGGGCAGGCGGCTCATGTGCCTGCGCGGCAAGGACGAAACTTCATGCATACGCGCGCGTGCCGGAGACCCATGGGATTGGCTGCAGCCACTGCGGGCACAGAGGCACAGAATACAAAGCAGGAGCGCCCTGCAGGCCTTGTCTTCCTGCAGTCCGACGTGGAGGAGGCCGCGGCGGCCATGCGCGACGAGTTCGAGCTCTCTGGCGGCGCAGCCTTCCGGCCGCTGGCCGCGCGCGAGGCCGCGGCTGCGGCCGCGCTGGCCGCGCTCGGCCCCGCAGGCGCGGGCGGCGCCGCAGCCGCGCGCGCGCCCGCCGGCGGCGCCGGCGGCGCTCGCTGCGCCGGCGCGCCGCTGCACGACGGGGCCGCTGCGAGGCCGGCGGGGCATGCAGCGGGCGCGGCCGCGGCGAAGCGCGAGGGCGGCAACGGCGAGGCTGCCGCGGGGCGCGGTCCAGCCGGTGACCAGGGTGAAGGCCCGAGCGGCAGCGCGACTGAGCCGGCGGCGGCCCAGCCAGCAGGACGCGCAGGCGCTGCGGGGTGCAGCGGCGTGGCGGTCGCCCATGACGGGGGCGCGCAGGATGGTGCTGTGGTAGAGGCGGCGCGCGGCGCCGCTGCCCATGGGTGTGGTGCGGCGGCGGGCCCATGGGGGCCTGTGAGCGGCAAGCCAGCGGAGGACGCGCGTGCGGCTGGCGACGCCAGGAGTGCGAGGCCTGGACCCTGTCAGGCCCCGCCATGTCACCCAGGGCAGCACGGCAGCAGCGTCCAGTTCTGGGATGGGCGGCCGGCCGGCGCGGACGCGGCGGAGGCGGCCGGCGCGGAAGCGGCAGCGCCGGGCGCGCGCGTGGAGCTGCGGCGCGCGCGCGCGCTCTGGGCGGCCGCCGGCTACCTGCCAGGCAACCCGCTGGTGCGCCCGGCCTCCGCCCTGTGCGCCTCGGACGGCCCGCCGCGTGGCTGCGCCTGCGCGGCGCGGCCGTCGCCAGCACCCCGCCCTGCGGGCGCTGTGAGTTGCGCCACGCGCGTCGGCAGGCCCGCGACTGTCTCCGGGCGCCGCAGCCTCAGCAGCCTCTGCTGTGAAGGCTCTAACAAGCGGTGTGCTGCCCAGGGTGTACGCACGGAGCGCGAGGTGCACGTGCTGCAACAGAGCGGTCAGGTGCACCGGGTATTGCTTGTGCGGCAGTGAGTTTAGCAATGATGTTGTGAGCGAATTTAATATTTGCGGCTGTGAGCGTGCTGTTCTCTGTCCCCGTCTGCGCAGGTCTAGCCCGTCCCCGCCAGCGCATGCTCGTCGTGCAGCATGTGCTTGTTGTGCAGCAGCGCCCATGTGTCTTGAGGACGCGCATGCTGATGGCAGAGGTGCGCATGTGTACCCGCGTCTAGCACGCCCTGCTGACGTGCCTGGTTGCTACCTCTGTCTCACATCGTAGCAGGCACCTTTACGTGCATGTCTGTGGAGTGAGCTCTGCCCCCTGCGGCGTATTCTGTTCATGCTGACAAAGCACGCGGTTGCTCTGGCAGCAATGCTGTAACACAGGGTGCACACGGCGTCTGCTCGCAGCAGCTGGATGCAATAGCCGATTTTAGTTAAGGCGGCAGGTACCATGCGACTGACATCATTTACATGTGTGCTCGCCCAAGCAGCCCAAAAGGACGCAGAAACTATAACGCGATGCAAGTATGCATGCCTTCCGCAGTGGCTGCACAGGAGTGTACATGGTGGTACTAAACTGAGCGCTCGCACAGCAAACTGCTGAGCTCCACTTCGAAAGCACAACTGAACACTGAACGTGGCTGTAGCAGCTGAACCTGCCACCGCCGACACTTATGCAACGTTGCAGACAGGCACACAAGGTGCCTGCAGCAGCATCACCCAGCACACTCTGCGACTCCAAAGCCATGGCACGCCGCTCAAACATGTGGCGTTGGCCAGAAGGGCAGCTGGCCTGGGACACCTGCCACAGGCACCTGCCGCGCTCACGGCGGGGCTTGATCCCAGCCAGAGTTGCGCGTGCGCGCGCCAACGCGCAACGCCCGTGCGTCCGGCTCGCCGCTGCCGCCGTCGGCGGGCGCCGCGCGGTGCCGCGTCGCCGCGGCGCGGCTCCGCACGTGCGCGAAGCGGCAGTCGTCGCCGCGGTCGCAGCCCTGCCGCAGGCAGCACCCTTTCAGCCAATGCACAGCACCGCGCGGCAATGGGCTGCCGCCAGCCGCAAAAGGCAGACGTTTGTGCATGAAGCACTGCAGTAGGCATTCCAAGGGTGTGACCTGCAGTCAAACGACCTGCACCAGGCGCGTACCCCGGGCAGGTTGAAGAAGCGGCACGGCGTGGAGCTGGGGCGGCCGCCGCGGGCGCTGCCGCGGCCGCCGCCGCGGCCGCCGCCATTCCGCCAGTGCTCCCCGGCGGCGCTGGCGCCCCCGGGGTGCCCCCCGCGCCCCGGGCCCTGCGGGGGCCCCAGGGCCACCAGCCCCCCCTCCGGCCCGCCCTGAAAGCCCGGCTGCGGCACAGGCAGCGGCGCGAGGTGGCCCGGCTGCGCCAGGATCGGCGGGGGCAGCTGGATGGGCGGGGGCCCATGCGGCCCGGCCCCCGGCTGCGCGAGCAGCGGCCCCTGCTGCGGCGGCGGCAGGTACGCGGGCGCCGGCTGCGAGTACGCCTGCGGCTGCGAGTATGCCTGCGGCGCGCCAGGGCCGGGGTGGGGGCTTTGATGCGGCGCGAATGCCAGCCGCGGCGCCGCGAACTGCGGCGGCGGCGGCAGCAGCTGCGGCGCGTGCTGCTGCAGCGGCGCGCCAAAGAGCTGCACCTGCTGCGGCGGCGCCTGCGGCGGCGCGTACGGCGCGGGCTGCGGCGCCAGCGCCGGCTGCTGCATCGCCTGCAGCGCGCGCGCGCGCGTCATCACATACAGTCGCAGCGCGCCCTCCGCTGAGGCGGGAAGCTGGGCAGGCAGCTCCAAGCGCAGCCAGCCGGTGCCGGCCAAACGCACGTGCTGGCTGCCAGCGGAAAGCAGGGAAAAGGAAAGCGCATGCACTGGGGGCACACGCGCAGCTTGCGCCAGGTACACTTGTCACGCCTGCAAGAGCAGCAACCTGAGGAAGCCCGTGCGCGCCTGCGGCGGCCGCGCCACCTCCCACAGCGCCATGTTGACTGCGCCCCCCGGCGGCACAGGCGCCGGCTCGAAAGGCGGCTCCATGGGGTCGGGCGCGCCTGCGCAGCGTTTCAGCACATCTGGGGTAAGCGTCAGGGGCGAGGCGGCGGCCGCGTGTGCACGAACACATCCACAGCGCACTCTCAGCATTAGTTAAGCCACCCCAGGCTGACGCGGCAGGTTGCCCTCGCAGCATCAGCCGCCCCACGCATTACGTGTAAATGCGCCGACACGAAACAGGGGCAGCAGCTGTGGCTGCGCCTCGCTCGCCTGTCGGGAGGGCGCCCAGCGGTGGCGGGGGTGGCGCCCAGCGGCGACTGGGGCACGCCTGGCAAGGGGGCGCCCAACAGGCAGCGCCGCAGCTGCTTGGCTGGCCACTGCCTGATGACAGGGGCCAGACTTGAGCAGGCACATGCCCAACATGAGTGCCATCGCGGCAATAGAAGAGGTGCGGGGCGTGGGCGCGCCTCGGGCGCCAGGCGGGTAGGCGAGCGGCGGCATTGCCGCGCAGCGCGCGGCCTGCGCCGGCGCCTCCGCCGACTCGCCGCCGGCTGCGGCGCGCCGGTGCGCATGCTCCGGCGCGAGCGCGCACTCGTGCAGGTTCCCCGCAAAGCCCAGCGGCACATGCCAGGCCACGGTGGCCGCCGGGCCGGGGCCTGCCTCTGCGTCCTCGTCGGCCGCCGCGCCGGGCTGCGCGCAGCTGCACATGCTCAATACCCTGCTGGGGCAGGGCCTGTACAGCCTGGGCATGCTCAAGGCCCTGCTATGTAGGGTTTGTGCCGCGGTGCATCACAACGCATACGGGCAACCGGCACCATGTCGCACGTAAGCCATGACACACTTGGTTGCAGCAAGCCCTCTGCAGCGACCCAGCATGGCCGAGCGGGCCGCGAGGCTCCAGCCAGACCCTCTGCAGCGTCTCAACATGGCCGAGCGGGCGGCGAAGCTCCGGCCGGGCCCCGGCATTAGGCGCGCGCGCGGGGCGGCACCTGGTGCAGTGCGCGCAGCGCAGCCGCCTCCGCCTGGTGCTCGCGCCGCGCCGCGTTCTGAAAGCCTGGCGGCGCCTGGTGCGGTGCGGGCGCGTCGGCGCTGGCGCCAGCGGCGCCGTCGCCGCCCTCCGCCGCATCGCCCAGGTTCACGGCCATTGCCGGGTCCAGCTGCGCGCGCATGGCTTAGGGTCAGGGTCCGGCCAGCAGCGGGCGTGCAAACCCCGTGGGCAGCTTCCCTGTCCGCAACCCTACTTTGCCGCCCGAGCCTCCAAGGCACCACGGCACACAGGCAGCCACCTGGTCACAGTTGGCCCAGCAAAAGTAACGTCAGCTGCGAGCGCTCAGCCACTTGACCGCCTTCTGCTAGAGCATGCATGCCGCTCGAGCCTGACGCTGCAGCACGCTGTACACGTCCCCGCAGGCCGTCCTGCATCAGCGGGAATGGCCTTGAGCCTCTGACGGCGCACCTTGCGGAACAGGCGCACGCGCACGAGCGCGTGGTCGGCGCAGAAGCGGACCGCCTTGCGCGGCGGCGCGCCCGGCGGCCGCGGCGGCCGCGGCGGCGGCGACGGCACGCGCCGCGCCGCCGCGGCCGCGCGCGCCGCCGCGTCTGTCGCGGGCGGTGGCGCCAGCGCCGCGCCCAGGCCGCCTGGCCCCGCGCGCGGCGCCCGATCAGTCAGTGCCGCGGAATTAATGCAGCAAAGCAGTGGTATCCCAGCAAGTGGCAGCTTGCACGCACGGGCGCCCCAGTTGGGGGGCAGCGCAGCGCTCTTTCTTGGCAGCGGGTGGCAAGCAGCAGCGGCCTGGGCTTGCACAGGACGCGCCGCTTGTGTCGCGTGCATAAACACGCATCCCGCTTCGCGGGTGCGCTCGAGCTGCACTGGGTAGGGTAGGGTTTAATAGGGTACGCCTACTGTGGGCTGCATGCACGCATGCCACAGCCAGCACGCTATGGCGTCGGCGACCGGCGCGCGCCCCGTTTGCGGCTGCGGGCAGGCATGCAGACGGCGGGCAGGCATGCAGGCGGCGGGCAGGCATGCAGGCGACGGGCGGCGCACCCATAAGCGCAGCGCCGCCCAGCGCGGTCACGCGCGGCCCGCCGATGGCGGTCGTCATCAGCTGGAAGCCGGCGAGGCCGCGCAGGCCGCCGCCTGGGGCGCAGCAGGCGCCCCCGTCTCGGCACCAGTGCTGGGGTCTGGCAGAGCTTTTGGCAGACCCCTGAGCGGAGCATCCGGCACGCACTCATCCGGACGGGGGAGGTGGGTTGAGGAATCGGCTTGACCTGGTGGGAGGCCCAGACAGGAACCTGTGGGAGGGCGTGAACGGCTGGTGGTGGGTGTGGCAAATGGACGCAGCGTGGCCCGGGCGCACCCGGCAGCGGAGGCTCCGCGGGTCGGCTGCTCGCAGGCGCGCCGCCAGCGACAACCTCTCCAGCCTGCGGCCCCGCTGCCGTCGCGGCGGCGGCTGCCGCCAACGCGACCCCGCTGCCGCCGCCAGGCGCGCCGGGCGCGCTGCTAGGGGCCCCGCCGGGCAGCTCCGGGGGGGCGCCGCTCGGGCCGTCCCCGCGGGGCGCGCCGGGCGCGCCGCCGGGCGCCGCGCTGGCAGCGTGGGCAGGCGGGGCCGCGGCGGGCGCGGGGTCGGCCCGTTCGGGTGCGCCCGCGGCAGCCCGGCCGCGCTCGGCCGCCAGCTGCCTCCCGGCCTCATCGTCCAGCACCTGGAGCACGTGCGCCTGCGCGGCGCCAGCGCGCAACCGCTGAACACAGCGTCTGGCCGCTCACAGCACGAGGGCGTGTGGCCTGCAGCCAGCGCACCGGCTGCCACACAGCTGTGCAACACCCTGCGGCTGATGCAGCTGCGTCCGTCCGTGCAGACATGCCCAGGGCTTGCCGGACGCTGTTGGAGTGGGGCCTTGGCAGCGCTGAGGGTCATGCAGTGCGCCACAGGTGTGCGCAGATAGGTTACAAGTGCGAGCCCATGTGCGGCAGCGCAGAGACGCGAGGGCTGCCTCTTGGGCACCACCGCGCCCACATCCTGACACCCGCCCTGCTTGGTGTGATGCGGAGCGAGCGCCAGCATATGCGCACACCCTGCTGATACCCTTGGTGAGCGATGCCAGCGCAGGCGCCGCTGCCACTCGCACAGACACGAGCGCCTGCAGGCCAGGCTGACGGTGACGAGGTTACGCAGCACTGCCTGGTGCCCCGAGCTGCCCGACCCGCTGCGCCGGCGCGCTCCTTTTGCCGATGCGACAAGGCGCGGCGTCGGAGCGCGCAACAGCAAGCCCGAGCCCTGACATCGACCCTGCAAACAATGCCCCCTGCCGCGCCGCGCGCAGACCTTGCGTAGCTGCGGCAGCGCGTCGCGCATGTGGCCGACCGCCGGCGGGGGCCTGGCGGCCGCTGCGCCCGGCTTGGGCGCGGCCTTCGGCTGCACGAACATGGCGCTGTCGTCGAGCTCGGTCGGCGCGAGGTCCTTGGCAGGCGCGCCCGGCGCGGGCGCCGCCGCGGGCGGAGAGCCTCTGGCCGCCGGCGCCTGCCGCGTGCCGCTGTCTGTGCCGGGACTGTCCGACCGGCGCGCAGCCTGCCGAGCAGCTCGCAGTATCAGAACTGGGTGCTACATTGCCAGAAACGACCAGGAACGATCGGCCGTCGCTGTACACCGACGCACGGTCTGCAGCTGAGATCGTGACACGAGCGGAAGTGTCCCAAGAGCCCCAGGACAGCCAGGGTCATCATACTATGCATAGACAGGCACATGCAGGATGGGCAGCCCATGCAGCACAAAACAAACAGTGCAGCATGTGGTGACAGCCCGCCTCACACGACAAGTGGCAAGGAAGGATCATGCACCATGCAGCTTATCACAAGGCCATGCAGCTTATCACAGGGCCATGCAGCTTGTGACAAGGCCGTGCAGCTCATCACGAAACGGCAAAGGTCTGCACGCTTGGATGCGCTTTCAGCTCAAGGGCACCAGCGCGCACTCACCTGGTTGGGCGCAACTGCCGTGTTCTCGTCCTTGCGCGCTCTCTTGGCGGGCGGCGCTGCCCGGGCGCTGGGCAAGGCGTCCCTGCGCCAGGCGAGAACAGTCAGCGGAGCCCAGCGAGCGAACTTCAAAGTTTCGAGTGTGCAAGCCTCGGTGTGAGGAGCGCGTAACAGGCTCGGCCGAAAGCGCGTCAGCCGCTTGCTTATGCGCCTGGGCAGGTACAGACCAGGTATGGAGGCCCAGAGTGCAGCAGTCCAACTGCTGTGCGCGCTTTTTGCAAGGGGACCTTTGTGATAAGGAGGTCACAAGCAGATTGGCCAGTCAAGCTGGGGCGCGCACTGGCCAAAGGTCTGCAGAGTGAGCAGCTTGCAAACCAGATATCGTTAAAGGTGGGACAGCACAGTCAAGAGCGCCGCTTTCACAGACCTGGCTGATCCTGGGCGTTTGCGGCCCCACAAGCCGGCTATCCAGTGAACGCATGCGACAGTGCAGGCAACGCCTGGTCGGCAGTGCTTGCTGTTGCCGCGACGGCCTGCATGCCGCCGGCCTCATGCTGCCATCGGTGCAGCGTGACGCCGGGCCAGAGACGGCGCAGTGGCGGGACCTGTCGCGCTTGGCATCGCCGCCGCCGCCGCCGCTGGGGCCGCCCGCGCGCAGGCCCCCCGCTCCACCAGCAGGGGGCCCCGCCGTCGCGCCCTCCTCGTCGACCACGCGCTTCCACTCGGCGACCAGCCGTGCGGCCGGCTCGCGCAGCGCAGCCGGCCCGGCCTTCTTTAGGCGGTTCATGGTGCGCCCGATGCTGCAGGTCTGCAGCGCGGCCGTATCGACGGGCAGCTCGCGCAGCCGCGCCAGCACGCCCTGCACGCTAGGGTATCTTAGGGTAAGTAGGGTAGGGTAAGGCGCTCGGTGGGTGCCACATCTGAGCAGGCGCAGCGCTGAAGTGCGCTGCACTCCGCTCGAGTGCGCCGCATCCGAGCAGGCACAGCGCGGATGCACGACGGCAGCGGCAGCGGCGGCGGACGTGACAGCGCGTGGGCCGACAAGCACGGGTCGTGCGGGTCCGTCACACGCAAACAGTGCGCATAGCTGGCGCAGCTGCCTGTGTGCAGCTTCCTATGTGAGCCGGCGCTCGTCTCACGCCAGAGCCAGCATCACTGTCATCATTGTGTTACCAGGGGGAGCGGGGCACAGCTACAGGGCGGGGCCGCGCCTGCGCCAGGCGCACAAGAGCAGCATCGGCAGCGGCGGCGCCCGCCTCCGCCAGCCAGGCCTCCAGCGGCGCGAGCGCGCCGCCGCGCACGAGCGCGCGCTGCGCGTCGGGCTCGCTGCTGCCCAGGATGTGCAGCAGCACGAAGCGCATCTCCAGGCCCAGACCCGGCACCGCCAGCAGGCGCACCAGGCGCGGCGCGACGCGCGCGCTGGCCAGGCCGCCGCGGCGGCCCACAATCTGCTGCAGCTCGCGCGTGACGGGGTCGCC
>JAABUU010001068.1_pt1 | contig 50317 bp, 47 predicted proteins | sample 5559301 | NCBI WGS metagenome assembly JAABUU01 (sample SAMN10711884, study PRJNA513360) | rock metagenome | isolation source: Antarctica rocks | place: Antarctica: Victoria Land, Richard Nunatak white | reverse complement strand
AAGAGGCCGTGGTTCGTTTGGTGCTGAAGGCGACCGTCGTCCACGTCGAGGCGAAGAAGCCTGCAGGCAAATGGGAGAAGCTGAGCGGAGACGCCTACGCCAAGGTGGTCGCCGATCCCGAAACCGGCGTGCCCGGTGGTCTGGGGTTCGAGAAGCTACCAGGGTTCCGGACTCTCATGCAGGAGAACCGGGATCGGCAGGTGTTTGCGGGGTGGGGTAGTTAGGCAGAGCACCGGAAGGCAGGACTGCCTTGCGGTCTGGTGTACTCCGGCAACCTATGGGCGGTTTCTCCCGGCAAACCATAGTGCGGGTGGAATGCCGATGTTCGTGCCCGTCTCTACGCCTTGCTCCTTCACTGCCGTACCTACCACGAACGTAAGTGCCTGCCAGAGCAGAGGGTCAGCCGTCCTGTAGGTGATTCGGCCACCGGCATCCGTATCCTGGAACTCGACAGCAATCTCTTTTGTCCCTGCTTGCAACTTTGCCAGGCCGGGCAAATCGTGTTTGAGGGCCGTAGCCGGAATCGTCACTTCCCCATGCTCGAATGCTCCGGCCTGATTGCGTAGGTAGCTGCGGATCATTGCAGTCTGGCCAGGATCTCCATCTTTGGACACTAGATCCTGTGCGATGTCCCCACCAAAAAAAGAAACAACTTGCGCACTTCTGGCGGCATCAAAGGGCAACACTGCGATGTCTCGTGGTCTTGCTGGATCATTGTGACGAGATTCCTGAACCGGGCCAGCGCCAGACAGGATCAAGGCCGCCAGCAAGCATTGTATCGCCCCAAACTTCATCATCCCCGCGCCGCCAAACGCTTCAGCACCGCCACCTGCCGGAAAAACGTCTTAATCGGCTGCGCCGGGCTGCCCACCACCACCGCCTTGTCCTCCAGGTCACTGATCACCCCAGCCTGCGCCCCGATCCGCACCCCGTTGCCGATCCGCAGGTGCTCCGACATGCCGACCTGCCCGCCCATCTGCACGAAGTCGCCCACCGTCACCGAGCCGCTGATCGCTACGTGCGCCGCAAACGCGCAGTTGCGCCCGACGTGGACGTTGTGGGCGATCTGCACCCCGTTATCCAGCCGTGTCCCCTCCCCGATCACGGTGTCCCGGGTGGAGCCGCGGTCCACCGTGCTGTTCGCCCCGACCTCTACGTCGTCCCCGATCAGCACCCGCCCCAACTGCGGCACCGTTTGGAACCCGGCGTCTGAGATGGCAAAGCCAAACCCCTCCTGCCCAATGCGCACGCCTGGGTAGATGTAAACCCGCGCGCCCAGCACCGCGTGGCTCAGCGTGGCATTCGCGCCGATCCGGCAAGCCTCACCCAACACAACGCCGGCGCCGATCACTGCGCCCGGCCCGATCATGCATCCGGCGCCAACCTCCGCCCCAGCCTCCACCACCGCCATCGGCCCGACCTCCGCCGTGGGATGGATGACTGCATCGGCATGGACATAGGCCGCCGCATGGACGCCGGCCCGGGCCTGTGCCGCCGGGTGGAACAGCTCGGCCGCCCGCGCCCAGCCGAGATTGGGGTTGCGCGTCACCAGCGCGATGGTATCAGGCGGTACCTGACCCAGCAGATCCGGCGCCACGATCACGGCGCCGGCCCGGGTCGCCACCAGCGCCGGCACGTGCCGGGCATGGCCGATGAAGGACAGATCCTCCGGTCCGGCGCCATGCAGGCCAGCCACGCCGCGCAAGGTGACGCAGCGCTCCGGCACAGGCGCACCCACCAGGTGGGCGATCTCGGTCACGTTGTGCGGGCCGGTGTGGGCAAAGAATCTGGTATGGCCGACATTGTTCTGCACGGCACGCCTCCGTGTTTGGACCGGTACAGTGGCATGACAGAGGGCAGCCCGGCAACGCGCATTGTTCCGTGTCCCTGAGGCAAATGGGAACGCACCCTCGTCTGGCCAGCCCGCCGCCGCTCTGCAAGAGTGCCGGCCCAATGACCCCTGAACCCATCGGCACCGTCATCGCCCTGAACCGCTACCCCGTGAAGTCCATGCAAGCCGAACCCCTCGACGCCGCCGAGCTGTTCTGGACCGGCCTGCATGGGGACCGGCAATATGCCTTCGTGAAGACGGACAATACCTCCGCCTTCCCGTGGCTTACCGGCCGGGACCTGCCCGCGCTCGTGCTGCACCGGGCGCGCTACGCCGACCCGGACGACCCGCGCCGCGCCCGCGTGCAGGTGACGGCGCCGGACGGCACGGCGCTCGACCTGGCGGACCCGGCCCTGTCCGGCCGCCTGGGCGAGGCTGCCGGGCATCCGCTGCACCTGATCCAGACCGGGCGCGGCGCCTATGACGCCATGCCCGTTTCGGTCCTCGCGACCACGACCGCAGACGCCGTTGGCCATGCGCATGGCGCCCCGGTCGGCCTGGACCGCTTCCGCGCCAACGTCGTCATCCGGCCAGACGACCCCGCCAGCACCGACGCCGATTGGTGCGGCCGGACCCTGCTGTTCGGCGACGGCCCGGACACGCCGGGGCTGAGCCTGGACTGGGCCATCCCACGCTGCGCGATGGTGGCCATTGACGCCGCAACCGCTGCCAAGGACCCGGCCGTGCTGCGCACCGTCGTCCAGCGCTTCGGCAACCGCATCGGCACCTACTGCGCCGTCCACCGCCCCGGCGTCCTCCGGGTTGGGGACCGGGTGCGCCTGGCCGCCTCCTAGATGGCCGCGGCGCCGCTGCCACGCTTCCTGCTGCTGTATGGCACGCTGTTCGCAGGCTTCGGCGCGGCGTCGCCGTTCCTGCCCAGCCTGCTGCAGGAGCGCGGCTTGCAGCCGTCCGGCATCGGCACGGTCCTGGCCTGCGGGACCGCCGTCCGCCTGCTGGCCGGCCCGGCAGGGTGCCGCGTGGCCGACCGGCTGGGCCTGCGCCGGCCGGTGCTGGCGCTGTTGACGGCTGCCGCCGCCGCGGTCGCGCTGGGCTACCTGCTGCCCGGCGGCCTGCCGACCCTGCTGGCGGTCTCAGTGCTGCACGCGTCGCTGCTGGCGCCGCTGGTACCCCTGGCGGACGCGCTGTCAGTGGAGGCCGCGCCCGACCGCTACGGCTGGATACGCGGCGCCGGGTCGGCCGCCTTCATCCTGGGGTCGAACGTCGCGGGACAGGCGGTGGCGACGACGGGGCTACCCAGCATCCTGTGGCTGAACGCTGGGCTGCTAGCCGTGGCTGCGGCGGCGGCGCTTGCCGTGCCCGATGCAGTGGCCGAGCCTGCGCCGCCTGGACCGGCCGGCAGCCCGCTGGCGCTGCTGCGGCTGCCTGGCTTCCTTCGCCTCATGCTGGTCGCAGCGCTCATCCAGGGCAGCCACGCCCTGCATGACGGGTTCGAGGTGCTGCGCTGGACCGCGGCCGGCATCGGCCCACGCACTGCCGGGCTGCTGTGGTCAGAAGCTGTGCTGGCGGAGGTGGTGGTGTTCACGCTGATCGGACCGCCGCTCCTGCGCCGCATCGGTCCGCGCGGCGCGGCGCTGCTGGCCGCCGGCGCCGGGGTGGTGCGCTGGAGCGTCACCGCCGTCACAGCCGCGGTCCCCGCGATGGCCCTGGTAGAGCCGCTGCACGGCTTGACCTTTGCGCTGCTGCATCTGGCCTGCATGGGGATGCTGGCCGCCATCGTCCCGCCGCCTCTGGCCGCGACGGCGCAGGCTGCCTACGGCACAGTAGCGGTCGGCGCCATGACGGCCCTGCTGACGCTGGCGTCTGGCCCGCTGTATGGGAGGTTTGGGGCGGCCGCTTTCTGGGTCATGGCCGCCCTGTGTGCGCTGGCGGCGCCGGCAGCGGCCGGACTGCGTGCGCCCACAGGGGCGCCAGCAGCCCTGATCCCCGGCTGATACGGTTCCAGGCCAGGACCTTGGCGGCGGCAGGAATGTCGTGTGAAATGCCGCCCGCCAAGGTGCGGACCGGAGAACGGCATTGGCTGGGCCGCTGTGCGGCGGTCCCCGCCGATGCCGTATAACGGAGCAGCCACATGAACCCCACCCTCGCAGCAGCAGCCCTAGCCTTGCTCGCCGCTGCATCTGGTTGCGCGACAGGTTGGCGGGCCGGCAAACGTCCTTGATCATCCCCCGCATTGCCTGCTTAGTGGCATCGTCTAGCGCCAACGACCAGTTTCCGGCCCGACCGCGGCAAAGCGCCGGCGCCGCCAGTGACGGCGGTTAAGGTTCGGACCCGCCGCCGCCGGGCCGCCGGGGCGGGGACAGGGCCAGCATCGCCGTGACCTCGTCCGGCATAGCGGCGGCTGCACCGTCCCGCGTCGGCATCGCGTCCACGAACGGCCGCAACTGCAGCATCGCGACGCCGAGCACCCGGCGCAGTTCGGCGACCGGCGCCGGGTGCTCATCCACGCGCAGGTCGAGCCAGGGATAGGCTTCCCGGCCGTAGATTTTGAGCGCCGCTGACTGCTTGCCCCGCTTGTCGCCGCCGGCAGCCTGCCCGGTCTCCAGCGCGCGCATCAGTCGCTCCTCCAGCCCGAGGTCCGCCGCGTCGAGGAACGCTGCCTCCATGCCGGCCACCACCGCCTCTCCGGCCAGCATGTTGCCTTGCACGGCATAGCCCGCCCCGATGCGGTGCCCGCACCAGGGCGTGCAATCGTCACCCGTCCACGCTGCGGAGCGCCCAGCGGTGTCAACCACCCCGACCTGGCGCAGCGCCCGCCCGCCGTCGCCCGACAGGACCTGGTCCAGCGCCTCCTGCGCCGCCGCGCCGCCGGCCATCAAGGCCAAGGCGTCCAGCGCGAGGTAGGGATTGGCCCAGGACTGGCTGGCAACCGCGCCCGCACTCGGCTGCACGAAGGGACAGATCGCCCCCACTGCCGGCACCGCCGTGCTGACCGCCCCGCCGATCCGGCCCGTGCGCGGGCAGCGCGCCACGATGGAGAATGTGTTGAGCTGCATGTCCTACACCGTCATATGCCGTTCGATCTGCGCCGCCGCGCCCGCGTCCGCGGCTCCGCCCCGTTCCACCACCACCCCCGACGTCAGTACGGCGAAGCGGTCGGCGACGGCCAGCGCGAAGGCGACGTTCTGCTCCACCAGCAGCATCGCCGTCCCATGTGCCTGCCGCTCTGCCGCCAGCACGCCGGCCAGGCGGTCCACGACGGAGGGCTGCAAGCCCTCGGAAATCTCGTCCAGCAGCATCAGCCGGGGCCGCCCCAGGATAGCACGGGAGATCAGCAGCATTTTCTGCTCCCCGCCCGACAGGGTGCCGGCTTTCTGGCCGAGGCGGCGCAGCAGCACGGGGAAGTGCGGCTCGATCAGCGGCAGGCGCTCGCGGAACAGCCGGTCGTGCGGGACGCCCAGGCGCAGGTTCTCGCCCACCGTCATGTCGGCGAACAGCGCCTGCTCCTGCGCGACGTAGCAGACCTGGCGCTGGGCGACGCGGTAGGGCGAGGTCCCGGCCAAGGGCTGGCCGTCTAGGAACACGCCCCCGGTCCGCGGCGGGACGAAGCCGGCGACGGTGCGCAGCAGCGTGGTCTTGCCGACGCCGTTCCGCCCGAGCAGTGCCACGATCTCGCCCGGCCCCACCTCCAGCGACACGTCGCGCAGCACCATCGTGCCGCCATACCCGGCAGTGACGCCCGCCACCCGCAGCAGGTCAGGCATGGGCGGCCCCGGCGTAGATGGTCCGCACGGTCTCGGACTGCACCGCCTCCTCCACGCCGCCATCCAGCACGATGCCGCCCTGGTGCAGCACGATCACGCGGGACGAGATGCGGCGCACGAAATCCAGGTCGTGCTCCACCAGCACGATGCACAGGCGGTGCCGCCGGGATAGGTCGGCCAGCAGCGTGCCGATGCGCTGCCGCTCCGGCGCCGTCAGCCCGGCCGTCGGCTCGTCCAGCAGCAGCAGCGCCGGCTCCAGGGCCAGCACCATCGCCAGTTCGAGCGACTGCTTCTCGCCATGGGACAAATGCCGGGTCTCGACGGATAGGCGATCCGCCAGCCCAGTCGCATGGACCACCTCCAGCGCGGAGGCGGGCAGGGCGATGGTAGGGGTGCGCCGGACCAGGGACGGCCGGGCGATCCGGCTCCGGGCGACCAGCAGGCAATCGGCGACCGTCATCGTCTCGAACACCGACGCCGTCTGGAACTTGCGGCCGACGCCCAGCGCGGTGCAGCGATGCGGCGGCATCTGCCCGATGCTGTGCCCACCCACCTGCACCTCGCCCGCGCTGCGCTCCCGCCCATCGGCGATGCACCGCATGAGCGTCGTCTTGCCGGCGCCGTTTGGGCCGATCAGGCTGAGCAGGTCACCGGCCCTCGCGGTGAACGACACGTCCTGCAGCACTTGCAGGCTGCCGAAATGCTTGCCCAGCGCCTCCACCTGCAGCACCAGGTTCTCGCCATGCCGGACGCTGGGCGGCGCCTCCGCTAGGCGGGGGGCGGGGGGCGCACGGCGCAGCCGGTGCAGGGGGAGCAGGGACAGCAGGCCGCCGGGCAGCGCCACGATGACCACCACGAACACCAGCCCAACGATCAGCGCCCAAAGGAAGGGGAAGGCGCCGTTCAGGTAGTTGCTGATGGCGTCAATCGAGACGGCTCCGAGGATCGGCCCGGCCAGCGTCGCCCGTCCGCCCAGCGCGGTGTAGATCACCAGCTCGGTCCCGGACACGAAGTTGCCCAGCTCCGGCGCCACCACGGCCGTGGCACCGGCATAAACCCAGCCAGCGGCCGCGCACACCAGGGCGCAGGCGACGAACAGCGACACTTTCAGCCGGGCAGTCGGGATGCCGAGATACTGGCACCTGACCTCGTTCTCCCGCATGGCGACCAGCACGCGGCCGAAGTCGCTGCGGACCACGGTCGCCGCCAGCGCAGTCACTGCGACCAGTAGCAGCCCGGCGCCGCGAAACCAGCTCTCGGAATCCAGGTCCGGCACGTCGAAGCCGGACAGCCCGCTGCTCGACCCCGTGACATTGCCGCCGGCAAAGATGAGCTGGACGAAAACGATGGGGAACACGAGGGTAATGGTCGAGACATACAGCGGCGACGCGCCGTATGAGAACGCCAGCCAGCCCACCAGCAGCGCCGCCACCCCGGCCGCCCCCATCCCGAGCAGCAGCGCCAGCAGCCCGGTGCCCGGGTTGAAGCCGATCCTGGACGACACGAGCGCCAGCGCATAGGCGCCGATGGCCAGGAATGCTGCCTGGGCGAAGCTCAGGATGCCGGTGTAGCCCCATAGCAGGTCCACCGTGACCGCCGCGACAGCCAGCAGCAGGGAACGGGCCAGCACGTTGACGCTGTAGGTGTCGAGCACGAGCGGCGCGGCCAGCACAGCCGCCGTCCCAGCCAGCGTAAGCGCCATGGGGAGCCAGCGCCGGGCCGGGCGAGGCTCCGTCCCGTCCGCGTCACGCACGGGCGAAGCCCGTCGGCCGGATGCGCAGGATGATGGCGGCCAGGATGGCGATGGTCATGCCGCCCAGCACGGCGTTCAGGTAGGTGGAGACCAGGACCTGCGCCGCCCCCAGCACGACTGCCGCCGCCGCCATGCTGACCAGCGACGACCCGGACAGCAGCACCAGCATGAAGGCTGCCACCAGCCAGGGGACCCCCATGTTGGGATCAACGCTCGACAACGGCACGACCAGCGCCCCGGCCAGCGAGGCGAGCGCCGACCCCAGGCTGAAGCTTGCGAACCGCACCCGCGCGCTGTTCACGCCCAGCGACTGCGCCAGGTTCTCGTTGGCGATCACCGCGCGGGTCACCAGGCCGAGCCGGGTGCCGTGCAGCACCAGCGCGATTACCCCTCCAAGCCCCGCGGCAACCAGCACCAGCAGCAGCCGGTATTGCGAATACTCCGCCCCCAGCACTGTCGCAGCGCCCGAGAGCGGGCTTTGCGCGAACTGCACCTGGCGCCCGAACACCAGGGTGATGACCTGGCCGATGACGATGCCCAGCCCCCAGGTCGCCAGGATCGCATCCAGCGGCCGGCGATACAGCGGCCGCAGCACCGCCCACTCCATCGCCGCCCCGGCCAGCATCCCGGCCAGGGCCGCCGCCGGCAGGCTGAGCCAAGGGTTGGCGCCGGCCTGCGTGACCAGCAGCGCGGCATAGCCGCCCACCGTCAGCATGGCGCCATGGGCAAAGGAGATGATGCCCATGACGCCGAACACGATCAGCAGGCCGAGCGCCACGGCGTAAAGGATTGCCGCCGTGGTCACGATGTCCAGCAGCAGGTTCATGCCACGGCGCGCCCGGACCGGACTACTTCAGGTTCGGGCATTGCTCGCCCGGGTCCACGTCCTTCGCGGTCTGCAGGATTTTCACGCTGCCATCCGCCTCGACTTGACCGAGATACATCGTCAGCGCCGCATGGCGCTCCCGGTTCATCTGGTTGCGGCCGCGCGGCCCGTCGAACGTCACCTCGGCCAGCGCCTTGACGATGCCGTCCGCCGCGGTCCCGCCCGCCCGCTCGACGGCGGCCTTATACAGGTAGATCGCCTCGTACTGCGGCACCGACAGGTCGTTGGGCGTCAGTAGCGCGCTGCCGAACTTCGCGTGCATGGCGTCCAGGAAGGTCTTGTTGGCCGGGGTATCCACGCTGGTGTAGTACGAGCCCGAGATGTAGATGCCGGTCGCGTCCTGGCCCATCGTCTTTGCTGTGCCTTCGTCCACGCCTAGGTTGCCGACCAGCGCGGTGATGCCTGCGGCCTTGTACTGCTTGGTCAGCGTCACGTTCGGCACGCCGCCGGCCGTGGACAGGATCAGCGCATCCGGGTTGGCGGCACGCACCTTGCTGATGATGGCCGTCCAGTCCCCGGCGTCCATCGGCTGATACTCGTCGCCGACCACCTTGCCGCCCTTGGACTCGATGTAGGTCTTGGCATAGGCGAGCATCCCGCGGCCGAAGGCGTAGTCGCTGCCGATCAGGAAGAACGTCTTGGCGCCCTTGTCCTTCAGGAAGTAGTCGATCACCGGCGCCTCCTGCTGCTCCGGCACCCAGGCGTTGGAATACATGTAGCGGTTGCAGGAATGCCCCTCGTACGACGAGGTGTAGATGAAGGGCGTCTTCCCACGGGTCACGATCGGCAGCCCGGCGTTGCGGGCGGCGCTGGTCTCCATCGAGATCAGCACGTCCACCTTCTTCTGGAATACCAGGCTGTCGAACGCCCGCTGCGCCCCTGCCGCGCCGCTGCCGTCGTCCGCGACCTCCAGCACCAGCGGACGGCCCATAACGCCGCCCTTCGCATTGATCTCGGACACGGCAAGCTCGGACGCCTGCACGACGGATGGCGCCACGACGCTATTGGCGCCGCTCAGGCCGATCGGGACGCCGATCCGGATCGGCGCCGGCGACTGCGCCAGGGCAGGTCCCGCAAGCAGCAGCAGGGCGGCAGCAACACTGGTCTTGCGCATAATCATTCTCCCGGTCTTCAAAGGTAGGACTTGGCGAGCAGCATGTGGACGCCCTTGTTGCCGTCCACCGTCTGCGTCACCCGCAGGTCGCCGATCAGCGAGCACAGCATGTAGGCCTGGTTGCGCGACAGGTTGGTGCGCCGGCAGACATGCTTGACCATCTCGCGCACCGCCTGCTTGGCGGCGTCGTCCAGGTCCTCGTCGAGGCCGATGGACATCAGGTGGGTGGCGGTCTCGGCGAACGGGAAGTCCACCGGCATGTCCTTGCGGACCGTCAGGCGGAAGGTGCCGGACAGGCCGGTTTCCAGGGCGGTGATGCACACTTCGCCGTCGCCCTGCACGCCGTGGCCGTCGCCGGCCATGAACAGCGCACCGTCGTTGAACACCGGCAGATACAGCGTCGTGCCGGGCTTCAACTCCTTGTTGTCCATGTTGCCGCCGAAGGCGCGCGGCACCGGCGATCCGCAGCGGCCCCACGCCTTGGGCGGCGCCACGCCGATGATGCCGAAGAACGGGTCCAGTGGCAGCTCGGTCCCCCAGGGCAGGGTGCAGACGTTGCGGGCGCGGTCTATGGCGGGATGGATGGTCTCGTAGTCGGTGAACTCGTCCGGCAAGGTCCCAAGCAGCGGCAGGATGGCGACGAAGCCCCAGTCCATCGTGGGCTGGGCGTCCAGGATGTCTACCTGCAGGGTGTCGCCGGGCTGGGCGCCGCGGACATAGACCGGGCCGGTGATGAAGTGCGGCCCGGGGCCGGCCGGCAGGGCGTTCAGCGCGGCCAGATAGTCGGCGGGGACGCGCGATGCCTCGGGCAGGAACTCCTTCCCGCCAGCCGGGAAGGAATACAGCTTCACGGTGTCGCCGGAGTCCACCTCCAGCACCGGTGGGCTGGCCGCGTCCAGGTAGCCGAGGACCATCTTGTCGGGCGTGGCCGGGATCTCGTGGTGGGTCGGCATGGGCTGTCCTTCTCCGCGTCAGATCGAAAGGTATCGGCTGATGTTGTCCCAGTCCATGTCCGCCCCGGCGCCCTGCGCCGCGACGGCGCCGCGTTCCAGCGCGACGTGGCGATCGTCCAGGCTGCGGGCGAACTCATAGTACTGCTCGACCAGCAGGATCGCGATGCGGCCCTTGAGCGAGGCGACCGCCGCCTCGATCGCGCTGACGATGTTGGGCTGCACGCCCTCCGTCGGCTCGTCCAGCACCAGCAGGCTCGGCCGGCCCATCAGGGCGCGGCCGATGGCAAGCTGCTGCTGGCCGCCGGACAGGTCGCCGCTGCGCCGTCGCCACATCGTCCGCAGCACGGGGAACAGGCCGCACACCTCGTCCAGCACCGCGCCGTCGCGCACGCCCTGCGCCTTGGCGGACACTTGCAGGTTCTCCCCGACCGACAGCCCGGGGAAGATGTTCCGCCCTTGGGCACATATCCGATTCCGCCCCGGCCACCGATGGCGACCCAGACCGCAACCTCCAGCGACAGGGCGGGGTCCAGCAGGCTGGGGTTGATGATGCCGACCTGCAGCACAAGCAGCGCGCCCGCCACTGCGGCGGCCGAGGCGGACAGGCACCAGGCCGCGAGCTTGATCCACAGCGTCTCGTAACCCAGGAAGCGCAGCCGCGGCTCGTCGCCGCGTATGGCGGTCAGCAACCGCCCGGACCGGGTGGCTAGCAGCGCCCGTCTGCCCAGCAGCGCCAGCAGCACGGCGGCGATGGACAGGGTGGCCAGCAGGACGACATAGGCCGGGTTGCCCGCCGCCAACCCCGCCATGCCGCGGAACCCCGTCATCCCGTTATTACCGCCGAACTCAGTGTTGTTGCGGAACATAAGCAGCATCGCCGTGTAGGTCAGCGTCTGGGTAATGATCGAGAAATAGACGCCGTTCACCCGCGACCGGAACGACACAAAGCCGAAAGCCACCAGCGCTGGCACCACCAGCACCGCCGCAGCCGTGAGCAGCCGTGAGCAGCCGTGAGCAGCCGTGAGCAGCCAGGAATCTGCGAAGGTCCACCAGGACGGGAACCCGGCCTGCCCCATAAACAGCAGGAAGTCGGGCAGCAATGCAACAATCCCCATGCATGCAAACGGGCGGGGACCACCAGGCTGTCCAGCCTCATAGGCTCCGCCTGGGGATCGTGCTGGAAGCGGCGTGCCATGGTCGCGCCAGTGGACGGGCGACGGCCGGAGGTGCTGAGATAGGCGCACAAGGCCGCAAAGGCCGCATGAAGGGAAGAACCAAGGTGAGGATCATACTCGGCGCACTCGCTGCCGCATCGCTGATCGCCGCAGCGGAGGCGGCTGACCTCCCGCCGGTGCAGGAAGCCGACTTCGTCCTGCATGATTTCCGCTTCCACACGGGCGAGGCGCTGCCGGAGCTGCGGATGCACTACCGCACCATTGGCAACCCGTCCGGGGAGCCGGTGCTGATCCTGCACGGCACCGCGCAGTCGGGCGCGGCGATGCTGGCGCCGTCCTTCGCCGGGGCGCTGTTCGGGCCGGGCCAGCCGCTGGATGTGTCGAAATACTACGTCATCCTGCCGGATTCGGTCGGCGCCGGCGGGTCTACCAAGCCGTCCGAGGGGCTGCGCGCCAAGTTCCCCGCCTACAACTACGACGATACGGTGGCGGCGCAGTACCGGTTGGTGACCGAGGGGCTGCACCTGCGGCACCTGCGGCTGGTCCTGGGCTACTCGATGGGCGGGATGCAGAGCTGGCTTTGGGCCGAGCAGCATCCGGATTTCGCCGACGGCTTCGTGCCGATGGCGTCGCAGCCCTCCGCCATGGCGAGCCGGAACTGGATGATGCGGCGGCTCATGGTGGAGACGATCCGCAACGACCCGACCTATGCCGGTGGCAGCTACACCGCGCCGCCGCGCTCGCTTCCTTATGCCATCGCGAACTTCGGCGTGGCCACCGCCGGCGGCAACCTCGGCTGGCAGGGGCAGGCGCCGACAGCGGCAGCGGCGGATGCGATCGTGGCGCGCCTGCTCGCGGCGCCTCTGCCGGATGCGAACGACTGGGTGTATCAGTGGGATTCGTCGCACGACTACGACGGGGCGCCGGGTTTGGACCGGATCACCCGGCCGGTGCTGGTAATCAACTCGGCGGACGACGAGCGCAACCCGCCGGAGTCCGGCATCGTCGAGCGTGCGGTGGCCCGGCTGCCGCATGGAGAGTATGACCTGGTGCCGGAGAGTCCGGAAACCCGCGGGCATGGGACGCTGATCATGGCGAAGTTCTATGCCGAGCGGCTAGGCCAGTTCCTCGTGACCCTGCCGCCTGGGGGTGCCGGGCGGTGACCGGACCCATCCTGAGAGGTGGGTCTTGGCTTCATTCGGCCGGGGCGACCTTGGCCTCGTGCTGATCCGTGGCGTCGAGTGCGGCACGGACGAAGCCTGACGCCTTCACGTCTTCTACGAAGCTGCGAAGGTAGGGCGCCCCTGCGGCCCGGGTTTTTGGCACTGCCATCGCCTGCTGGATCGCCATGAAGCGGCCAGGCAGCAGCCGCAGTTCCAGATGGGTCCGCACCAGCGCCGCCAGGGGCTGCTTCACCCCCGCGAGGGCATCGAAGCCGCCGCGCAGGAATGCGGCTTCGGCCTCTCCGCCACCTGCGAACCGGACGAGCCCTGCGTGATGCAGCGCCCGGGTCAGGAACAGGTCGTAGGCGCTGTTCGCCGCCACGCAGATGCGGACGCCTGCCTGGTCCACGGCGCCGATGCTGTCCAGCCTGGAGCCTGGGGGCACCACGTAGCTCCCCTCGATCAGCACATAGGGCGTGGTGAACTCGATCGTGGCGGCGCGAACCGGGTCAACCGCGAGGAAAGCCACGTCCCATGCGTCCTGCACGGCCGCCGCGGCGACCTGCCCGGCCTCCTCGTACGGTACGAACCGCACGGGCACGCCAAGGCGTTGCCCCAGCTCGCGTGCGAGGGCGACCGAGACGCCGCGAGGCTCTCCGGTGGCATGGTCCCTCTGCGCCAGCACAGGGTTGCCGAAGTTGATGGCGGCCCTCAGCGTGCCGGTGGGGGCCAGCATGCGCGCGGCATCCGGCTCAGCCGCAACGGCAGTCGAGGCCAGCAATGCGGCGCCTGCAAGCACCAGGCTGATCAAGGGTTTCATGACGGCCCGCTGCTCCTGTTGGGCGGTCGCCCATAGATAGACCGTGGCGGAGCGGGCGGGACAGCCCTATCGCGTTCGGGCGTGCATCACTCCGCAGCCGCCGTTTCCACCGGTCTCGTGATGGCGACTGCGGGCACCAGCGTGGCCAGCAGCAGCGTCAGCACCGCGGTCAGGAACACTGCCCAGAAGGTGAGGTGGAGCGACTGGCCCAGTGCCGCCCGGACCACTGCGTCGCCAGCCACGCTGCCGGGGCGGTCAAGCAACTGGCGGAGCTGGTCCGGCGTCACCGCGGCAACCCCGTTGACCCGGTGCGCCAGGCTGGCGTTCAGGACGGCGCCCAGGACCGCGGCGCCCAAGGTGCTGCCGAGGTTGCGCGAGAAGATGTTCGACGCCGTGGCCGACCCGCGCTCGGCCCAGCCGACGCTGTCCTGGATGATGACGATGGCCGAGGTGCTGAGGAAGCCCATACCCAGGCCCATGACGACGGAGCCTAGCCCCGCCACGACCGGCGACGTCCCAGGACCCAGGATCACGAAGGCCAGCGCGCCTACCGGCAGCAGGGCCGCGCCGAACAGGAGCGTGCTGCGAAGGCCGAAACGGGCGAAGTTCCTGGCCGCGAGCGTGGCGCCGACCGGCCAGCCCAGCACCATCATGGTCAGGGCGAAGCCGGCGACCAGCGCCGACTGGCTCAGCACGCCCTGGACATACATCGGCAGGAAGGTCGTAAGCCCGATCACCGCCATGCCGCTCAGCAGCGTCGCGGCATTGGCCGTGGCCACCGGGCGGCGTGCCCACAGGCCAAACGCCAGCATCGGCTCCCGGGCGCGCCGTTCCTGCCAGACGAACAGGGCCGTGCTCACGGCAAAGGCGCAGGCGGCCCCGAGCGCCGTTGGCATGTCGGAGGTGCCTAGCTGCGTCAGGGCCACCATCAAGGACGCGACCGCTACGGTGAACAGCGCCGCCCCGGCCACGTCCACGCTCCGCTTCTGGGCTTTGATGTCCTCGTGCAGAAAGGCGGTGAAGCTGGCCGCGGCGGCAAGGCCGATCGGCAGGTTGACCCAGAAGATCCAGGACCAGCTGAGGTGCTGGATGATCAGCCCGCCGGCGAGCGGCCCGGCGACGGAGGACACGCCCCAGACGCTGGCGAGGTAGCCCTGGATCTTGGCGCGCTCCTGCACCGTATAGAGATCGCCGACGACGGTCAGCGCCACCGGCTGGATTGCGCCCGCTCCGACGCCCTGGAGCAGGCGGAACGCGATCAGCGAGGGGATGGACCAGGCGAAGCCGCACAGGGCGGAACCCACCAGGAAAATGGCGATGCCGACGAGCAGGACGGGCTTGCGGCCATATAGGTCGGCCAGCTTGCCGAATACGACGGTGGTGGCGGTCTGGGTCAGCAGGAAGGACGAGAACACCCAGGTGTACAAATGCAGGTCGCCAAGCTGGCCCGCGATCTGCGGCATGGCGGTCGAGACGATGGTCGCCTCTATCGCGATCATGAACATGGCGGCCATGACGGAGGCCAGCACCAGTGGGCGGCGCAGTTTTCGGACTTGGGACATGCTAACCAGGTAAACTCTTCCTGGCCGGGCGGGAACCTGTTCCGCGCGGGTGGCAGGTAAGCAGATGGTGAGGGATCAAATGCTGCCGGTTGAGGCATCGGGCTGAATAGGCCGTCTGCCTTGCCGGAAGCAGCCAGCCTGGCGGTCACGGCGCGCTCCGGATGACGCGATGCAGGAATGCGCCGGGTCCGCGCCGTCACACAGCTACCGGGTTGGGAACCAGTTCCCGTGGAAGCCCGGCGGTATCCTGTGCGGCAGCCGGACCGTGGCGACCGGCGGCGCCTCGAAGGCTCGGGCATCGAGGATCGCAAGATCGGTGGTTTCATCTGCCGTGTTGATGACGAGGCCGACGAGCCAGCCCTCGTCCTCATCCGCGCCGGCGGCTGCAGGCACGAACACGAACTCGCCGGGCAGATGCCCGCTGCCGAACTCGTGCGCCTGGCGGCCGCCGGTTTCGAGGTCATGCTTGTAAAGCCGCGTGGCGCCGGTGAGCTGCGGGTTGCCGTCAGGGGGTACGGAGACCGTGTAAAGATGGCGGTAGCTCTGGCCGGAACGGCGCTCATCAATACGGGGAAACTCCTGCGGCGTGATATCAATGACCCGCCGGCTGACGTGGCGCGCCGCAAGGTCCACGGTCCAACGCTCGAGGCGGCCCAGCGCGTCCAGGCCGCTGGCGCCCGAGGCGAACATCGTCGCGTAGGCGATGACGTCGAGGATGACCCGGCCGTCCTCGTCATCGTAGGCGTTGGCCACATGGAAGACGAAGCACGGCTCTACATCGCACCAGATGATCTCCGCCGCCTCGCCATGCCGCGGCAGCAGGCCAACGCGGGCGTGGTGGGCCGGGTCCCAGCGGAACGGGAACTGGTGGCCGCCCAGCACGGCGCGCATCGAAAACGTGACCGGCAGATCGAGGACGATGGCGAACCGCGCGGTGAAGGCGCAATCGTGGATGCAGGGACCGTGTTCGACCGCAATCGGCACATCACGGACCACTTTGCCGGCTGCCGAGAGTACGACATGGCGGACGGCATCCCAGATGCTGCCGTCATAGGCGATTGCGTGCTGCTCGCCGGTGAGCGGGTCCAGGTGCGGGTGCCCCGTAAACGAGCCGCCGAGCGTCCCGTCGAACGGGTTGTAACTTTGCTCCTCCAGGGTTTCGGACAGCTCGACGGGGAAGCTTCCCGCTTCTACCAACGCGAAAATGCGGTCGCCGATACGGACCACGTTGGTGTTCACGGTGTCGTTGCGTCCCCGGCGCGGTCCGGGTGCGGCGGGCTGTCCGAGCGCCGCCGCGGCAAGGCGTGAGCGGATCCAGCGGTTGCGATACCACAGGGCTTTGCCGTCGCGAATGACGATGCCGTGCACCATGCCGTCGCCCAGGAACCAATGGTGGCCGGCATGATCGGGATTGACCGGGTTCGCGCCCATCTTGAGGTATTGGCCGCTAAGCCCCGCCGGGATTGATCCAGTCACGGCTAGGTCCTGCAGCGTCAGTTCCGACGGCATAGGCGTGTGGATGCCAACGAGGTAGGGACTGCCAGCCTTGGGCAGGCGCTTTCGGTTGAAAGCCGCAACCAGCTCGACACCACCCTCGAGAAGCGTGCGAACGGTCGCGGTAACGGGACTTGGCATGGATCGTGCTCTCCGGTGATGTCGTGCTACTCTTGTCATTGGATGCTGACACTTTGCCCAGATCAGGTTGGCCAGCCATTCGGCTAGAGGCCGTACGACGTCTATGATGGCCGCTGGGCCGAGGAGGGCCGGGCCGCCGGAGGGACGGGCTTCGAAGCTGAGCAGCGACCGCAATCTTCCGCAGAGGTCGTCAGCATGCGTGGGACTGGTGGGTAGCAGTGGCTGGACCGCGTTCCCCGCTGGAAGCCGACGACGACTCTACCCGCCATCGTGTCCTATGGATCATTTGTCGCCGCACTTGCTTGCACGTCCGCCAACCGACCCGTGATCCGCGATGCCTGACGCATGCGCAAACAATTCAGACGCCCAGCCAAGGTGTCAGAGACAAGCGCCACCCAAACAGCCGAAATGGTCTGACAACCACCACCGCGAACAAACAATCCGACAAACCCGCCGTTGGCAACACATTCGTGACGAAGACAACGGCAAGCCCGCACGCAGGTCCTGACGAAATCGGGACCTGCAAGGAGACAGAGCTGATGCCACGGATCCTGATTGATGGGTTCTTCTACCAAAAGCCGTACGGTTTCGGTCGTCACGTCGTAGAATTCTGCCGCGCCCTAGGAACCACCGGCACGGACCTCGACATCGTGGTTGCCGTACCGGACCGCATTGATCCAGCCAGCCTGCCACAGTTGCAATCCGTGCGCTGGCACAGCCTGGCCGATGCCAACTTCGTGCTGTGGGAGCAAATCGCCATCCCGCGCCTGGCCAAGCAACTGCACGCGGACGCCATCCATTTTCCGGCAAACACCCGGGCCTTGCGACCTGGCGGCATTCCAACCGTCACGACCGTACACGACCTGCTCTTCCTTGATGAGCACAGGAGCATGTTGCGTCCGAAGGACTTCATCGCCTCGAAATACACCAAGACCGTGTTCCGGCGCGGCTCAAGCCGCCCGGGCCACTCTGCGCGTAACGCTGTCGTGGCCGTCAGCGAGACCACGCGGCGCGCCCTGGCGGCGCGCGGCGTCGAGGCCGTCACCATCTTCAACACCGCCGACGGATTTGTGTCGTCGTATCAAGGCACGGTCAAGCCAGTCGGCGAACGCCTCGCCCAATCACGGCGCATCCTGCACCGCGGCGGCCACGCGGAGCACCGCAACACCGCGCGCGTCCTGGCAGCCTTCGCGGCTGTGCGCTCCATCGTCGGCACGGACATCACGATGGACGTCGTCGGCACGCCGGATGGCGAAGCCGTCTGGGGCGTGGGGGAGGCACAAGGTGTCCGATTCCTGCCCCGCATCAGTGACCAGGCGATGGCGAAGACCTACGCCGAGGCCTCCTGCGTGATTGCTACCAGCCTTACGGAAGGTTTCTGCCTGCCTATCGTCGAAGGCTTCGGCTTCGGCACACCCGTGATCACCTCCAACGTGGACCCGATGAACGAGATTGCCGGCGGTGCCGCAGCAACCGTCAATCCGGCCGACGAAGCCGCCATCGCCACTGCAGTGGCGCACATCCTCTCCGACCCGGCAGTCGCCACGCGATGGGCTATCAAGGGATACGAGCGCGCCAAGGCGTTCTCTGCACAGATTGTCGGGGCGCAAGCCGTGGCACTCTACAATCAGGTCCTTGGCCGACGCGTGGGAGATCCTCGCGAAGAAACACAACCAGTTCGTCGAATGTAGATCGTTCCTTTTCGGATTTTCCTTTCAATGCCGCCACGAGCCATGCGGCAACTCTCCGCCGCCAGTTGCGGCGTCGAGCGCCCGGTGCAGCGCATCCATGTCCAGGGGAATGCAGCAGGCCAGCTTGGCGCGCTCGCACCGCCAACTTTGTGCAAGCGGCCTGGTGTCCAGCACGTCGAAACCGAACGTGTCGTGCAGATCATCCACGATCCGGTTGGCCGCGGGATCGTTCCCGGCGAGCGGCAACGCATGGCCCGCCGAAGCCGGCGGCAGGCCAGTCAGTGGCCACTGCGGTGATCTTGGATAGGGTTGGGTTGTCGAGACACGGCCTGAGACCGATGCAGCACCACGATGACCCATGGGAAGACCTCCCTTCACGCGCTGCTGAAAAGGGGTTTGACGCCACGTTCCTGCGGGAGCTGACGATAAAGTCGTCGCGGCATGACGGTCGGCCAGAGCGAGGCCGAGCCGTTCTGGACCGAGTTCCTGCGCAGCTACGACGCATCATCCTCCAGCGCCGTCTGCTCGATGCCCGGTTCGTTTCCACCGGCCTGCGCCGCGAGTGCGTGACCCGCCGCAACCGCCCCAAGGCATAGCAGCACCGACAGCGCGACGTTCGCCAGGCTGCGGCCCCACGCCCCGGCACGCAGCAGGTCCAGCGTTTGCAGGCTGAATGACGAGAATGTCGTGAACCCGCCGCAGAACCCGACCATGACGAACAGCCGCAGCCAATCCGGCGCCGGGTAGCGCCCGCCTTGCAGGGTTAGCGTGCCGAAGCATCCGATCAGGAATGACCCCGCCACGTTGATGCCCACCGTGCCCCACGGCAGGTCCCGGCTGTAGGGCGCAGCCCACCACCCGATCCAATACCGCCCGACGCTGCCCAGTGCCCCGCCCAGTGCGACCCAGAGTGTCTCCGTCATGCTGGCCCCCGCTGCACCGCCAGCCCGGCGCGCGCAGCGTCGGCGTGCCGCACGGCCCGATCAACCCATAGCCCGGCGGCCGTCGCTGCGGGCGCGAGGTCGAACGCGGCGTCCAGTTCCGGCCCGGCGCCCGGCCCGCCGGCCAGCACCGCCTGCATCGTCGCGCCGGTGCGCCGCACCTCATCAGCCGCGTGCTCGACCACCTCATGCGCCGCCGCCCGCCCGAGCCGGGGGGACAGCCGCGCCGCTGCCGCGTCCGCGAACAGCAGGCCGCGCGTCAGGCCGATGTTCGCCGCCATGCGCGCGGCGTCCACCTGCAAGCCCTCCGCCAGCGCCCGCGCTTCCCGCAGCGCCCCCGCCGCCAGGCCGAACAGCGGCGGTAGCGCATGCCACTCTGCATGCCATGCCCCGGCCGGACGCTCGTGCGCCGCAGCCATGCCGCCGAACAGCGTCACGAGATGGCCCTGGGCCGTGGCATGGGCGGCCAGGATGACGGTGGACGACACCGGGTTGCGCTTGTGCGGCATGGCGGAGGACCCGCCGCGCCCGGGCACGTAGGGTTCCGCCACCTCGCCCACATCCGTCGAGGCCAGGCTCGCCACATCCGTCGCAATCTTCGCCAGTGCGCCCAGCACATGCAGCAGCCAAGCGCCCGCCTCCGCCATGCGCCCGCGCAGCGCATGCCAGGCCAGCGGCGTGCTGGCCAACCCCAGTTCGCGGGCAAACGCCTCCTGCACCGCCGGGCCGTCCCGGCACAGGGAGGCCAGGGTGCCGACGGGACCGCCGAGCGATGCCGCCAGCACCCGCGGACGCAGCGCCGGCAGCGCCGCCGCGGCGTCCGCGACGCCGGTCAGCCAGACCGCAGCCTTGTAGCCGAACGTGATCGGCGCGGCGTGCTGGCCGTAGGTCCGTCCGACGCAGGGCGTGTCCCGGTGCGCCTCTGCCATCGCCGACAACCCGGCCAGCACCGCATCCAGCTCCGCCGCCACTAACGCCAGTGCCCGGCGCATTTGCAGCACCAGCGCAGTGTCCAGGATATCCTGCGTGGTGGCGCCCTTGTGGAACGACCGCGCCAGATCCGGCGGCAGCCGAGGCTGCATCGCGGCGATGAATGGGATCGTCGGCACCCCGGACACCGCCGTCTCGTCGCCGAGCGCCATCACGTCCAGCGTCCCCGCATCCACCGCCGAGACCGCCGCCGCCAACCCCTCCGGCGCCAGCCCCAACCCGGCCTCCGCCCGCGCCAGCGCCGCCTCCGCCTCGATCATTGCGGCCAGGCGCGCCGTGTCCGAGAAACAGGCCGCCATGTCTGCCGTTGTGAACAGCGGCCCCAGCAGGGCTGAGTCCAGCGGCGAGAACGTCACGGCGTAGGCCGCAGTCCCAGCGCCGCCCGAGCCTCCGCCGGGGTTGCCACGGTGCGGCCGTGGCGATGGACGGTCTCGGCGGCCATGCGGACCAGCTCGGCATTGCTGGACGCCAGGCGCTCCTTGCTGGCGCGCACGTTGTCCTCCAGCCTCGTCCGCACCGCGTCGGCGCCCCGGGCCAGCGCCCAATCCATCACCCGCGCCTGGTTCGCGCCGATCCCGGCCGCGGTCCAGGTAGCGTGCGGCAGCAGCCGCCGGCTTTCGGTCAGCAGGATGTCGAGCAGGTGCTCCTCCGCCGGCATCGCGTTCTTCACGCCCATCACGAACTGCACGTGCGGCGCCTCGTTCATCAGCCCGGCGTCCACCAGCCGGCGCGCCCCGTGCAGGTGGCTGAGGTCGAACACCTCGATCTCCGGCAGGACGCAGTGATCCTTCATGCGCGTTGCAAGGTCCACGACCAGCGCCGGCGCGTTCTCATAGACGATGGTCGGGAAGTTGACCGATCCGGTGGACAGCGACGCCATGTCGGGCCGGTGCGCCAGGCTGTTGCCCCGCGCCGCCTGGTCCCGCCCCCGTCCCCCCGTCGAGAACTGCACGATCATGCCGGGGCAGTGCTTCATCACCCCCTCCTGCACCTGGCGGAACAGCTCGGGGTCGGACGACGGCGTTTCGTCGGGGTTGCGGACGTGGATGTGGACCAGGGTGGCCCCGGCCTCGAACGCCTCGTGCGTGGACTCGAGCTGCTCGGCCACGGTCACGGGAACCGCCGGGTTGTCCGCCTTGCGCGGGACGGAGCCGGTGATGGCGACGGCGATGGTGACTGGCTTCATCATAGGCCCCTAGATGTCGAAGAACACGGTTTCCCGGTCGCCCTGCAGGTAGATGTCGAACACGTAGGCCGGCATTCCATCCCGCTCCTCCCGGCGCGCCACCAGCGTGTCGCGCCGGGGGTGACCGACGATGGCCAGCACCGGGTCGGCGGCGTTCGCCTCGGCCTCGTCCGGGAAGTACATGCGGGTGGACAGCCCGATGTTCATGCCGCGCGATGCCAGCCACAGGCTGACATGCGGCGCCATCGGCCGTCCGTGCCGCCCGGACACCGCGCCGGGCTTCACCGTCTCGAAGCTCCAAACCCCCGTGCGGAAGTCCGTCCCGGTCCGGCCCCAGCCATGGAAGGCCGGGTCCAATGGCCGGTCCTGCTGGTCCGCCGGATGGTCGTAGCGCCCGGCGGCGTTGGCCTGCCAGACCTCCACCAGCACGTCGTTGCAGGGGGCGCCGGCGCCGTCGAAGATCCGGCCCTCGATCAGGATGCGCTCCCCGGCAGCATCCGGCCCGGCCAGCACCCGGCCCAGGTCCTGGCCGAAGATGTCCAACCCCGCCTGCGATGGGATCAGCCCGATGTGGACGTAGGGTCCGGCCGTTTGGCTCGGCGTTTCGCGCAGCCGGGTCGCGCTGACCGGCTCGATGAAGGCGACCATGCCCCTCAGTTCCCTTGCAGCTTGTTCTCGAACACCGTGGACCGCTGACCCCGCAGTACGATGTCGAACCGGTAGGCCAGGCTGTCCAGTGGCACCGCGGCGTCGAAGTCCAGCGACGCCACCAGACGCATCCGTGCTGCCTCGTCCGGAATGGTGGAGAGTATCTGGTCGCGCGGAATCAACGGGTCGCCTTCGAAGTACATCTGGGTGATCAGCCGCTGCGCGAAGGCCGAGCCGAACAGCGAGAAGTGGATGTGCGCCGGCCGCCACGAATTGAGGAAGTTGCGGAACGGGTAGGCACCGGGCTTCACCGTGCGGAAGGCATAGTGCCCGTCCGCGTCGGTGATCATCCGCCCGCAGCCGCCGAAATTAGGGTCAATCGGCGCCAGATAGGTGTCGTTCACATGCCGGTAGCGCCCGCCGGCATTGGCCTGCCACACTTCCACGAGCGTGTCCGGCACGCCCCGCCCGTTCTCGTCGCGCACCCAGCCATGCACGACCGTGCGCTCGCCGATGGGCTCGCCGCCCTGCGCGTAGTTGCGGATCAGGTCATGGTCCAACGGCCCCAGGGCGTCCTGGCCGAAGCGCGGCCCGGTGACCTCGGACAGCGAGTTCTGCAGGGAGAACATCGCCCGCCGCGGCGACCGCAGCACGGTGCTCTTGTAGTCCGGCGTGAAGGCGGGCGGGTGCTGGCTGCGGTCGCGCTGGATGAACTCGTCTGACATCATCGTCCGTCCTCGATAGCGGTCACAGGAAAGCGGCGTCGGCAGGGTGCTGACGCGCCTGGGCGGCGGCGCGCACCGGAGCGTTCGCGGCGCCGAAGCCGGCATAGCCGCCCCCACGCTGCACGACCTCGAAGAAGAACCGCTCGTGGAATGCATCGGTATACAGGTGCCAGAACTCGCCCGCGCCGTCGCTGTCATACATCAGCCCGTGGCCTTGCACCTCCTTCATGGCGGCATCGTCCAGGTTCCAGCGGGCCGCAAGGTCGTCGTAGTAGTTGTCCGTCATGGGCAGCAGCAAGGCCCCACTTGCTTCCAGCGCCACCGCGCTGCGCCGGAGGTTTGCGGTGGACAGGGCGACATGGTGAACGCCTGCCCCGGCGGTGGACATGACGAAGCGGCCGGTCGCGGTGCCGTCGTTTTCGGATGCGTTCAGGACCAGGCGCACGGCGCCGCCGGGGCTGACAAGGGCACGGCTGCGGACCAGGCCGTACGGGTCTGCCGTTTCCAGTTGCGGCTGCGGCGCCAGGCCGAACACCCCGCGCCAGAACAGCACGAAGCCGTCCATGCGCCCGGCCGGCAGCGCCTGCACCATGTGGTCTATGTCCAGCAGGCCCACCGGCCCATCGTCGCCAGGCGCCAGGTCGAAGTCGCTTTCCCAGAACGGGCGGCCAGCGGACTCGTGCTGCACCAGGTGGACCAGGGTGCCATTGGGCGCCCGCACGGCCGGGATGCGCCGCTCTCCGGGGCCGACCGGTTCCTGCCACTCTGGGCACAGCAGCGCCTCCGCCCGGGCGATGGCGGACGCCGCGTCGCCCACGCGCAACGCCATGGCGCAAACACTGGCGCCGTGCTGCTGGAAGTGCTCGGCCGCGGCGCTGTCCTGCTCCGCGTTCAGCACGAAGTTGATCCGGCCCTGCCGATATAGGTCCACGTCCTTCGACCGATGGCGCCCGGCGTGGCGGAAGCCCAGGCTGCCGAGGACCGAAGCCAGGTCCGCCCGTGCGGCCCCGTCCACGGCGAATTCGAGGAACTCGATGCCGTCCAGCGCCGGGGCAGGCGGCAGCCCGGCGCCGCCGCCCGCCTACGCCTCGGCCAACACGAGGGAGCGCAATCCGTCGCGCGCATTGATGCGGGCGGGCGCGGCGCGGAACTCGTCGTTGAACACCTCCAGGGACAATGGCCCGGCATAACCCGATGCCAGCACGGCACGCACGAAGCCGGTCACGTCCAGGTCGCCCTGGCCGGGGAAGTTGCGGAAATGCCGGCTCCAGCTCAGCACGTCCATAGACAGGCGCGGGGCGTCGGCCAACTGCACGAAGAAGATGCGGTCGCCCGGCACCTCGGCCAATCCTGTGGGATCGTCGCCCAGGGCCAAGGTATGGAAGCTGTCCACGATCAAGCCCAGCGCCGGGTGGGCGGCCTGCTGCACGATGCGCCAGGCGTGGCCCCAGCGGTTCACGTGCCGTCCCCAGGCCAGCGCCTCGTAGCCGATGCGCAGGCCGCGCCGGCTGGCGCGCTCGGCCATCTCCGCCAGGTCCGCCGCAGCCCGGGCGTCGTCGTCCAGGACGGCGGGCTGCACGTTGCTGCACACCAGCAGCAGCTCGGCGCCCAGCGCCTGCATCACGTCGAACTTGCGCTCGGCCCGGTCCAGGTTGCGGGCGCGCTGCGGGTCGGGCATCGCCTCAAAGTCGCGGAACGGCTGATACAGGCTGACGGCCAGGCCCAGCCCTTCGCAGATGCTGCGCACGTCGGCCGGCGAACCGCCAAAGGCCAGCAAGTCCGCCTCGAAGATTTCCACGCCGTCGAACCCGGCGGCTGCGGCGGCCTCCAGTTTCTCGGCCAGAGTTCCGCTCAGGCACACGGTTGCGATGCACTTGCGCAGGGCGCTGAACCTTTGAGGCATGTATCGGTCCCTGGTTAACGGGCTTTCAAGCGTAGTCCTGGCCATGGAGGACGGCCAGGGCTGCACCGGGCAGTTCGTCGTTTCATTCGCGTGGCACTTCGTGGTCAGGCGCCGGCAGCGCGTCCCAATTCAGCGAAGTGACGCAACATGCGTTCCGGGTCGGGCGTAACGCCGGTGATGAGGCGTAAGGCTTCCACGGCCTGGAACACCGCCATGCCGCCGCCGTCCAGCGTGCGGCAGCTCAGGGCGCGCGCGGTTCGCAGCAATTCGGTTTCCAGCGGGAAATAAACGATGTCCGCAACCCATAGCGCCCGGCGCAGCAGCGCCGCCGGCAGGGGGAGGCCGGGATGGGCGGCCATGCCGGTGGGCGTGCAATGCACCAGCCCGTCCGCCGCCGCCATCGTTGCCGGCAGGTCCGTGTACGCCGTGGCACGGTCCGCGCCGAACCGGGCGCACAGGCTACCTGCGAGGATGGTGGCGCGGCCCGCGTCCACGTCGCTTATGACCAAACGTTCCACGCCGAGGGTCAGCAGCGCATGGGCCACCGCAGCCCCGGTTCCGCCGGCGCCAAGCTGCACCACGTGATCCCGTGGGGCGTCCGCCATGTTGCGCCGGAACGCTTCGGCGAAGCCCCACCAGTCCGTGTTCTCCCCCCGGCGCCGGCCGTCACGCAGCACCACGGTGTTCACGGCGCCCAACGCCTGTGCGTCCGGCGACAGCTCGTCGAGCAGCGGCACCACGGCCTGCTTGCAGGGATGGGTGATGTTCAGCCCGGCAAACCCCATCCGCTCCGCCGCCAGCAACAGATCCGGCAAGGCGTCTGCGCCAAGCCCGAGCCGGTCGAGATTGATGTTCTGGTAGATATAGCGGAGGCCCTGCTCGTCGCCTTCACGCTCATGCATCGGCGGCGTGCGCGACGCGCCGATGCCCGACCCGATCAGGCCGGCGAGGAAGGACGGCCTGTTCATGGCGCCGCTCCCGCACGGCGCCCGGCCGAGCAGCTTGAGCCGGGTCCGGCCAGAATGCAGTCAGCGTGTTCCATCCCGTGCGTTTCCCCCGAGGCGACGTTCCGCGCTGGCAGTGTGATCCCGCCTGAACCTACCGCAATGGATCGGCTCTATGGACTAACCAGTTAATTCATGTCAATCATCAAGGGCCTTGGCGTGCCCGCCGTGTATCTGCGTCCGGCATTGGAGGTTGTGGGATGGCTAGCGACAGCACTGCAACCGCTGATGCCAAGCGGCGGCCCGATCCCGAACGGACGCGGCAGGCCATCTTGGCAGCCGCGCGGGACGAGTTCGCGGCTCACGGCCTCAGCGGCGCCCGAGTGGACGCCATTGCCGCCCGGACCAACACCGTGAAACGCATGATCTACTACTACTTCGGCAGCAAGGAGGGGCTGTATCTGGCCGTGCTGGAAGCGGCCTACGCCGACATCCGCCGTGCCGAGCAGGGGCTTGGCCTCGACCGCCTGCCGCCTCTGGAGGCGATACGCCGCCTGATCGAGTTCACGTTCGACTACGAGGAAGCGCACCCGGAGTTCATCCGCCTGGTATCCATTGAGAACATCCACAACGGCAGGCACATCGCGGCGTCCCAAACGATCCAGGTGGTGAACAGCCCGGTGATCGCAACGCTGGCCCAGGTGCTGGACCGCGGCAAGCGGGAGGGCGTGTTCCGGCCCAACGTCGAGCCGACCGACGTCCACATGCTGATCAGTGCCGTGTGCTTTTTCAGGGTGTCGAACCGGCACAGCTTCGGGGTGCTGTTCGGCTGCGACTTGCTGGACCCAGCCGTGCGTGTGCGTCACAAGGCGATGCTTGTGGACGCCGTGCTCCACTTGCTCACGGCGGCGGACGGCGGCACGGAGGCGCAATCAGCGTGAGCACGGCGGGTCCTCGACGCTTGCCGCGGCCGGTGCGCGGCGCTATGGGCCGTGCTACCATACAGCATCAACCATCAAGAGTGGGCCGCCCAGGCAGGCAAGGTCCCGGGCAAGGTCCACCGAGGGGGGAGAAGGAACGACCGGCGCAGCAGCTTGCGCAGGCCGGACGCCTGGCGTTCCCTTGTCCCACCCCGGCGAGAAGGAGAACGGCATGTCAGTCAATAAAGTATACCCCGACGCAGCGGCGGCGCTCGCAGGCGCAATGCGGGACGGCATGACCATCATGTCCGGCGGTTTCGGCCTGTGCGGCATCCCCGGCGTGCTGATCGCCGCCATCCGCGACAGCGGCGCCAAGGACCTGACCATCATCAGCAACAACGCCGGCGTGGACGGGGCTGGCCTGGGGCTGCTGCTGGAAACGCGGCAGGTCCGCAAGATGATCTCCTCCTATGTCGGCGAGAACAAGGAGTTCATGCGCCAGTATCTCGCAAGCGAGCTGGAGATCGAGTTCAACCCGCAGGGAACCCTGGCCGAGCGCATCCGCGCCGGCGGCGCCGGGATCCCGGCATTCTTCACACGCACCGGCGTCGGCACCGCCATCGCCGAGGGCAAGCCGGAGCAGGTGTTCGACGGCAAGCCCCACATCATGGAGCGCGGCCTGTTCGCGGACCTCGCCATCGTCCACGCCTGGCGCGGCGACACCGAGGGCAACCTGGTTTACCGGATGACCGCGCGCAACTTCAACCCGGTGATGGCCACCGCCGCCCACCTGACGGTGGCGGAGGTCGAGGAGCTGGTGCCGGCCGGCGACCTTGACGGCGACCACATCGTGACGCCGGGCATCTTCGTGCAGCGCCTCGTCCACGTGCCCGGCGCCGAGAAGCGCATCGAGCAGCGCACCACCCGCAAGCACCTGCAGGAAGCATAGAGATGGCCTGGACCCGCGACGAGATGGCCGCCCGCGCAGCGCGAGAGCTGCGCGACGGCATGTACGTGAACCTGGGGATCGGGATTCCGACCCTGGTCGCCAACTTCATCCCCGCCGGCATCAACGTGCAGCTCCACAGCGAGAACGGGATGCTGGGCATCGGCGCCTTCCCCTATGAGGGGGAGGAGGACCCGGACCTCATCAACGCCGGCAAGCAGACCGTCACCAAGCTGCCGACCACATCGTTCTTCGACAGCGCCGCGTCGTTCGCGATGGTGCGCGGCGGGCACATCGCGATCTCCATCCTGGGCGGCCTGCAGGTGTCGGAGAACGGCGACCTGGCGAACTGGATGGTACCCGGCAAAATGGTGAAGGGCATGGGCGGCGCCATGGACCTGGTGGCCGGCGTGCCGCGCGTCGTCGTGCTGATGGAACACACCGCCAAGGGCGAGCCGAAGATCCTCAAGCAGTGCAACCTGCCGCTGACCGGCAAGGGCGTGGTCAACCTGATCGTCACCGATCTCTGCGTGTTCGACGTGCTGCCCGCTGGTGGCGGCCTGGTGCTTGCGGACCTGGCGCCCGGCGTTACGGTGGATGAGATACGCGCCAAGACGGAGGCCGGGTTCGCGATCCACCCGGACCTGCAGGCGCGCGCCGCCTGAGGTCAGGCGCGCCGGTGTTCGCCGGCTCGTTCTTGCGAGCTCTCGCGGCGCGGCAGCTCAGGGGCCGGTGCCCAATGCCAGTGGCGCTGGGGACCGCCAAATCGGTGTGGTCCTTGAGACGACAAGGTTGAAGGCGGGCCTGTTCCGCCGGACGACGCCTCAGCCCACGCAACGCGCCAGCCAGCGCCACCAGGAGGATACCCCCATGAGCGACACCACAAAAATCCCCGCTCCGGACAGCGACATCACTCCCACCCTGTCGCCCGACGCCGTGCTCGGACTGTGGTCCAATTGGATGGAGAAGGCGTCCAGCCAGGCTCAAACCATGATCCAGCCGATGGCTGGCAACTGGGACGTGATGGCAGGCTCGGTAATGTCCGACAACCTGGACCAGATACGCCGTGCCGTCGCCGACGACGCCACCCTGCGGCAGATAGACCAGATGTGGAATGCCAACCCGCTGCGGGCTGTGGTCCCCGTGGATTGGGCCGCCGTGTCCGCGGCGCTCAGGACGGTCTGGCTGCGGGCGCTGCGCCACCCCGGCACCCTCGCCAAGGCGGCGGTGGAGATGAACGCCGCCATCCTGCGCTCCGCCGCCGACGCATGGGCGGAGGCGACGCGTGCCTGGATGGGCGGCGGCGCCCCGGCGCCCGCTGTGCCCAAGGGCGCCGACAAGCGCTTCGCCGCGCCGGACTGGCACACCAACCCGGCCTATCGCACGCTGAAGGATGCCTACCTGCTGGCCTCCGACTGGCTGCTGCACCAGGGCGAGGCGGACGACATGGAGCCTGCCGAGCGCCAGCGCCTGCAGTTCCACCTGCGTCAGTTCGTGGATGCCATGAGCCCCGCGCTGATGCTGGTCAGCAACCCGGTCGCCCTGCGCCGGGCCATGGAAACCGGCGGCGCGAGCGTCGCATCGGGATTGCAGAACCTGATGGCCGACCTGAAGGAGGGGCGGCTGAGCATGGTGGACGAGACCGCCTTCGCGCCCGGCCGCAACCTGGCGCTGTCGCCGGGCAAGGTCGTCCACCGCAACAAGCTGATCGAGCTGATCCAGTATTCGCCCAGCACGGAACAGGTTCACGCCATCCCGCTGCTGATCCTGCCGCCGTGGATCAACAAGTTCTACATCCTCGACCTGCAGCCCAAGAACAGCATGGTCGCCTACCTGGTCCGCGAAGGCTTCACCGTGTTCATGGTGTCCTGGCGCAACCCGGACGAGAGCATGGATGGCACCGACATCGAGGACTACATGGACCTTGGCGTGCTTGAGGCCAGCGACGTGGTGCGGGAGATCACCGGCGCCGAGACCGTCAACGTCATGGGATATTGCATCGGCGGGACCCTGCTGGCGATGACGCTGGCCTACCTCGCCAACAAGGGCGACACCCGCTTCAACTCCGCCACCTTCATGGTGTCGCTGCAGGACTTCACCCGCGTCGGCGACACCGCGGTGTTCATGGACGACCCGGCGGTTGACCTGGTCGAGCAGCAGATGATGCAGCGCGGCTACCTCGACAGCCGCAGCATGTCCAACATGTTCAACCTGCTGCGCTCCAACGACCTGATCTGGTCCAACGTCGTCAACAACTACCTGATGGGCCAGAAGCCGCCGGCCTTCGACCTATTGTATTGGAACAGCGACGGCACCCGCATGACGCGGGCGGCCCATAGCTGGTATCTCCGGAACACCTACAACGAGAACAACCTGATGCACCCGGGGAAGATCGAGCTGAAGGGCGAGAAGTTGGACCTCGGCCGGGTGACGCTCGACGCTTTCGCCGTGGGGGCGGAGAAGGACCACATCGTGCCGTGGGACGCGGCATGGCGGGTCACGCAGTTGCTCGGGGGCGAGGTGCGCTATGTCCTTGCGAGTAGCGGGCACATCGCGGGGATCATCAACCCGCCGGGCGGCAAGGGCACCTACTGGACGACGGAGCCCGGCCAACGGTTTCCGACGGCGGAGGCCTGGCGTGCCGCGACGAAGAAGCACGACGGGAGCTGGTGGTCAGATTGGACAGCCTGGCTGGACGTGCGATCCGGCGAGATGGCGGCGCTCCCGCCGCTGGGCAGCAACGCGCATCCGCCGATGGAGGATGCGCCGGGGACTTACGTGCTGCAGAAGTATTAAGCGGTCCCGCTTCTCCATGCAGGGCGGGAAGGCGGAGCGCCTCCCGTCTCGGCTTGGCGCTGCAACTTGGCGTATTGCGCTTGGCTTATCTGTTCTGTGCCGGCCGGGGCGGCATGCGGTAGATACTAGTCGCTGTCCTCAGCGATCCCCTCATTGCGCTACCGCAAGTTTCGGCATGAGAACGCCGGCGCTCGATATGGCTTCGGCGAACGTCTTGATCAGCGGCGCGAGCCTGTGCTCTGGCATGGTGGGGATGAGGTCGTAGAGCATGCAGCCTTGCCGGAACAGCGAGTGGGTGCGGGTCTTGCTGGTGTTGGACTTCAGCAGGCGGTCCATGCCGAGGCTCTCGCCGACCGCGCCCAATAAGGTTAGCAGCGCGGTGGCGAAGGCGCTGACCAGCAGCAGCCGGTCACGCCGGGTAGGTTCGCCGATGCGCGTCGCGCTCAGCCCCATGCCGAACCGCAGGTCCTTGGTGTCGCGGAACTGCGGCTCGATCGTCCAGCGGCGGGCATAGCGGTTGACCAGCACGGCCGCCGTCCTCTCCGGGTCGCTGGCAGCCAAGCACCACGGCTCCTTCATGCCTTTGGCGTGAACGCACACTACCGCCCCGACTTGCCGGCCCTTTGCCGTCACCCGGGCCTGACGCAGCTTGCGCGCGCGGCCGCTCTTGCCCACCCATTCGGCCGCGGGCTTGGTCTGGCCGTCCTCGGCGGTGACGTGGATGTTGCCGCGGAAGCGGATGACGTAACCGAACCCCAGCTCCCCCAGAAAGGCGAACAGCTTCTGGTCGCCGAAGCCGCGGTCGGCCAGGATTGTCACCCGGCATCCTTCCGGCAGGAGTTCGGCCAGGCGGCGCAGGCAGGCGTCTTCGTAGTCGTTGCGCCGGGTCGTGATCTCCTCCTTCCAGACGGTCAGCCACAGCAGCGGCGCGGCGCGGCCGTGGCCGGTCACCAGGCTCAGCACCAGTGTGGATTGGCCGTCATGGTCAAAATCGGTCCAGTCCATCGCCACCAAGGCTTCCTTGCACCCAGCCGTCTGATGCGGCACCCAGCGGGCGAAGCTGTCCCACACGTCGATGCCGTTGTTGCTCAGCAGCCGGTCCACCTGCTTGACCGCGTGCTTGGTGACCAGGCCGCGGGCCTGCGCCAGGGCTTGGCCGATCATCGCGACCGCGAGCGAGGCCGCCGCCATCACGCCGAGCGTGGCGCTGGCCAACGAGTCGATCCGTTTGGCGTGCAGGTCCGTTCCATAAAGCTCGCCCAGGAACGAGCGCACTTCACCCAGACGGACCCGCTGATCCGCTTTGCCCATGTCAATGCTCCAACTCCAATCGAGCTGCAGCATCTACAAAGACTGCGCGAATCGGCGCTAGATCCGGGTCAGCAAAATATGAGGGGATTTGTGAGGTCGCTGTCCTCTCTGACCCATCCGCGATTTTGCCGCCGGTGCGAGCCGCTGGCGGCGTCGCTGCCCCCCCTCGCATTGATCGGGTAAAGCTGGGTGCGGTCGGCACAAACTTGGCGGGCCTGCGTCTTGAGTTCCTGACGTGCCGGCGTGCGTTTTGGGGGGGTGATGTTGCCCAGGGCTGGTCCAAGCGCCCTGTGACGCACGTCTGTGGTCCGGGCGACCGCTGCGCGGTTTGCCTTTGATCTTGGCCCGGCGTGGCTCGATGAGGCTCAAGCCGAGGCTGCAGGGGGGTAACTGGCAGTAGCCGAAGTCCGAGCCGTCCAGCAGCCTGCACACCGCGCAAGGTGCCTGATACGGTCAGCCGCTTCCACCGCTGCCAGGGCAGCCTCCCAAAGGCCATCGAAAAGGTCCAAGCCACCACATTCATCCCGAGAGCCAGGCCTATCGGATCAAGGCGGCGGACCTTCATGCAAGATGCTCCATCGCCGGTTCGGCCTTCGAGCGGTCGCTGAACCGCGAATGTCATCTACAAGTATAGATGTGTGACGTTTAGTTACCATCGAGAATAAAACTTAACATTTCTGCTATGTAAAAGAGATTTTACAGTCGCGTCGGTGATTACAGGCAGTTGATTGATTTCGCTACATGGCATAAGAATTGCAATGGATCGCGTGACTGCTTATTGTCAACTTGCACAAGATTGGAATCAGGAAATGACTGCGCGTCTTACTCTGACGGCTGTCGCCGTTGCGGCAATGGCGATTATAACCATTTCCGATGCCAAGGCCATTCCGGTCGGCACCTTCTACAACACCGGCGTGGACGACACGCAGACGACGCTGGCCAATCTTGCCCCTGAGACTCACTACACGCTCGTCTCGACCCCGGACGGCAGCACTCCCGGCGTACGCGTGGCGACCTCGGCCAACGGCTTCCCGATCCCGCCGTGGCTCTACGACAACAGCCTTTCCGCCTGGATCGGCCCGAACACGAACAGCTCACTGGACGGCGCTGCCGGCCTGTATGACTACCGGACGACATTCGACCTGACCGGATTCGACGCCAGCACTGCCGCCCTGAGCGGCCAATGGGCGGCTGACAACGCCGGCATTGACATCCTGATCAACGGAGTTTCCACTAGCCAGACGGTCGGTGGCTTCGATGCTTTCAGCAGGCTCTCGATCTCCACCGGCTTCGTCAATGGGCTCAACAAGATCGACTTTATCGTGAGGAACGATGGCGGTCCGACTGGGCTCCGCGTTGAGGGCCTGCTGACGGCCGATGCAGTCGTCTCCGACGTGCCCGAGCCGATGTCGCTGGCCATTCTCGGCGTCGGCCTAGCTGGCGCCGGTCTCGTCCGGCGCTTCAACCGAATCTAAAAGCTGGTCTCTCAACCCGCCGGGCCGAGAATGGCCCGGCGGCCACCATCTCGTACACCCACGCCCGCCTGACGCGTAAGCCAGCATAGCGCCGCCTCTCCGGCGGCCCGGCTGCTGACAATAAAGCCGGGTAGCAGGCGTGACGTTGACCTCGGCCTCGCGCTTGGGGCCTCGAACAGGACCGGCGCGCCCGGAAGCCGACGTACTCCGATCTCCTTTATCCAGCAGCCCGGGCCTGGCGTAGCCGCCCGGCCTCCGCCTCCAGCAAGCGGGCCAGCCGTTCCAGCTCCGCCGGCTCGTGCGTGGCCCGGCCGATCCCGGCCAGAATCGCCTGCAACGCAACCAATGACGGCACGCCCGGCAAGGCCGCTAACCCCAATACTGTTCACTTTGCAATCCGAATGGCGGCATTGAAGTCAACGCGCGTGGTCGGCTGTGGCGTGCGTGGGCGCAGCGGATAGCCGCTCATCTTGCGCTTGACCCCGCGCGGCACTTGCCTGCCTCTGGAACTCGCCACGCGCTCCTCCAGGATCTCGTCCAGCACGTCCTCATGCAGGGCGAGCCTGTCCCGAGGGGGGAAAAGCCGCAAGCAGCGGCAGCTTGCGGCGAACCACGCGCACAGCGTGCAGGAACGACAGCCGATCTGGGTCTTCGTCGGCCCGCAGAGCCGCCTCGTGCATGAGCCCGCGCACGGCGAAATGCGCCAGCAGCAGGCCCCAGAACTCCTGGCGCACCAGGTCCGGGGTTTTGCTGCGCAGCACGACCCGCGCCCCGCGCAGCTGCGTTTTCAGCTCGGCCAGCGCGCCCTCGATTTCCCAGCGCTCGTGGTAGAGCGCGGCCAGGTCAGCGGCCGGCGCCTGCGCCGGGTCCCCGATCGTGGTCACCAGCCGATACAGCGGCTCGGCGTCGGCCACACCCTCCAGCCGGTATTCGACCACGCGCACCTGGATGCCGTTGGTCGCGTGCCGCCGGTCCTTCTCGCTCGGGTAGACCACGGACAGGTAAGATCCGTCTTCCAGCACCGTTGCGCGCGGCAGGCGCAGGTTGCTCTTCACCCGCCACAGCAGGTCGGCACCGGTGGCGACCCCGGCCTGCCACAGCGCGTGCCCAAAGAACTGCCGATCCGCCAAGCACAGCATGCCCGGCTGGAGGGCCGGCACCACATCATGGGCCAGCGTCGTCTCGCTGTCCGCATAACGGCCCAGTTTGGCGCCGAACAGCACGTGCGTGCCGTTCTCCACCAGCACCACGAAGCGGAGCTGCGGGAACGCGCTCTCGCCGCGGCTGGCACCCGGATAGCCGAAAGCGATGCCGTTCTCGGCCGTGTCGGCAACATCCAGGCTGGACCCGTCCAGGCTCACCAGCCGCCACGCCCGATACCACGCCCCCTTGGTGGCGCGCGTCGCCACCGGCTGCACGACCTGCTCATAAAGCCGACGCAACGGCATCTCGCCGAGGCGGCTACGCGCCTGCGAGATGCCGCTCTTGCCCGCGACCTTGACCGCATCGGCGCCCCACAGCCAGCGCAGGCCTTCCAGCAGGCAGCGCAGCACCTCGCGGGTGCTGGACCCCATGTACAGCGCCATGGCAATGGCGTAGTACACCATCACCTGCGCCGGCAAATCGCGCTCGCGCTCGCTCGCCTTGCGAGTCTCAACCAGGACCTGCCGCACCCGGTCGGGTGGGAACGTCTTGGCGATCACGCCGAGGCTGATGTGGTCGCTGACACGAACGCCAGCCGGAAGGCCGGCAGGAACACCCGCCATCACTGTCGATCCCAGATAACCCGACCAGTGATATAGGATACCTGAACGTCTAAATGAACTGTATTGCCGCTAACCCGGATGATTCATCAGGGTGGTCCCGGAGCTTTGGCCGCGTGACGATGGTATAACCGGAAGCTATGGACACATAGTTCGCTGTCGGCCCCGGTTGGGTCCGATTGCGTAGGCCGGGTAGCTGCTGAGCGTTGGGGTTGATCGGATTGAGCGAGTTTGGGGTACTGCGCCCCGTGCCTCATATGCTGAGGCGAGGCATGCGCGTCAGCAGCAAGGCGAACAGTGCCTGGTCCGGTGTCGCCTGCGGCAGGTGCAGGCGAACCTGGGTCTTCAGCAACTCGATGCGCACCGCCGACTTGATCAGACGCAGGCGAAGCGTGTCGAATTGCGCCACTCGCCACTGCGAATGGCGCGGCATCAGCCTGCGCAGGTTCCACATCAGCCAGTAGGCGCCGGGGTCGAAGTCATACCTGACCGTGCCGCCGGAGGTTCCAGCCGCACCGCCGCCCCATTTGAAGGGGCTGCCTCGGCCCGGCGTGTAGGTGGCCGGGTTGTCGTTGTTCCAGGTTGCGAAGCTGTCCGCAGCGACGGCGCCATTCGCGTTCAAGCCGTCCTCGAACGCGACGTTGTTGAGTTCGTCCGGCGACAGGGCTTGCGGCAGCGGCATCCGGCACTCCTTCCCGGGTGGTCGCGGGTGGATGACTTCTACAAAACGTGCCCCCGGGAGCAACCGCCTGCTGCTTGGATTTAACCTTTCTCGACAATGATTTGTAAGCTGGCGCTGGGTGAGGGTTAGCGCGGGACGCCCAGGGCCAACGCCAGCCGGTCCCAATCGGCAACGGTGCCGGGAAGGCCGAAGCGCAGCCGCGTCGGTGCGTCGGCGAAGCTGCGGACCAGGATGCCGGCCTGGCCCAGCCGGCTGGCCCACCCCGCGGCGTCCGGCGTATCTGCAAGACGGAACAGCACGGTGCCGCCGACGACCGTCATTCCGGCGCGTTGCAGCAAGCCGTCCAATGCCGCGGCGTCCACGCGGAGCCTACGTCCGGCATCGTCCCGCCACGTCGTGTCCGCCAGGGCGGCGGCGCCGATCTGCAGTGCCGGGCCGCTGACGGCCCAAGGCCCAAGGGCCGCCCGGACGCGCCCGGCCAACGCCGGCTCGGCAAGGGCAAAGCCCAGGCGCAAGCCGGCCAGGCCATAGGCCTTGCCGAAGGAGCGCAGCACGACAACGCCGGGCAACGGCAGGTGCGGCGCCAGGCTGTCCTGCGGCTCGAAATCGGCGAACGCCTCGTCCACGACGAGCAGCGGGCGCCGTGCGGCAAGGTCCAGGAGGTCCCGGCCGGTGATGCGCCGGCCATCGGGATTGTTGGGGTTGCATAGAACGAGCGCCCCTTCTCCCTCTCCCTCCGGGAGAGGGCCGGGGTGAGGGAGGCCGCAAGAACTACCTCTTGCCCAGGTCGGACCGGCTCCCGGCAGGTAAGAGCCGCGCTCGCTGCTTCCCTCACCCCAACCCTTTCCCGGAGGGAGAGGGAGAGGGAACACCTCGGCGCCGGCGTTGCGCCAGGCTGCCGCGTGTTCGGCATAGGTAGGCTCCAGCACCGTCACCCTCCGCTGCGGCAGCAGCAGCGGCAGCAGGCTGATGAGCGCCTGCGTTCCCGGTGCGGCGACCACCATCGCCGGGTCGGCCATGCCGTAGGCCGCCGCAGCGGCTACCTGAAGCGCGTCCAGCGCCTCCGGCTCCGGCAGCCGCGTAAATGCTTCGGAGGGCAGCGGCGGCACCGGGTAAGGCACCGGATTTATGCCGGTGGACAAGTCCAGGAACGGCTGCGGCGCATCCGGGAACCGCTGCCGCGCCGCGAGCAGTCGTCCACCATGTTCGATCCCGGGTGCGCCCCCGGGTCCGTGATGGTGTAACGCTGCAGCGATGCTTAATTTCATCTCGTTCCCCGGCCTTGTCGCGGCGGCACTGCTGCTGGAGGCCGCTGCCGGATATCCCGGTCCGCTGTTCCGCGCCATACGCCATCCCGTGGTCTGGGCCGGCGCATTGATTGGTTGGCTGGACCGCACCCTGAACCAGGACGGCCTGCCCCTGGCCGACCGGCGCAGCCGCGGGGCGTTGGCCGTTGCCGTCCTGCTGGCGGCCAGCGCCGGACCGGCATGGGCGACGCAGAAGATGCTGCCCTGGCCGCTGCTGGTCGTCCTTGCCGCCACGCTGCCGGCGCAGCGCAGCCTCCATGCCTACGTCGCCGCGGTCGGGGACGCGCTGCGCGATGGCGGACTGCCTGCCGGACGCCGCGCCGTCGCCCACATCGTCGGCCGCAACCCGGACACGCTGGACGAGGCCGCGGTGCTCCGCGCCGCCATCGAAAGCCTGGCCGAAAACTTCTCCGACGGCGTTGTCGCGCCAGCCGTGTGGGGCCTGGTGGCTGGCTTGCCGGGCATGGCGGCCTACAAGGCGGTCAACACCGCCGACAGCATGATCGGGCACCTGACGCCCCGGCATCGCGCCTTCGGCTGGGCGGCGGCGCGGCTGGACGACCTGGTGAACCTGCCGGCGTCCCGCCTGTCTGTCCTATGGCTCGTGCTGGCAGCCGCGGTGCATCGCGGCGCCTCGCCGGGCGCGGCGTTGCGTGCGGTCAGGCGCGATGCACGGCAGCACCGTTCCCCCAACGCCGGCTGGCCGGAAGCGGCGATGGCCGGGGCGCTCGGCCTGCGGCTGGCCGGGCCGCGCACCTACGGCACAGTGACCGTTGCCGACGCCTGGATGGGCGATGGCCGGGCCGAGGCGACCCTTGACGACCTGCGCCGCGCGCTGGCGCTGTATCGCACGGCCTGCGCGCTGCAGGTTGGCGGGGTCCTGCTGCTATGGGCCGCCGTCAGCGTGCGAGGCTAAGCAGGCGGTCCACGTCCACATACGCCTCCAGGTGCGCGGCCAGGGCGTCCAACGCCGCCTCGACGGATGCGTCGTGGCTGTGCCCGGCGGGACTGGCGCCCAGGCGGCGCAGCCAGGCGCCGCGCTGGGCATCATCCGTGAATAGGCCGTGAATGTAGGTGCCCTGCACCAGCCCATCCCCGCTGCACGCCCCATCGGGCCGCCCGTCCGCGTGGCGCAGCAGCGGGGCCGACGTCGCCGGGCCAGACGTGCAGCCGATGTGCATCTCATATCCGCGGAACGGCACGCCATCGGCGCAGGCAGTCCCGGCAGCCTCCGACAGCCGCTTCTCCCCGGTCAGCACCGTCGCCACGTCCAGCAGTGCCAGGCCCGGCACCGTGCCTGCCGGACCTTCGATCCCGCCGGGGTCCTCGATCCGCGTGCCGAGCATCTGGTAGCCGCCGCACACCCCCAGCACCCGCCCGCCCCGGCGCCGGTGCGCCACCAGGTCGCCGTCCCAGCCGGCGGCGCGGAAGGCCAGCAGGTCGGCGACCGTTGCTTTGGAGCCGGGCAGCAGCACCAGCTCGCACACCGGCAGCGGCTGGCCCGGCTGCACCATCAGCACTTGGACTCCAGGTTCGGCCAGCAGCGGGTCGAGGTCGTCGAAGTTGCTGATTCTCGGCAGCACGGGGACGGCGATGCGCAGCGTGGCGCCGGGCCGGTGAGGCGCTTGGCCCAAGTCCGCCGCGTCCTCCGCCGGTAGCCGCGCGGCGCCGGGGAAGTGCGGCACCAGGCCCAGCGGCGCCCAGCCGGTGCGGGCGGCGATCAGCGCCATCCCCGCGTCGAACAGCGTGGGATCGCCGCGCATCCGGTTGACGATGAAGCCGCGCACCATGGCGGCATCTGCCGGGTCCAGGACGGCATGGGTGCCGACTAGGCTGGCAATGACGCCGCCGCGGTCTATGTCGCCGACCACCACGACCGGCGTTCCGGTGGCGCGGGCGAAGCCCATGTTGGCGATATCGCCGGCGCGCAGGTTGACCTCGGACGCGCTGCCGGCGCCCTCCACGAGCACAATGTCGGCCTCCGCCTGCATCCGGGCGAAGCTGTCCAGCACATGCGGCATCAGCCCGGGCTTCATGGCCTGATACTCGCGGGCGCGGGCCGTCGCGTGGATGCGGCCTTGCACGACCACTTGCGAGCCTGTCTCGCTCTGCGGCTTCAGCAGCACGGGGTTCATGTGGACCGACGGCGTTACCCCGGCGGCGCGGGCCTGCAACGCCTGGGCGCGGCCGATCTCGCCGCCACCGGGGGTGACGGCGGCGTTGTTGCTCATGTTCTGTGGCTTGAACGGGCGGACGCGCAGGCCGCGGCACAGGCAAGCCCGCGCCAGCCCGGCCACCAGCAGCGACTTGCCGACGCTAGAGCCGGTGCCTTGCAGCATGATGGCGCGGGTGGGGGTGCTGCCGGCTATTGTTGCGGCCCCGCCCCGAACAGCCCGGCGAGCGGCACGGCGGCGCCGGGCAGGATTGCCACGTCCAGCACCGCGTCAGGCCCGGCGGGCTGGACGGACTGCCAGCGGCGCTCCGCGGGCAGGGGGTCGCGGTGGATCAGGACCTCCTGGGCGTCCAGGTCAACCAGCCAGTATTCGGGGATGCCGTGCGCGGCATACAGCGGCGCCTTGACGTCCCGGTCCCGGGCCAGCGTGGAGTCGGATACCTCGACCAGCAGGAACACGTCCGCCGGGCCGGGCAGGGCGGCCTTGTAACGGCTCGCAGGCGGGCGGAGCAGCGCCAGGTCCGGCTGTGGCTCCGAGCGGGGCGGTAAACGTACTGGTCCTTGCACCGACACCACCGCCCGCGTGCCCACGGCGTTCCGCAGCAATTGATCCAACAGCAACACGGTAACGAAGTGCGGGGCGCCGATAGGTGACATGGTGACGACGACCCCCTCGATCAGCTCCGTGCGCTCGTCGGCGGACAGGATGCCGGCCTCGGTCATGCGGTGGTAGTCGTCCACCGTGAAGGCATGCACCGCCTCCAAAATCGAGGGCGCCAGAAGGGCTGCGTCGCCGTCGGCCATCACATCATTTCCTGCATCAGCCAACCCATCCATACCGGCACCGTGCCGGCGGGGGCAAGGGACTGCTCAGAACTCGATCCCCTCCTGCGCCTTCACCCCAGCCGCGAAGTGGTGCTTTATCAGCGTCATCTCCGTCACTAGGTCCGCGGCCTCGATCAGCGCCGGGCGGGCATTGCGGCCGGTGATGACGACGTGCAGGGCAGGGGGGCGGGCGGCCAGGGCGTCGAGCACCTCCCGCTCCGGCAAGTAGTCGTAGCGCAGCGCGATGTTCAGCTCGTCCAGCAGCAGCAGCGACAGGCCGGGCTGGTGCATCAGCTCCACCGCCTTGTCCCAGGCTCGGCGGCAGGCCGCCACGTCGCGCGCCCGGTCCTGGGTGTCCCAGGTGAAGCCCTCGCCCATCGTGTGCCACTCCACCAGGTCGGTGAAGCGGTCCAGCGCCCCGCGTTCCCCGGTGGACCAGGCGCCCTTGATGAACTGCACCACCCCAGCCCGGCGACCGCGGCCGACCATGCGCAGCAGCAGGCCGAAGGCGGCGGTGCTCTTGCCCTTGCCCGGCCCGGTGTGGACCATCAGCAGGCCCTTCTCGATGGTCTTGGACGCGACCTCCGCATCCTGGACGGCCTTGCGCTTGGCCATCTTGGCGGCGTGGCGGGCCTCGTCATCGCTCATCACAGGGTTCCCTTCACGGCCATGGGCAATCCGGCCACCACCAGCACCACCCGGTCCGCCCGGGCCGCAACCTGCTGGTGCAGCCGTCCGGCCTCGTCGCGGAAGGCGCGGGCGATGGCATTGCCGGGGACGATGCCAAAACCGACTTCGTTGGACACCAGCACGGTCGGCGCAGTACGCCCGTTCAGCGCCTGCAGCAGTGCCGCCGCTGCCGCCGGACGGTAATGGTCGCCTAGCATCAGGTTGCTCAGCCACAGCGTCAGGCAATCCACCAGCACCGACGCCGCTCCGGCCGCCGCCAGGGCCGCCGGCATCTCGACCGGCGCCTCCACCGTCCGCCAGCCCGGCACCCGTTCCTCCCGATGCTGCGCGATGCGCACCCGCATCTCGGCGTCGAACGCCTGGGCGGTGGCGATGTAGGTCCAGGGGCCAGGCGCTGTGGTCACCAGCGCCTCGGCATACCGGCTCTTGCCAGACCGGGCGCCCCCGAGCACGAATGTCAGCACATCGGATTCCATTGACAGGCCAAGCCCAGCGACATACTGCACCCTTGATGGTTCCGCTACCCAAGCCCCAGCCGGGGCAGCAGGCGGCGGATTAAAAGGGAACGCGGTAGGGACTCCACCCCCGGATGCCGCGGCTGCCCCCGCAACTGTAAGCGGTGAGCCGTCTGTCACATGCCACTGGGATGTCCCGGGAAGGCTGGCGGGCGTCGTAGAGGCAAAATAGCCTCTGGAACCGTGAGCCAGGAGACCTGCCATCAGGCGAAAGGCTGCGTTGCCGGGCGGGGTGCCTCGGCGGCGGCGATGCGGCTAGCATCGTCCCAGGGGGCATCCGCTCCAGGGGCGCCCGGCACCCGTGTGTGACCCGCACGGCCGGAGGCTTGACCACGTTGACCTACCCTATCCTGCACATCTGCACCACCTGCCGCGCCGGCATGCCGCTGGAACCGGGCCAGACCCCGCCGGGCCAGCATATGCACGATGCCGTGGCGGCGCTGCTGGCCGCGGCCCCTGCCAGCCTGGAACTGCGCGCGGTGACATGCCTGTCGTCGTGCGGCGACGGCTGCGCTGCGGCAATCAGCCAGCCCGGCAAGTGGAGCTACCTGCTCGGACGCCTCGACACTTCTCTCGCGGCGGACCTGCTGACCTACGCCGCCACCTATGCCGCGCACCGGACCGGCACCGTGCTGCCCTCCAAGCGTCCGCCGTCCCTGGCCCGCATGGTGCTGGGCCGCCTGCCGGACCTGTCGCCCGCGGCCGCCGCCGAAAAGGTCGCGGCCAGCGCCGCCGAGGAGATCGCAGCATGACCGGCAAAATCCCGGCAACCGTCATCACCGGTTTCCTTGGCGCCGGCAAGACCACCTTGCTGCGCCACGTCATCGAGAACGCGGGCGGCCGCCGCCTCGCGCTCATCATCAACGAGTTCGGCTCCATCGGCATAGATACCGAGCTGCTGCGCGGCTGCGGCATCCCCGCCTGCGAGGACGCCGATATCGTCGAGCTGGCCAATGGCTGCCTGTGCTGCACCGTCGCCGACGAGTTCCTGCCCGCCATGCAGGCGTTGCTGGCCCGCGAGGTGCCGCCCGAGCATATCGTCATAGAAACCAGCGGCCTCGCCCTGCCCAAGCCGCTGCTGAAGGCGTTCGGCTGGCCGGACATACGCAGCCGCGTCACGGTGGACGGGGTCATAACCGTCGTGGACGGCCCGGCGGTGCTGGATGGCCGCTTCGCCGACGACCCCGCCGCCGTCGCCGCCCAGCGTGCCGCCGACCCTGGCCTCGACCACGACAACCCCCTGGCCGAAGTCTATGAGGATCAGCTCGGCAGCGCCGACCTGATCGTGCTGAACAAGGCGGACCTGCTGGACGACGCCGGGCTCAAAAGCTTGCGTGCGATGGTTGCCGCTGCCCTGCCGCGCGCCGTGCCGATGGTGGCGGCGCGGGAGGGCCGGGTGGACCCCGCGGTGCTGCTGGGCCTCGGAGCCGGGGCCGAGTCCGACCTGGCCGCACGCCCATCCCACCACGACGCCGTGGACGGGGCGCATGAGCATGACGATTTCGACAGCTTCGTCGTGCCTCTGGCGGAAACGGAGGCGCCCGATGTGCTGGTGGCCCGGCTGCGCGACGTGGCCGGACGGCACGGGGTGCTGCGGATCAAGGGCTTTGCGGCAGTCACGGGCAAGCCGATGCGGCTGCTGATCCAGGGCGTCGGTCCGCGCTTCCGCCAGGGCTTCGACCGCGCCTGGGCGCCGGGCGAGGCCCGGGCCGGGCAGCTTGTCGTGATCGGGCAGGCCGGCATGGACCGGGACGCCATCGCGGCAGGGATCGCCGGGTAGCGCCATGCATCTGCTGGTCCGCGACGCGCGCACGCTGGACGAGGACGGGACGCCGGACGACCTCGGGCAGACGGCTGCGGACTTGGTGGTGCTCAGCTTCTCCGACGCGGACCTGGGGGCGCTGGCTGAGGCGTGGCAGGCGATGCCGGGTGCGCCGTCCTTGCGGCTGGCGAGCCTGGGGCGGCTGCGCCATCCAATGTCGGTGGACCTATACTTGGACCAAGTGGTGTCCGGTGCGCGCTGCCTGGTGGTGCGGCTTCTGGGCGGGCTGGACTACTGGCGTTATGGCATCGAGGAAGCGGCGGCGCTCTGCCGGGACCGCGGCATCGCGCTGGCGGTGCTGCCCGGCGACGGATGCGATGACCCGGGGCTGGCGGAGCTGTCCACCGTGCCGGCGCCCGCGCTGACCCGGCTGGACGCCTGCTTCCGCTACGGCGGCCCGGCCAACATGCAGCGGGCAATCCGGTTGGCGGCGCACCTGGCCGGGCTGGGGCCGGACGACGCCGGAGAGGCCGTGCCGTTGCCGCAGCAGGGCGTGCATTCTCTGGATTTGACGGAGGACCGGCCTCTGGCGGCGCTGGTGTTCTACCGATCGCACCTGTTGTCCGCCGACATTGCGCCGGTGCAGGCGTTGACGGCGGCGCTGCACGCCCGCGGCCTGGCGGTCGGCACGATCTATGCCGCGAGCCTGAAGGCGCCGGAGTGCGCCGGTTGGGTCGCGGCGACGTTGCGCGCCTGGCGTCCGGCCGTGGTGCTGAACCTGACGGCGTTCTCCGCCCGGGCAGACGACGGGCCTTCGCCGCTGGATGCGCCAGGGGCGCCGGTGCTGCAGGCGGTATTGGCGGGATCGTCCCGGGACGCCTGGGATGCATCGTCGCGCGGGCTGACCCAGGCGGACCTGGCGATGAACGTGGCTCTGCCGGAACTGGACGGCCGGCTGCTGACCGGTGCGGTGTCGTTCAAGACGGAAAGGCAGGCGGTATCCGGCCTGCAATACGCCCGCACGGTCCACCAGCCCGACCCGGATGGCGTGGCGCTTGCGGCGGACCGTGCCGCCGGCTGGACGCGGCTGGCTGGAACGCCGAGCGGGGAGCGCCGGGTGGCGGTGGTGCTGTCCGACTACCCCGGCGTCGGCGGCCAGCGCGGGCATGCGGTGGGCCTGGACAGCTTTGCCAGCTTGGCAGCGATCCTGGGGGACCTGCGGGACACTGGTTACACAGTTCCAAAAAAGGCGTTTTCCTGCTCCTTTTTCCTCCGGGAGAGGGTTGGGGTGAGGGAAAGCCGCCAGCGCCGTCCTTGGACAGTCGAGACACGCCTCAATGCCGCAGCCCTAGTGCTTGGGGCCTCCCTCACCCCAACCCTTTCCCGGAGGGAGAGGGAGCAGAAGGCCTCTGCTACAGCCCTTGCCCAGCGCCTGTGCGACGCTGCACCCCAACCCTACTTCGCGGTCTCGGACTACCACTGCCTGTTCGTCACGCTTCCGCCTTCCATCCAAACCACCGTCACCGCAGCCTGGGGTGCCCCGGACATGGACCCCGACGTGCAGGCCGGCGCGTTCACCCTCCGGCACTTGCAGCTCGGCAGCCTGACTCTCGCGATTCAGCCCGGCCGCGGCCGGGCTGACGACCGCCGCACCGACCACCATGACCCCGACCGGGCGCCCCGGCACAGTTACCTGGCGTTCTACCTGTGGCTCCGGTCCGTCCGCGATGTCCATGCGATGGTCCACCTGGGCACCCACGGCTCCCTCGAATGGCTGCCGGGCAAGGCAGTCGCGCTGTCCGCCGCCTGCATGCCTCGCGCCCTCCTGGGCGGGTTGCCGGTCATTTATCCCTTCATCGTCAACAACCCCGGCGAGGCTGCTGCGGCGAAGCGCCGGCTGGGCGCCGTCACCATCGGCCACCTGACGCCGCCGCTCGGGACAGGCGGCGCGCACGGCAAGGCCCTGGTCCTGGAGCGGCTGATAGACGAATACGCCGCCGCCGACGGCCTGGACCGCCGCCGGACCGTCCTGCTGCGCCGCGAGATCCTCGACCGTGCGGAAACCGCTGGGCTGCTGGCCGAGAGCGGCGCGGCGCCGGGCGATCCGGACGATGAGACCCTGGCCCGGCTGGACGCCTACCTGTGCGACGTGAAGGATCTGCAGGTCCGCGACGGCCTGCACGTCTATGGCCGCCCGCCGCCTCACCGCGCCCGCATGCTGGACGCCCTGCGCCGCGCCAGCCCCGGCGCCGGCCCCGCGGCGCTGGACGCTTGCGCCGATGCTGAGCGCACCGCGTTGCTGGCGGCGCTGGACGGGCGCTTCGTCCCTCCTGGCCCGGCGGGGGCGCCGACGCGTGGCCGGGCGGACGTGCTGCCGACCGGGCGCAACCTGACCACCATAGATCCCCGCGCCGTACCCACCCGCAGCGCCGTCGCCTTGGCCGAGCGTGCGGCGGCGGAGCTGCTGCGCCGTCACCTGCAAGACCATGGCGAGCATCCCCGCGCCCTCATGCTCAACCTGTGGGGCAGCGCCACCATGCGTACCGGCGGCGAGGACCTGGCCCTGGCGTTGGTGCTGATGGGCGTCCACCCGGTGTGGGACGCCGGCTCGGCCCGCGTGTCGGGGTTCGAGGTACTGCCATTGGCGGTGCTGGACCGCCCGCGAGTGGACGTGACGCTGCGGATCTCCGGCCTGTTCCGGGACGCCTTCGCCGCCCAGGTTGCCCTGTTCGACGCCGCCGTGCGTGCCGTTGCTGAGCGGGACGAGGCAGCGGACTTTAACCCGCTGGCCGGACGAGTGCGGGAGTTGCAGGGCGATGCGCTGCGCCGGGCGACGCAGCGGGTGTATGGCGCACCGGCGGGACGGTATGGCGCCGGGTCCGGGCGGGACACGGGGGCGGCGTGGCTGGCGGCGTCCGCGGGCGCCTATGGGCAAGGGCTTGACGGGGCCGCAGACCTGTCAGGGCTGCGCGACCGTGTCCGCGACGCCGATGCCATGATCCATACCCAGGACCATGCCGAGGCCGACCTGCTGGACAGCACCGAGCACGCGGCGCACGAGGGCGGGTTCGCCGCCGCTGCCGCCGGGCTGGGCGCCCGTCCCGCGCTGTATCACCTGGACACCTCGCGGCCCGACGCGCCGCGCCCGCGGCTGGTGGCGGAGGAAGTCGTCCGCATCGTGCGCGGGAGGGCTGCCAACCCGGCCTGGATCGCCGGCATGGTGCAGCACGGCTACCGCGGCGCGGCCGAGATCGCCCGTCCCGTGGAGGCTCTAGCTGCCTTTGCCGCCACCCTGCCGACGCGGTTCGACGCTCAGTTCGACCTGCTACATGCGGCGACGCTCGGCACGCCGGAGGTGGATGCCTTCCTGCGCCAGGCCAACCCGGACGCCCGCGCGGCGATGGCGTCACGCTTCGCCGCGGCGCAGGCGGAGGGGCTGTGGCATCCGCGCCGCAACGGGCCGCCTGACGCATGAACGTCGTGCCACGCCGCCGCGGCTGGTGCCCCAGCCTGTATGACCCGATGGAGACCGGCGACGGCCTGCTGGTGCGTGTGCATCCGCCCGGTGCGCGGCTGGTGTCCTCTGCCGTCCGCGCGCTGGCCGACGCCGCGGTTCGGTGGGGCAATGGCGCCATCGAGCTGACTCGGCGCGGCAACTTGCAGGTCCGCGGGCTGCGTCCGGACGGGGTGACGCCGTTCGCCGCTGCCATGGCCGCCGCCGGGCTGGCCGACCCGGACCAGGCGCGGGAACGGCGCCGGGTGGTGATCGCGCCGCCCTTGGCCGGGGACGATCCTGGCGCCGGGCCGATGGGCCTGGCGGAGCGGATCGAGGCGGCGCTGGCGGACCGGCCGCCGCTGGCCAGCAAGTTTTGTATCGCCGTGGATGCGGGCGGGGTGCTGGCAGGCCGGACCGTGCCGGCGGACATCTTGGTGCAGGTCGGGGACGACGGGGACCGGCTGCGCGGCAACGGGTTCGATGTCGCTTGCGCGCGGGACCGGACGGTAGATGAAGTGTTGCAGTTGGTGGCCGTGGCTGGAGGGGAGCGCCTCTTCCCCCTCTCCCGGAGGGAGAGGGAGCAGGAGCAGACGTCTATTATTGACTGGCATCCCTATCCCGGCACCGGCCATGGCGCCTTGGCGCTCGGCCTGGCGTTGGGCCAGTTGGACGCTGCGGCGCTGCATATCCTCGCCGATCTTTCTGAGCGGTTCAGCGGTGGCGCCCTGCGTACCAGCCCGTTCCGCGCCCTCCTGCTCGGCCGCGTCCGCACCGCCGACGTTGCGGTAGCCTCCGGTGCGGCAGCGGCCGCCGGCTTCGTCACCGACCCTGCCGACCCCCGGCTGCTGGTCACGTCCTGCATCGGCGCACCGGGCTGCGCCAGCGCCACCGTGCCCGCGCGACAAGATGCCATCCGGCTGGCAAACGAGGGCTCGGGCCCGCTGCATGTGTCCGGCTGCGCCAAGGGCTGCGCCTATCCAGGCGCCGGTCCGGCCCTGGTCGGCGCTGCCGGGCAGTATACTCTGATGCCGGATTGGCGCCCCGGCCTGGACCCGATCCCCGGCCTGGACCCGATCTCATGACCCGCGACTACATCCGCGACGGCGCCGCGATCTACGAGCGCTCCTTTGCCACCATACGTGCGGAGGCCGACCTATCGCGCTTCTCGCCAGAGGAGGCGCGCGTCGCGGTCCGCGTCATCCATGCCTGCGGCGTCGTCGCCATCACCGAGGACCTGCAGTTCAGCCCCGGCTTCACCGCTGCCGCCCGCGTGGCGCTGCTGGCCGGCGCGCCGATCCTGTGCGACGCCAAGATGGTCGCCCACGGCATCACCCGCGCCCGCCTTCCCGCCGGCAACGAGGTCGTCTGCACCTTGGACGCCGCCGAAACCCCGGGGATCGCTGCCCGCATCGGCAATACCCGTTCCGCCGCGGCGCTGGAGCTGTGGGGGCCGCGGCTGGGCGGGGCGCTGGTCGCCATCGGCAACGCGCCGACCGCGCTGTTCCATTTGCTGGATCTATTGGACGCTGGGGCTTCGCCACCCGCGGCAGTCATCGGGATGCCGGTCGGCTTCGTCGGCGCGGTCGAAAGCAAGCAGGCCCTGGCGGACTATAGCCGCGTGCCCTTTGCCACGGTGCACGGCCGCCGCGGCGGCAGCGCTATGGCGGTGGCGGCCGTCAACGCCCTGGCGAGCGAGCGCGAATGACCCAGGCCATGAAGGGAGGCACCCTGCATGTCGTCGGCATGGGGCCGGGTGACCCGGAGCTGCTGACCCTCAAGGCCGCGCGGGTGATCGGCAGTGCGCCGGTGGTCGCCTTCTTCGCCAAGCGCGGACGGCCGGGCCATGCCCGCACCATCGCCATCCCGCACATGCGCGACGGCGTGGAGGAGCTGCGCTTCGAGTATCCCTATACCATCGAGATCGAGGTGGACGATCCGCGCTACGAACCCGGCATACGTGCCTTCTATGAACGGTGCGCCGCGACGCTCGCCGGCCGGCTGGATGCCGGGCAGGACGTGGCGCTGCTGTGCGAGGGGGACCCGTTCTTCTACGGCTCTGCGATGTATCTGTTCGACCGCCTGGCGGCCCAGCATCCCACGGACGTCGTCCCGGGGATCACGGCCATGAGCGGCTGCTGGACCCAGGCGGGGCTGCCGATGACGCATGGCGACGACGTTCTGACGGTGCTGCCCGGCACGATGGAGTCGGAGGCTTTGGCCGCCCGGCTGGCCGGCACCGACGCCGCCGTCATCATGAAGGTCGGCCGCAACCTGCCGAAAATACGCGGCGCGCTGGACCGGGCCGGGCTGACCGGCCGCGCCGTGTATGTGGAGCGCGGGACCATGGCCGGGACCCGGCATGTTGCGATGGCGGACCTGCCGGACGGCCCGGCGCCCTACTTCTCGCTGGTGCTGGTGCCCGGCCGGCAGCGGCCCCGGTGACGGGGTGGCTGGCCGTCGTCGGCCTGGGACCAGGGGATGCCGCGATGCAGACGCCCCAGGCTGCGGGCGTGCTGGCGGCGGCGACGGACCTGGTGGGCTATGCCACCTACCTGGACCGCGTGCCGCACCGTCCGGGTCAGGCGCGTCACGGCAGCGACAACCGGGTGGAGCTGGACCGCGCCCGGCACGCGTTGGACTTGGCCGTGGCGGGCGCCCGGGTCGTGGTGGTGTCGTCGGGCGACCCCGGCGTGTTCGCGATGGCAAGCGCGGTGTTCGAGGCCATTGAGGCCGGGCCGGACGCATGGCGCAGCCTGGATGTCCAGGTCGTGCCCGGCATCAGCGCCGTGTTCGCCGCTGCGGCCCGGTTGGGCGCGCCGCTCGGGTCGGACTTCTGCGTCATCTCCTTGTCGGACAACCTGAAACCCTGGCCGCTGGTGCTGCGGCGGCTGACGGCGGCAGCGGGGGCGGGGTTCGTGGTGGCGCTGTATAACGCGGCGTCGCAGGCGCGGCCGTGGCAGCTTGGCGCTGCGCTGGACGCGCTGCGTCCGGTGCTGCCGCCGGGCACGCCGGTGGTGTTCGCCTCGGCGGTCAGCCGGCCGGAGGAGGCGGTCACGGTGACGACCCTGGCCGACGCCGACCCGGCACGGGCCGACATGCGGACGCTGGTGCTGATCGGCACTGCCGCCACCCGGCGGATCGAGCGGCCGGATGGGCGGCTGTGGCTCTACGCCCCTCGTTCGCACCCGGCGGCGAGCTGATGCAGCCAGGCCAGGGCGGCGCTGGCGCTGGGCACCGTGCCGGGTGGGGCAGGGGGGCGGGCGACCATGATGACCTCGATGTCCAGGGATCGGGCGGCGGCCAGCTTGGCGGCGGTGGCGGCGCCGCCGGAGTTCTTGGTGACGATGGCCTGGATGCGTTCGTCCCGGAGCAGTTGACGCTCGTCGTTCTCCGTGAACGGGCCGCGGGCGGTGAAGCTGCGCGCGCCGGGCGGCAGCAGCGTGGGCGGCGGCGGTTCGACGCTGCGGATCAGGTAGTCGTGCCAGGGCGCGGCGGCAAACGGCGCCAGTTCCTGCTGTCCGACTGTCAGCAGCACGCGGCGGGGCTGCGGTCCGAGCGCGTCCATCGCGGCAGCCATGCTGGGTACTTCGGTCCAGCGGTCGCTGGGCTGGGCGGTCCAGGCCGGGCGCAGGACCGCCAGATGCGGCATGGCTGCGATGGAGGCTGCCTCGACAGCATTGCGGCTGATGCGGGCGGCGAAGGGGTGGGTGGCGTCTATCAGGGCCTTCATGCCCTCGGCCTGGAGATATGCCGCCAGGCCGTGGGCGCCTCCGAAGCCGCCGGTGCGCCACGGAATTGGCGGCGTCACGGGCGCGCGGGTCCGCCCGGCCAGGGACAGCACCGGCTGGAACCGCGCATCGTCCGCCAAGGCGCGGGCGATGGCCGACGCCTCCGTGGTGCCGCCGAGGATCAGGACTTTGAAGGCATGTGTCCTCTCCCTCTCCCTCCGGGAGA
>JAABUU010001067.1_pt1 | contig 50362 bp, 39 predicted proteins | sample 5559301 | NCBI WGS metagenome assembly JAABUU01 (sample SAMN10711884, study PRJNA513360) | rock metagenome | isolation source: Antarctica rocks | place: Antarctica: Victoria Land, Richard Nunatak white | reverse complement strand
ACGACTTGACTAGTTTCGAAAAGTTCTTTATGAAACGTCTGTAGAAGTTGACGAAGTCTACAAAGCTCTGCATCTCTTTCAGATTGATAGATGTAGCTCAATTAACTATGACTTTCATCTTGATAGAATTCATACGAAGATCTTGTTCTGATACAATAATTTCTAAAAAGACTGTTTCTTCAACATTGAACTTGCATTTTTGAATGTCTATCTGTAGATCAGCGTCTCATAAGCGACCTAGTATCAGTCTGACATGTTGTCTATGCTTCTTTTGAGTCTTGCTGTAGATGAGAATGTCATCTAAATAAGCTTGACAGAAGTCATTTAGAAAGTCTCATAGAACATCATTCATATATTGCTGAAAAGAGGTTGAATCATTAGTTAATTCAAATGATAACATCTTGAATTTGTAGACTTCTAAAGCGATAATGAACGTTGTATAGTTCTCGTTATCGAAATGCATATGTAGCTTGTTGAAGATCGAAATGATATTCAATCGAGTTAAATGCTTGCAGTCAATGATCTTGTCAATCATCTCATCTATGAGCGATAAAGAGTAGCGATTTCTTTTGATAATGACATTGAGCTTTCGATAGTCAACACAGAAACGTAGATCATCATTTGCTTTTAGAATGAACAGAACTGATGATGAGTATGAGATCTGACTAGAGATGATATAGCTCTTTGAAAGATTCTCGTTCAGATATTCTTTGATCTTAATAAGCTTGACAGATGACATTTGATATGCTCGACATCTAGAAGAAATTGCATCGTTAGTGAGCTCTATCTTGTGATCATAAGAATGATGAGAAGGTAGCTTATCGATCTGAGCTCGATCAAAGACGTTTAGATAATCTAAATATTTCGAAGATAGCTTGATCTTAATGTCTTCTATGTTCTGAGCAGAAGCATCGATGATAGAAGAAGCGACGTTTAGAGCGTTCAGCTCGCATTGAGTGTTATAAGCGATTTTTCGATTGATATCTTTCATTGACATAGCGAACACTTCAGTTTTAGCCTTCTTTGACTTCTTTAGTAGTGAATGAAAAGATGCGGCAGCGATGCTGAACATAGAAAAGTTCTTTTTCTGAGTCATCATAGCTGATCGTTGAAGCACTTTGAGAGCTGAATTGATGAAAGATGAAGATGAACGAGATCAATTTGACTGTTTAGCTTTAGTTGAAACAGATAAGATCGAAATGAGCTTATTTAATCGATTTGAAAAAACGATCTCATCATGTCACATATCTAATAATAGATCGTTTTTATTCATTCACGACTTTTCTAGTATGATCTCGTGATGATCAATATCAGCTATTAACATTGAAACAGTCAGCTCTTTATGATCTTCAATGATCAGATTCGATAAGATCTTATGAGTAATGATTTTCTTCGTCAGCTTGTCATCATATTCTCGTATAAGCTTCTCTTTTGTCAGTGAAATTGATTGAATTTCGAGCTTTTGACATATCTGATCGACTAGCTTGATGTGAACTAGAACGTAGATCGCAGAGTCACTATTTATCAGAGATCGAAGTCGATAGAACTGATCTTGTGAAGACAGCGTTGCATCAATTAGAAAAGACTTGTCGAAGTAGTTCTCTTCGATAGATGAAACTTCGTCGACTAAATTGCACAGAGATATGATCTTCATTTCTTCGATGACTTTGAAAGAATTGACTAGTTTTTTGATTTCGAGTTCGAGCTTGAAGAACGATCAAATTCGTCATTTAATGCATTAATACGAGATCTATTCAAGCACTCTTTGAAGATATGATCTGACTTATGACATACGAAGCAATTTTCGATTAGTAGATCGTTTTTCTTGACGCTAGTATCTTTGACGCTAGCTCAAACTGAGCTTCGTGATTTTGATGTATCAATCATCTTTGTTGATTCGATTTTATGAGTAGTGACTCTGACTGATTTCGAGACAAGTTGAGCTTTTGCAGATGATTCTTTATTCTTCTGCTTCTTCATGACTCGTACTTCATTGTCAAAATGAATGAGAAATGATCGAATCTTCTGAATGAAGCGAAGCTCTGATTGATTTGCTCAGATCAATCGAAGTCGAGAATTGATCTTCTTCTTCAGATCAGAAAGCAGTTACTTATCATTGTATTTCAGATAGGTGAATAATTGCTGAAATTCAGCAAAAAACTCGCTGAATTTCTTGATTCTCTGAGTCAGTTCTTCGTATTTTCTACGAACATTCTCTTCTTTATTCGAATCATCAAACATATCGACTAGCTCTTTCAGAACTTCTTTGATCGTCTTGTAGAGATTGATGCTATCAGAATTACGTCGAGCTCGAGTGACTTTAGCTGCTGAATCAACTAAGTGAGAAAATACATAGCTCAGCTTGAATTGTTCATTTGAAAAGAAGTCAGCGTTAATTGACAGCTTGTCTTTGATCTTTTCATGTCAGTTCTCTCAGATAGACTCTTTATCATCAGAAAAGAGTGAAGAATCAGATATCTTTTGAGTTCTAGAACGTTCAGAGAAGATGAACAGCGTCGATTCAGATGTAAATTCTCTAGCTTGTTGTAGTAGTTTAGCTTTCAACTCTTTCATGCGTGTCTGTAAGACTTTTATAATCTGAGAGAACGATGATTTCATTGTTGTAGAAGATGTTGTTTCGATGAAAGAAAGAGTAGATTCGTTATTAACTGAAGAATTGAAGAATTCGTTAACTTCGAAAGCGTTGAATGAAGAAGCTTCAAAAAAACGAGCTTGAAAATCTTCGAAACGCTCTTCGATAGCTCGTTTAGACATGAGGTAATAGAAGAATAAACAGACTGAGCGAAGAGCGACACTCGACAGTAGATAGTTAGGCGAATGAGATGAGGTTTGAGTGATTATCTAGCAATCAGCGAAGATTTTTTATCGCTAGTTCTATTAATTTGATTGAGCAGTGCGTACTGAATGAGCTGAAGCTTTCTAGCAATCTAAATCAACTGCTACGAGCTGTTTGATTCTATAGACTTTCTGATGTCTGTTCTGTCTAGCTGTGTTTTGCGTAGATTATCAGGTAAACGAATTTCTTTAGACTCGATTCACCTGACGAGTATGTTGAATGAGTAATAGTTATCTGTATCGTAAGATAAACGGACACTTAATGTAATGTTGAGATCGTATCAATGATCACTCAATCTAAGAAGCTCAGAGCTGATATGTATGTAATTGTTATTTAGAGATAGTAATAACAGAACATTAAGTGTACAGAAGAGAAGAGAAAACAGACTCTTCTAATATACTCAATGATCTTCGACTGCGCTAAACTCAATTGATAAATGTGATGAAGAGAATGAAGGCAAAGAGATGAAGGAAAAAGATGACGAGATAGATGAAGAGATAGATGACGAAGTAGTCATGAGAACGCGCGATGCGAAATTCAACTAGACTTAGCATCATGATTGACTCTATAGAATTAGAACTAGTGCTGATCGAGTCGAGCACGTTCGTAACATCAAAAGAGTTCTTTTTAGTTGTTGTTTTTGAAGCTCTTCACTTCACTTCAGAATGCTTCTGTTTTTTTTTATCTCATTCTCAAAAGCAGTCATAAACGAAATCTCTGAATCACAAACAAAGTTACACGATCAATAAATGAAGCTACTAAAGTCATGATCAAATAATGAGCAGAACTGAATTTCATGAATCATATTCTAGTCGATAAATCTATATAAGAACACAGTGAGAATGAGCTTTATCATTCTTACAAACTTGCAACTTCTACTTACTTCATTTCTGCAATCATCTACATCTCTGTGAATAAAATTCAAGTCTATATATTACATTCATTTTCTGCTGATCAAAATGATCTTCTCATTCACTCTTGTCATTCTCATTGTTTTATTCATCAATCATCAGATATGAATCATTCTTCTCATCGCTGACTAACACTGACACAATCTAGATCTCAGCGATGTTCATCAAAAGTCTACTTTCTAAGCATCTCAGCAATATAATCTGCGACTCTGTAAATCTCATCATCAAGTCAATTACGCGCTCGCAGATTCAAGCTGCAATCGATGATTGAAAGAGTTGATTCTCGCTCAACATTGCAACTATCGACAAGAAACAAGAGTCTCGTCTTGATTCTTTGTCTTCAACAACATTGAATGATCACAAAAAGATAGTTGCGCTAGAATACAATAATATGATAAATGCTTCAAATACTTTACTCTTTTCATCTTGCACATCTCTTTAACTCTAAACTTCTTTTCTCATTTTTCTCATTAAGTCACGTCAAAATAGAATTCTCAAGACGTTGTGATCATCATTAAGATGTCAGAAGATGATTCACTTCTAAATGCAGCAAATGAGATGATAAACAAGTGTTGAGACATGAATAAGAATAAAGATAAGAATAGAATTGCATTCGCGCAATTTTTCTTTGACGAGAGCGAAAATAACTTAATCATTTGAAAGCAGTGCAGTTCTAAAGATAAGAACGAGTGAAACAACTGTGATTGAAATTCGATTTGATCATTTATGTTTAGATGACAGAAGATTAATTGTTTATTTTATCACATTTGTACTGATCAGAACAGCTTTAATCATGTCATAAATATTACTCAATAGATCAAGAACTCTTCTGTGATGAAGTAAGATGTTTGTTGATTTATTCTCACTTTTAACTTGATGTTCTGAATATTCAGCATTCAAAAGTAGTTCTCAAAGCACTTTATATTTATGTCTTGAGAAGCGATCGATTTATGACTTTCTTTTTCTTGAATTTGAACTAATGTATTTCTTCTTGCATGTTAATAATTGTTTCATTTCTATTGCTTCACTGCTGATTGAGCTGCTTACATTTTATTTTTGATTGCTAGAAAACATCAAGATAAAAATGTATTCAATATCAAAAAAACTTTATTATTTTTGTCATGATCATACGTTCGTAATAAGTTTAGCTTACTTGTGTGCATTACTTATGATCTTCATTCTATCAAAGAAAGAGTATTTTACTCATAGATCTTATTAATAAGTATGTAGAAAACATCAGTTTCATTATTCTTAAAACTGTTATATAGTAGTTAGTTGTTTATGATCAAATCTACTCAGTCTTCTCATGAAGTGCAACTCTGCAAGCATCTTACTCAATCAGACTGACGTCATAGAAGTATGCTTGAGCTCATGCATGTTTTGATCTCGTGCACATCTCACTTTACTACTTTCATCTTTCTTCAAAAATTAATTACAAATTCAATATGACTTCAATTGAAGCAGCACTTGCTGATTTAGCTTTGCAAGACTCATTTAACTACACTGCTATTGCAAAGAAATTCAATATCAATTGAATCATGCTGTCGTGATGACATAAAGATATAACGATCTCGATGAAGAAAAGCAAGCAAACGACGTCAACTCTTTCAAATCAACAAGAAAAAGAACTTATTCACTATATCAACAAGCTTATCGAGCGTGATATACTTTCTCTCAATGCAATGATTTGCATTTTTGCGTATAATATATCTGAAAAACAGTCAGGCAAAAACTGATTCTACGAGTTCATTCAACGTCATTCAGATATATTGCAGTCAAAGTTTCTACAAGAAGCTGATCTAGAGCGAAAAAAAGTCGATAATGCATATCAATATCAGCTTTATTTTGACCTAGTAAGTGTCTTCATTACGTTTAATTTCATACTAATATGAAGTAGATAAAGCAAAAAATCGAAGAATATGAGATTCTTTCTTCAAACACATACAATATGAACGAAAAGAACTTTCTACTTGAACTGCTTCAAAAGACTCGAAGAGTCTTTAGTTTAAAGCATTTAGACAGTGACAAATTGCTGAATGCTGATCAAGATGACAATAGAGAATGAATCATCTTGATTGCAATCATTTGCATGAATCTGATCTATATATTCTCTTCAATCATTTATCAGACGAAATCAGACAATATTTAGAATAGCTGACTTACTGAATATGACTTCAAAGAGCAATTCTGCTTCTTTGCTTTCTTCGCTACTGACTGAACTAATGATGAATTGATTTACTCTTGACTCACTATCGTATTTGATCGAAATACGAGGTCAAAAGTCAGAAATTCTCGCGATTATCATCTTCTATTCATTGACGAGCATGACAGTCATATCAACATGAAGTTTCTTGACTGATGTGAGCAGAACAAGATGCTCGTGACTTTATATTCTTCTCATTCTATTCATCATCTTCAATCTCTGAATGTCAGCTTATTCAATTCTTTGATCAATTACTACTCGCAAAATCTGAATGACTGAATCTTTAAAAGTCAAAAACTTTCTCGAATATCAAAAAGAGACTTCTTTGATTTATTTTGATTTGCACATCAAGCTGCTTTCACGTCTGTCAACATTAAAAATGAATGAGAAAAGATGAAATTGCAGTCTTTCGATTTGTCACAGATCATAAAGCAGATTAAATCGAAGACTAAATCTGTTTCAAGTCATTCTTCTTCTTCAGCATTGTTCAAAGCTGATTGAAGAATGATTCAACGATTAATGAAGTCAATTGTAGAAAAAGTAATTGATTTGAAAGCTTGTAAGTTGAACAATACGATGAAAAAGCTTACTACAGATGTTGCTCTTCTGAAAGCAGAAAATGAAGATCTTCGATGAACAGTACATGTTGAGTGAAGTCACAGACGACGTGAAAAGTCTTTATTTGATGATCTAGAGATTAATAGTAAGACAAAGAAAATGTTTTTTAGTTCTAATAAGATTCAGATGACTTGTGATTGTTAAATTCAAAGAATCGAAGAGAAACAGCAAGCTGCTATTCAAAAGACGAATGAAAAGAAACAAAGAAAGCTTAGAAAGCTAGAGAAACAGCGTTTAATAGTTGAAAGAAAGATGAAATGAAAAAAAAAGAAAATGAAGTGAAAGAAGAAAGCGAAGCGAAAAAAGAAGTTACGAACGAAGAAATTGAAGCAACGACGTCTAGTTCAGAAGCAAAAGCTGAAGATTAAAAAGCTTCAGAAAGAGCAAAAGAAGAAGTCTAAAAAGATGAAAGTACAGCAATTCACTGATTTTGTTTCTATTGAGAAGATGAAAAGAGAATCAAGTCAAATCAGATCTACGCAAGCTGAAAGACAAAACAAAGCTTCTAAGTGATTTGATGATTAATTCTATAGCTCAAAAGCTTCATATAAATATCAACAACTCTCTATATTAATTGCAATTTGATTCTATGAATAATGATTGAATAATGATAAAAATAGTATGAGTGACTAATCGAATTTAGAATGTGCACGAGATCGAAATGTGCACAAACTCAAGCATACTTCTATCTGATCGAGCATAAGCTTGTCGAGCGAGCACAACTATATTCGATTTTATCACTCTCTTTTTATTTTTCTTTCTTAGCTTTTAGATCTTTGTTACTAAATAATTTAGCTAGCTAAATCTACTGTATTTGAATAATTGCTACTAGTAGAGACATCGCATGTGCATCTCTAATATTAGTTAATGTAAATCAAATATTATAACTTAATCTTTCTGTATGCAAACACTTCTGAAACAGATATGATATTGTAAATCTTGATATACTTGAGAGTTGCAGCTTCACTGATCAACAGCAGAAGATTCGTCTCATTAAACTCAATTGAATTGCTTTCTCTTTGAGAACGAAAGACTCATTGCATCTCATCTTCAAATGTAATCAAGATTGCTTAATTGAAGCTATCACATGCTGAAGTCTGAAAAGAATCACAAGTACATTGTGATCTCGATGTAACTTGCTCATCAGACAGAAAAGAGCAAAGATGTCAAACTTCATTTATTTGAAAACATTTGAATATTGATGCATTGATAAGAATGAAAGCTGTTTCGCTTAATAAAAATAGAAATTAGACAACAGCTTAATCTTATTAATAGTCAAAGACATTTTGAAATATGAAAAGTTCTTTGAATTCAAACATTTATACAGCAGTCTAGACAGCAATCTAGACAACTCATTAAATCATACTGAAAATTATTGATCAATATCATTAGAATGATTTTGCATTTCAAGCGCTAAGAATAACAAGTGAGAAGATCTTGTAAAACGACGTCAAGATCATCGCGAATCGAACGCGTTTTCATCTGCACACAAAGTATTCGCGTCTCTCAAAGAACAGCTACATATCACGACAATCTCAAAACAGCTCTGAAAATGACAGACTCAGCACAACAAGCAGATGCGTTGCTCACAGAGCACTTTCAATATACTTCTCTCGTACGCGCTCTTCAAATCACTCTTTTCTAGATCAATACTAATTTCTCGCCTCAGTCTCTCATCGACGAAATTATCAACGTCGTCAACATCGTCATCTATCACGCTCTTGAAGTCATTGAAAACGGTCTTCTCTCTCTCTCTTCCTCAAAACAAGCGCGTTGCCTTCAAGCGATCGAAACATCTAAAGCGACATCTCATAACAGATCAACATATCAAGAACGTAACGAAGAAGGCTGTAAGAAGAGAGATCAGATGTTCATCGTCGATTGAGAAGTCTGTATACCCCTGCTTAATCCCAAACTGCAAAAAGGGGTTAGACAAAGCGCCTTTCGTGGGAAGAAGGGATAATCTCACACAGCACTATAAGAATACTCACTTTCATGACAAACACAAAAATGGGGGTGGTAAAAACGATTGAGTTAGCGTAGAGAGAGCAGAGGAGCTGGGACTCGCATCTAAAGACCCTCGAAATAAAGAGAAGTATGAAGGATAATTGACGTTTATAAAGATACGTGATGTTAATGACACTGAAAGAAAAAGGTAATGGCAAAGCTTTTTCATTATGTATCAAACTTCGATACACCTGATGCTGTGTTGAATAATGTTAGTCGTACATGTGGCGCGGTGATAGTGATCTATAAAATAGTCATACTAGTTAGCATAATGGAATATCGTCCACCAGTGAATACTGGTTCATGATTACAAAGAAGAACACTCTTGAAGTTTAATACATGAATAGTCTCGCTCTTTCACAACCCCAAACAGGAAGTTCAATCACGTCGATCACGGTGGCGAAGGAGGTGGAAGCGTTCGGCCCAGTCGATGACTCGCTCAACAGTCTTATACCAGAGGCGTTTTAAGTCCCTTGGCTGGCCGCGAGCCCCTGGGCGCGAGTGAAAAGATGACCTATCATCCCTCACAGGAACCTCGCCATTGTTTGGTTTTCCAATTACAGCAACTGAAGGGGCCTCAACCTCGCTACCGCATTCGGCGGCAATGCTAGTCGATATTTGTGATCGCTGAGCCCGGAATATTTGACTCGGCGTAAACCTTGGCTCTTTGGAGTGGCTCACTGTGTCGAATTTTCCTATTCGACGTATGGAAAAGGAACGATCGACGTTGGAGAAAGAAAGTTGATGGTCCTGTCCATGCATCTGGATGTACAGAGGTTCAGCTGGATCTCTGGATGGCTCGTTGATGGAGGGGAGAGATATGCAGCGTCGATTTAGCTTTGGTGCTTTGTAGCGTCCTAGAAATGCGGGTGGTCCCTCAGGTAAGGCAGTATCCGTCGATGGCGATCGTGACGTGAGTTGAAACCTAGTACGAAGTTTGCTATCTATTTTATTCAAGCTCTACTTCCATGAGTATGTCACTTGCTGACTGAATTGTCTTATGCAAAAGAATCAACGTACAAGACTCCTATGGATACGTGGTGCTTGGACTCGATCTACACTCTGCTACAGTCAGCATATGCGATGGTATCTTGAGCTGCATTTCCTGACGGGAGTGTATTACCTGGTTTTGCTTGGTTTCCGAAGCACTCCGATCAAGCGGTCGAATGGGGCGAGCAGGACTTGTGGGTGGAGGCGACCATGTTGGTAGTGTAGTAAGGGGTATTGGTGTGGGTGGAAGCGAGCTTGTTGTTTGGGCTTCTTCCATCACCATTGATAGTTGAACGGGCACCCCCAGAGATAATCTGACAACCAATCGTGCTTCCCAAAGAAGAAATCAGGTCTGCAGGTGAAGACGCCGGGATTCCCAATTGACCTCCGGATTCAACTCCAGGAGGAGAGATAAGCAGTGCTCGTGAGAGGAAAAGACAACAGCGGGTGTCGAAGGAGTGCCTAATCTGCTGCCAGATCGTACGGTGCGATACGAGACGGAAGGCTGGACAGGCAAGGCGTAGCTGACTTAGGATAGCAGAACACCCTTCAATTTGGCAGAGAAGCAGCAGTAATAGTTTCTTGCTTGTAATGGAGCAATGCTACGACGAAGATGTGGTTTCGATGTTAAAAGCGGCACAGCAGAGCAAGAAAGCTTTCGAAAGAAGATTGTGCAACAGCCAAGGTTCGAATGGTGATTGAGTCATCCATGAAATATGAATCGAGTCAAATGTTCTGTCAAGGCACTTCGCAGCTGAGGCCACTGCGGTGTCATGAGCAGGCTCCCCAAATATAACGGAAAGAACGCCCTTGCCGAGTAAGGAAGCAGCAATGGAAGCCCATAACGACAGGCAAAGAGGGATATGGTTCTGATTAAATAGCCAAGACGGCATAACTCAACGTGGTTGGAAAGGACGGCCACGAAAAATTTGTTTTTTTATACCTCAGCAGGGCTCTCTCGTTGGCTGAAGGCCTGAACCCGCCTGTGAACAGATCTATTGAACTTTAATCGGTGAAGCAGCACTGTAACAAATGTCGACCCAAGTCCGATGCATTTAGGACTGCTCAGACTTGGGCGTGGCAACCAGCGTTGCACATAATCTCCCGGCCACATCTTACTAAGGCCGCGTTCAGCTTCTTAAAGTGGACAGGCAAGCAGGTGTCGGTCTTCGGTTGGACCACTCCATCCAATTATGATTTTTGTCGTAATCAGAGAACGCAGAAGTATCCTTGGGACAGTACACAGAACTATTCATACAGGGTGTGGCTTTGTCCACTTCGTGCTGAGAGAAAGTTGAAGACTAAATGCGGGTAGCTATTCGCCCTACAGGGCGAGCAGGGATCGAATAAATAACGCCGCCTTAGTTCTCGATCTAGATTGGAATCTAAGAGTAATTGAATGATACTTTTTTGTACAATTCACTATATCATTTCTAAATATGCGCAGCTGAGTAGTACATCTATCGCGTATAGGACGATGTTGCTGCATTTGCGGGATTCAGGCGCTGGGGGAGGCGGTGCTGGTACATTGCACGGCGGTCAAGGATCGGACGGGGTGTTTGCGGCACTTGGTGCTGGAGTTGGGCGGGGGGTATGCCGGGGTGGCGGGGCAGTATGCGCTTGAGGACTGAGGTTTGAGGGAGGAGAGGAGGGGCCGGTGGAGGGTTGGATGGGGCAGGAGGCGTTGAGGGGGTTTGGGAGGGAGGGGTTGGAGAGGATGATGGAGGTGATGAGGGAGGGTGTGGTTGGGATGTTGGGGATAGTTGGGGAGGTTTATGGAAGGGTGGAAGGGTATTTGAGGGAGATGTGCGGGCTTGATGATGAGGATATTGAGAAGATACGCGAGAGGCTGTCTCGTAGGAAGTCTTTGATGTGATGTTACAGGGTTAGGCCTCGCATTGTTCTCGGTATTGTATAGTCCAATAGCTCCTTTCGAAGTCACAATGAAGCAAGCACGGCCGGTTCAACGAGCCGTAGAATCTTCATGCGGAGGTATGTGGATGTGTAAATAGGGAAGAGAAGATATGACGCTTGAATATCCAGGGTCTACTACCAGTCCAGCTGCCCTCTAAACCTTTTCTTAGACCTTGTCGCTCATCGGCCCACCTAAAGGTGCCTTGCACGAGCATTCCTGTCTCTTGAAGTTCTCATATCGGCCCATTTCCATCACAGTGATAGGTTCAGGGCATTGGGGAATGTGTAGTAAATTCAATGTAGCAGAATAAGATGTTTTGACTTTCATTCTCTGCAGTATATACAAGGTAATCTCTCCGCATTTACCAAAAAACCACGAGAAGCCAATTTGTTGTCGTTGGTTCCGATGGACGCAGATCGAAAGAGGGTAATGCATATGTACAAATTCTTCTGGCGGTATCCGTGTAGATGTCAGAAACGAGCTGGGAGCCATTGAACGTTATCGCCAACGCGGCATTGCCGGGGATCAGAAAAGGTCTTAGAGACTGATAAGTATTACGATAAAAGTGCTGGTGATGGTTGAGGTACTGGTAGCAGTGGTACAGTTCTGGTCGTTGAAGGGGAATTGGTGGTCATCTGTCGAGATGTTGTAGTTAGCATTGATCAAGGGAATAGCTTTGTTGCATGAAAAGGATATCCCTTAAACTGGTGTTAATTCAGCCATACCAGGAACACGGCCACGTCGCCTATTAAGGTACTAGAAAGGTACGGGAGATGACTAGCAAGACCAATGAGAAGCTGGAGATTAATATTTAGATTTCCTAGCGCGGGGTAGAGGAAAATAGGGGGGCTCTCCGCAACAATCCCCAATTGCTTCAAAATTCAATGAAACTCCCTCCCCCCTCTATGCATGTAAAGCCTCCCAGCAGTCCTCATTTTTACAAGCTCCTAGCCCTTTGCAGTCTTCAGAAGTGCATTCATAACAGATCTGACGCGTACGTAGTCGTGACTTCTTCGGTAGGAGTAATGAACAAGCTGAAAAAGTCCAATGGGGTCACAAGTCCTGAGGGTAATGTAGGCCTAAAAGGCCGATCTTCCACCTGGATAGGTCGATATCTAGAAGAAGGAGGTTTAACTGATTCCAGTATTATTTTAATCGATGGTTTTTTCTTAGCCTTCTGAAGCTTTTGGACAGCCTTCGGTGCAGTGTCCGATACGGATGGAATTTCTTCCTCATTAGCTCGCATATTGAGGTGAATAGGTAGATAGGTAAGGGCCGTGTGGTGAGCTGAGTAGGTGAGGGTTCGATGTAGGAAGCTGAGGTGAAGGTAAACAGTAAACAAACATTTTGGTGAGGTACCGAAAGCGGTTAGCTCCCGTAATCCTGGTACGGCTGAATTAACACCAGCTTAAGGGATACGAACGGGAGTGGTTTTTGCTGTGATAATATTAGTCACCGTGACTGTTGTAGTAGACGGGTTTCTCAGTAGGCAAGAGCAGGCGCTGGAAAAACACGCAGCTTCGCTATTAGTCCCAAGCTAGGAGCACTGCGATACATAGGCGGGGAATATCTAGGCAGGCAGGCTGCTAACTGTGAATGTTGATGGTGGCCGCTTCATTTTGTCAGGAAATAAAGATCGTTCTCGTTTGAATGAGTGTGGTCGTTGTGGTCGTTGCTACCGAGCGGTAGTCTAGTTAACGAGAGATAGTTTCCGAAAAGGTTGAGATCACCTACGTTGTTTGTGTTGTTGTGACCATGGTTGATGCAGGAATCGTCTGCGTTGGGGCAGTGATAATGGTTGTCGTTGTGGTGGTGGTGTATTGGGTGACGGGTGCTACGCTTGTGCCAAGGTAGGAACTGCAGTATCTTGAGGCATCGGCTTGTCTCGTTGAAGGAGATGCCGCCCCGAACGCACGAAGGTAGTTGTCCGCGTAGCAGCTAGGAGCTGGAGCTGGAGTCGGAGACCTAGAGATAGGAGCTGCAGCTGGGATAGCAAGAGCGGGAGCGATGACAAAGAGGCCATAAAAGGCGGTAATGAGAGCTTGCGAGAACATTTCAGGGCAGTGATATGAATAGCATCTCATTGGTCGATGAAAGATATATTGTGGGATTACGACAATGGAAGGTGAGAGGAAGAACGCGAGAATGAAGAGCAGAGCAAGGTTTTGTAGAAGCAATCCCCCAACGAGGCCTTGATGCCATGACCTCGTAGCGACGGTGTAAAGTAGACATACGGTGAGACTGGTCACTCTTACAGTCCTACTCCAGTTCTAAAATGCGGTAGTTCAGGACCTTTGGTCGCTCGCTAACGGAGGTTCTCCAGCGGTCCGGGTATCTTGGTGAGAGTCGCAACCCAACCAAAACGATGAGCAGCACGATACGTATGTACGATCAAGCTTTACTTTAGTCTTTGTTCCTCGCATACTAAGGCGTTCACGAACACGCTCGCAGGATCTCGATCTAAAAAGCCAGGCTTAGTCTTAAGATAAACCACGGACAATTTTCAATTTCTACAGTCCTTTCAGCCAACCCGCTGTCGGGTAGAACTTTGTACAGTTCCTAGGGATATTATTTAACAAGTACCGCGTGGTCAAGTGGTAACAATACAGAGCTTATTGAAGCAACAGGAGGAGCAGTGGGAGCAGGAGCAGTAGTAGGTATTGCACTGCCCGCTAACCTAGTTAGTACTAGCGCCGGTATGCCCCGACCTCATGTGGAAACCTAGATTTCGTAGAATCTACACCTTCATGCAATTATCAGCTTTACACTTCAATAGAGCTAACATGCTACGTTGCTGCAAGTGACCCGCTATCCATGATGTTGAAGAACAAAAAGCAGCAGATCACTGAACATCAACCTATACTTTGTCTGCAGCCACACCTGCAACCCCAGCATGGGGATCCCTTACACCCTCCTTTTCTTAAACAAAACCGTTGCCTCATGATTTGGCAGGTTTTGTGTCTCGAATAAGCCACTTTGCGGCCTCTTTTGCCCCTCTTGGAATTTCATATCATAAGTCATCAGCAAAATCCACCATAATCGCCTTGATCTCATTACTCGCAAAGAACCTGCCCGGGCATGCATGCCTCCCCTACCCAAACGCCATGCTCTGGTGATTTGAGGCGGCGTACATGGCTTTCCCGGCGTTCTGGGGATTGTCCTGGCGGATTTTCTCGAAGCGGAAGCCGTCAAAGAATTCTGGAGAGGGGTAAAAGGCCGGATCCATGGTTATGGCTTGTGTGGGGATGCCAATGGTGGTATTGGCTGGGATGGTGAAGCCATCCGAGAGTGTGTAAGGCTCGGTGACGACGCGTTCGAAGGTTACTATTATGCAGTCTTTTATTTAGAACGGTGGGCACAATCTAAGAGGAATAAAGGACATGGCATTCTACTAACTCAGAAGAACGGGGTTGGATCCGTTGGCTCTCCTTCATGATGCTGTCGAGATTGGCCAATTTGACGAAGCCTTGTTTGTCGATCGTCCCGTTTGGCGTCATTGCCGTCTCCATTTCCCGCCGAAGAGGCTCGATATACTCCGGCATAGCGCACAGGTCGAAGATTAGCTGCGACGGGGCCGCGGCGCTCGTGTGGATCGCGGCGAAGCTAACCTTGAGCAGAATACCGGCAAGGAACTTCTTGTCCTTCTCCGGACCCTGTGCCTGGTCAGCCATCCAATATAGCAAATCAAGAGCTTTCTCTCCGTCGCGTTCACGTTGCGCCAGTAGCGGAATCGCGGCTCGTTCGGCGGCTTCATAGTGTTTTTTGATGTTTCGGATTTCAGGGATGAAGTACTTGGCGATCGGTTTCAGGGGCTCTGGGTATTTCTTGATGGCCTGAGCACCGATGAAGCCGTCAATTGCGAAGGCAATGGATGCTTTGACCCATTCTCTATTTTCGCTGAGGACTGTGCCGCCGAACATGCGGCTGGAGACTCGAGCTACAATTTGCGTAAACCGCTCTACAACCGGGACCTCGGTCCAATCTGCTTGACTTGTGAGTGTTCTGCGAAGCTGAAGGGCCTGAATTCGATTTACCTTCGCAGGGCGGAAAGTCTTGTTCAAAGGCGTTTTTGATTTCCTCCTGGATCTCGGGCATGACATCGACTACAGAACAAAAGTCTTATAAGCCGGTACGGTACCTCCAATTGGTTGAGAAATGAACCATAATAGTAAGTATCTTGATCTATAAGAAAAAAAGCAAAAGCCCAAACATCTTTGGTTTCCTGCTGATTGCCTAATCTCTTAAAATGTCACTGTTTTGTCGTTGCCATAACTCCTTCCCCGTTAGAGGTCTGGCAGAGGATAAATTCCTTCATCAAGCTTTCGAATTTCGCATCTACAGCGATGTGCAGCTTAGTAAAAGCGTACAGCTCACCCGCAAGACACGAGCGATGAAGATCCATAGGATCTATCACCGGAAGGAGGCGCTTTTGGACGTCCTTGAGATCAAGCCTCATCTTTGGCTGGTTTAAAAGAAAAAGCCGTAAGCTACGGATACGGATCGAGTCGGTTCGGCCTCGGTTGAGTAATAGAATTGATTAAGCTCTCCAGAGAGAAAAACGACCTCTAGCCGAACAAGTTGATAGGAAGACATCGAGATTGTGGGATTCTTGGCGGAGCAGGACCGAAGACCGTTCTCATCCAAGGCGAAATCAATGTGGGGTTTTGGTACGCCGTCCAGAATTCCGTGAAGAAGCATGATCCCATCAGATTTTTGTAAGCGACCCCTAGTCTATGCTCCGCACGCTCATCGGTGCATGTGCAAAAGCCATAGTTGTATCAGGTTGCCAAGATGGACCTGGGTGCCAGCCATAACGGATTAGACCATACAATTTGAAGATCTCAAACTTTGCCGTTGGCTTCAATGTTGTTAGGTCCTTGTTTCTATCGATACTGTTAAGATAGGGATGAGCTTTTGCTAGGAAATCTTCTTCGAAGTGCTCGCAAGCCAGCGCGTTGCGGCCGAAGTGGGACGGCATTACTGCAGCATAATGGTTGGTGCATACAATATTTGCTGTTTTTGGACCACATGTCTCCGCCCGAGGCTGGATAACGCCAGACTGCTGTGCGGTTGTCAACGTAACAAAGGCCGTCAATAAAACCGGAAAAGCAGTCATTTTTGATATAGAATTTTAGAACTTGTAAGATAACGAGATCCCCTTTCAGGCACGTCACGTCTTTTTATATTCGCAACGTCTTGTCAAGTGATTCAGATGGTCGAAGAAAGTTCGATCGCCGGTGCTGCAAAATCCATGGCTATAGGATCTGCCTCCTGGCCAACAGAGGAAAGTAATTGCAACGTTTCACTGCTTGAGGCTTGTCGCTTGCAGCTGAAGCTTTGCAACCTCGTGAGTCATAACCGTAGCTCCAGATTCTAGGGCACTATCTAGCTGGAACCTCATCAGCGTGAATGGGTATTCTCTTTCTCAGCGGACTCTATCTCCGCTTTGATGATCGCCACGTTGGGCGTTGAGGGATGCTCGAGCAGGGTCTTCTTCAACTGAGCTGCGCGGTCGCCCGCCATTGAGGCGTCGATCAATTGATTGCAAAGATTTGATGCAAAGGCATCATCGTGGACCTGAATCAGGCTTGGAATATCGGCCGTTTGGATATAGGAAATGTGGACGGAGAAGCTCTTTCGCTGTGGGAGAAGCGTCAAGGCCGATTGAGCAGAGACGAAGGGCGAAGAGCGATGGTTATCGTTGATAATCTTTCTCCTAAAACGTGCAAGTGCTCAGCCCTACGGGCCCTGCGCAACCCTGTAGACCCTGGCTGCACTTCTAGTTTACCTACGTATATTTTTGCAGCTCCTGTAGCAATCAACGTCTTCATCTCCTAACAATTGCACGACGTTCTTACACCGACCCAATACACAAACCCAACCCATTGAGTAAACCCGAACACGACGGTACGCCTACAACCAAGCAATATTTGAGTGGTAGAGGGTACAACACTCAAAAGAATCCGGCAAAATTGTAAGCTTGAGCACACGGCTTGGATTACCTTACCTTATCCGCTGCTCCACTGCACATTTAGCTCTTTGAATCTATATTCTACTTAATCCCCTAAGATACATTCTCACCCCGCGAGACTGATGACGGGATCAGATGGGAGGCTCAGAAGATGGGGTTTAAGCTATCTTTTATGTGTTAGGGGTCGAAAACCTAGAAGCTAGGTGATAATCGGCACCACCTTGTGTGTTGGGTGAGTCCCCGGTGTTGGAAATGAATTTCTTAATCAACAATACCTCCTCCGCACGCACTTGTTACAAATATGGAATGAACTGGCGATGGCTTATTATATGTTTAGCTAAAGTATTGACGATCAGCTAGTACTCTAAGACCTTCTTGTCATCGAGAGGCTTGACGGCCTGGACCAGTTCTTCAAACTCAACTGGTGTGATAGGCTCCGAAGACTGTTCGCTTTCACTCGCTGCTTCGTCCGCTGCACGCTTGCCTGTCTCAGCCAGCTTTGGAATTGCAAAATCTTTCCTGGGCTGGACATCCGCCAAGCACTCCATAACGGCTGGGTAAAGCGCGCCTGTGCGGATCGAATCATGCACCTTTTCAATCAAACCCCCCATCGTAGTGCCCTTAAACGCATCCTGATCAGCCTCGGAGTCGCCCCAATCGAATTCCTTGCTTTCAGCATTTGGCGTTGAGATCGTCTCATTGCCGACAAACGGCACACCAAGTTTTTCGCGAAGCAATTTATACATGCGAGTAGACGCAGAACCAAGGTAAGGTTTAGCGTCTGGGTATCTAAAGTATGCTTCACGGGCCAGACGAAAAATCTCAAGAGCACGGACCGAGCAGCGCTGAGTCCATGCCTGAAGATCGGCTATCATATCCTCCGACACATTGATGGATTTGATGATAAGTGGTTGCATCGTCTCAATGGCGGAAGCAAAGCGCTTTGTCGAATCGAGCGAGGTAAGTTGGTCGAGGCTTTTTTGGAAAGCTAGCCAGAGCAAACTTTGTAGGGCATCAAAACTCTCCAAGCTTTGGGAATGTTGACTGAAAGCCTCGTGAGTCATATTTTTAAATTCAGGAGCCAGAATGTCTAAAAATCTTATTCTCATTGCTCGTAAGTCAAGTGCTTGACACAACGCGACAAGGTGCGCGGCCATCATTTGTGAGAGCGTCTCAACAGCCTCCAAAGTATATCGGCTAGAGATCAACGCAAGTGAGTTGATGGCTTGGTTTCCCATTTCTGCGGTCTGCACATGACTCCCTACCGGGTTGGCTAGATATCCGAGCTCAGACTGAAGAGCCGCAATCATGATATCGGTTCCTTTCCATATAAAGGACTCACTTGGCTCACCAGCAACAAGATTTGGAGGCAGCCCGCGATTAGTTACTGGATTAATTAGTTCTGTGCACTGTGCGAATAACATTCGACCAACGCTCTGTATAGCCTGTCGCGTCTTCTCCATTGCACTTGTGACGGCTTTGGCCTGGAAATTGCCACCGTGCCTCATCCTTCCACCACGATGGGGATCAACGAGTGGATTATCGGTAGTGGAGTTCATCTCAATCGCTAGTTGTTGATACGCAAGTCGTAAGTCTTCGAGGACTGGACCAATCCACTGTGATGCAGTCCGAATAGAGTACCTATCCTGCCGTAAGGTTCCTTCTTCTGCATTGTCGCTGTGCTGGGCAAGCTTTGACTCCATTAAGAAAGAGTAGACGTTTTGGGCAGCCTCAATTTGGCCTGGATGCGGGCGAACCTCGCCGAAAAGGGGGTCGAAGCTTTCACTTGTACCGCACATCGCCTCTACACTCATGGCGGTAAGAATTTGCGAGAGAGTCACCAGGCAGATTACTTCGTGCAGGGCCAGCGAGGCGACTGCTGCAGATACCGCAGTACCATTGACAAGCGCTAGGCCTTCTTTCGCACCCAGTCTAACAGGTTGAATAGCGTGTTCAGCCAGAGCCACATCAGCTCTTTTGAGACATCGATTTCCCATCTCATCACGGATCCACACACCCAATGCAGGCTTACCTTGCATCACACCGCCGATGTAAGAAAGTGGAGAGAGGTCTCCTGATGCGGATATACTTCCTCTGATCGGTATCCTTGGTGTAACACCTTCCTGAAGGAGTCGAAGGAGTGCTTCCACCGTAGACACCTTCACTCCAGAAAGGCCAGAAGCCAATGAGTTCAGGCGAATCAACATCGACGCCCGAACCCATGACTCTGGCATGCATGTTGCAGCGACTGGGTCGTCAAGAGGAAAGGCCAGTTTCGGGAGGAGCTGCGTCATGTCTTCTTCTGGGCTCGCTATCGGATCGACTGTCTTGATGAGTCGTGATTCTGATATCATTCCATACTGTAACATTCGCAGCAGATTCCTCTGTAGATCCTCTACAGCTTCAGTCCGAGTGTCTGCACTACCTCCAAACCCTGTATTCACCCCTGTAAAATTAACGGGTCAGTACAGAATATTCTTGTTTGTCAGGAAACAGACCATAGATGACTTCTCCACGATCTAGACTCTCTTGTACCATCGCCGCACTTTTTTCGACAGCATAGATGGCACTGTTTGCAAGACATACTGGTGCACCATACCTGTATGAAGATTTAGCCGGATATATTATCACTCTGGGACCTTGCTCACCTTGCTACTGCGACAACAGTGGCGAGGTCTAAGGTGGACCCGTCTATTAGCTGATTAGAATTCTTTCTCTGGACCTTCGCAGTGAAGGCGCTCCAGTGTGACAGGATCAACTGGTTCATTGAGATGGTATTTATTGCCTTGAAGGTGATGAAGTCGAGTTCTCTGCTGACATTTGCAGGAACGTCCTCCTTCTTATCTCTCTACGACTAGATGATCGGCGGGCATGATGCAGAGCCATAACAATGACTCATCTCTGTGCCTCTCCCTACAACTGACGGTTCGGGGAGCACAGCATGAGGTAATGTTGGCAGACCGCTTCCAACTCCAATTCTCTTCGATCGACAATCCGAAGACCATGGGCGAAGCTACAATGATGGACTGCTTACACACAGTAGTTCAACAATTGTAGGAGCATTGTGACCTCAACATGCCTAAAGTCGAGGATGCTGAGCTCGGCATATGCAAGGCAATCGCTCACCCGTCTTAACTATACAAACGCAATCGTCAGCTGAGTCTTCAAACCCAATCACCAACTCAAGCCGCAATAGGCATTCTATCGGGGGAAGATCAAGCTGCTTTCGTAACAGAACCTCTCCATAGACATGTATAGCCCTCCTCCTGTCATTCCCCGCGGCTCACCGGCTCTCCCAGTTCCGTGTCGGGCATCAATCTACGGCCCTCTTTAATCCTTCCTCTAAAGTGCCGATCATTTGCAGCAGGTGATATACTTCAAGCCGAAGTGACCTGCCGTCGATGTCACTCCAATGCATCTCATCGACGGGGAGGTTATCCGCTTATCGAGCTGTATTCCAAAGTTGCTAGTGGATTTCCGATTCTGAAAAATAAATAAAATAAAATACAACAGGGGGAACGGGATAAAGCTCGACAAGGCAAAATTATCAGCCCAGCTTATACAGTACCCACCTTGATAGTGGGATCTACACCGCTTCAAGCGATTGACAGGAGTGCCGACCGTCCGGGGATGGCAGCTTTGGCTACACAATAGCGAAATAACAGGAGGCTGGAGATACTCGAAGGGACAAGGGCACCTCGAATGCCAGACCGCTATGTTTCCTCTTTACTGTCAAGGATGTTCTAAGTGGTTCCAATAGGAGTAAGTGAGGGATATAATTTTCGGCCGTAAACTTGTCTTCGCGAATTTTTACAAGCTACAATATGCTAGACTAGCTTTTACCCCTTTTAAGATACTAAGAGCTATAATACCTCTATCGCATCCCTAATAATGCTCAATTATCTAATAGTTTCCGAAACTCCCCACGGAGAAGTTACCAGGAGGTGAGAAGCAAAATGGACGCCGAAGTACTAATGGTCATTTGTCTGCTTATGCACGTCTATCCTTCTATTTCAGATATTCCCGGCGGGCTTGTACCGCTTCCGCGAGCATCTGAATCACAAGATGACTCTCAGTTGTCCGAGCGCCTATCGCACCTACACTCAACGGATCAGCCAGGAATTGCGGTGAGATCGTGTCTAACATCTCGCTCGTGAGAGGCATCCCATGTCTGTGAGACCCACGAACAGTTGCCGGCTGATCTTAAGCTCCTTGTTGATATCCAAACTGTTATCAATTTCTGGGTCGTTAATTAGACCCTTGCAGCCAGCTACTGTGCGCGGCTTCTCTAGGTATGAACGCATGATAATGAGGAGGTTGCCGACGTAATTCTCATGCAGCCGAAGGGGCCAAGTAGCGTATTCCAAGGCAGTGGTGGGGTCGTGAATGGAACAGGGGCCAATAATTACAAGCAAGCTGGGGCTGGGATCGGTGCCCTGAACGATAGCAACGGCTTGAGTGCGGGCTCTAAGGACCGTCTGTTTGGAGTTGGCCGATCCACGGGATTAGGATGAGCAGAGTCTCGAAACACAATTGAAGGACTGACTTGAGGAATGTCACGTTGAAGGAAATCGGAGGTCATCAATGGTTTGTAATATCGAGCTGCATTTGGTGGTTTCTATAAGTACTCAGCGTGAACGTTGTCAACGCGGTGGCATTCCTTACTTCTCGGATCTTCGGGCTGTCTTTCTTGCTTGCATTCGGGTCGATAGCGACGAAAAGTGAGTTATAGGCAAGTGCAGCCACACGAGTAGACTAAAGAGGTATGGGTAGTAGGTGTGCGTACTGATGCCGTGTTTAAGTAGGTAATTGGGGAGGCGATTAATGTACTTGTGGACAATGTGCAAGAATGAAGCAACCTGAAGATAACTGCAATGGCTGACCTTTCTAGTCTATTTCCTATTGACGACCATGCAGTTCTCTGTCTCGGGACTATTATCATCTGCAAAGGATCTATAGGAATTTTCTAAGGAGACGAATTAGAAATCGTTCAAGGCATCCTTTGGTGCGGAAGCCATTGTGAGGGCGCATGGAGGCGTTCTTAGAGAATTCACCTTGACATCAGATATGATGTACAAAGCACCTTCGAGGGCCCACGCCGTAAGCAGGTCACCGTGTGGACTATCGTCGTTGATCCCCGTTCCAGAGGAAACACACAAAACGCCACATCAATCATTAGGCGATATTCGTATCATTGACGATTCTCATTTGCTCTACCTTAGCGAGGTGATATGGTTCCCTACTCACAGTTTCTGTTCGGTTGAATTCAAAGAATAGTATTTAAACGGTCATGAAAGTTAAATACCGACTATCGTTGTTATTTTAAACACTTCAAAAATTTGAACATCTTGAAGTTCTGTACGAGGTAAGAACTATCAAGTGTTCATACTGCGTCATTAATCATATGTATTTCATGTTTTATATCGACTGTATCTTACTTTCATACGAAACAGCTAACTCAGCAGATTTGTTAAAACGTGTCTCAGTTACAGCACGTTTAATAACAACAGCACGCTTAGAAATAAAACATTTTACAAATCGGTTGCTGAAAGGCTGTTTGAACCCACATGAGCTCGCCCTACGGGGGGCGTGTCGGAGTCGGTACTCGGCACTGCTTTCTGATTAGAGCGTAGCAGCCGACCTTCTGATGAGCAGAATCCTACCGTATCTGATCTGTGAAAAAGAAAGCGATATACAGCTCAGCAACGTTCCAACTTTGCAGGACGCAAAGCTGATTAGAGGAAGTGCTTCCTGCCATACGCATGATGGCGTCACCATGCAATCCTGCGTGGAGCCAATCGTCTGCTTCAAGGTATTCATTCAATTGTCAATCCGATTTGAGGGCGGGAATTTCTCACTAATTCGACCGCGTAAATTATTGCGGGAAATTAACGAACACATGCTGCTGCATGCATGCCAGGCTAACTATGGGAATAAGCGGGACACATTTATTAAGCGAGAGCCTCATGTTTTGGTGCGGTGCTCGCTAAAAAAGTGTCCCATTTATTCTCATAGTTGGCCTGATGCACCAGATTCGTCAAGCTATGTCCTTCTCCGAGCCTGAAAAACCATGTCATATCAAAGCTTTCGACATTTGAAGGTAAGATCGAACTCTCACTGTCCTTTATTGCAATATGAATGAATTGGATACCACAGCCTCGCTCTAGCCTATAGCACACTGGGGTAGTCGACCTGTTCCTGAAAACATGGGCCTAGATTTAGCTCTTCCTTTTAAGGACCGGCCCGGTCTTCACGACCCGAGCGGCCCCAATGATAACAGATGATGCCATAAGCATCACACCACACCAAATGATGAGACCAGCCCAATTTAAAGAGCTCCCAAGGATAGCTCCGGCGACTGGCTCGCCGATAAGTACTCCAAATCCAATAAACGCGAAACTCATGCCCAGACGAGTGCCCAATACGTTCTTGTCAGGTGACACGCTCGCGATAACGGGGATGGGCAGGGACACAAACGGCCCGGAAACAAAGCCGTAGAGTGCGCTGAAAGCTATTACACCAGGGGTATTTGTTATAGCCAACAGACAAAAGGATAATATGCCTGATAGAGCGCCGAAGAAAACTTGCGTATTCATAGGGCCGAGGTAACCCGCTGCATAATTGGGTAGGAGACGACCGAAGAAGGAGGCTGCGTTTAATATTGCAAGGAGATAGAAGGCGAGGCGAGGCTTAGTACCAGTGACATCAATAGCGTAGAGCTGGATGTAATAGTAGAAGACGTAGAGACCTAAAAAGCCAACAAAGAAGCCAAAGCAGCAAAGTAGGTAGGTTGTGTCTCTAAAGGTTCTGAGATTGATCAAGGCGCGCTTTGTTCCGGATGGCGGATTCCGTAGTCGCATGAGAGCCACTACAGGCAGCATAGTACCTAGCATAATGAAGCCCATTATGCGGACCGTCCATCCGAACCCGATTTGAGCTGTAAGCTGGTTCAAGAGTATCGGGTATATGACAGCGCCTGTCTTTATATCAGTAATGTTTCTTTGTGAAGCCAATCCTAGACAACTCACCAATGCTAGATCCTGTTGTCGCGATGCCGACTGCAAATGAGGTCCTGGTCGAAAACCATTGAGGCACAATCGCGGAAGCTGGCACAAAAACAAAACCAAACCCTAGGCCCACCACGATTGCCTGAGCAAGAAAGAACTGCCAATAAGTGTGACAGAGACTCAGCATCATCATACCGAAGACACTAATAAGAATGCCGACAATAAGTAGGAAATGTAGGTGACCACCATCCCATACAGGGCCGGTGAAAATGCAGGTAACGTAGCAGATCAGAAATTGAACGGAGCCGATCCATGAGATGTTGGAAGAGGACTCGTAGTCAAGGATGTCTGTCTCATAAATGGTCTGGAATTGTCCATACGTGTTGAGAATGCCTAGGACGTTGAAGAAGATAAGCCATGAACAGGTAACTTGCACCCATGCTGCCACACCTCCATCTGGAGGTGGTTCTGGTGATGTGGGAGATGGATTCTTCTCCATGAAATTTGCGTCGTCTGTAGTACCATTCTGGACCGCCTTTGTTGAACGTGGAAAGGCCTCAGATGCTATGGGGTCCATAGGCGGACTAGCCGACCGGGATATGGTCGCCCTTAACATATTTTAATTTCAAGAACTATATATTTTTAGCTATTGTTTTCTGTATGATACCGATTTAACGGCGGCAGTAGGAATGGAGTAGTGTCGCGCATCGAAGTTGGAGGCTGATGCTCTTCAAGAATACGGAGAGGAAGTGTATCAAGTAGGTGTATCGTAGTAGGAAAAGGACCGAAGAGGGAGACGAGATATTCTCATGTCACGTAGTAGAGGCAGTATGAGAGCGACTGCCTGGAGGTGACGTTTTCGCGTCAGTCGCCGGATTTCTCTTACAAAAGCAGGCGAAGATTGTTCCCCTATGGCGTAGTAAAGTGGGGTAGGCTCGTACCGTGTACGACAACCAGAGTAAGACATGTCGAGTTCAAAGGATTGAAGAAAGGCAGGACATACCCAATATGGGGTGATAGTCGTCGTGCGGCAGAGCTGCATTCGGCGCGTTATGTATGACTGAATCGGATTAGGGATTGCGTCCTATCGGAGGATTTACATAAGCGAAAGTGAAATGATGTAAGGCTAAGAAAGATACGTACACGGTAATACATATGGTACATAGAGTATTATACAGACTGTAATTTTCCCGGAAACATCCACAACCTCTTCACGCTCATCCCAAGCATTCAGACCAGGCAAATAGCCACAGGTCACAGAGGCGTTCTAGTCTTGTTACGACACACGCTGATCCTCTCACCGCTCTTATTGCCTTGCCAAACGCTTCCCGAATGAATCCTTTCAATTGGATGCTACTCCGCTACTGCCCCGTCGGAGCTCGCTCCTTCGAGTCAAGTACTAAAGTATCAGAAATGGGAAGAGGTTGTGACTTTGATTGGTTTAGACTGGCTTTGGACATGAACCGTTCTTACATGCCTAATGTAAGCTGATGCGATTAACAATGCTGCTGCCCCTCCTGAAAGACTGCTATCCATTACCTTGATAGACATTGCCGTCAGAGCTATGGCCCAATCATCTTGTTCTGCTGGACTTGTAGATCGGCAAGTGTGAAAAGAAAGTTAAACAAGACTGTTGATAAATGCACGGGGAAGCTCATTTTTGTTCTTCTTCCTGCGTGCATACAACAAAGTGAGAATGATTGCTCGATCCCCGCCATCTCTTCTGTGATTCATGTCCTTCTCTCATTCAGATACTGCACGAACACAACACGCAACTTTTGGACTATCATGATGCCCGCCCTTTCTGTCTTGTCTGTCGCCCCTCACCTATTCGTTGCTTATCTTCCTGCGATTATTGTACTTTCTACATTCGCATGGCTCGCAAAGAACCGCTTCAACAAAGGCCTGAACCAAATACCAGGCCCGTACCTCGCATCACTAACTAACTGGTGGCGTCTATACAATGTTTTGGTTGGCCGGAGACAGGATATTGTGCAGAATCGTCTCCACAAGCAATATGGAGACATCGTCCGGTATGGCCCTAACATGGTAAGCTTCGCGGATCCAGATGCCATTAAGGATATCTATGGAATCGGCAAACCATTAACCAAGGTGACTATTACCGTCAAATACCCGAATGACCACCTGCCAAGGCTAACCAGTCTCTCAGTCGCAATACTATCTCCCTTCGCAAGCAATGTCTCAAGGCCGCGCTATGCCAGCGCTCTTTACCATGCTCGAGAACAAGCCTCACGCCGAGTTAAAGCGTACGCTCACTAGTGCTTTTAGTGGGTCTTCAATCGTTAGCCTCGAGCCACTCGTTGACCCGGTTATTGTACGCTGGGCAGAACAAACAAAGAACATATACGTTGGGACAGGCCGAGTCTGCGACATGGGCCTTTGGATGCAGTTCTTTGCTTTTGACGTTGTCACCAATCTTACGTACAGCAAGACGCATGGCTTCGTCGACCGACATGAGGATGTGGACGGGATTGTAGGCTGGCTTGGCTGGATGTTTAGCTATACATCTGCTGTGGGTGCTTCCTCTCATCTTTCGTTTATCCTCTACTTGCTATTAATCTCCTCTCCTTCTCCAGGTCGGCCAGATCCCTTTCCTCGACCAGTTGCTCAACAAAAACCCCATCCAACGCTTCCTCGAATGGTCGGGTCTCAGCAAGCCTTGCTTCCCCACTGTCGTCTTTGCCAAAAGCCGGATAGCTGAACGTACCTCCACCGACCCTGCCCTCATCCCCAGAAAAGCAGGCATGCGCCAAGATATCTTAACGCAACTCATAGAATCCGGCAAGCAGCACCCGAAGGTCCTTACAGATAAGATGATTCTCACAACAGCCGTCAGCATCGCTTTTGCTGGGTCGGACAATACCGCCGTCACCCTTTCCGCTATATTCTACTTTCTCCTCAAGAACCCTCGCACCTTACGTAAACTCCTTGCGGAACTCGATGATGCTGCCTCTAACGGCCGCCTGCCTGCGGACCCCTCCGTGCTCATTACGTGGGAGCAAAGCCAGACCCTCACGTACTTTAACGCGGTGGTCAAAGAAGCCATGCGTTTGTATCCGTCCGTAGGCGGTATCCTCGAACGCGTCACCCCACCCGGTGGCGCAGAGATCATGGGAAAGTGGTATCCGGGCAGCACGATAGTCGGCTGTAATGCTTGGGTGATTCATCAACGGCGCGAGATCTTCGGCGAGGATGCATCCGATTTCAGGCCGGAGCGGTGGATTGAGGGAGACCCTGACAGTATCAAGAAGATGAACAACAATTTTTTCGCATTCGGTGCGGGCAGCAGAGCTTGTCTCGGACGGAATATTAGCCTGTTGGAGATCGGAAAGGCGGTTCCCGTGTGGTTGCGAATGTTCGATGTAAGCTCATTGCTTCCTTTGATACTCTATTTTTGCTGTGTACACGATGCTGATCATGTGCATTTCCAAGATTTCACTTGTTGAGCCGGAGAAGGAGTGGACCATTCACAATTCGTTCGTTGTTAAGCAGCACGACTTCAATGTCCGTTTTGCGATGAGGCAGTATCCGGATAACGAGAAAGCTGAAGCCTAAAATGGCTTCAGAATTGATTGCAATCCTGCATCGTAGGGGTTGAAACCTGAAAATACTTATCTAAATTGTGAAAAATAGAGCTGTGGTGTACGAGACGACGTACGACTTATGATTAGCTTATACATTAACCGCAAAATTAAAGAGAATACAGCACTCGTTTTTACTGCGATGAATGTTTTATTCGTTATTTTAATCTCTGTGAAAGAATTATTAAATGACTTTCTGTTAAATTAAATTAAGTGCTTTAAGCTGTTAACTCGTGCAGCGTCACAGCGTCGATTTACTCTTTCACTGATCTCATTTTTTACACTAACAGCGCTATTGATATTAATAAGTTAGATAATTGCATAAAGGTGTTTTCTACATAGAAAGTTAACTCCACCGCGTTAAACCCCAACTAGGCTAGTGGGTAGTGTAATGGCTCTTGCAATTACCATGTTCCTATTTTATCGACTACTTCCTCTGCACCTCCTGCTCCTACTACTGCTTCTATTGCTTCAACACTGTGGATAGTATATGTGAAGCTGCATAGCTTCTTACGATGTCAACATTCCAATACACGAGGTCCGGGTCCGAGATGGAGTCGGCCGCTCCACAAACGCCGTTGGATCGCTGTGATATAACCGCTTTCCTTGGTGTCGCTCAATCCCGCGGTATAGATCTGCTCCCTATAACTTGGGAACCGACATTGGACTGTCTTGGCCAGGGTCGAATGGCTGAAATCCGAGATGCTTCGTTCAGCCGACAAACAAGCTTCGCTTTTAAACGCGGAAGGTTCAGGAATGCATATGATCTGATGGAATTAGAGACTCGGCTACTTCCATCTTTGGCTGCTGAGGTAGCTGTATTGGGCCACCCATCGAGTTGGGATTGTCCTAGCGTCGCTAGGCTTGAGGGGATATGCTGGGAGGTTTACCCTCCGGACGATCAAGTGCTCTCTAGGGAAGAGACGATCAACTCTAGGAAAGGTGGTATAATGCCCATTCTTGTGTTCGAAAAAGCTAAACACGGAGACTTATATCAATTCATGACTCATGGGCCAGGACAACAGCTGGGTCTGAACAATAGACTTTGGCTGTGTACTGAAGTTGCAAGCGCAATTGCTATAATGCACATAAACAGTAAGCATCGGCACCAGCACCATACTGAAACAGCGGTTTATACCAGATTGGCAGAAATTATTCATGGTGATATTAAACCTCAGAACATCTTGGTGTTCGATAAGGGTTTGGTTGAACATCCCGCCAAGGCTAAGAATCTAGAATTCGGCATAAGATACGCGGACTCGACAGACGTGCTTGATATACCCAGATCCGAGCCTTGGTATGCCCCAGATGATATCAATGACGGCAATGCAAACCTTCAAAATAGCCCAGCGTTGGATCACAAATCGCCTAAATACACTGCTAAGGTTACGGACTTCGGATACTCAACTCAATATACCAGCGTGACTGATTTGATCATCATGCCGAAATCCGAGCCCTGGTATGCTCCAGAGTGGCACCACCGTGGCTTCACACCAGCACAAGCAACCAAAATGGATTCTTATTCCTTCGGCATGGTAGTACTATGGCTACTGAGCTATAGTACAGAACACGACTCCGTCCGCAAATTTCAAAGTGATTTAAATCTACCATCAAACGATGCCTTGTCACTGGCATACCGAAGGATAGAGCATGTAGAATCCGCACAAAGACCCAAATTACAACTATTTTTTGAAAAAACTTTAACAAACAACGTACCTGATCGTTGTTCAGACTTCCTCCATTTGCGAGATATCCTTGGCTCGGAATTGTACACTGCCAATCATTTTCACTGCGAAGGGGGCTGACATATCTTAGCAATCTCAGCAAAGTCCATACTACTCAATTTTCGGATCGGACTGATTGGTGGGCGGGGAACTTTCAGGTAAAGATGAGTCCGGCCTCATTCAGACTTCGTCTCAGTTGAAGCCAGATAATACCCTCGATTTATCAACTCTATTTGATGGATTATAGAGTTCGTTTATACATCGCAAATGGTTTCCTCGACAGAGCGTCTCAACTTGAGAAGAGGTCGCGCGTTGACTCCGAATCCCAGGAACTGCTGATTCAGGCCGCTCTCTGCTACCACATTGGGTTTGGTATTAAAAGGAATCAAACAAAATCGCAGGAGCTTCTACAGCGATGTCATCAATCTGTCCAACCTCTCTTCAGGCATTGGCTAGACGAGCTTCAACAAAGTGAGAACTATCGCGGCTTTCGCGAGACTCTTTTTGGGAAGATGGACAGAGGTCGTTACCTACAACGAGCTGATGTAGCTCAAAGCTACATTGGTCAATTAGATTTGAAAACAATTGTGGGAGAATACAGAAACGAAATCTTGGATGTTGCGGGAACTTTAGGCAAAAGCCATGGCATCGTCACCTTGCTCCAAAGTCAAGTATCGCGTATTTTTGTCTGCTACCGTAGTTGGGCAAAGGCAGAGAAGCTGGAGTCACGAATTCTAGAAACAAAGAAGAGGGATCTAGGCGAAATCCACCCAGGCACTTTGACATCTATGGCGAACCTAGCAACAATATATCAAGGCCAAAAGCGATGGAAGGAAGCTGAAGAGTTGGAGCTTCGAGTCATAGAGTTGAGGCAAAATGCACTAGGCTCAGAGCACCCTGACACAGTGAACACAAAGGCCGAATTAGTGGTCTCGTACAGTCATCAAGAACGGTGGGCGGAGGCCAAGCAGCTACAAATGCAAGTCCTAGAGATGAGAAAGAGGACACTAGGCTCAGAGCATCCGGACGTGATGAAAAGCCAAGGTGCGCTAGCAGTCATAAACTCTAAACAACGGAAGTTGAACGAACTTAAAGAGTTGTAGTTATTTCAGCGACGTCAGTTCCTGTTTTTGTGCAGCGCTAGAATATGATACTATGTTAGGCCTGACATGCTACAGCATACCTATGTTGACAATGGGGAATCGTCTCTGCTCTGAAGAAGTTACACACAGCTTCGCAAACGGATCTTTCAGGTAGTCGACCTTAACGGCGCTCGTTCAGGAAACACTGACATCTTGATCCGTCCGCCGGACAATCCCATCTCTCGCTCACTGATCGGTCTCAGTACTCGAAGATGACGAGCTCCCGACTTTACCGTGTAAATGTTCTGGAGCTCTTCCGAGTCCTTGACCATTTCCGAGCGTGTTGGGATTTGAGATTTGCGGGGCGGCCATGGTCAGGTTCAAGGTGAGGGTTTATTGCCATGTGAAATCCCCTTCGCACATGCCTTCTGTACAGGAAAATTCTATCTTTTTCGTTTCATATTTGTTGATTTAACGGAACATTGTTTGAAGCATCTGTTTTGCAAGGTCGTCGGAAGATGGTGTGGAGAAAGTTATGTTTTTTTATCTTTCTCTATGGATCTTATCTCTAAAGCAGCGTCTTAGGTAACAGTTGCATGATACTTCAGATCTAAAGTCCGTTTCGCGCGATCAGTATTGTGCTTCTCATCCCGCCCATGCGACTTCGAGAATGGTATTTGGTTGATTGGCTGCAACTTTCACGTTGAGTAGTACAAAGCGTGGGTCTGCTGCCGTCAAAAGCGCCCTCCAATCTTCAAGCGTCCTTTCGCGCGAGCCGAAGTAGACAAGCATGTTGATGTCCATCCACCGTCTTTTGCGTTCTTCGCATGCCGATAGCGTTCCTGGTTCGTGCAACGTAAAGTCGTCGATGACTAGCCTTGCATCTTTCTTCAGAGATGGAATCTGATTGCGCAGGATCTCGACGCAATCCTTATCAGGCCAGTTGTGAAAGATGTTGCGAAAGTAGTAGATATCTGCGTTGCCAACAGGCTGCAGAACCCGAAAATCGTAGGCCTGAAATGTGAGACGAGCACCGAATTCAGCAGAGGCGTCAGCACCTTGCTCGCGTGCTGTGTCGGATATATCCTGGACTACGAATCTGGTAGAGGGTAGATGCTTCGCAAGACCAATACTGACGTCCCCACACCCTCCACCAATATCTAATACGGTGGCGTCGGTGTAGGAGGCCCACGGAAAGGAACCTAAGATGAAATCGAAATTAATTTGCGTTGCCAACGCACTCATCGCGCCGTTCCATCGACGCGCTTGTTCGGGATGATAAGAAATCTCGTCATAAAGGCCCCTCGCGGTATTGTTGCAGAGCGAGAAACCTGACTGACTGGAATTCTCTGATTGCCCGTATTTTTGCAAGGCGTCAGTTGTTCGCGCAGAAGCAGGGAACCGCACTTCGCAAACGTTTCCCACAAAGTCCCGCATGAGTGGGTTCTCAGCCAGGACGCGCGATGCGGCGGTATGTGCAACAAAACCAGGCTTGGGCTCACAGAAGATCTGGTCTGTCATGGCATATCGTAGTATCCGGCGGAGGTCCGTCACATTCAAGCCACACGCGGCGGAAACTGCTTCATAGGCGGGTTGCTCATAGATGCCAAAAGAGGCTGCAATCTCGTAGCGGTAAATAGTCTGTAGACATAATACCTCATTCGCCTACGTACGCCATTTAGCTAGTACAATAAGCACTGCGTGCCTTGGGAGGGGTGATTTCTAGATTGCCGTTAGGACGTGAGCCGCCCTTGTAATACATTAAAACAGCGTGTCCATATTGAAACGCTCTCACGCAAGCTTCGCGATACATCATGTTGAATAGAAATACAAAAAGGTGATCTTACCCCTATGTTCATTAGTATACCAACGGGCCCTAAGATCAGGTTTCGCAGCTCGCGGGCAGCACCCAGGACCATAGATCGAGCATCGAGAACCTCCTTCTCATAAGCCGGAATAGAGATAGAAGATCCGTCAACCCCGAAAGAGGGTTCGCGCTGGCCATGATGGACGAGATACTTGTCAAGGATGCTTGTATTGGTTTTGATGGTGTCTGCCAACCGAGAGATTGATGACAAACTCTGAGCAGGAGATTCCACGCTACCCATTGTGAAATGAAAGAAGGGATGATCAGTTCAATAGAAGCGAGAGACGTTGTCAGATGAACTTAATAACAGTCAGATGTGCAATCCAAAGTGAACCCTACGCAGAGAGAAAATACGTCGTTGCCATGGCCACTTGGTTCTCAGGAGGCTTAGCGGTGACCCAATGAAGGGCTGAAGGAAGGATCTCTGTTTTGAGTCAACGTGCACGGCGCGGACCGTTACGAGGGCTATTCATGCTGATGCGCCCACCTCCACCGTCCAGAAGGATACAGCAGAAGTACGGGAACCGCAAACCGGCAACATGTGTCTGGCTGTGCCGCGCCGCCCCAAGAGATTCGTTGGTTAGCCTTATTGTATAGCCTGCTGTGACTGACGCACATAAAAGAAACCGCTGCGGTTCTGATCCTTCGGCCACGTAAGCTGGGCTCCAAAGGGCTAAATCTATGTTGGTTTAGTAAATCTAGCCTGATCCATCGTCCTCTGCCTCCCCTGCTTGTATTACATTAAATTAACAGCACACCCTTTACTACGAGGCCCATCCACGTCAGGCTTGCCACCAAATACACCCCTGCAAGCCTCGATCCTACGAGTACGGAGATGATATTCCTGATTGGGCGGCAGCAGGACTTGGTCTTTGCTGCCGTTGGCTGACGAAGGAGGCATGCATACAGGATGGCATTCAACTTTTCACAATTACTCCCTGCAACTGTCTCCCACCCCTGTCTGCCATCACAGCGCCTGTCGCGCTCAATATCTCAGAGTGTCGTGCAGCATCGGGTCCGATGACTCCTTCTATCCTTATCTTCACTGGGCTGATCAACCACTCTCGTATGCCCAATCCTATGCCTGGCTTTCTGAAATATCACGAATGCTGTTTGCGCTAGCGATGCTCTACACATTATTCGTAAGTAACGAGAAGACATCCACTCTTTCGACCAATGACGAAGTAAAGACAAGCTTCTGGACGAGTATCGCTGGTGTCACCGCTATGAGCCCAACGCAAGGCTGCAGATGGGTTTGAAAATGAAGGGGTTTGATTTTTGCGTCATTAATGGCTAGGCCGTTCCCAGTCTTTCGAATGCTGTAATCTACCTATTATCCCCACGTCGCACAATGATGACAATCTTCTCCTCATACTTATTCTTGAGGCTATAACGAGAATGCACGCTAGCGGCATCGCAAAGGGCGATTTAGAGAACAAATGGACGGATATAGTTGAAATGTAAGCTATTACATATTATTAGTGTGTTCAACTTCCAATGGAATAGGCAGGATTTCCGGTCTGTTATCAAAATGGCAATCTCCTCAGTTTATCTCAAATACACCTTGGGCTCTTGTCCTTCTTTGCCACCCATACAAGCTTGGGGCATATGATGGCAGACCCGTTCCGTACCTGTTCCATTGCCTCGGCCCTAAGCTGGGCTGCTTCGAAAGGCCTTCGCAGTACTGTGTTCGCAAATTCATCCCATGTACTCATATACCTGCGAGGTTGTCAGAGCACGTAGCAATCCAGAAACTCAAACTTACATATCATTCCAATACCTTGACATGCTCAAACTGTACTCGAAGTGGAAGAGCCGACTCTGTTGAAACCCTTCTTGCTCCAACGTTTCCGCCATGGTGCGTTTCCAGCTATTGGAACAGTCATGAACATCTCCTTCTGTGGCATCGGGTTGTGTTGAACTCACTCATCTGCGCCTCCGAGTTGTCGCAGCAAGCGCTCTATCGCGTCTGTTGCAATAGCAGAATCGGTCGCTTTCACATGGCAATCCATGCTATCGACTTCATCCCATTGAAGGTAGCCGTCAGCCTCTAGAAGGGCCTCGTAAGCAAGCAAAGAGCTTTGAGAGGGTGAAAGGGGGGCAATTTATGCCTTACTAAGAAGCTTCCACAGGTTGGAAAGCACAGGGCGAGGGTCATTGTTCCTGATGATGACGGTAATTAATCTAACATGAACGACATCGAAGACCCCTACAAACGCCGGCGGAGGGTCTTCGAAGACATTCCAAGTATGCAAATGGATGTTTGATGGCAGCCAAGGAGATGGCGGGCATTGATCAAGACTGATATCGAAACCGTCTAGGCGTGATGTTATAGGGAGCGTACGTGCCAGGTCGAGCAACCATATGCTTTGAAGAAGTAAGAGTAGGTCCAAGTACTGCGACAAAGATTTGATCACCCATTGCCCGTTGCCACATCTGCAATCCGTGCAGTGCTATCCGGCACCGGTACGCTCGGGTGCAGGTTAAACTGGAGGGCGTCTTTCCAAAGATAATGTTGTGCTGTCAATCTAGCACACGATCTAAGTATGTGTACAAAGGTTTTGATCGCGAGCCCCTCTCCACTCACCGAGTACTTGCACCAAAATCCCGCTTTAGGGCATACGTAGTTGCGACGCTGGAAGTTGAAGCTGACAGATCGTCCATTGTCGACAACAATGCCCTCGAAGTATACGACAGATACTTTCAACCATCAATGTATCGAACGAAAGTAGAGCTCACTTCCGTCTCTGCTCGCAATTCAGCCTTGATCAGCCAGAATATGAAAGTGAACGGCCCTGCCAACTCCGCGGTCCTTCGGTACTCGTAAATGGTCACTGAAGGATTGAGATGCTGGTTGAAAACCCTTGATATGGCGCAGCACCTGAACAACCATGTGTGTAGATCGATTGTCTTGGTGCATTTTTCCTGCAGGCGTCATCGACGCACAGCCAAGGGTTGCAAGGTCATCGACCACATTTGAAGTAATTGATGCGTGCAGCTAATTCATTTGTGGAATGACTTGCGTCGCTGCGTTAAGCGTCAGATTTAGTTGATCGACACAGCCATACACCTGTGCGGCATGCTTGGTAGAATTGGTCAAGGTTCGAGAGAACACGGATTTATTTGGCGAATGGGACAAAGCCTTTTTGGTCCTCTCGAGGGCACGAATTGACCGCACCCGAAGATACTGATGTCTGTCTGAATATTCGCCTTATTGTAAGACGCATGCATCATGGTCAGCAAGGGAACGTTTAGTTTGAGGAGGATAGAACATCGAATCGACAGTGATTGTAATAGTCCGCGTTCCCTTAAATCATATCGCCCGCCTCCGCTTTCAAAACCTCCGCAAACCTCTCCGGCATGCTCAGCATAGGCATATGTCCACTCCTTAACCTCACCGCCTTTACTTTCCCTTCGGTCAACGCCACCATATCCTCCTGCGCATGCGCTGCTATGCATTTATCCAGCTCACAGATCACATAGGTACTAGGAATGTATCGCCAAGCGGCGTATTGTAGAGGTGTTGCAAACGCAGTAAGGTCCGAATGCGTGGTGTGCGGGGCCCAGTACGCTGCTACTTCTGCGCCGGTGTCGTTGTGGAGGGCGTGGATTGGATCGTCTGCGTAGACATTGATACCCTGTGGAGAAATATCAGCTGTGTCCCTCACACTGATAGAGAGAAGCACAGTTTGCCCAAAAAGAAGATATGCTTTTGAAGATTTCGTGAACGCGTACATCAAACCGTGCCCAAGAGCCGTCAATGTTGTACCTGCCAATCAGGTCCGGAGGGCTCTCTCCTTCCTTCATCAACCATGCTGCCACGAAAATTAATTTCACCACTCCGCCGCGCTTGCCCAATTCATTTCTCTCCTGCTTTCCGAAACCTTTAACCGCTTCACATGTGGGAGTGCTGGCATAGGAATGAGCGACGAGGATGATTTCTTTTCCGTCATTCGATAGATTCTCCACTGTAGCTCTTACAGCCGCAATATCTGGCTCGTTGGATGTGAGAGGTACACTGGAACCAGTGCTTGCTATCTTGACGAATTGTGTTGAGAAGGAATGAAATTCCAGGAGCTTGGCTACGCCGGCGTAATAGGTTGGCGGGAGGAAATTGCCGGGCACCAGTACGAACGTGGGTTTAGTCGACATCTTCTCCGAAATCTTTTACAAGTAGTCAGATATGAGCAAGTAAACTTCAGAATACTACATCGAACACTGGGCATGTACGATACGGAGGTACGTCCATTACTTCTACTATGTAAGGCTTACTCTTATCTACCCACATGTGCGTCCGTAGCCTTACGAGGTACTAGATACTTTACCTCCTACATGTATTCGCATAAGGCTTACTATCCCTCTACACCCTTTAGGATTAGGCAGAGAAGAGACTTCGGGATAATTTCCCCAGCAAATCCCCGAATCTGAATGGATCTGGCCAAGAGACACCTGTGAGTGCGGCGCGGGTTGCAGACACAGCTTCAATGTTCGTTGTGCCGCAGGATCCAATTCAGAATTCAAGCTTGGCACACATCATTCGAGTGCTGATTCGCTGCTCGGATTTTACAGCGTGTAGAAGGAGCGTGCATGCATGGTAGGGGCTATAATGAGCGAGGTAGTGAATAATTTAGAAACACACCCTCTTTCAGGCAACCACACATATATCACGTTGTGGAGAAGTCGAACTAAGAGACCCGCTGAAAATGCCTGGGAGCGGTGAAATAGGAAGCTACTGTAGCATCTTCTGTCGAAGATGTGTGGAGGCACGTAAGTCGATATTGTTCGGCCCACACCACCACTACCTCAATTCGATCTCTGGCCAACACCATTGATGTACTTCCGTACGCGACTTTCAACCACCACAAACAGCTGGATCGTGACTCGTCTGCTTCGGCCCTGCTTCGCCCTGCTTCGCAGCTGCTGTGCCATCCCCTTACATCATGGAGACGATTACCCTCTGGAAGTTCAGACCAGTTGCAGGTCCCGGCACCGACCACGGTCCTCTTTCACTCCCTAAGACCGAAAGCAAGCTGAAGCGCACTATCGGTGTCCAAAGACCCAGAAATACCGCACTTGATCTACCGGATTGCAAAACATCCCACACTTGCGGCTCTGTCGGAGGTCTTCTCCAACCTTCTTTCATATCATCTTTAGGCTATGGCCTCTCATGCGCAGCTTCCCAATACGCCAGGTCTGTATCATGACCTCGGGCCCCTCATACGGAGGACTGTCGTAGCTACGATCTGTCTGTCAGCCATTTTTTTGTGTGGCCGTTTGTACTCGAGAAGACTTTCCAAGGTGCACCTGTGGTGGGATGACTACTTGATAATAGCCGGTCTGGTATGACATCCATCCTATCCTTCTTGCGGGCCGTCGTTGATTGTGCATTAGGTCCTCGCTTGGGGAAGCAGCTTTGTCCTTATGGAAAGTCTGTGTTTGTCACTTGGGATTGAAAAGTTATATGCTCACCTCCGCCTAGTGGTCAGAGTAGGCTTGGGCAGACATACTGCTGTAGTTGAACTGACCGTTCCTACTGCTTTGACCCAATATTTGCAGGTAATTGCACTCCTAGCAACCGGGCGAGTCATCGTACTCACTTGTACAGCGACTTTTTGCGATTGAGATCCTCTATAGTACTTGTCTTCCTGTGATCAAGGGTTCTGTTTTGCTCTTCTATTGGCGCATCTTTCCTACACGAAATTTCAAGGTCGCAGTCTATGTGGTGGGGACCTTTATCATATGTTGGTTTCTTTCCACAATCTTAGTCTCAATTTTCGGATGCATACCAGTCAAAGCTGCCTGGGACCTAACAGTGTTGAATAAGCGCTGTGTCAATTCGGACCAGTTCTTCATTGGCAACGCTGTGCTTAACATTCTAGGGGATCTAATCCTCCTGTGCATGCCAATGCCGATAGTGTGGACGCTCCAACTCGCCCAACCAAAGAAGATGGCCCTCACAGCAGTATTCTTACTTGGCAGTTTTGCATTGGCTAGCAGTATCGTCCGGACCATCTATCTAGTGAAGGCGGCAAATGCGGGCCCCGATATCCTATGTGAGTTGCAACCTTCTAAAGGAACCCCTGGTATCGGCCGTCTTCCAAGCTGACGTGTCGACCGAGAAAGGGAGCAATGGAAAACTAGGTCTCTGGACAACCGTCGAGCTCAATTTGGGCGTTATAGCAGCTTGTCTACCGACCATGCAGCCGTTCCTACGCACCGTCATTCACTGCTTCGCAATCGTACGCACTCAGGTATCGAAGCTCTACACCACTGGTCAGAAGAGCTCTTGGGCCGACAGTTCGCTGTGTGCTGATACAATACCTTCACGGGTAACACCTGCGCCGACCGGATTTCACCGCCTCGATGGCTCCGGGCGACTGGCGAAGGATGGCTACCCGTCTTCGCTGTCCGATGCGGTATATGATGGCTCTGGAAGATCGAGGGTCTCGAACCAGGCTTTCTATAGACAGGATAGCGGTGGGAGGGACAACGACGAGGTACCGTTGAATGCAATACACGTTAAGAACGATGTCAGCGTATCCGATGCATAAGCGATTCTAGCTTAGTTATGTATTAGGTCGACTCTTTAAGGCGTATTGGGGTGTATTGAACGGAAATTCATGACACGTCTTATCATGGCGATTTGTGCTTCAAGACGTTGCAGGCTTCAGTGCGGCGTACCTTCTGGCATTATCTTACATATATCGTTCGCTACTCTTATGTAACCTGATGCTCAACGTCTGCGGTACGACTCTGTAGAAGAGAGATCGAATTTGATGTGTGGTATCGATCATGCCTTAGGCCAAAGGATGTACTCTTGAGTCGTCAATCATCATTCAGCCAATCACTTCTGCGATGCCACAAAGATGGAACGGCTCATATCGTCAATTCCTTGAACACGTCAGTTTCTTTATTCAGCCAGTCTGCTATTGATCGAAAATGGTTGAGATTCCTGATTTAATCTCACAAGCCCTAAATTTGCAGATTTCCGAACCCTGTCAGTGCTGAAGATACGCCTATTCTTCATTTAGGACAAAATATCCGCTAAATCCTGGAAAATCGAAGCCTAATAACATACCTACGCACTCAAAACTTCGTGACTTTGTTTATGACATTTTTTGTTACTTCTAATAACATTTCTGACAGTCCCAGTGAATCTAGAATTCTCAGATATAGAAGAGAGAGAAAATAACGCGTATCATCTTATGCAGTACAGCACATCAGTAGCGCGGAAAGATTCTTCGAAAGTTACATGAGCTTGTTATATAATCTCATTTACTATTGACGATTCTAGTAATACTCTTCAAGTCGAATATCTGATTCATTAGTGCTGGTGATGGAACAGGAGGTACAAGCATCTACGGGGGCGAATTTGACGATGAAAATATTGGGTGGAGGGAGATTGATAAGGAAGGGCTGGTGTGCATGGCGAACAGGGGAAAGGCCACGAACAGCAGTCAGTGAGTTTATCTCATCTGTTAGAAAAGTGGCCTTAGAAGCAAAACATGATCCACTAATCACCTCTTCGCGCAGATTTTTCATAACCCTCGCACCGTGCCCACACCTGAACACCAAACATACCGTCTTCGGCCATGTCATCAGCGGTCTAGACATCCTCCACCGCATGGCCAAAGTCCCCGTCGACAGCAAAGACCGTCCACAAACCGAGATTATCGTTTCCCACTGCGGCGAACTCGAGCGGCGCAAGAAAGCCCCCATTCCCCCCTCCCAACACCAAATCTCGACTCGTGGCCGCAAACACCCCACCCGATCTCCCTCTTCCTCACGCTCTCCCTCCCCTCATCACCACCACACCAAAACCGCTCTACCCTCGTCCCGGCCCCCTCGTCGTAAAAGCGATTTCGCTCTTGACGAAACCCGCCGCGGTCGTACACTGACTCGCTCTCCGTCTCCTCATGCTCTCTCACCCTCGCCTCCTCGAAAGCGCCGCAAGCGCAGTCTACCGCCTTCGCGCTCGCGATCAAGACATAGTCGGAGCCCGCATTTGAGGAGGAGGCATACGAAGAGTAGATCTAGGAGTCTGGGAAGGGGGAGGAGGGGAAGGGATGAGGGGGGAGGAAGGCGTGAGGCGGATGCAACGAATGTGAGATACAACGGGCGGCATGACGGGTATGAAAGAGGATTTCGAGGTGCAGAATATTGGGGCAGAGACGAGAGAGATGGATTCAACGGGCACGGCGGGGACGGAAGGTTCGATGATCTGGGGGATTTGGGGGGCAGTGTGAAATTCAAGGGTCGAGGGAGTATGAAATACCGAGAGAAGAAGTGGTAGTAAGACTTGATGACACGAAAGCTTGGTGGATGCTAATGTTGGGGACAAGAAGGGGAGCATTGATTTCAAAAGCGATGATACCCAATGGCGTTGGGGACAGCTCTATTCCTTTGATAGCTATCCGCAAATGTCAACGATCTAGCGACTATTGGTACTCCGATCCAGTACACATACTTGCAAGGGCTAGCTATATCCGTTATCCAGAAAGTTCCCTTTCTAAATATTAAAGGACCACCCGTACCAGCGGGGGGCTGTCGTGGTTGACACTTTACCTCCAGAGGCATCGAATATCCACAACCTCAAGACAACCCCCACCCACCATTTTCAGACAGACGCGCCCTCGTCCCATCATCATCAACCCCAATCCTCCCCCCCCTCCCCCGCCACGCAATCCCATACCTTCGGAGCGCGAGCGGGTAGGCGATGTGGCGGGGGTTTTGCGAAGGTCGAGGTGGTGAGAGAGGGAGTGGGGGGGGGAAGAAGGGAAAGGGAGGAGGTCTGTTGTAAAGTATATATATATATATACATTATATACACCCCGAACTTAGAATTAGGGATTGCCGTTTTCGTCCAGGAAAGGGGGCAAGGCCGCTTTAGAGGGAGCAGTGAGGGAGGAGCGGCGAGAGAGCCATGAGGGGAGCACGGGGGAGCAATATAGGGTAGTGCAGGCCGCTGCAGTGTTGAGGACATCAGATGGCCGAGACTGATGCCAAGAGCTCTATTTCGTATGTAGCCTTATGTCGTTTGCTCGAGTGAGGGGTAAACAGGTCGAGATGTCATTCATCAATGTTCGCGTTGTCTCAAATCATTTGATGGATGTCTCTGATCAGACAGCACGACGTCGACACTTCTTTGCGATGAGTATGTGGATTACCTACAGCTGTAAAGCAAAGTCGCGATGTTTGAGACTATATGAATGTTGAGATAGTTTCTAATGTCACCGGCCAGCCTAGAGCGCATCAATAGGGGTGTAAATGAATAAGAGAAACTATCTAAGAAGAGAAGTAGTAGTATCTCTTTGGCTGCTGTTAGAATTCGATTAATTTTTAAGGTTAATCCTAATCAGATTCGGTAAGGTTCCGTCAAAAAGGTTATTTTTTGTAAATAGAAACAATGTCAACAAAGTTCTCTATTGTTCTGACCCATCTCGATAATGTCTTCCTGCGACGTAGTACCTGATTCAACTGATTTAGGAACTGACCGTTCTATTCTGCGTTCTATCACTGATATAGGCGATCGATTTGAGCCTATTCAGATGCCTTCAAACGTCAGTTGAGTCAATATACCTACGCATACAATCGTCGATGTAGATCAGAAGAACACAAGGCCTTGTACGAGTTCTTGATTGAAATCAGCGTTATCAATGTCTATAAACTCTCTTTGCATTCAGAGGTTTCGAAGAAGGCTAAATACACTGTTCATAGCGAGTTCAGAACGCCTAAGAGACGAAGGATTATCAGAGAAATCACACCAAATTTGAGTGGTAACAAGCGGGGAAAGCGTACTACTTTTGGCTGCGATACTTGCGATATCCTCATATGCAAAGACGATTCTTGTTGAGCTGCCTATCACAATAGCATCAATAAAATGGGTTCAGAATGATAGTTCTATTGTTTCTATTGTTTCTATTGATAGAATAAGCGAATACGCTAATTAATTCACCCGACAGCAGTCAAAGAGATACACGAAATGACTGTGAAAGTAGGAGCGCCAAGCCTCAGCGGATGCACTACTCGTAAACCCAATTCGTAACCTTCATGTCAGAGCGGTAACATTCGCACCCTACTCGGGAAGTAAGAGGAAGCATGGGGAAGCACGGGGAAGTACCGTGGCTCAGTACAGGAGCACAGGACAAGAAAGCTCGCTCTCAGCAATCTTCGAATACCTTCAGTTCTCTTGCATTCAGATTTGCGTGCGCGATACTCGACCATCCTCGATCCGATATAGCCGAGCTTCTCGTCGCCTGAATCTCTTCCCTCTTTTGCTCTCTCTCTTTCCTTAATGACTGAAATGCAACCCTTTCGCCGCTTTTTCTGAATGCTTCAATCAGACATTCACAAATGATCTTCTGACGCACCTTGCGTTCTGACTGCGCCAAAATGCGTTTTCAGGCTGTTTTCTCAATTTCCCTTTCTATCTGTCGTTTTCGCGTCTCTTTCATTTCCTCTTGAATCTTTTTACCTCGATCGATCTTCTCGTGATTTCTGTTCATTACTCGTGAGACAATCAATTCTCTTGCGAGCCTTCGTTGTCATTCTGTGTATACAGCATCATGAATCATCGACGTGATCGTTCACTGCGCAACGTTAAGATCATCACGTACTACGTGAAGAAAGATCGGCAGAAAAATGAACATCACGATCTGCGAGAAGTGTTGACAACGACTACGCAAGCGAAACTGAAAACGATTGAGAGAACATGAACACGATGTGTTACGACTTCAATGCTCGATGATTCAAAATTGATGTTGACTGAAAAACAGATTCTGCGAGCATTTTGAGAAAGATTCTCATGATTATCTTGCATGAGCGACAGCGAAGTCGATTGCATTCTACTTAGAATGATATCTCGATCAAAGCAATATCAAAAGACAGATATGCATTCAAAACAAGTTCAGAATGATACAGATGCTGTATTGATATCAGATTGAACATTCAATAAATAAAGTTATCAATGAGAAAGTCATGAAGATTCGTGCTCGATTGACATTCTGCATTGCTCGCTCTTCTGACTGAGCAACATATGCAGTCAATCAAAATTCAGCTTAGATTTTCTCACATCTTGAACATGAGAACTTCACATAAGTCGATGATGAAAGTTTCAAATGTGTTTGCATTTCTGCATTTTCTGTGAAATGATGATCTTCATCGATTCTCTTACGAAAGAAAGAGAGTTCAATTTTCGCTATTTCTATTGCTATGCATCTACACATCATCATGATCGAGCATCTTGATTGAGAGTAATGCAGATGATATCAGAAACTCTGACGATGCTCTGTGTTACAGAGATGTCAAGCTGATCTTGATTCAAAATTCAATGACAGAAGAGAAGAACGTGTTGATACTGAAAATCATTTTACTTTTGATGAAAGAGAAGAGACACATGAAGAAATTGTACATTCTACGTCATGCTGAGATTGACAACGCTGACTGAGAGCTAATGATTGATAGTATTACTTATGTTTTACATGAACAAGATGACAATCTGACTCTCTGCTCAATGTTGCACTTTCTCATTCTCACTTTCTTCGACAACATCTTCAGAGCTTTGAATCTCGATTGTCTTGAGACAATCTCTCAGATGAAGATTTTGAAATCACGACAAGTCATACAACTTGAGTGAAAAGATAACATATTGAACAAGTGCATTTTTCAAAGAGCAGAGAAGAGAGTTAGTAAGATGAAAATTTCAAATCGAGTTTTGTCATACTATTTCATTAGCAAGCACTTCAAAAAAATTGAGCAAGACGCAGAGTTTTGCAAGAACTTGACATCGTATGTCATTCATTGAGTCACAGACAACATCGTAAACAATATTTATCATCGTTGTGATTTATTCTTTGATCTGTTTGCTAACGCAGTTCAGATGACGTGACGAAAGCTGTTCATAATCAGATCATGAATCATTCTTGAAGAGAAATGTGTTAGAAATCGATCTAAAGCGAGTCATAGAAATGTCATTTAACTAATAAATAAATGCTAAGAAAGAAAAGTATCTACAGAAAAAAACTCAATTCTTATATGTGTGTTTCTCAACTTTGTGCTAGACTCGATTAAAATGAAATCAGATGAAGACTAGTTGAAGAATAAACGAAGACTAGAATCATGACATTATTCTCTCTTCTTGACTATTCATGTTCGCATGAATATTGTTTCTTAGTGCGCTTTTCTTGAATATTTGATATGAAAGTCATCAATCATCTCTTGAGTGTTCATAAATTTGTCGTCGTCAGCGTTATATCAGTTGAAATCATTGTCATAGCTCTTTCATTTGACTTGATATTGAAGTCGTCTTCTATAGCGTCGAGAGTTCAGTATATCATCGATTTTTCATTCGTCTTCATCGTTTATCACTATTGACTTCGAAGATTCATTCTTTTGATCAGACAGAGAATCATCAACGACAGAACGAAGAAGCTCTGAATGAAATACGTCATGTATATGCATAGTCTCTGATAGTTTCAACTTATAGAATGAGTCAACAGACTCAGTGATCTAAAATGAGTCAAGCATCTTGTCATTCAATTTTTTGAAAGATCTCGCTGTAACGATGTTTCGTTCATTCAGAAACATCTTTGATTCAATCTTGTAATTGATCTTCTTTCTATGCTTATTAGCTTGATTCATCATTTGTTCTCATGTTTTGATCAGAGCTTCACGAGCAAAGATCAAAGTCTTGTTCATTTGTTCAGATATATTCTTGACTTGATTGATCTGCAAGCGTTCGCGAGTGCTTTCATACTTGATGATGTCAGAGTCGAAGCTCATATGAGAATGAAAGCTCTTGTTCATGAAGAAGAAAATCAAGAAGATGACTGATGACAAGACGTTATTGTCAACAAACTCGATCATGAATAGTCACTTAGATCAGTTGTTCTGCATATACGAACAGAAGAATTGAAGATAACGCTCGACGTTCTGATTAACTCATTCGCTTTGATCGTTGATCTGAAGATGATAGACGATGAACAATCGAAGAAAAATGCTCAGTCGTTTGCAAAGAAACTTTCATAGTATAGAGGTGAATTGTGAATTTCGATCAGATACTATGAAGCTTGATAAATCATGAGTTCAATATATTCATTGAATCAGCATTTCAGCTGTCTTTTTAGCTGTGATATCTTCATCATCAGTGATGCAAGAAATATAATGTCTTTCTTTTGACAATCTGCAGATGACAGTCAGAATAGCGTTGTAATCGTACGAATCAAATAAATTGATAATGAAGTTCATTGCTATGTCTTGTCATCGTTGTTCAGATATAGATAGAGATTGAAGCAAGTCGTTTGATTTATTTCTTGATGTCTTTGAACGTTGACATACGTAGCAGTTTTGAATATATCGATCTATCGTTTTTTGCATAGAAAATCAATAGTAATTTCGCTTTATGATCTTCACTGTTCTAAGAATTTCAGAATGATCAATCGATGACTGATCATGTATCTCACGAATCAGATTCATTTGCAGAAGTTCATTGAATGAAACTCATAACTGACTGTCTTTGTATAAGATTTCATTCTGAATTCAACAATTCTTCAGCTTGATGTCTTTGCATTGTGCTTCGTCTCTTGCTATTGCTTCGCGAAGTAGCGTACAATTCTCGTCAATCTCATTAGTCTCAAGAATCTGTTTATAGATTGATTGATCATTATTCTTCTCTAGATCAGCGATCTTCATTCAATTCGATGTCAGAATAATAGTTCTTTGATATCAAACACGTTCATCGTCGAAATCTCTAGACACGAAGTCAGCTTGACGAGTTAATGCATCGATCTTAATGTTTTGTTTGTCAGATCGATACATTATCTTGAAGTTGAAGTCAGCTAACTTCTGAACTCAACGCATCTATCATCAACTCAGCTTCTTGTCTTTCATCAATGAGATGAGTGCTTGATGATCGATGAACATCTTGATAGAAATGTCAGTCAACTTCAGTTCGAGTCGTCAATGCTTAAATGCTTGAATGATGATCAGCAGTTTCTTATCGTATATTTCGTAGTTGCACTCAGCAGAAGACATGTTCTTGCTATAGAAAGCAATCGAATGTAGTACTTCTTCGTCATCACATTGAGAGAGAACTTCGTCGTTTACGTAGTCGAATGAGTCAGTTTTCAGAATAGTCTCATGAGTCTGATCAAAGTGACGAAGTATAGAAGTCTCAGTCATACGTCTCTTCATGTGATCGAATGCAGTCTGACAAGTCTCATTTCATTCAAATATGATCTTCTTTTGAGTGATTTGAATCATTGAACGAACAATCTTCGAAAAGTTCTTGATGAAGCGTCGATAGAAATTGCAGAAGTCAATGAAGAACTGCATCTGAGTGAGATTATTGAATGTAGATCAATCAACTACTGCTTGTATCTTTCGTGAATTCATCTTAAGTTTCTCGATTGACATTAAAAGTCTCAAAAAGATGATTTTCTGAACATGAAACTTGCATTTATCAATGTCTATCTGTAGATCAGCTTCTCATAGTCTATTCAAGATCAATCGTACATGTTGCTTGTGTTTCTTCAAGATCTTGCTGTAGATGATAATGTCATCTAGATAGATCTGACAAAACTGATAAAGATATTTGAACAGCACGTCGTTCATATAGTGTTGATAGAACGTCGATTCGTTGATTAATTCAAAGAGCATTACATGATATTTGTATGAGTCGAAGAAGGTGATAAAGATAGTCAAATCTTCGCTATCTGAGTGCATTCGCAGTTTATTGAACGTGACAATGATGTTCAATTGAATCAGATATTTGCTTTCTTGTATACAAGCGAGAATCTCGTCTATCAAGAGCAAAGAATAGCGATCTCGTTTGATCAAAGCATTGAGCTTTCTGTAATCGACGCAGAAACGCAGACTTTCGTCTTTCTTTTCAGCGAACAAGATGAGCGAGACGTATGATGCGAAGCTGAAGAAAATGAACTCTTTGTTCAGATGTTCAATCAGATACTTCTTTATCTTCTGAAGCTTGTGATTGAACATCTGATATAGTCTGCTTCGCAAGAGCATTTCTTCATCGATCAACTCAATTTTGTGATTATAGAAACGATGCAATGATAGCTGATTGATCATTGCTCGATTGAAGATGTCTAGATAGTCGTGATATTCAGAGAAGAGCTTGACCTTGACTTGCTCGAGAATTTCAGCGTGAAAAAGCTCATGCAGATTCACTTCTTCAGACTTGTTTTCAGCTGTAGTTATGAGTCGATCGATTTTCAAGACGATAACAGCAAAGATCTTGACATCTGAACGTTTGACTAACATTCTATATGTCGCTGTCTCTATCATTGCTATGTTCGTTGAATCTGACGTCAATTTAGAAATTTTGACGCTAGTTAAAGCTGCGTCACGCGATTTTAACTGTTCGATCAAGCTCTTTTTTTGACTGAAAGAAAGTGATTTCTGACTGAATTGAGATGTAACGAAAGTGAAAGATCTCTTTAGTATATGAGTAGAAGTCAAGCTCTTCTGTTTCGTGATTGTTCTATGACTTGAGAGTAGAACAATCGATTTCTGACTAGAAATGAAATTCGAAAATCGAAGAAAATTGATTTGCATATCTATTACTAGATCGATTTTGTTCATTCATGTTTTTTCAAGAATCATTTGATGTTGATCTAATCGAGTGATCAACATAGAAGCTGTGTCAATCGTATGATCTTGAACAGTCAGATTCGAATAAATGACATGAGTAATGAGTTTCTTAGCATAATGATCGTCAAATTCTCGAATTGACTTCGCTTTGATCAAAGTCAGAGACTCGATTTGCAACTGATCACAAACAATCTGCGCGATCACTTCATCAATGAACGAATAGTCAGCAGCTTCAATGTCTATCAATGACTTCAATGAGTAACTAATTTCATTGCTAGAAAGTACACATTCAGTAATCAAAGATTCAGAAGCAAAAGAATCATCTGACATGCTCATCGTTGAAGAAATTAACACATCTTTCATCGCGTCTTTGATGAAAGTTTCTAGTTTTTTGCCTCGCTATCTTCGAAAGAAGACATTTTCTCATTCTCTTTATTCTTCGAAATGACGATTTCATGTAGGCGAGAAATGAATGCATGAGATGTCGAAGTGTTGATCTTGTTCTGAGAGCAGTTCTTGAATAAGTGATTTGAGATCTTGCAGATATAGCAGACGATAGACGATCTGACTGACTCAGAGGTAGAAAAGATAGTCGACTTGACATATTCAATTATCGAAGTCATCACTGCTGACAATGAAGTAGCAGCACGTTTATCAGGTACGACAGTGACTTTGACGATGACAGTGCGAAGCTGACTGCGTAGCTGATAGTTGACTCGCTGTTTATTATTCACATCTTGAAGAAAGATTCTTAAGCGAGTGAGCGAAGTAAAGTTCTCTGAACAGACTGATAGAGCATTCTGCAAGCGATTGTTGATCTTATTCTGAAGATCGTTCATCAGAATGCAATCATCGTAGTCTAGATAACTGAATAGCTTCATAAAGTTGAAGTAGAAGACATTGAAAGACTTGTCTGTTTGTCTAAGAGCGTTGTACTTGCAACGACACTTTCGATTTCTATTCAGTTCATCGTATATTTCTTTCAGATGCTCAAATAGCTCGTCGATCGAGATGTATGAATGCGAAGCGTCATGTCGACATCGAGCGAAGATATGTTCAGCAGCATCATCTTCTAGTCTAGATATCACATAGACAATACAGATATTCTCATTATCGAAGTGATCAACATTTGTCTGAAGCTTGTCGTTCATCTTGATTCTTCAGCTATTTCATGTTGATTCATCTTCGTCGATGAATACAGATGAGTTCGAAAACTTGAAAGACTTGTGATGATCATTATTGAATAGAGTGAACGAGTCACGTTGAGTATGATTCTCGATAGATTGACGAGATAGAGATTTCGTAGAAGCTCGAGATTCAGTAGACTGACAAGATCGAGACTGATTCGCTGAACACTGTTTCTTTTTTAGACTCAAGACTGTTAGAAGTCTGTCTAGAGCGAGTCGAATAGAAATATCATTTAACTAGAAGATAAATGCTAAGAAAGAAAGATAGCTACAGAAAAGAAGCTGACTACATATGTGTGTTTCTCAGTCGACGCTAGACTCAATAGAGACTAGTCAAGATGACGAAGCAAGAATAGATCTGACAAGGCTAGAAGACTGAGTCTGACAAGACTAGAATTGTGACATTACTTCTCTTCTTCAATGATTCATGTTTGCATGAATGTATTTTCTGCTCGATTCGATTGATTGCTCAATCATGATTTCACAGACTCAGACTCATTAAATTCTGATTGACTGAATAGTCGAAAGCGCTTCTAGCGCGATTTGTTCGAATATTGAATATGAAAATCATCAACTATCTTCTGAGCGTTCATAAATTCGTCGTCATCAGCGTTGTATCAATTGAGATCATTGTCATAGTCATTTCATTTGACTCTATACTGAAGCTGTCTTCGATATCGACGAGAATTCAATATATCGTCGATTTTTCATTCGTCTTCGTCGTTTATCACTATTGAATCTGAGAGTTCATTCTTTTGATCAGGCAAGAAATCGTCGACGACAGAACGAAGCAGATCAGAATGAAATACATC
>JAABUU010001066.1_pt1 | contig 50377 bp, 53 predicted proteins | sample 5559301 | NCBI WGS metagenome assembly JAABUU01 (sample SAMN10711884, study PRJNA513360) | rock metagenome | isolation source: Antarctica rocks | place: Antarctica: Victoria Land, Richard Nunatak white | reverse complement strand
TATACTACTGAATAACTAGCCCAAATATTGAAGTTCCCCAGCTGAATTTGATGGTTCAATGGTTGATGCAGGTGAGGGGTGTATTGGTTGGGGAGCGCGCGACCGTGACTTAATGCGGGGTACTGTAAGCTCATTCTTCGCTTAGTAGTTAGTACTCACCGGCCAAATAACCAAGTCGGCCACCTAACCGAAATTCAACCATACTGAAAAGGCTGTATTACAAGCAATTCCTTCAAAACAGCCTTATATAAAGCCTTCCAGGCCTTCTCTTCCTTCTGCCATACCTTAATATGAGTCTTACAACGCTTATAAACCTTCTTTAGCTCGTTAATATACTGCTTTTCGATACGCTCATCGCGAGCCTTTTGCCTCAAATTCTCTAAACCTAGCCTATCACAGGTCAAAGATCGAGCTTCTTTGACGTAAAGAATGTCTTCTGCTTAGTTTTACAGTTTTCTACATTTAAATTTTGAATCATAATTTGACTGATATATGAAAGTCAGAACTAATGTTCATGCAGAATAATGCTTCAATACAGAGTCAGAAAATCGAAGCTTTGATTTTAATAAATGAATATAAAAGTCATGAAGTAATCTGCGTACAGTTTTGATTTGAATTTAACTGAAAATCTCTGAACTCTACTGAAGAAGAAAGTTTACAAAGTCTATTCGAATCTAGATTCACTGAAGAATAAAGACGACGAAGCTGAAACTCAGTTGTTAAGTACGGATTTTACAGAAGGTCTGAGTGAACATACGAAAGAAGATAATAGATGGGTTGATTTCCAGTATGCCTCGCAGGTGTGCGGCTATAATCAAAGCGAAGGGCTGACATATCAAATATAGATTGGGAATTATAAATCACATACTACTAAATAACTAATTCAGATATTGGAGTTCCCCAGCTTGATTTGGGGGTGCAATGGTTGAATGCATGTGGAAGGATAATTTGGTGGGGGATTTAGCGAAGACTGAATGCGAGATACTGTACAATGAGTTTTAGCGTATGCAGAAAGCTCTGCATTCCTTGGCATTCGTTTTTGCGCTGCCCCACGGTGTTCCTTTGTATGGGGAATTCGAAATTCAACCCCATCGCCCCCCCAATTGCCCAAAATTGAAGCTATTCAGACCTCTTTGTTTGTTGACGTTTCTAACGTTCTTGTAACCGTTTTTATTCGAAATGCCTCAACGCCGAAGTCAAAATCTATCTCTAGATGATTTCCTCACCTTCTCTAAAGCATTCGGAAGGCGTAGAAAATCGACGACTCAGGCTGAACAGCCGTCAAAGATCACTGATCGAGCTGATTTCTTCGACCGTCGTCGTAGAGAAGCTCTCATTTCATCGAATGTAAATGAACCTCGATTGCCTTTAACTTCTTCGCAATTCTCGTCTTCTGAATCTCAGTTGTCTTCACTTTCTTGATGATCTGAATCTTCTTCACTAAGACGTTCACGATCTGATTCATTTGCATCGTCGTTACGTTCTGAATATTGAGAGAATGAACTTGACATTTCTAAAGATAAAGCTGAAAGATCAGTGATTTTTTCAGCTGCAGAAGTTGCTGCATGTGCAAAGCTTTGAAAAGAACAACAGAATTGAGCTGATGCTGCTCAAAGATTGAGAGATAATAAAGCTCATGAAGAGACTTTATGATAGACAGAAATCAATGAGCATGATGAACAAAAGACTATACATCATCATCATCTGAATCATCAGACTAGAAAAGAGACAGAAGAGTTGTTTATCTTTGAGCTTGAAGTTATAAACTTTGAAGATTGAATTGATGATTCTATGCTGTTTATATCAGTCTGTCTTCATGTAAATTAAAGACTTGAATGATTTAGTCACATTGCTTAGATGCTGACTTCAAAGTTTCAGATTTGAAGCTTTAAAAAGATTTTAAATGAGATTATTAAGATCAAAGATGATGATGTCAAGAACTGATTTATTACTAATCAAATGATCATCATCAAAGTTAATAAATCAAAAGTCATTTGAAAGCAGCAGTTTATTGATGACTTTAATGAGTTAAAATGAAAGAAGATCTTGCTCACTTTGATTGAGAAGAAAGTTATTGACTATACAATCAAGATAGAGATCAACGCGAAGATTAAAAAGTCTACTCATAAAAGATCTGCTGAGATTGTTTCTGAAGATTTTGATGCTGATGAGAAATCTCATCAAAGATGCACTTGCATTGATCAGCTTTTGAATCGAGCTTAAATCAAAGCAGATACACTTGCTGACGTTGATAATTTTGATAGAGCATTGCTGAATCATTGACAATGCAATGATGAACATTGTAGAAATCAGAATGACTTCTGTTTCGTAAATTTCACAGACAAGCACTATAATATGAATCACACTCAGCAGTTCTTATAAGATAAAATGATATTTAACGTTGAAGCAAATTGTAACGATTGTTTCTTTAACAACACAAGATATATACAGAGATCAAACAGTAATCACTATTACTAGACTTGAGATCTGAAGATAGCTGAGACAATAATATATATTGACTACTTACATGAGTTGAGCACAAAGCTTCTATCTAAGGAAACGATCATCGTTATATAGACATAGAAGATTCGTGCGATCGTCTGAGTCGCTGAGTGATTTCGTCGACTCAGACTCTGAATCATGAGAGTCGCTTTATGATTTCAATGACTTCATATAGCGAATCATTAGCACGTGATCATGATCTTACTAACTCAGAGTTCATCGTGCTGTGAACTACGCTCTATTCTGTCGTAGTTCTTATTTCAACTCGAGTCGTGTTCTAACACTAGATTCTCTTCAAGGTTTCTGTTCTCAGAAATCATCGTTTCTATGTATTTGAATTGAGTATTCAAATCGTTGAGTTCTGTCACAAAGCGTCGTCGTCTTTTGAAGAAACTTCGTCATAATGATAGTTCAGTTATGCGTCTCTGCAATCACTGTTCTAATCGTTTCGTGAAGTGTCGTGTTGATACTGACTTCGATCGTTGTATTGAGTGTGTGCATCTAGATTGCAAATGCAATCTGATCGTCTCAGAGACTGAATGAGAGCGAGTTCGTAAGAAACGAGCTCGTCTTCACGCTGAGCTGAGTGAGACTCTGACTAAAGCAGCTCGTCTGCAAAAGCAACAAGAATTAATTGAGTCTCGCTGAAAGAATATGATGCAACAAAAGTTCAAGAATATTGAAGAACTCGAGAAGAATGAACGTCATCGAACGATCGAGTCGTCTATTAGTGATCTTCTTCTTAACATCGATTTCGAACAGCTCGAAATTTCTTCTGACTTCGACTGAGTATCGAGTTTCTTTGCTGAAATTGTCGAAGAAGCTTCTGACAGTTCTTGAGATTCTTCTCTGATTTTCAAGTGTTCTCGATATGATCATAATCTTTTCACTTGATCAATCAATGAGACTGATCTGTGATGTCTTGCTGATCTAATATATCTTCTACTTCGTATTCGACGTTCTGACTTTTTGAATCGATTTCTGAAGATTCTGTCTGAATTGATGTATTCGCGTTCGCAGATTTCAACAGACAAATATGAAATATCAAATGTATTCTCATAGATGTTGACAGATTTAACTTGTAGTTAATCAATTCTTTGATTTCTAGAATCTTATAAGATTCTAGCTTCGTGTGATTCAACTTGTTACTTGATCTTTTCGTTTTGATGTTTCATCTTAGAAGATATACTTTGTTCTTCTTTTTAAGAGTAGATTTCTTATCTCTTTTTTTATTAGCATACAGAATCATGCGCTTGCTGAGAAACTGTATGTTCTTCTGTAATTCTTTTTGCAGCAGCTGCAGTTGTTCTATCTGTAGCGTAACTTTTTGAGTTAATTGTGCAAATTCACGCGATTTCTTGAGAGTTTCTGACTCGAATTCATAGTTTGCAAAGAATGATGACATGCTGATTACTTCTATTGTTGCGCTATTGAAAGTCAACTGTGCTACTGACAGTAGCTGTATTCAATCGTTCTGCCTATAGTTAATATAGCATCTGAGATACTGTTTCAGTGTCTGATTCATTCTTTTCGTTTATTCATTCATTTGTGAATGATAAGCTGTTGATAGCTTATGATGAATTTCTAACTGATTCATCAAGAATTTTCAGAATTTCGATGTGAAGAGCTTGTCTCTATTCAAAATTATCTCGTCTGATAATTCATGATTTGTTACAATCATTCTTAAAAACGTGTAAGTCAAATCTTCTGCGAATGTTGCTTTCTTGTATGACAAGAAGTATTCGTATTTGATTAATCTGTCTGTTATAATCAATATAGAGTCATACGTTGTTTCGATGACTCTTTCTTTCAACTTAGATAGCTTGACTATAAAGTTCAAAGCTATGCTTTTTCATGCATGATTCGATGTGCTGAAGCTTTTCAAAAGTTCATAGAGTTTATGTCGATTGTGTTTTGTATGAATACACATATTGCACTTTCTGATAATATCTTCTATCTGTTTTCTCATCTTCGAAAAATAGTAGATTCTAGATATTCTTTCAATGATTTTATTCGAACTCTGATGTTCATGTATCATTGATTTGTGATGATCATTTATTATCTCTTGTCTGCATCTTGCTGAAACATAGATCAGATCTTGAAATGTTAGTATTTCATTGATAATCTCAAAGTTCGCGTTGTTCTTGATGTTTTTTATAATATCTTGCGCGACTGAGTTCTTTGCTAACTCTAGCTTTACTCGTTTCTCAAGATCTCTGTTGTTGATTCGTAAAGTGACTGCGTTTTGTCTGTTATAAACAATCGAATCATTTGAATTCTCTTGTAAAATAGTCTGATTTATCTGTGATTTATCTGTCATGTGATCTGCTCTTCTGCTCAAGACATCGACTTTCAAGTTTTCAGATCTCTTTCGATATTGAATTTGAAAGTTGTACGATGACAACTTCTTCGATCATCTAATCTGTCTTCAATTTAGAACTTTCGTGATCGTAAAGTATAGCAGATTCTTATGATCTGTATATACTTGAATCTGATGTCTAGATTCTTTCAGATACACTCTTTATTGTTTGAAAAAGTCAACAATAGCTAATAGCTTCTTATCATGTATCTCATAGTTCAATTCAGCTTCTGTAAGCTTTCTGCTGTGAAATGCAATGACATGCAGACGTCTCTTATCATCTGATTGATTGATACATGCTTCAATAGCTTCGTTCAACGCGTTCATCTCGAGTGTAATGAGTTTTTCTGATTCAAACATGATCAGTACTGACTGAAAGATGAACAATTTCTTCAGCTTCTTGAAAGCTTCTTCTGCTTTCTCAGTTCACACGAACGATATATTCTTTCTCGTAAGATTCGTAAGTGACGAGACAATTCTGAAGTATCTCTCTATAAAGCATCTATAAAAGTTTGCAAATTCTAAAAAGAATTGAACTTCAATCTTTGACTTTGACGTTGATCAAGTCGTAACAGCTTCTATCTTCTTCGAGTTCATTCTTAGACTCTGAGACGTGACTATGAATTTCAAAAACTGTATACTCTGTACATGAAATTCACTTTTTCCTGACTTTATGCGCAGATCAACTTTCTTTAAAGTCTGTAAAACTTTCTTAACATGTTGCACATGTTCTTTCTTCGTCTTCGAGTATACTAGTATATCATTCAGATATACTATGATGAATTGATTCAGATAACGTCGTAGCACGTTATTTACAAAGATCTGAAACGTGACTGAAGCATTGATTAAGTCGAAAGACATGATCAAGTACTCATAATGTTCTAGTTGAGTGCAAAAGACTGTCTTTCACTCGTCTTCTTCTTTAATTTGTATTCGATTGAATGCTTCTGATATATCAAATTTCGTAAATCATTGTACACTCTGCAGTCTATTTTGCAGTTCTGCTCTGAGCGATAACGAGTAGCTGTTTTTAATCATGATGTTATTCAGTGCTCTGTAGTTGACACATAGTCTTAAACTTTCATTCGATTTCAAAACAAACAGAATTGAGTATTCTGCTGACGACTGTGATTCTCTTATGAATTCTTTTCGCATGTTCTTTTTCAGATATTGTTGCAAAGCATCAAGCTTTTCTGTCAACAATGAGTAAATGAACTGTTTCGTGAATTCTTTGTTGTCAACGAGCTTAATCTCATGATTTCACGATTGATGTTTGAGTAGTATCTTCTGATCACTTTCTTTCTCAAACAGAATCTTATATTTCTGATATTCTTTAGAAATAATAGCGATAACGAAATTCTTCGAATGATCATTCTGAATCTCTCTGCTTCATAACATCTGTGCATCGTTGATTTCTTTAAAATCTTCGCGCATTTCTTCGCTCGTTATGACGAATATCTTCACATTTTGTGATGACTTCAATATTAAATGCAATCGCGTCGCTTCTGTATCTAGAAATGCAATTGTCTCGTTGATTCAATCAATCATCGAATTGATCATACAAAGTCATGATATGTCTAGAACTATATCGCTGTCTGATTGCTTCGTAACATCTAAACGTAACTTTTCTCAATGTCGTTCAAGTCTCAAATGAATGAATCAAGTTTCTTGATCTATTAGTTCGTTATTGTACTTCATGAATGTTTCATTGAAGTTTTGTAAATTGTAAGATTCTTTCTTCTTCTGCATAGATATTTGCGCTTTCTTAGCAAATTCTGAGAATATGTAGTTTCTTATGCAGTCACTGTCTATAAATAGTCGTGCTGCGTGATCATTAACTTTGACTCAGACTCGTAATTGCGACGAGTCGTTGATGAAGATAAATATGCTTTCGATTTTTGATCTTCGACTAGACTTCTTCAATGATCTGTCGATTGAAGAGTCTTCTAGTTTTTTGAACTAAAAGCTTCTTTCTTCAGTACTTGTTCTATGTATTGAAATCAATTTGAGTTGATCTTTTTAAGTGAATGTTTCTTTGAATCACACAAATCAAATCTCTTTCTGATGACTTTTGTCATCTGTTTAAGTTTTCTGAATATGTGATCTTCATCGAAAAGTACATATTCTTCTTGCTTAGTGAACTTGATTCTCGTGAGTGACTTCTTCATGACTATGTCACGATATCGAATGTCTTTGCGCGATGCAATCGACTCATCTTGCGTAGTGTCATAAATAGCTTGATGTATATCATTTTTGATCTGCTGCATTCGCTGCGAAAAATCTTTCTCTTTCTGCTTAAAGAGAGTGTACAATTCATTGTACATGCTTATAAAGCTTGCTTGACTTGTAAGCTTTCTGAAATCTTTCTTTACTTCAAGACGATTCTCTTCTTGCTTGAGAGCATCTTCTGCTGCGATAGTGAATGCTCGTAGAGTTTCGCTGAGTCGACTCTCTTCTTCAACTGCTTGACGAATAGCTTCTTCAGTGCTATTCGATCTGTTCAAGTCATATGCTTCGCTGTCGAAAATCTCTGATTTCGCGATCATAGTGAATGAACTCTCGTCACTATTCTTGTCGTGCACTTTCGATTGATGATGAGTTGCTGCGTAGAAACGATTCTTTCGTGAGAATTTTGAGTATCATTCAAAATCTTTCTTATCGCTCAGATGAGTGCAACAGTTGTTCTCATAACATGCTGTTCACAACAATGCTTGATGCTTGTCTTTCTGATCTTCTTTCGTTGCTGCGAAAGATCTGTCTTGCTTATCATAAGACTTTGATTTGTTTTTGTACTTGTTCTGAGTACAATTCTTGAAGTAGTGATCTAGCTTCTCACATGTGTAACATGTCTTGCTCTGTTGAACTGTTTTATCGCGAGCGTTCATTGATATCTTTCGAATTGCATCTAGCTTCATAGATTGAGAATCATAGTATGACTGTCGTCGTCTCTTCTTGAACTTTCGACTCAATACTACTGACATAGTTGATTCTTTACCTTTTTTCAGACGTCTTTCGTACTGTCTGTTATCGATGATCATCGCTCTGAATATCATCTTCTGCAAGTCAGCGAGTCTATCAATTCTAGCGATTTCATTCTTAACTTTCTCTCGCAATCTCTGATAGAACTGACTGATGAGAGCTGCATCGTCTCATTTCATATTCATCACGATGTGCTGAAAGCTGATCAAATAAGTTGCTGCGAAGTTTTTCTGTCGCAGATTGTACAGCTGTTGTTCTGCTGTACATTTCTTGTCAATGTCTTCAAATACTCTTCTTAGATGTTTCTCAAACGTCTGAGAGTCACGAAATATCGTGTTGATTTCTTCTTCTCGTTTCTCTGATTTCTTCTGCAGATAATTCATTAGATAGTGATAAAATCATGTAAATGCATTATCTTTTAAATAGATGAATGCAAAGAGTACTTTGTTCTCAATGAACTTGAACTGAAATGAGTGTCGTTTGATGTATAGCTCTATCTGTACTAGATATGCTTCGAGTTTATCTCGATCATCATGATACAAGTTCAATGTTGAGATCTTGATTTTATCTGTGCTGAAGATGCTTGCTTCTTGACTTGACGTGACTCGTTCTGACTGACTAGACATGATTGAAAGAAATGAACGTCTCTGATATCTTGTAAAAGAGTGATGCTCAAAGTGTAATGATTGTCTCTTTAACAACACAAGATATATACAGAGATCAAACAGTAATCACTATTACTAGACTTGAGATCTGAAGATAGCTGAGACAATAATATATATTGACTACTTACATAAGTTGAGCACGAAGCTTCTATCTAAGAAAACGATCATCGTTATATAAACATAGAAGATTCGTGCGATCGTCTGAATCGCTGAGTGATCTCGTTGACTCAGATTCTGAATCATGAGAGTCACTTCATGATTTCAATGATCTCATATAGCAAATCATTAGCACGTGATCATGATTTTACTAGCTCAGAATTCATCGTGCTGTGAACTATGCTCTATTCTGTCGTAGTTCTTATTTCAACTCGAGTCGTGTTTTAACACAAATGTCAGCATTGAATGATCTTTTATCTCTTTATATAACTTTTGAAGTAATAAACAAAGCTCTGTTATCTCGCTGTCTCGTTGATCAGATATGCATAAGAAAAGATTGAATGTCAAAGCAAAGTGAGTGAAAAAGAAAGATTTTATGATGAGATTTATGAGATTCAATGAACAGCAAATGAAAATGCGAATGAGTGAGACAATGACTGATCAGATAAAACAAATGAACTTGCATCAGAAAGCTTCAGAATCTCATTCATCATCTCAGCAATCTTCTTTTTTGCAGTGATCATCATAATAATAATCATTTATTTATTCTTTCTATCAGTTGTTTTATCAATCATGACAGCAGTCTTCACAATCTTCTTCATGATAACAGTCTTTACAATCTTCTTCATGACAACAGTCTTTACAGTCTTCTTCATGACAACAGTCTTTACAGTCTATTTAGTGACAGCAATCTTCATCATTTCAATCTACTTCTTCTTCTTCTTCTTCTTCTTCTTCTTCTTCTTCTTCTTCTTCTTCTTTTTCTTCTTCTTCTTTTTCTTCTTCTTCTTTATCATCTCAGTTTGCAATTGCAGCTCAGCGCTTAAGTCTCATTAAAGAGTCAGAAGAGATGAAGAAGATATTTGATCAGTTCTTCATCTGAAAGATAAACAAGATTTCACGTCAAGCAATCAAATAAAAGTTTGCAAAGATGAAACTCATAGTGAATGCACAGATGTGATCTATGAATGATTTAAAAGATATGACAGACTCAACGTCTGATATCTATCAAACTGCTATACAACTAGAAATGTTGAATGAAATGACTCGTGCATTTAAGAAAGATCTGAAGTTTTTCAAATTGATCTGACGTAAGATCAAGACTTTATTAAAACTGAGTCATTAAATAAAATAAAATTTCTGATTTTCTATCTTCAATTCTCATTTCAAAGCTCTGATATTTATCTCAAAGATGTAATCTGAATGCTTGAAGTTGTTGAGATCGTGTCTAGAATCTAATCACACTGCAGCGAGATAGTGCGTAGCTGAATAGAATGTTTGATCAATAGAGATAGCTCTAACTAGAAAACTAAGAATACAGAAGAAAGAAGACAGTTTCGAGCTGTATCTATAGTAGAGCGAACAAAGAGACGAAGTAGTTGATTTGCTAGAACTCGAATAAATGAAATGTTTCAGCATATTTCAATTCAGAACATCGTTGTTTCTTGTTCACATATTGAAATCTCTAGAGTCTATTGACTAGACTCTATTCAATGTCGACACACTTCGTAACAGAAGTGCTGTCTTGAATATCTATCACATCTGCTTCATTCAACGATGTAATGAAGAAAGTCATCAAAGATGTTTTCAAAATGAGATCATATCTTGTCAAAGTATTTACAAACTCAGATCTTTAATATGCTGAAGATGAGTTCTATGAGATTGTAATTCGATGAGTAAAAAGATAAATATCACATCTGACATTCATATCAGTGATAGATTATCAACTCAATGAGACAAATAAAATAGTTTATCTGACATTCATGTGAAATGATGAGCTCTTCAATTTGACTATTGCAATGAACATTCACATTATTCATGATGATTACACTTCTTGAAATCGAAAAGAAACTGCATAAAGATAGCAATTCATCTGCTAGTCATCAAAAGAAAGTCTTGTCGTTGAATCAATCTTCGCGAATATTGATGCAAAATAGATATTCATCTTTTGTATAAATTGAAAGAATACTTCAGCAATGCTCTTTCATTCTAAAGACTTGATAGTGAGCTGATTGATCAACGAGAGCATAGACTTGATGATGTCTGTTACGATCCTAGCTACGCATCTATGTTGATAGCTATGTTGATGACTATGTTGATGGCTATGTTCCTGACTATCGCCGGTCGCTCGTCACTAGGCTATCGAGTTGTTCCGAAGCCAACCCTATTCAGGGTTAGCTTATGTTCTCCTGAGTCATATAGATAGCCGGTCCTTCCCTCCTAGATACTTTTCTTCCTTAGCATTTATATACTCGTTACCTTACACTCATATGACTCGCTCTATGCTGGCCCCTAACAATGTCAGTCTGTGATCTCATTGAATAAGAACTCATTCACGAACACAAGCTGTTCAGTCATCAAACGAAGCATGTCTGCTATTCAATTCAAACGAAGCTCATCGTTTTGTCTGACTTCTACACGCTGTTCTTTTTTATTACTTCAGCCTCTTCTCTTCAGAATTCTTGATATCATGAATTGATGCACATTAATGTTTCACTTCTTTCATATGTATCAGATCATCTCTTTCTGCATGACTCATGACTGATCTTCAAGATAGACTATGAGATCATTTTCAGCTGTCTTAAACATCTTGCGAAGAACTTCTTTGAGTCGAAACTGAGGTTTAAACGATGACGAATACATGAAGATATTCTCTCGAATGCTATACATCGTTCTAGAACAGCAGTGAATCTCTTCGACGATGACGAGGGGTTGCCAATGAAGTAGTAGAAGCCGTACGATTCTGGAGCGAATCGCTGCAGGTAGTGAGCCGGTCATAGCTGGAAATGCGTCAGGAACGTCAACAAACAAAGAGGTCTGAATAGCTTCAATTTTGGGCAATTGGGGGGGCGGTGGGGTTGAATTTCGAATCTCCCATACAAAGGAACACCGTGGGGCAGCGCAAAAACGAATGCCAAGGAATGCAGAGCTTTCTGCATACGCTAATTAATCTATGCTAATCGGCATCGTTCAGCAAATCTGCAGAACCGCACATCACATTGAAACTCCCTTCGCTTACTGAACTGGCTGTGTATTGACTCACCCGTCACTTCTTCATAATACCAAACATCCCCTCTATTCCTTCATCAGCATTTACATTCCCCCACACATCCCCTTACCCATCACAATCCTTCGGCCTCTCAATCGCCTCCCCTTCCCCCCCCCCAAAAAGTCCTCATTCACCATGAACCCCGATCACCTCACCCGTCTCTACTGTTCCACCTCCTCCGCCGCCACCACCCCCAACACCATCACCCGCGCCCAACTCGCCCATCGCATCCACATCGTCCAAAATATCTGGAAAATCCCCGAGGGCGCAAGGGTGCTGGAAATCGGCCCCGGCCAGGGCGATTGCACGCTTGTGCTTGCGGCGGCGGTGGGAGAGGCGAGCAGCGTGGTTGGGGTCGATCCTTGTGCGGGGGAGTATGGTGTGTGATGAGTGTTTTCATTGACTGAAGGGGGCGTTTGTACTTTTGTGGATGTCCGATGAAATGAAGAGGAGTTTTTTTCTTTTCATTGCAGAATTATGTTGGGAGTTGGGATGATTGGCTTTTTTGTACAAGCACGAGAGTAGGAATGTTATGGAGACCCTTTTCTTTAGCGGATGATTTCTGATCGTTCTCAGATCTTTCCCCTCAAACCTTCACCTTCAACTGACCCGCCCAACAGGCTCACCCACCACTGTCGCCCAATCCCAATCCCACCTCCTCACCACCCCTCTCGGCCAGCGCATTACCTTCATCCGTGCCACGCCCCTCGCGCCCCTCCGCTCGCAGCCGCCAAGCACATATACGCATATCGTATTCTTGCACTGTCTTTGGTATTTTGATTCTTCGGGGGATATTAGTGCGCTATTATCTGCCCTCGTTGCTTCGCCAGAGCAGAGTGAGCAGGATTACGGCCGAGGCCAAAGATCCTAATAGCAGAATGGGCTCTGCAAGTTAGATTACCGGAGCAGGTGCCGCATTTACTGGCGGCGCTGACGAGGAATATGCCCGAATCCCACAACCCGGACTCCGAGGCTAATATCCGCATCGTTGTCTCCAATGATTTCTTCAAATCCACGATCGAGCAGCTCTTCTCCTCCCCCCTCGCTTCGCCCCTTCAGCCCCGTTACACCCTCCTCCACGAGGAAACCATAACACCAGAGCCCGACCTCCTAGACGGCCAATGGGAAGTCTCTTCCGTACTAAACGAGGAAATTGAGAGGGAGGTGGAGGGGATTTTCGAAGGCGATGAGAGGGCTGTGGCGGCGATGAGGGCGGGGAGGGATGCGCTGTCGTGTGCGGTGAAGGGGTTGGGAGGGCTGGAAGGGTGCAGAGGGATGGAGGTGTGGTGTGGGGAGTTTGGGGTGTGAGAGGCTGGAAGGAAAGGGGGAGACGAGAGACGGTTGTGAATATAGTTCAAAAGATGATCTATGCAGGGTGTTAAATGGTTTTTCATGAGTGATGGCCGGAAGACGGTTGCAAAGTTTTCTTTCTTTTTCTTTTTGGTGAAGATAATTAAAAAGCGATGATATGAACTGCGGCATTAGCAGCAACTGTAGCGAACGAGGAAAATGAGTTTTGAGATTGTGATATGTACTAGAGACATTGAATGGTAGAAAGGCGGTTTTGAAACCTAGTGATGAAGAGTGAAGAAGTGATGTTTTGTACTCTTCGTAAACGCTTTCGGATTGATTTCTTTGTAATTAGTATTGTTGGTATATGAGAGTCAGAAGAAGTATGTGCATGTGTATATATTGATTGAACTGCTCTAGAAAGTAGAAACCACGAAGAAAGGAAGAAGGTGAAAACTTCGACTCTCGCGCCCTATAGGGCTAAGCGAGATTGCCAACCACACAGAACAGTACTGTTTCCTGTTTCCAACAAAGAAATGATAGAAAGAAGCATGTTCGAATTCTGATAGAAGAACTAGCAATGCAGTGAGAAGCTCATCACCGACGAGAAGTCATGCGGTAACTATTCTTACATCGCCAAGAATGCTCTCAGAGAGCTCTCACGTCTATATGATATACCTGAGAATGCAGCAAATTTCGTTCTGTCCAGACTGCAGTTTCCTCCTTGTGAAAGACCGAACAGGCTGCAAGCATCTCCTTGTGTTATCCGACTTCCCTTTCAACCTTGACCCTACTCCATCACTTCATCGAGCACTACGTTCAAAATACAAGCATCATGCAGCTTTCGCTATCTCTCAACGCCCTCTTCATCACCCTCATACCCCCTCGCCTCTGGAATCTCAGCTTCAATCTTCAGCGAGACTTCTGACCCCAACGCTCTACCAACTCTCGATGTAAGCGTTAGTGGCGCCGGCAATGACAGTTTGACCGCCCACGGCCTCCCAAAACGCCAGACTGGGGCGCATTGAGATCCACTAGCAGTTTGGGCAAATTAATGAGAAGTGCAGCTTTTGGTGAGACCGGACCGTGTTTTTATGTTTGCATCCAAGTGACAATCTTTGGGTCGACTGGTTCGTTACAATCTATTCCTGCTCTCATCGTTCCCTTCATTCTCGAACTTTCCCCTCTGTAGATGACATCGGCGGACAAACGTTCGATATGCTCAGATATGCCGACGGCTCCTCCTCCCCCGCTCGCAGCGACAGTCGGGACCTCGTCAACGACTTCAATGAATCCAAAATCAACGGGAAGATGTATCACAGCGATAAAAGCCACAGTTGGACCAGTTTCGACGGCCCCAACAGTTGGAACGGAGGTTATGCTCGGACCTATCGAGGTCACATGATGCACTGTAGTTCACCGAAGCTTCGAACCTCCATAGAACAATAACCAAACACACATCCTAAATATGCTGCAAAACCTTCTAGTTCAGTCATATTCCAACACCAACGGAGGTGGCGACGTTATGACTTATGGCAGTGGACACGGATTGCAGCTGCGCCGCCAGTCCAGATCATTCATACCCGTCATCCCGGCGCGATCAACTATGCTGAAGATTATTACTTCCATTGCTTTTGGTAGCACTGATGCGTATCTCATGGGCTGGAAGCCACGGTACTACGAGCGGTGCCAGGACTAACCTCTCGGGATCGAGTATGTTAGAAGTACAAACATATCAAGTTGGCAGTGATAACCGATCAATATAGCAATCCGAACATGAGCCGTTATCCACGTATCGAGAATTGCAGGCTGCAGCTGAAAACCGTGTTATCGCCCATTAGTTGCAAAGTAGAAAAGCCAAAAAACCCCTTTTCTCTGAAACAAATTTGATTCCTCCACTATGCTTACAACCGCTTATACTCTCTCATCTATCCTCATCTTTCAATCCTTCAAACTAATCTATGCGTTCTGCTTTACCTTATTTTTTACAAAACCTTTGACACTATTGTTAGGGGCCAGCATAGAGCGAGTCATATGGGTGTAATGTAACGAGTATATAAATGCTAAGGAAGGAAAGTATCTAGAAGGGAAGGGCCGGCTATCTATATGGCTCAGGGGAACATAAGCTAACCCTGAATAGGGTTGGCTTCGGAACAATCCGATAGCCTAGTGACGAGCGGCCGGCGATAGTCATGAACATAGTCATCAACATAGCCACCAACATAGCTACCAACATAGGTGCGTAGCTAGGATCGTAACAACTATTGACTTGGATGAATTTTCAGAAGGGGCTGTGTAAGTAAGATGCTGGGAAAGGTTCGGATATCGGAGAAGATTGTGGGTAAAGAGGTAAAGAGGTAAATTACAAAGTTACTTGAAAAATCGAGAAATTGTTTAAGAATTCTCGATTTACTTGGACGAAAGAAATGATATGTTTGTTCAAGATGAAAGTTTGAGGGTATGATTGAATACAATCTTCTGACTTTCGAGGACGAATGAGAAAGTGAAGGTATGGTTGGTAGTGTGTGTATTTATGCTTGAGGTTTGTAATATTATCAGCGAAGGAAATAGAAAAGTCTATGTGCAAGCCATGATCCCCGGGATACCTGCCGGTATTCCTTCCCCGAGACTTCTGCCAACCGCTCAATGCAATCCCTTCCTCCCCCCCCTTTTGATCTCACAACCCCCTACAACGTCCTCTGCGGACTCGGCGAACCCTCATAGCTATCCTTCTCCCTAACCACAGAACTCGCCTTGGTCGTCTCAAAATATGTCGACACATCACTCGACCACACACTATCATCCACCGCCTCATCATCCCAATGCCCGGCCTTCTCGTCCGCCTTCCTCGCCTGCGCAACCTCCCAGTCCGCGCGCATCTCCTCGATCTTCTGCGTATAGTCGAGATCTGCATTGTAGTACTTGCCGACGCCGCGTCTCCGCTCCCACCACGAGAGGTGCTTCGGGTGCACGGCGATGCCGTGGTATTCGTGTTCGCGGCCGGCGCGGATGAATTGCCAGCGACGCTCTTGCTCTTTGAGGTCGAGGCCGGTGGTGTCGGGGAGGAAGAGGAAGGTGACGAGCATGCCGACGAGGCCGAACCAGGGGACGACGTAGAATTTCGTTTGGGTGTCGATGTAGTTGTAGAGGACGGCGGCGAGGAGGGCGCCGAGTTTACCCCAGGCGGCGCTGAAGCCGTGGGCGGTGGCGCGGATGGGGGTGGGGTAGACTTCGGCGGCTACGAGGAAGGTGACGGCGTTGGGGCCGAATTGGTTGAAGAAGGAGGAGAGGAAGTACATGGCTTGAAAGGCTGAAACGCCCGAGAGGCTCTTGTAGTAGCTGAAGTGGAATGCGGGAACCACGAAAAGAATAAAGTCCATCAGGAAGCCAACCATCTGCATCTTCTTTCGTCCGCTGTGGAAATGTTAGAATCTGCGATTTAGCCTAGATTGATATAGAGAATACTTACTATAATTTGTTGTCAATGAGGAAAGATGCGAGGTAGTAGCCCACAAGAGATACCCCCACGTTGATGAGATTGTACAACCACCCTTCCATGACGTATGAGTTGTGTGGGGCAATGACCTTGATGAACTCTGATTGGAACAGCTTGTTTCCCTATTATTAATTTCGGAGTCAGCATTACTTTGTTGAGTTGTAGGATTGAATCTTATCATGGATGAAGAGAGAGAAACGGGAATCTATACGTAGAAAAAGACGTCATTGCAAAACCATCCACCGGCAGTAGCAATCATTCGAGGTCCAAAGTAGGTAAAAGTGAGTTTTAGGGACTCAGTGTCGTAGCCAGTGACCTTGTGCTTCTGCTTCGCGGCGTCGAGCTGCTTGCTAGCGGCCTTCATCTTATATGTACGATAGTAGACGAGCCAAAGAGTCCCAACCGCTGGAATGGCGAATGAGACACGATAGGTCCATTGGGTGGCGAGTTTCGAGTAAGGAGGGTTGCCGCTTCCGTGGTGGAAGATGAGGAGCAGGATGATCAATATGACCTGATTGAAGAACTGTCCCCAGCCTTGCATCAAGAACGCAGATGTGACTTTCCTGCCCCTGTGTAATCGATCTTCCTTGGTGGAAATCTTGCCAGATCCGACGGCGTTCTCCATACCGGAAGTTGCCGTCATTGGATATTCGCCGCCAACGCCGATACCGTAGAAGAAAAGAGCAAATGCGTAGCAGATAACCCATCCGTTCAAGGTGACTCCCCAGGACGCCACTAACATGAGGAGTCCGATGAACATAATGGCCGCATCCTGTATGAGACCCCATCGACGACCGAGCCTAATCAGGAGGTTTAGACGAGGTTCGGAAAGTTCCGTGATCCAATACACCTACCAATCGCCAAGGATACCGACAAGAATTTGTCCAACAATGATACCACAGATTTCGAGATAATCAACGGCGCTGATCCATTGGGGATTGCAGACGAGGACGTTCGTTTTGCTTGCTGTGCCCCAACAATTCTTGAAAGCCGCTGCGAACAGCGGTTTGATATTGCCGATAGAGAAGAGCACATATCTGGCGGCGTCAGCCTACAGCAAATGTACACATTAATTTCGTGTTCTCACCCTTCGAGACCAAGCCCAGCACCGGGCAGGATCATATTTTTGAAGTAGTACGCAACAGGGCTGAGTGGGTCCTTCTTGGTCATGGCTCCAATGGTTTTCAATTCTCTTGCGGCCTCTTGGCCATCATAGCTGCTTACGAATTTGACCCGTTGGGCTAGAGGCAAGTCTGCCCAATAGATGCCATCAGCATTGTAGCTGTCATCTGGCTTGAGAAGGTAATCGAAGATTTGTCGCTCGTTCGGTGGAAGGCTGTGGGCAGCGTTGGTTGGTTCCATGTGGGCCCGAGTATCAGGCACGACTCCGTTATCCATTCTGTCGGTTGCCATGGCTAACAAGAATCAAAAGTGGACAAGACCTAAAGAAGCCAGCGACTCCTGGCAGCCAAACCGCGGGAGTTATGATGGTAGGAGGTTGTAGCTGTCGAGAGCTATGAACAGGCGGCGTGGACAAGCTTTTGTAGAAAGCTTGGTGTGCAGCTAAGACTAGGTCCGGGTCAGGGAAGGGCAAACCGTGGGATTACCATCATACCGATGTCGGTATTGTGCGCCTCGTGGGGGCAGGCTGACGTCTGTCTTTTAAAAAAGAAATTCATTCGACATCGAATGTGTTGGTGGTATATGGCACACGTTCAGCCATCGGACGTTCTTACTGGCTCCAGGAAGACGCCCTTGCCTGAGTCACGCTGCACACAGGCATCGGTTGAAAAGGGAACCGTGCCGGACAAGCGAGAGTCGGTAACCACAGCTTCACATGTTGGAGGAAACGCAACCCGGTGGTCGGGACAGACTTCTCCTACTGAGCGAACGACATGAGGCGAAGTTGACCCTTCCGGTACAGCCGACTCGGGGACGATCAATTACATCAATCGATCTAATCAGTGAAACAGATCCATGCATCGCCTATCGATTCGAGTACCAGTCTCCGCGGTACAGACTCGAGCTGAACAGAAGAAGAGGAAGGCACGGTACGTCCGAACAGTGTACAGTGTACAGTATACAGTACAATGTGCACTTGAATTAGCACTCTCTGCTGTCTTGCCCCTTTGAGATGATGCCGTTGCTGCACTGCACTGAACAATTGGCATTACTGGTTGGACTACTCCGTCCTAACAGCTACTCGTAGAAAGCCTTGTCTGAGTTGTCTCGCCTTGTTTAAGATGATCGTAGTCTGGCAAATCGGGAGATACGTCCTTCTAGTGGCCCGGAGGCGGAGTTGGAACGATTGGCCACAAACCCAATGCGCAATTCTGCTCCTTGACGTTGAAAAGATGGAGGCGGTTGAATGGGCGAATCAGAGTAGAGAACTAAACAACGTGGCCTCGCTTACCGCTCTCGGCGTGTTGCGAATGCACTAGGCCGAATGAGTGAGGTGAGGTGTGCGAGTCACGTGTAATACTGCGTGGGCATTTTGCTTGCCCTAATACTTCAATTAAACCCCCCATGACTTTATTGCGGATCATCGAGCAAGAGATCAAGCACTGCAGCAAAATCTACAGTAATGCCGCGCCTCTAATGGAGACCAATTGTCGTGCTCCAGTGGGCAAGTGTGATTTCCATGTGCTACCAACTTCCCTCATCAACCCCTGTTAGGTCATTTCCCTGTGTATCCAGTCGTTCTCAGTACTCGAAATGGATCAAAGGTTCGTTCTCCACCACTGGTATCGGGTATTTTCTGCATCGACCCTGCGGGAATTGACAGCAGGTTCCTATTGCATGCCATTGTTGTCAGGAGTCTGAATTATGGAATCATACCTGGGATCGATCATTGTATTGAAAGTTGGTTTATCGAAACATAAAGCGTCCAATCTTGTTCATAGCGCAAGGTTGCCGACTGAAGCTCTCGACATAGTCGGCTAGTATTCGTACCAGGAGTTCAGCCCGAGAAACGCCATCACTAAGAGACTGCCTGCAGATCAGGGCATAAACAATGGCCCAGCGTCATAAGGTACGAATGTCAGAATTCTAGAATCCCTGCAACCTTGTCTTCTTGCATTAAGAAAGCTAAGTGGATTTTTCGTAGGTCGAGGCCCGCAGTGCCATCCTCATCTCCGCCGTCATCACGACCACGCTCATTTCCTGTCTTCTGGCTCTCATAAACATCGGTTCTTCCCTCGTCATAAACGACATCACCAGTATAGCAGTCAATGGTGTGTACTCATCATACCTAATCCGTCGCAGTCTTCTCCTCTGGCGCCGTTCTATAGAGGTTGTTAGAGTATGCTCCGATGGCTCAACGCATCTGTCGAATACGGTCGGTGTTGCCCAATTAGTTTGGGGTCGTGGCGGTTGCCTTCAGTATTCGGCATCGTCAACAATGCGTTTGCGTGCGTTCATTTGACCGTTCTGTTGTTCTTTTCCGTTTGACCTCCGGATGTGACGCCAACTTCGAAGACGATGGACTATGCAGTATTGACTGAAGGGGCGGTGGTCGTTTTTAGCATCGTTTACTATTTCGCGTGGGCACGAAAGTTTTACAAGGGACCGGTTGTTGAGATTAACCTGTAAAATTGGGAACGGGTTTGAAGGCTACAGTATATACCGGTGATATAAGAGAATTGGAGACGGAACAAAGCAACGAGATAAGCTTTACCCTCGTTTAATGCTTGTACTAATACTTGTAACACTCCTTGATTTCCTGTGCAACTCATCCCAGGACCTGCGATCATGACCCAACGATGACCTGGAAGGCATAGCGGAGCTGACACCTATCTAAGTGATCGAAAAGATGGTTGGTCATTGAAATTGTCACATGAAGAAAAGCTTCTAGAGTAATGAAGACTAAAGCGTATTGAGAACACTTAACCTTCAACCTTCTAGATATTCTGTATGTCAACAACCGCTAACCTAGGCATGAACTCGTATCTTCAAGGATTACTAAGAACAGTCATGATGCATACCAGAAGTTATCGAGTCACATCAGTAGCATTCAAGAACATCTAAATAGGACCTTAGAACTCGATCGATCATGATGAGGGATAATTTGTTTGTCGTCTAGACATATGTGCAGCCACGTCCGATTCAGCGCAGAGAAGAAGCACCTGAATTCTTTAGTGTATTAGTACGCTTTCAAAAACTTCACTTTCATTACACCGTCGTAATTTCTGCAATTCTATCTCTCTTTCTATCTTTTCTAATTTTTTGGAACAATGAATACTGGCATGTTTTGTAAACCATTATGCATTTCTTCTGCTAGTATGTACTTGCTTTGTGCAATACCTTTGTTCTACCTCAGTGAAACCCTCATACGAACCGTCTATTCAAAGAGCTTCAACTATTCACACAATAGATCCTTTTCAACAATGACTTTATGGAGTCTGTTCTACTATAATAGGGCATCTTACAACCCATGGACCTTCTTTCCCCACTACTCTTGGAAAGCATCAAATCAATAAACAATGTCAATGACTTATCTTCGAAAGTTTTTGTCAAAGTTCCGCGCGTTCTCTACACCACGAGGTAACCAAGAACCAATTCCCTGGTGGCGACGGGATATACAAGAATTCTACGAACAATGTCAACTCGAGGACAGCTTGCTTGGACGTCACTGGGGTCCGTCTGCTGAACATAACCGCCGCCTCCCTGGCGGTTTTAGGACCGATGACCACTTGCAAAAACTTTGCGAAGCGCCAGGATGTCCCATTCGCTCAGCACACCCCCCAGGTCCATACTTTCACGACCCTTCTCCGTGTAAGATCTGGGTCGAATTATTTGGCTGCACGGATCCGCCGCCTGAGTTGTGGGCGGCATACGATCGGATAGAAGCAGGGAACGGGACAGCGGCGGATGTGCTCAGCATCGGAAAATATGTTGAGTACCATGGGGACGACACTTTTAAATTCGTAGACTGAAGTTTTGCCCAGTCATTCCGTTCAGAACAGGTAGGAAAGTGGTCACTGGAAAAGGGCTTCACCGCTTACTATATCATAGGGCATAGCATATGGGATCACACATCTTGCTCTGAAATATTATAATCACCTCGAGCATCTATCCAGCTATCAACGTCTTACATCGATGAACGTTATTATATACTCTTCAAATCATGATCGCCGTTGCAGAACCTTGGTTGACGCAATTCACCGCTTCTCCTCATAACCGAATGTTGAACTCCTTGTTGTTTCTCAATAAATCTTCCCTCCCATGGCAAAAGCGTTGTCAGGCCCCTATACAGGTCTAGATGCCTCCTTAAGTGTAGTCTCCGTTGTCATACGACCGTATGCTGAAATGTGTGCTGTCTCGAAATCAGCCATCAGAACAATGTCATCGTTCTTCAACATTACTCTCGCCCAGAATATCTTATGTTTCAAATTTTGAGTCATCACCGAACCTTTCTAAAACCACCTCATCTCAACGACCTACCCAACACCGCTGGCCACACAAGCAATAATGGAGCAGACTGACCCTATCAACGGGAACTGCCACTACTGCCACGCAACACTCGAGTGGGGCTCTCCCTGTTGTTTCAGTTGCGGCCATGACTACCTCAACGGCTTTAGGTCCGAGATCCCATGGGAAGAATACGAGCCTCTGGAACCCCTCGATGGGTTGAACGAAGAGAGGATCCTAACCGGCAATTTCACAGATCAAGAGGACGCAGCCTTCTACCAAAACATGGTTGATCAGCTCCAAACCTTCAACTCAAGCCACCCCTACCCTCCGGATGTCCCTTATCGCTACTCTCCACCCCGAGGCTCACCTTTACAAACACTCCCCACCCAAACCCAACCTGACATCGTGGACCTGGACCAAATCCCCGACGTCGAGCTTTCCCCCTCGTACACCCTCCCCCTCAGAAACCGTGCCCAAGAACTCAGAGACGCAGAGCCACGAACCGGGCGGCGAGCGCCAAGACCCCGCGGATCTGTCCCCCCCAAACAACCTACCCCCAAACCCCCCCGCCACCAACCCTGCCCTTTAGGCCCGCAACTTCCCTGCACCGAGCCAGACTGTCCAGTCAAGCACGCCGCGCACCCTAAGGGTTTGTATTTTCACAACGGCGTGAGGCCGACGACCAAAGATGTGGTGTTTGGGTTTGCGGATCCGCCGCCGTGTTTGAGGGAGGCGATGGATAGGATTAGGGGGAGGTGTCAGGGCGGGGATGATTTGAGGGATGTGCAGCTGTTTATTAAACTGCATGGGACGTAGTGGGGAGGGCGAGGAGGCAGGTGAGTGATTGGTCTTCTCAATTGCGATGTTCAGTGTTGCGTTGACTTTGTCTGTTCTACGTTTCTCGGACTCGGGAGATGAACAAGAGGCAAGTGTGGAAGGAGAATGAAAGTGACGAGCGTAGTAATGACTGATGCATGCAAATATACATACCTATCCTCGGCATCTGAATTTTCTTTCCACGAGCGCAGAAAATAGAGTCCCACCTTCGCCTGCATACCAAATTCCAAACCAGATATCAAGTTTATTCTCAATGAAGAGCATTAAGATCATAGTCATCAAACTATCAAACAGTGAGACCTTCAATCCGAATCAACAGATTTATGAAACGCAATAACTGCGTACATGGACAAAGAGACTCACAATCCACACCATCTCTTTGTAGCAACGAAACATGTCATATGATAAAGAAACAGCTGCGCATTCCCATCCTCTCAATACCAGTGTCCGATCGATGGGTATGAAATCGCAATGTATCATGATCTTAATATATAACCTACTTTACTCCTCTGAAACTGACCCTTTTTTTTTTGGCAAATAATATGAAACATGGACTCGAGACCTAGAGTAGCTGAAAAGGACTGAAAATATTAGGAAATATTCAAGCATGTTCATAGTATGTTTTACAAACGCCAAACTCCAGTTTTTTTTCTTTTTTTTTTCTTTCAATTTTGCCGCACTTTCGACTTTTGACGAATTAGCGTGCGACAATGGCTGAAGGACAGAGTCCGATGTCTAGTCGGCAAGATCGAGTAAGGACCAAAGTCAAAAGAATAATCGAGAAGAAAACACGTACACTGCCCACACAGCAATGACAGCAGACACCTTTCTGTCTCCAAAAAACCAACCCCCTGCTATCTCTAGCCCCTTCACTACTCAAACCATCAAGCAAACAACAACTCTTTACATCAAAACTCATACACCCGCAAACTCCCAACCAGCACCGCAGATTCCATAGATAAACTCTTCGCCAAAACCACAACTCCAAGAACCGAAACTTTATCATATCCGCAATACTACCAACTGCACTTCTCGCCAAACAAACTGCTTCCCCATCGATCTACTCCACCAATCCCAAAATCCCAATCCACAAACTCACGACCCACGAAAAAGGGGTATCAAGCACCTACCACCTCATCGCTACCGCAAAACGCCAAGCCAAAACGTCTCTCTCCACTAGCATAACCTAAAAAACGCAATCTTCTCTGTTTCTTCAACGTCTCATATACAAAGTACGCAACAGAAACGCCAACAGCGCGGTGGACGTAGGAAGGGAGGAGTTGGTCAAAGCAAAGCTCGTATTGCCCGTTGACGACTTGTGCATTTGCAGAATGGGGTTTTCGTGTAGGCGAATCGGGTGGGGTGGTTGGGAGGTGAGTTGGTGGTGATCGGGGGGGGCGTGGGGCGGCTGTGGTGTTGCGATGAGGAAGGATGGAGGGAGGGAGGGAGGGAGGGAGGGGTATAGAAGCCAAGCCATGGAAGCGAGAGGTGTTTTAAGAAAGCTAACAGCAACCAAAGAAATTAATAAACGATGAAACCTGAAAGATAGAAGATCAGCTATGTACCGTGAATCGACCAAAGAAAGAGCTAATCCTAGCCATACACAACAAGCCAAGTCCCCGACATCTACAACCACTGCCGAAAAAAAAACCCCGATGAAGGAATGCTAGAGACGAAGAGCTTTCCAAGCAAAAAAGTCCCTTTCACGGCGGTAGATGGTGCGAGTTTTTTTTTTTAAAAAAAACCGTGTTAGAGTCTATGGAATTTTCCGAATAGAAGTGGCTGTTACGACGATAATGAAATGAAAGAACGGTGGGTTTTATGAAATTTTAGGGGTGGAGGCGTGTGATCCGTAAAGACGACGAGAAGAAGAAAGAAAGAAAGAAAGAAAGAAAAAAAGACTAGCGCAGAGTGAAGTATTCTCTACACTGTAAGAACTTCATACGTACATAGTAGTTTTTCCTATCCCCCCTTCCAACCTCAAAAAATCAACTCTACCACTTCTCCCCTCGATCTGCCCTAAGCTAAAAAACAACCGAGAATGCCCTTCCCCTACTTGTTCTACTGTAGCACGAGAACTAAAACCCTCCCCGAATTATACGTACATATACTGCCAACAAACAAAAAAACTCATCCCGTAACACCCAATCTCAAGAAGTCTATGCACCAAATCCTCCTTGATGCACGCGGCATGCTCGTCGTAAGCAGCTACTAGTCGTATATCGATTGACGCCAATATTGTGTTTGTGAGAGTACGAATGTCTATTGTTCATATCTTTTGTGTTTTCGAGACCTCGGGCCGGCTTTCCGCGGACTTGGGGAGTGGTGTGGGGCTGCTCTGATAGGACATTTCACCATTCGTGTCCTGGTTTAAGTTGCGTCGCTTGCGGGTAGGAGACTGCGGGATGTGGGGTGTGATAGAGGGGTTCGGGGTCGTGTTTTTGAGGGGAAGCGAGCGTGGAAATGAAGATTTCATCTTGAATGTATAGTGTCTCTTTACTGCCTAGCTTGGAATCACTATGTAGCCTGTGACGGAAGCGTAGGTTTCTTGGAGCGAGGAGAATAAAAATGAGAAAAAGCTGAGACCAAAAATAGCTCTTCAAAGAGGACAAGCCGAATGCGGAAGAGCTTCGCATTCCTCAGTTCTGAAACGTAGCACCTGATCCCTTGCGCCATGTTTACCTTTTCCACATTCCGTTCACGTATCGTAAACCTATTTCCGCCGCCGTTCGCTTTGTTCTCTTTCAAAAACCTCCTTCGCAAACCCTCTTCTTTCTACAACTCTGTCAAACTCTGCTTTCTCTAACCATCGGGGGTCCTGGTAACAGCTTCGATAATCATCACCACGACCGGCTTAAAAAAGGAAACTCACGAAATGTACCCTACCATCTCTACCATCCTCCTCCCCCTCCTCTTATCCCTTCCATCCATCTTCGCCCACGCTGAAGGCATCATTTCCGAAATCAACGACGGCCAAATCCAAGCCCCCACCGCCATCGCCACCTCCCTAGCCCTCAGCACCCCTCAGGCCAAAGTCATCGCCCCTCCCTCCTCCTCGTTCCCGTCTTCAATCCCCAACCCTGTGCCCAACACCACCGCTTCAGCCGGTTCTACCGCCGCGCCCTTGCTCTTCACATCCGGGGAGTCGACAGTACCGCGCGTGGCCGCTACGAGCAGCGCAACATACCCGATGAATACATCTATGGCTGTAAGTGCTGGCGGGGTCAATGCGACTGGGATGCCGAATGGAACAGGCGGAGCGTCGAGTGGAGGGATGATGGGAACGAGTATGGCGCCGTTGAGTACTTCTCCGGGTATGCCATCTAGTACTGCGGCGACAGCGGCGAAAGCGACGGGAGCAGCGGTTGGAGGGAGTGGGAGTATAGGTTGGGGTGTTTGGGCGCTCGGAGGCTTTGCGGCAGCAGCGGTAATAGCTCGATAAGGAGCCAAACCGTGCAAAGAAGGTTTTCGTTAAGATTATTATATGGAAAATGTGGGTAGAGAGGGAGACTGATTGACTCGGAATCTGGGATTGATAGGTGTGCGTTTGAGTTATCTTAGGTTGTTGAATGCGATTGCTGGATAACATATAGAGCTGTGCAACGTTGGGAAAGATGACCAAACGAATAACGATCCTGGTGCTTCCGAAGCTTGGTCCGCCCGTAAGCCATCAAAAGAATAAACTAATTGATTTTGATTTAAATTTTTTGACTGGGCAGTAACACTAGGATCGAATAGACTGTCCGAAAGTCTAGCTGCATACTCGCGCCCAGAATCCATCTTTTCTTAATGTTCATGAGTGTAGAAGAGATGAAAATCGGCAAGGTTAGCAAGCTGTTCGAGTCCCAGCACTACTCCGCCTTATGGCTGCCGAGACTGTCAGTTGATAGGGGTTGTCCAAGATTCTACTCCCGAGTCCCCAGTGCGAAAAAGCTTACATTATCACTCAGCTACCTTGAGCTCTGCAACCGCTCCCAATGCTTCCGCCTTCTCAGTCTTGGTCCACGGCCGCCTAAATCTTCGTGCCCCCTTCACTCTTCATAAAGACTTCTCATCCTGAACCCTAGGCTCACTGGTATACTTCCCGTGAGATTCTTCTCCATTGGCTATAGCCACACCGACCACATCCTGGTGTTTTGGTCTAAAGTCCGATAAGCCTATTGATAGGTCGAGATTAAGTGATCCGAGTCGTTATACATGCATTTCGAAGAAACGCGTAGAGATGAAGCTAGGATGAACAAAGGAGATGATGTAAGCCGAAGATGGTGAATGAGAGGTCAGCTGACGCGCCAAAAGGAGAAGAAGCAGTTTTGGGTCAAGCTAGCAGGTGTATTTTCTCGTGCTTCACTGAATCTGTACGGTATGAGAGAATGTGATAGATTGAATCCGTCTTTTTAGATTTCACTCTCCTCTCGTCCAAAGGAGTATCATTTCCAGGACATTGGCACTCTAGTGAGCGTCGAAGCCGATTGAAACCGCCTTACCGGAATGTAGTAGTGGCAAGAAATAATGCAATGCCAGCTGTTTTCTCCCTAGTCATCTTCCATCAAAGTTCATTCTTATATTATTGTTCCAGTACTTAATACCGAAGATATCAAGCTCTTCCTCTTGGATTCCTTTAGCGTAAGTTTCCAGAGAAGCGAAGAGTGTTCTTCTTGATGGCCAAACATTTGTGACGTCTTTGCCTTTGTTAAATTGACCAATAATACTGGGCGGGTCACGTTAGTAGTAAACATCGATTCTTCTGATGCTCACATCTCTGATTCGCAAAGATCCAGAGATCGCTTTGGCGTGAACAGCTTTGTTGTCAACAAAATTGGAAGAGCGTCGTGGGTGGGTTACATAGTGCTCCGCATTTCCGCTTGGCGATTCGGGGCGGAAAAACACCGCTGCCGAGGTAATATTCCAACCCACCTCCCACACCTCACCTTCCACACCCTCTCCCTCACCTCGCACCCTCCTCCCGCTCCCCCCTCCCGAAAAATGCCCCACCGCGCCCTCCTCCGCACCCACCACATAACCTCCCCCCACAAAATCCACCTCCTCACCACCGCCGCCTCTTCCCTCTCCTGCTCCGTCCTGTTAAAAACCGGCCGGCCCCCCGGAATCATGCTCGTCCAATCCTCGTCGCTGGAGAACGTGGAGGCGTGGGTGAAGGTGGTGAAGAGGTTGCGGTATAAGGACTTTCGGGTGATGAGGAGGGGGGAGGTCGTGGGGGATTTTGGGGTGAGGGCTGGGCAGGTGAGGGTGTTTGAGGAGGTGGGGGAGGTGGGGAGGTGGTTGGGGGAGGAGGGGGGGAGGGGGTGGTGGGTTGAGGGGATGGGGTGGGGGAAGGGGGAGGGCTGAGGGGTGGTGTTTTGAGTCTGGGGTTTGTGTGCTACGGGAATGGAGACTTGTTATGGCCAGAGGCTTTTTGTAAGGGCTTGCGGGAACCGGTTGGGACGGAGTGGAAGGGGGGCAGATGAATGAAGATGACTGGATGCACTAGGTTGCTGTTAAGGTTTTCTATCTCTCTGCTCTGGCTTTATAATTCCTCATACTTCCTTCTATCTCGAGGAAGCAATTCTTCCATTTCTCGATCGGGCCCTTTTCTATCAACGTTTCGAACAAGCTGGATAGACTTGAGAAATAAACATTTCGGTACCCATCCAAGCATTCTCGGCAACCGATTTCCTGTGTTTGATCAGCCAAATAGATATGCTCCAAATTCTTCAACATCATCTCAATCCCTCAATCTTCAGCGTTGACACGCGACAACGTCACGTCGAGAAGTCGAAGCGAGTCCTCGGGTACTTGAGCTTCGTAGGACTAACAAGAAGGTAGACAGCGAAAAAGCGCAGAGAATGAGAAACGCATTCAGATATTTCAAAAGGTTGCCGCCGAGATCGGAATTTTAGGAAAACGCGTTGTAGAGAGCAAAACAAGCCTGAAACTTACTGCCCGGGGTGGTTCTCCATTTTCCCTATTGAGGAAAAGGCTTCAGACCAACAAGACGGGCCCATCAACCCTACCATGTCGTCCAATTGAACTCCAACCCTCTCGACTTACCAGCCAATGCACGAAGACAACGTGCCTTTCCAGACGTCCACACGGCTCTCTCTCCTTCTCACTGCTGTCAAGTATCAGTAGAGCGACCCCATCGTCGCTGTTGCCAAGCCCGCCGATCACCAAGTCGTCGAGCCCGGGGCCTCCTTCCAGGTGAAGTTGGAATCCGAGCGGGAAGCTTATCGACGTCGCCTTGGCCTAGATGAACAGGATTTTAGAAGATTGGAGCTCGGCATGAAGACCGGGTGGAAACTTGACGAGAGGTCAACGGGGCCGAAATTATCGCTAGTGGAGAAGGATTTGTCGGGTTGGAAGAACCGGATAGGGTGTGGGAAGAAGAGGAGAAGGAGCAGGAGGATGGGAAGTCTGAGGGGATTTGGAGGGAGGTCCAATCGGCAATATGCTTGGGGTTTCGCGGTGGAAGGGTCGATTTTCTCAGTGTACCTTTCCTCTATCTCCAATGTGAGGTTGTGGATAATCCCAGCTGTACGATAGTCCGATCGAATTCCCTAGTCACTCAAATCCAGAAACCTGTCGTGGCTCAGGGGAACCCCCAAACATCGGTGAAATCGGATATTGGTTCGCTGTCGTCGAACCACGACTGCGATGCCTCTGGCATATATATGTCAGTGTCCATCCCGGATGGGTGCTCAACTGGATAAACCAGTCCCTCGTTCGGACCATAAGTCTGTTGATGAATATTCTCCTGGTCATGGCCTGCCTTTTGGCATAGAGAGCTTGATTGGAAAGCCGCCAGCGCAAGGTCGTATCCACTATCTTGTCCTTCCTCGAGACGGTTCCGTATGCCTGGCGCCAGTTCTTCCGACCATGCGATCTGTGGTGAAGGCTGTCCGCCAAACCTCTCACCGAGTAGAGACTGCCAGCTCATAGCCGTATGTGGCTGGCTAAGCAGACCAAGAATCACTTTCGAGTGATCCCAGTCTGCCCTATCGCAACCACTCTCGAAATGTTTGGCGACGTGTAAAGATCGCTCATTGAAGTCATTAAAGCCCCTGATACAGAACCCACAACCAGACAGCCGGTTCGGAAGTTTCCGCGTCCATCTAGCGACCTGGGGGGAATTGCTAGACAAGCCATGACTGATGAGATGTTTGACGAATTTATCCTTGCGCACCCAAGTCCTGGCTTCTATTTCCTTTGCAAGACACAAGTGCGCGTTATGCTCGAGTATATGCTGGTTGCCTGGGTTGTGAGTGCTGCAAATGGCACATCGAAAACCCTCTTCTATTAAACCTCTAGGTAGGCAGACATATTCGACAGATGGCATATGCGAGAGCTCATGTCTCTTCCATTCCGATTTCCCCCTGAAAGTGGCCTTTGAGTCACACAACGTACATGAGAACTTGATTGCGTTGGAGGAGGGTTGGGAGTTGACAGGAGGATTACAATTTTCAATGGCGGTGTTGGTAGGAGCTTCGGGATAACCTAGAGCGGGACAACCTTGAGTGGCACCATATCCGGAAATGTTGTTGGCAGATGGTTCTTTTGCTGAATGGGACAACTTCGCTGCCAGCACCGAAGCCTGTGTTGAGTAATCTCCAGAAGGGTGCCTAGAACTATTTCCGGTGAGAGGTTCGTGACTGGCTTGTGAAAAAACCGAAGGATCATAAGACATGGAAGAAACGGTACTGGAAATTGATCCCTTCGATGGTCTATGTTGCTGAGGACCTCTGTTCCAAGACTCTTGTAGCTGCAATGGACCGCTTCGCTGCGACGATCTGAGCCTCGGAGGCAGTGGCATCTCGGTCGGTAAGGTTCTGCGTGTAGTGGAGTTTGTGAAGGGGAAATTTGATGCTTCTGGTACCGTTGCAAGTCTATCTGAACTGCCTACGAGCAAGGGGTTAGCTAAGATATGGCATTACTATTTCCAACAGCATCATACACATGGACCAACTCTCATGATCTGAGCGAATCAACGCAAGCTGATGCATGACAACATCGTCAGGAACGTCTACCAAAGCTTCAATGGCCTTGTGCTGTTCCTCGTTGAATGGTGTTTGCGGGTAGGTATCATCTTGTAGATCCGGTAGATTCGGCGATAACGAGGCTCCTGGAGGTAATTCTTCGAAGTTTTGAAGATACGGTGCTTGATATCCAGTGAGGTTATAAAGAAGATGGTCATTATCGATACTACCTCCGAGATGATGATTAGCAGCTGGCGACACTCGTCTCCTCTGCGGCCGTCGTGGGCGCAAAGGATTCGGGATTAGGTCATGGGGGTTGAACATAGATCCCGCCATGGGGCTCGAACGAGCGGCTACGAATAGCAACGCCAGCAGGCAGTGACATTAGGCAGAAAAGTCGGACATGGAGAAGAACAAGGTCAAAGAGGTATACTACCATGGTAAGTGTACAATGAAAGAGAAGAGGGTCGTGATGGTTCATTTTTGTCATGGCAGCGAAGCGTACAGCCTCCACACCCAGAACTCGCCCCCGCTAGATGCGCGAAATACGAAGTAGCTGAACGGGCGCGGATTCGAGAGGAGAACTTGGCTCTGAGTGGCCAGTAACACACGGCACACTGCACACTGCACGGAACGGATCGCTGACGGGGGAAATCCAAGCAACTGGGGGTGTTCCTGTTGTCTACTCCGTACCTTACTGTTTGTTGTTCTGGGCAGGACTTCGACGGACTGATTGTTCTGGGGAGAACTCAACGACGATTGGAGGATTTGCCCTGTCACGGTTGTTGTCGCAACCTCTTATCGTGGCGGATAACGCTCCATCAGTTGTTATCGCAAGTTCATGCAAGCAGAAGGTGCTTCGGTACCACCACCACCACCACCACCGCAGTTGCCTCGTGCAGGACTATTGACTACTCGCGCTACGGGTTTGGTCCGGTCAATAACTGCGCCTTAGCGTGGGCGGAAGGGCTTCATCTTTCGCTTGTCAAACCCACTAAAGCATTCCAACGATTGACCGGAGCCTTGACGGCCGCCTATTTCATCAACTTGCGGTTTCTCGAACCCTCTTACTGGTGACGGACTTGGGCGAGCCAGCAGGCTCAATTGATTGCTATTCATCCAGGTCACGAGGAATCCGTTTGCGGACCTCATCTAGGAGCGAAGCAAGTACCTCGACTCCCTCTGCTATCAAGCATGGCTTTGCATTAAACGTCCTCAGCTTGCCAGCCTCTACCTTCGAAGAGTACGGAATAAGACGCTCCGTGACATGCAACCCCCAGCGACTCGCGAGAGTATGGACTCTACTCGGGTATCTAGTCCTCATGATGTGTAGCATTTTATAATGCTGGATGGCTTCAAAAGTTCTCGCTCTTGTGCGTACTGATAGCAAGTCATAGAAGCCTTTTTGCTCTCCTCACCTTTGTTCGTCTTATCATCATTTCGTACCATATATATCCCCAGGATCCTCTGAAGTATTCAATACTTCACAAGCCCTACCTTTGACTGTACACTTTTGAACCATGGTGTCCCATATGTCTTGGATTAGAAGACCTTGGATTATCACTGGGCTCACACTCTCTTCCTACTCTCTAAAATTTCATTACGTTCGGATATCACACCAACTATGGCGCAATCCATGGTAAAGCGATCTCATAGTAGCAAGAATCTGATTGTCTCCGATTGGTTGATCTCAAGTTCTGGGACTTCTGCGGGCTGTCAAGATCTTCCTGAAGTTACAAGGCCAATAGTTCTCTAATTAGCGTTTCATTTCTACAAGGTGTGTATTGAACGCGTGACAACAGGTTGCAGATTCAGCATTGCGTTGGTATCTTCCAGTCTCCACATGCGTACTCTCGGACACGACAAGAGTAAAGTGATCCAGGATTTCTTAAGGTTGTTGGGTCGCGAACCATTTCGAGGCAAAGTGCACAAGTAGAGCCGCCGATCACAGCTGCCGGAGGACTAAACTCTCATTGAGATCCTGGTAATTTCTTTTCCATTGGAGTATCAGTAGCTTCAACCTCTACAACGGGGCGCAGTTAACCCGTCACTTAGGACACCCAAGCTATTTATAAAGCTCTCGCTTTAGGCAACAATGCAATGTACGCATGTGTTAGTGGGAAGGAGGACTTTAGGAATAGGTCAAAGAAGGATAAAGAGACATTGCCACCTCCATGAACGGAGACTTCGATGGTACTGCCCCTTCATTGATAACAACTTGTCAAGCTATAGATTGCTATATTCTTCCCAATCTAGCCAGCCAGCTAAGAATATTTCCGTCAGCTCTGCAGGTTGAAATGGCTTTCAAGAACATGCTTAGGCGCGTCGTCGCTTCTGATACTCCTATCAATGTCAATGATTCCGCATCGACGACCTTTGATGAATACCCATTGAAATCGCCCTTACCACAGCCTACAATCCAAGGCAAGGAGACAACCTTCGGCACTAACCCCGTCATTAAAACATTCTATGCTGGAAAGAGTAATGGTAGTAGTGTCAATTGGGTGGAAACTCCGCCAAAACAATTGAAGCAAAAGGTATCCAAAGCCTATGACCGCGTTGCGATCAAGGTATATAAAGTCGCAGATCCTGAACAACCTACTATTGCCGGCCGTACTCCGTTAAAGATAGAAAAAATCGAGGTTCAAAGTCCAGTACTTGTAACCTCTTTGAAAGACATCGTTGAGCACGAAGGTATCTTCTTGGAAGCCCACGAGACCGCCACGTTCACTTCACCATTCAAGCCATTGTTCTTCTCTTACGATAACATCATCGCCGCTTATAGCGAGGCAAGCGCTGGAAGTGTCCTGAAAGAGCACCTCCATCTACTCACCCAATTGATGGCCGAGCTTTTTGGGAACATGTTAATCCAGTTGAGACATCTAAGAGACAGCAAGCTCATTTCTTTCAAGCTCGCATGGGCTTACTTTCCTCGAGACTCCATCATATATCGCGGCGCTGAGGATTGCGAGCGTTTGTTCCGGGTGGTTGACACTGAATATCAGCAAATTCCACCCGTCTTATCAGTATCATGCTGTCACATCGTCTTTACTGGAGCGACGTTTCAGTGGACGATTACCAATCTGGAAATACCAGAGTTTGAAGGAAACCTACCGATATCAAGCCTTCCCAATTATCCCTTGTCATTTCATGCTAACGCGAGCCTACTCAAAAGCAAGTTGATAGCCCGAGGTAAGAAAGTGCTTGACTATCAAGGTCTCAATTACTGCGAATATGCCGGAACAGGCAATTTCGTTGGCGCCAAGACTGAGAGGCACAATGTGAGTCTGAGTTTTCGGGATATTTTAAGACACGTTTACTGAAGCGATCATAGGTGTCAGGGCGTATTCTTGTTGATTTTTATGGATATGCCAAGCATCACAAAGGTCTCGAAAGAATTCAAAAATCTACCCCCAATCTGAACCCATACAAATCCGAGGAGAATACACTGTCAGAGGATTCCATGTATCTTCGACCCCTTGATAGTAAGGAGCAACAAACAAACAAGGCCGCAATGCTGGCAAGAAACCGAGACCTCGTGTTTGTATCTCCGATGCTTTGTGGGTTTGCTCTAAGAAAAAAGCTATGGCGTAAGACCGATCCCAGATTATTTTCCAGGTGCTGAATCACTGACCATCATACTAGTTGAATTCTACATTGATGATGTAAAACCGGTAGTGTGGAACGACGAAGCATACGCTCATCTGGTGTATCCTGAGGAGCACAAAGACCTCGTATTGACGTTTGTAGAGAACCACAAACGGATGAAGGCTGGGTTGGATGATGTTATCATCGGCAAAGGTTCACAGAAGCAAGCAGCCTCTTCCGTCCTATAGCTGATTAGTCTTAGGCCAGGGCCTCATATCTCTTCTTAGTGGCCCTCCAGGGACTGGAAAGACTCTACTAGCAGAGGCTGGTATGTCTCCACGCATCTCATCTATCGGCCGAGAGTGCTTACTGGCAGTCTATAGTGGCCGATAAGACAAGGCGACCGTTGTATTACCTGCAGGCTGAGGAGCTCGGCACAAACGCGAAAAGTCTTGGGGAAAAGGTCAAGAAAGTATTTGAGATGGCAACAGAGTGGAACGCTGTCATCCTATTAGATGGTAAGCCGACAAGGCTAAGATCTGATTCTGGCGTAACTAATTTCAAACTCAGAGGCCGACGTCTTCATGGCAAAACGTTCGCCAGAAGACGTCGTAAGAAACGAACTCGTATCGAGTAAGTCGCCCCCCGCCATCTCCTTCCACGTCCCCTCTCGCCAATATCCCCCCTTCTCACAGTCTTCCTTCGCGAACTCGAATACTTCCAAGGCATCATCTTCCTCACCACAAACCTCTACTCCACCATCGACCCCGCCTTCCGATCCCGCGTCAACATCCACCTCCTCTTCTCCCCCCTCACCCTCCCCTCCCGCCTCAAACTCTGGCAGAAATTCCTCTCCCGCCTCCCTGCTTCCGAAATCTCCGCATCGCAGACGACCTCGTTTGCGAATTTGTCCGAGGCCGATGTCCAGCAGCTCGCGCGCTGGGAGCTGAATGGCAGGGAGATTAAGAACGCCATCAAGACGGTGCGCACGTGGTGTCTGTGCAAGGGCTATCCGCTCGGTTTGCAGAGGCTGGAGAGCGGGATTAGGGTGACGGCGCCGCAGGCGGGGAAGGTTGAGGAGGGGGAATAAGGTGGTGGCTTGAGTTCTAGGCTGCGCCGTGGTCCTGTGGAGGATGGGCGCGAAAGGGCAACTTGCGCAGACCTTTTGTGATGGTGATTTATATAGGCTCGGTTCATCCAAGACGTAGGCGGAATAGTAATACTTAGTAAACGTCAATTTCATACATCCATCCCTACTTTATCCACATCCAAAATAATGCCTTGATGATCATGTGTGCAGCGCGTAGCATAGTATAAGTATACGACCAGCTGGAACTGGAGCATCGCCAAACTCCACAGAACACTTGTGGCTATATTACCTAATTCTAAAGACCGACTCGTTCAGACGCTGGTGTCGGCTTCCGAAAACCCTCAAGGATTCGAAGCTGGTGAGATTAATCAAGCCTCGCCGGGCCTCCCAGAAGCGTACAGTATGTACAGGAGTATCCGATCCAGACTTTTCAGGCTGGCAGTAAGCCGGATTGCAACAACAGATATCTTCGCAAGTGTGGGGCAAGATAATGTCCACCCCCCATTCCCAGCCGTTTCATTGCACCGGAAGAGAACCAAGTGAATTTTGGAAGGAAGGAACGGAATTACGGTGAGCGACAGCATACATGACAATCTATCTGCCTACAAAGACCAGTGTGTACTACATCCCACGCTCAAGCACCCCCGACGGGCTTCCTGGCCCACCCGCTCAAACACCTCCACCCGGCCCCCGTCGTTTTCCCCTCCTCCAACACCGCCCCCACGCCCTCCAGCAACCGCTCCTTCCCCATCTCCATCTGCAGCTTCAGCATCCACTGCTCCCACGCCCAGCTGCCCACGAGCCCAGACACATTCGCCGCGTCGGCGGTCGAGCCGACGGGGCCTTGCACCGCTTCGGCCTTGTCTTGGTAGGTTGAGACGTTGGGCGGCGGGGTCTCTGGGAGTACAAAGTTCTCTTTTACGGGGGAGCCCATGGGGAGGAAGGTCCAGGCGCGTTTGATGTCGTCGAAGCCGGCTCTTCGCACGCGGCCGAGCCAGCTCTTTGTTGGGAGGGGGTCGTAGCCTCTAGTTCTGAGGTTGAAGCCAAACTCGACTGAGACAGCTGTGCCGCGAGAGCCCGAGTTGACGATTTCCGAGTCGAGCAGGAAGAACTCGAGGTATCCGCCTGGTTTGAGGCATCGGAGACATTCGCGGAGGCAAAGATCGTACTCGTCAATGCTCTCTCCTAGGGGCTTCTCGTGCTTTAGGTATCTGAACAATGTCCGCGCTGAGATTGCGTCGAAGTGATGGTCCGGAAATGGAAGCTCCCAAAGTTTGGAAACGGCCGCCTTTCGATGGTTTCGAGGACCTCGGATGCCAGAGTTAACAAGGTGCACCTCGGTCGTGGCAGTGTACACTTTGGCGCTTGGAAATTCCCTCGCGCAATGCCACGCCCAATCGCCATTAGGTTGCCCTCCTAAGTCAAGTATACGAAGGAAGTTTGGGATACTGGCAGTTTCGGTTTTGGAGGTAGATGCTTGATTCAAGGTATTGACGGCAGGACTGTTTAGTAGACCTCCTCCACTCAGCATTTTGGAGGCTTCGACCACCCACATCGATGCGCTGACTTGCTCCAATGCCTGGCGTTCTCTTTCAACCCGAGCGATGACCTTTTGCTCTGCAGTCTGCTCATTGGTATCGGTCTCCTTACCTGGGAACATCGAGATAGGCCTTGGGCGCGATGGGCGGTCAGTCTCGGTCATGTTGTAATTGCCCTGAAGCCGATCAAGATGCTCATTTGGGAGACAAAGGCGGCTAGATTGGATCGAGTTGGATCGCTCGTTGCGATGTCGAAAGGCATCCGCACGCTTAGTTTCGTTGGCAATGTGTTGAAAAGCGTGGTAGTAAACCGAGTCTGACTCGCCAGGCTTCCCTGTACTTTTGAGATCTCTGTGCGCTGTCTCGCTCTCGAGAAAATGAACGGCTTTCTTCATAGGAGTGCCCAAAGAGTCCTTTCGAATGTGTTGGCTGGCTCTTCGGGCTACACCAACAGCATTGATACTAACATCGTTTACGGGATTCGTCTCTTTCAACGCAGACATGTACGACGTCTGAGCAGCAAGCCAGACACTTGTTCTATCGAGGCTTTGCTCTGCAACTTCTTGAATTCTGTGCTCGTAATCCTCGTCAAAATCCTGCTGAGATGTAATCAGCGGCGTATGCTGCAGCTCTTCGGCAACTGTTTGGGGTTGCTCTTGAGTTTCTGTTCGGAAAGGCATCTGGCGTGCTGTTGGAGGTCCATCTGTGTCTGTGTCATCGACCTCAATGATACTCTCAATTGTCGCGGCAGGTTCTTTGTTCCACGGGCAGTTATAAAAGTGTTCGGCTGTAGTGGACGAGGGGGGTGCTGCAGAGGCTGGCGCTGATCCACCCACACACCATGGAGACCTAGCATTGACATCGAGCGATGCAAAAAATCCACCAGGTGAAGGAATGCTAAGTCGCGAGATACTGTATTCTGATATCTGGGACAGTGGTGTCATATCTACGCTGTGTGGACGTGAAGGCTGGAAGAGGACCTCTGTCATTTCCTCGGCTGTTGCCTTATCCGGTGCGAGGTCTGCTTTGAACGGAATTTCGAGTGAAAGGTGCTGGAGAGTTGCTAGTGCCTCCGAAGGAAGTTGGACGCCTGTTTCTGAAAAGCCGTCCTCTGTCCCTAGCACTGGACTATCAGGCACGGGGCTATCGAGCATAGCATACTTCGTATCGCAAGCAAAGTCTCGGACAATTGTGGTCTCTCCAACGTCGAGTCCAGCGCTGTCATACCACTGGTCTACATCATCCATCCGGATCGCGAGGTCTGGGGAACCGTCAATGTCAAAGAACACTGTCTCGCGGTCCACAGACGACTTCGTCTTGACATTTGTTTCACCCCACATATCTTCGCTGTTAGGATCAACCTCTAGATTAGGAGTAGGAGGTGCAGTCGATCGAGCAAGCGGGTCTGAAGTCCAACTTCCGTCCAATGAAGGAGGGTGGCTCATGCTTGGTAGGTCGCGTGCCAGCAATGAGAGCGCTGCAGGGGATATTGGAATCTTCGGTGGTAAGGCTGGCTTGAGGTTCTGCATCTTTTGTATTGTCGGCCAGTAGCCTGGGGAGGGTATGATTAGCGAAGGGCATCGGACTCGTACTTCTTTGGAGCCAGGTAGGCTCTCTGGTGAGACAGAGCGACTACTTGTAGCAACGTCATTCTCGTGCATGGACTCTGCATCGGAGACGTCGTAGAGATCGTCAAAATCTCGTGACAGTCGGTTGTTCATGGAGTAGGATGATATCGATGACGTTAAAGAGGGCACTGGAGATGTTGACTGGGCGGACCGAGGGGCGATGGGTAGGCGAGGCCTCCCCCGTCCTAGACTTTCCATCTCCTCCTCGCTGCCATTCGCCCCATCCTCGCTCCGCTCATCCTCTATTATGGTATTAAGTTTTTGCTTCCGGGCCTGCCGGGTTGGAGGCACGTATGTAGTGGCGGGCAGTAGATAGTTATCCATGACTAAAACAGAGCCGGTCTGTCTTGGTACTCAGGGAGATATAACTGAGTCAAAGGTTATTATAAGGTGTTATGCAATTCCGATCAACGGGATCTAAAGTTGGGTATAGTCGATCAACGAGCAACAGCGGAGAAAGAAAGACAAAGTATAGAAGACAGAGCGAAACAATCAAGAAGCAAGTTGACTCATCAGGAAGAGAAGGTTGTGGGCCATGTAGGACTTATAATGCTCGCCAGTGAGATAGAGCCAGCGGTTGCGAATCATTGACTACGCTAGATTAAGAGACCAAGCCACGGAAATAGAGTACATGCAGGACAAGCCAAATTGGAGCGCTATTAAAGACTCCAGAAGTACGTAGTGAAGCATGAACTGAGAGATCGCCAATCAGCGAACCCACGGTCATGGTAAAGGCGCCGTTGAATTGAACAGCTCCATGGTAGTGTAGCTGATTGGGGCCAAGATGCAGCACTTTACGCGCTGACGTTGCTAGTTCTATCTTGGGCGCGTACAACGTGGTGCGAAGTCGAGACTTCGACTGCAAACACGTGGAGAACCGTTTCCCAGGAAGAAACGATTATTGTTTTGTGCATGAGATGCGAGAAGCGCTGGCAATGCAGCGGCCACAACAACAATGCAAGAGAAGTCGACATCAACGGTATGTCTGGGGTAAGGGTAAAGAAAGAAAGGATGGACGAGTCGACGAGTGGGCTTGGCGGGACCATTGACGCTTAGTCAGCGATACTGGTCCCTCTCCGAGCTTCACCCCACCCCACTACTACGCCTGCCCTGCCGGTGCACACTCGATCCTCCCTATCCACACCTCCGTCCATTCCACCTTTGAACAGTCCGCTTCTGCTGGCTTGACACGTATGCCCTGTCGAGAGACTGTCTTGGCGTAGTCTTGTCCAGCTATACTCAATCTAGCGGCAGCGACATGTCTCCTCAAGCTATCATTGCGCCATCAATCTTGTCCGCAGACTTTGGTGCTTTAGGCGCCGCATGCTCCGACACTATCAAGCATGGAGCAGACTGGCTTCATGTGGACGTGATGGATGGGCACTTTGTGCCCAACATGACCTTTGGGGCCCCTGTTGTCACCAAGATACGCCAGCATGTTCAACGACCTACTGCAGCTTCTGGGAAAGGCACCTTCGATTGCCATATGATGATAGCCGAGGTAGGCATTGTGTACGCTTGCTCTCGTCTTGTCACTGCATGCACCCTGCTAATGTACGACCAATGCGTTTAGCCTAAGAAATGGGTGAAAGATTTCCAAAGGGCCGGCTGCGACCTTTACTGCTTCCACTACGAAGCCGCCGTGGCATCTACAGCCGCTGAGAACCCTGCGGACCATTCTGATACCAAAACAAACCCGAAAGAATTGATCCGCTTTGTGCATGATCATGGTATGCTCGCGGGCGTTGCCATCAAGCCCGAAACACCAGTCGATGTCTTGTGGGACATATTGGAAAACACGGAGGAGAAAGAAATTCCAGATGTCTGCAGACTTTCTTCCCCGGTACTAAACGATTCTGACCAGTTCTAGATGGTTTTAGTGATGACGGTACATCCTGGGTTTGGAGGCCAGAAGTTCATGGCTTCGGAATTACCGAAAGTGAAAGCACTACGCGATCGATATCCCAACCTGAACATCGAGGTTGATGGCGGACTGGGCGAGGGGACTATTGCTCAAGCTGCCGAAGCAGGGGCCAACGTCATAGTCGCAGGTTCGGCTGTTTTTGGTGCCGAAGATCCTGCAGCTGTAATCACCAAGTTGAGGGAGGCTGTCGAGAAGAGCAGACAGTCAAATCTGTAGCTGTCTATCAAGGTTGTTGATTCGAAGCAAAGCGCATGGAAATAAGCTGCAATCGAGCCCGATCATGCACGGGCAGAAGATGTGCCACGAAAGCAAATAAGCGTTCACTTCAAGACCTTTATCTGCATCAACTGCCACGTCAAGCTGCGGCATGCGCAACTGGACGGCGGACAACTGACCGCCATTATCATTCTGGAGGTTCTAGTGGCACATAATACATCTTCAATGGGTTTACAATCATGTGCAATCACATCGCTGATAATAACAGTCAAATAAAAAGACGTATACTCGACAATTGGTGGACCCGATAGGGTCCATTGGGTGACAAGATTGAGGACATTGGATAGTACTTTAGTGTTGCGGAGCCACAGGCCTGGAACTGTTTTCTCCACGTGGTAAATGGGGGATCCTATGCTATGAAACGCTACTGGCTTTTCCTATTCTCGACCGGCAAGAAGAGGGAATGGAGAAAGTCGAGGTGCTCGATCGATGAAATCGACGCTTGTTTCACAAAACGCTTTGATGAATGTGTTAATCAAAAGGCGATGAATAGCATGTTGCACAGGAATGAAGTCGACAATATTTCGTAGAATAATACTTTGAGAGTGATAGGGCATTAAACCACTCAAAAGGACATCTAGAGAAGCTTCCATCGTAGGGCATCTTGGCTCCCGCCCCCCATCCGTTACACTTTGGTCGCATCATTACAATGGCTGATTCTACTCCGAAATCCTACCAGACTGATCCAAATCTTTACCTATACACGTCCCTCACTTCCGGCTCATCACATATCATCACCGCTACATCTCGTCTAGAGACCATCCTAAAAGCCAACAAGATCCCGTTCTTAGCACTCGATGTCGCAACGGACGAGAGAGCTCGTATGCTATGGGGCCGAAGAGCGGGGAAAAGGAAGCTACCAGGGCTCGTACAGATGGGCTTAGTCGTTGGAGTAAAATTGCCAAGATTACAGTGTCCTCGAGCAATGCTAAAAGCATGAATAGGATCTCGAAGAAGTTGAAGAGTGGAACGAGTATGGCGAGCTCAAGGAGAAGATTGGACCTACGTCAGGGGCACCATCGACCCCCACTCCCTCTGCACCAAATACTCCATCTAAAGCTCCTGCAATCAATTACACTCCGACCAAGACACCATCGAAGGCGCCTGCGTCGACAGATACTCCACCTCGCCCTCCTCCGTCCTCTTCAGTCGACAGTCCTTTAACAACAGCTATGCGTCAAGCAGGCTTTGAGGCAGCTAAAAAGGCTGGTGATGCCAAGAAATCTAGTAGTGCAAAGATAATAGCTCAAGCCAAAGGTTCTGAGCAGTCTAGTTCCTCAGAGATGCTGCAGAAGCTCGATAACTCTGCACCGACCGGAATGCCACCTCCATCTGGTACCACCGATACTCGATCAGCTATGGCGCCCGAGACCGGAAGTAGTACTGTCGAGTCTAAAGCAGATGGAGTTCCAGCCACTACTTCAAGCTCCAACAAAGTCACAGATAGTATGCAAGACCTGAGCTTGACCGAAGCAAATGCAGCTAGTAGTCAAACTGCTGGGTTGACTGACGGACCGGCCGGGACAGGAGAAGACGAAGATCTAGAAAAGAAGACGGCAATAGCAAAGGAACCCGAAGCTGAAGCCCAAGAGGCGGAGGAAGATGGCCTGAATAGAGGGAATCATGGGGGCGCCAAGCCCAAAACTGGGACGTTGGGGCCTGAAAAGAGGGAAACTGAACTAGACGCCGAGGAAGACGCTGGAAAGACCAAAGATGTGACAGCCGCATCAGACGAAGTAGGGAATCTACCCGGCAAGAAAACACAGGACCAGCCTGCCGCCAGTGGGGAAGACGCAGGAAGTAGTGTCGCAGACTGAATAGTTAGAATCGTTTCCTTTCATGTATTACGTTTGATCACGAGTGTCTTCCAACGATTCAACTGCGTGCTCTCGGTGGATGTAGTACTTGTAACCATGGGTGACCTGCTTGTTGTGATACCCTCCTGGATGAATGCTATAGATCGCCCAGGGTATTGGCTAATAAGATTTTCCACCCCCACTAGTCCCCCTATTCGAACAGGTATCACAAGCTCCGTAAGGTTTTTCTCATGGTCGCGCGGTCGCTCTTCAGAAGCTTGATTGCATGGCCTTCTCAATGAATGGCATATCCCTGCTGGTTAGGGCTCGGCTAAACTACGGCGAACGACAAGCTAGAAATGGCAGTCCGGGTACTTTGCGGCCAACGATCGCTTACGTCCCGCAACAGAACGTCTACCAGCAATGCTGTTCTTCAGGTATGTGCGATTCTCGCGCTGATCTTTATGCGTTTGTGTAGTTTTTTAACATGCCTGCAGCTTCTTCAAAACGCTGGTGGATCACGAAGTCACGGTGGAGCTCAAGAACGACATTTCAATCAAGGGCACTCTAAAATCTGTGGACCAATACCTCAACATCAAGCTAGATGATATACAAGTCATTGAAGAGCTGAAATACCCGCATCTGGTGAGCTGAAAATGCTAAAATAGCTGTCGCAAAAATGGGGAGAAGTGGATGATACTGGGGCGGAGGGCGTGGGCTAACTGGCAAATACCTAGTCGTCGGTCAAGAACGTCTTCATTCGAGGGAGCGTCGTACGCTATGTTCACTTGCCTGGGGCTGCGGTAGATACGGCACTTTTGGAGGATGCTACCAGGAGAGGTGAGCAACCACGACTGGGAGATCTGAAAACAATCTACCTGACTACTTCTACACACTTTAGAAGCAGCGCAGCAAGCATCAAAGCCTCGATGACAGCCATGAGAGATAACATAAGTACTCTATGATCAATAGCAAGGGATAATCAAGCCTCTGGCAGCTTGAACCATGGATTGGCAAGGACAGGCCAGGTCATGGCTAGGCAAACACTTAGCGGGGCTTTGGGCCCATATGATACCAATGGGAAAATTGGGGGCACTTAAGGAACGGCCAGTCATGATTTGGCAGCACGTTCGCAGACGTTGTGCGGTACTTCAGGGTAGGATCTGAAGCCAAAGCTCAAAGCTCGTTAAGCTCGCTCTGCGTCTATGGAGAGTTCAGAGTTTTATGCCGCTCATATTTCCTGATTTAGATTTTGCTCTTGCTCCTTGATGTATATCGTAGTAGCTCATGATCTGGACTAGATTATTCGAAATTAAAATTTATTACAATCGTCGCTAATCTCTAAGCAACGCAGGGCCCGTTCGAAAACCTGCGTCATGTGATCACGTGACTACGCGATGCGAGTGACTTGGCTCGAGATACAAAGCCGTCCACCATGTCTGGGACACTCAACAACCTAGCATCTCCTTGTCTACAGCGCTACGCCAATACGAATACAAATTAAGATGCTAGATTGTGTAGCATGTTGCGCAAGCCTCGAGACGCCGTTGCGCAAATAGCCATCGGGACGCCCATCATACCGTCCACTGGCCGTCCTCCCACACCTCCCTTGTCCACAGTCCAACCAAACCTGCAAGGTAATACTAGCTCGGTGATATCAATGGCGACCTCAACGACACCTCTAGTCGGCAGGAGTAAGGCGCTACCGAAAAGCAATGCTCGTACCCCTAGTTTTGCTGGTAAGGCGAAGGGGAAGCCCAATGGCAGCATATTGAATTTCTTTAAGAAAGCCGACTCTATCCTCCCATTCAATGTGTCTATTGCGGAAGAGGAGGATAGCCTGTTTCTACAAGATAGCCCTAGCAAACACGAGACCAAGGTTCCCGTCCAGACACCAACGCCACCACGAGAATATGGTCACCCAGAGATTTCCCCGAGCATGCTTGATTACACAGCTGCTGACAAGGAATCTTCACGTTTTAATGAGGACTCTATGCCGGTTAAGCGGCGAAGGGTGGATGGGCCACCATCGCGCTCATCTTCGTCGCCCAACATCAAGGTTGAAGCTGGGCCGAAGACTGGCCCTTTCCTAGAGGACTCAGATAGTGGCCACGAAATGGTGAAGCACGAATCTCGAAGTATAGCTTCCGAATCTGAAGGCCAAGGCGATCAAGCATCTACCACACCAAAGTCGGAGTTAGACGTCGAGGAGGAACCCCCGGCCATCGATTCAAAGAATTCGCCACCTGTACCGTCACTTCGACGAGAAAATACAAGCATGGTCGACAGCGACGATTTTGAAGGAATCGAAGATTTCGACGATGAGTTTCCTGAAGAGGGTGAAGAATTTTTGGAACGACAGTGGATGGAAGAACAAAAAGAGCTTGAGTTGGGCTTCGAGGATGAAGAAATTGGACAAGATCCTGGGGGAGAAAAAGATACTTTGGAAAATGCAAAAGACGATATACAGGACCCAGGAGCAGCGTCTTGTCCAATATGTTCTGGAAGCTTTGCCGGTTTGACAGATCAGGTACGAAGAGAGCGTCCTTTCAGTTTATTGTGTCTAATTATACCATAGGAGGCTTCACTACACGTCAACGATTGTTTAGATGGCAAGGCTGTACCGCTTCCAAGTGCAAAACAGACCAGCGAGAAAGACCCATCAAGTCTCCCGATCAAAGCGGAAAAGGGAGCTCCAGCACATGGAGTTCCAGCTGCGAAACGCTTCCAGCGAGCTGCCATTGCAAAGCCGGGGCAAGAAAACCCTTTTGCTCTAATACCGACTACGACCAATGGGTCATCTGCTTTCTCTAAGCTCATGTCTTCGCACGCTGAGGACGCTGCGTGGGCGACTGCCGCAGCCACAGAGACCGCATCGCGTGGCAAACCGGCCTACCAACGGACTTGTCCATTCTACAAAATCTTACCAGGCTTCTTCATCTGTGTCGATGCTTTTCGATATGGTGCTGTCGAAGGTTGCCAGGCTTACTTTCTAAGCCACTTTCACAGTGACCACTACATAGGCTTGACGTCTTCTTGGTGCCATGGCCCTATCTACTGCAGCCACGTCACGGCAAATCTTGTGAGACGACAATTACGTGTTGATCCAAAATGGGTGATTGACCTAGATTTCGACCAAAAGATTGAAGTACCCGGAACAAAGGGTGTCGAGGTCACCATGATTCCAGCAAATCATTGCCCTGGCAGCTCGCTTTATCTTTTCGAAAAAACCATCGGTAAGGGCAAGACGCCCAAAATTCAACGAGTACTACACTGCGGTGATTTCCGTGCTTGTCCTGCACATGTGCAGCATCCTCTTCTCCGACCCGACATCGTCGATGCCGTTACCAAAAAGAACGTTGGTCAGCAAAAGCTCGACGTATGCTACTTGGACACGACTTATCTCACACCAAAGTACGCTTTTCCAAGCCAAGAGGAAGTCATCAAAGCTTGCGCGGATATGTGTGTTAGTCTAAGTAAGGATCGCGTGGACGAGCATGATAGCTGGGAACAGACTAAGAAAGAGAGGGCTGGCAGTGGAATGGTTCACTTTGTCCAAAATAAATCTGATTTAGTCAAGGAAGAGATCAATGAGGACGATACATATATGGTGAAGGCTGTCCAGAAGGAGGGGAAGAAAGCTAGAGGTCGTCTTTTGATTATCGTTGGTACGTACAGCATTGGAAAAGAGAGGATTTGTTTAGGGGTTGCAAAAGCATTGAACAGCAAGATTTACGCTCCGCCGAATAAACAAAAGATTTGTGCAGCCCTCGAGGATCCTGAATTGACGGCACGACTGACGAGCAACCCGCTGGAAGCGCAAGTCCACATGCAGATGCTCATGGAGATTCGGGCGGAGACTTTGGCAGACTACCTTACCGGTTACAAGCCTCACTTCTCACGAATAGTTGGCTTCCGACCGTCTGGGTGGAATTACCGGCCGCCAAACAGCCGCTTCGTTGACTCTCCAGCGGTCCAAACAGTCCTGCATTCAGATAATTGGAAGTCACGATATTCGATGGCAGAACTCGTTCCCCAACGGGGAAGCACACGCGAAGCCAACTGCTTCGGGGTGCCATACAGTGAACACAGCAGCTTCCGAGAGCTGACAATGTTTTGCTGTGCGCTCCGGATCGACAAGATCATACCCACGGTGAATGTGGGGTCGGCCAAGTCGAGAGAGAAGATGAAAGGGTGGTGCGAGAAGTGGGCGATGGAGAAGAAGAAGAATGGGTTGTTCAAGGTGGCTGATGGGCAAACGACATGGTAGGGTGCGATACTTTGAATACTGTGGGCAGCGAATTTCATAGCGTCACGAGCATATGACTATGTCTACGGAACCGTACATGGCAAGTTTTCTGGGTTACTGCCAACTCCGATGCTGCACGGTAAGAAAAGGCGGTCTATAAACACCCTGGTTCTCTGCTTGGCTTATCAAAGCTGCCTACCTACCTACTTGTACCTGCCACGCACGGAACTGGGTGGCGCTTAAGATTGGGAGACTTGAAGTTCTCGACCGTGCCCGTGCTGGATGAATTTTCCCCTCAATATGAGATACTTATCCCACATTCATCTGTCGTTTTAAGATAGATACCGACTTATAAGGTAGTTATCCGTGCCCCCCACTTTCGCTCAGTTCTTCGCTTAGTGCTCACCAGCCATACACCACTTCCAGCCATGCACCACTAAACTTCATATTTTTGATCCACCACCTTCAAAAATCCACCAAATTTCAACCACATGGCTGCTACTTACGCTATCATCGAGGGTCGCATTCAGAAGGCTATTGACGCCATAAACACGCGTGAAAATCCTAATCGAGCCGAAATTGCGCGCGAGTTTCGTGTTTCATATGACCGACTTCGATCTAGACTACGAGGTTATCAGTTCAAAACAGCAGTACGAGAACTGCATAACAGAGCTTTAAAACCTGATCAGAAGTCAGCTTTACGACAATACTTAACTACAGTGAATCAGTTAGATCTGTCAGCTAGACTACACATGATGCAATCAACGGCAAACGCTCTTCATGCTCAAGACTTTGCTCGTTGAAATTCTTCATCTCTACTGAACGCTCGATGAGTCAAACGATGATTAGATCGTCAGTCAGATCTCTTCAAAGCTAAACGAAAGTCTTTAGCAGCTGAAAGAAAGAACGCGCATGATTCGAAAGTACTACAGACTCATTTTGATGAATTTAAAGAGATGATGATTCAATATGATATAACGAAGAATGATACATGAAATTTCGACGAAATCGACTATCGTATGAGCATTGCACGCTTCGATTGAATTGTTACTGTAGATTCAAATAGAAGAATCTACTTCAAGGATTCGAATAATAGAGAGTCATTGACGAGCATTGAATGCATCAGCGAAGAAAACAAGAATATATCGTCAATGTTAATTATTGTCACGATCCTAGCCTTGCCAGGCTCAGCCTTATAGCCTTGCCAGGCCTATTCTCGCTCCGTCACCTTGACTAGTCCCTATTGGGCCTAGCGTCGGCTGAGGAACACACATATGTAGCCAGCTTCTTTCCTGTAGCTACCTTTCTTCCTTAGCATTTATCTTCTAGTTAAATGACACCCATATTGACTCGCTCTATGCTGGCCCCTAACATTAGATAAATGCTCACCATCTACTACCCTGCTATCGACGAATAGACGATACGAAACAACCTATTCAGTAAGGAAAATTTGCAAGGGATTCTTCAAATTTGCACCACCATTTTAGGCCGCAAGGGATTCTTCGGTTCTACACCCATTTTCACCATTCTATCCGCAAGGGATTCTTCGGATAAAGCACCCAATTATTACCTGAAATTCACAAGGGATTCTTTGAATTTCCACTCACCAAAAAACACCAATCCAAAACATCAACCCCCCACCTACCCTTACCTCAACAACTCCTACCTTCTCTCACCATGGCACGCGACGCCGAGCCAGTTGGGCCCCGAACAACTCGCCTGCTTAGGAGCACTGCCAGTAGAAGAGTTTCACTTCTACCCACCGATGCTCCAGCCGGAGCTGAGGAAGCTGCCATCGCATGGAACATAAACACCGAAGAACAACTGTTTCATTGGGCCAGCAATCAACCCAACGAAGTCATCAATATGCTGAACGAGCTCCGAAGCCAGCGAGACTTGGCTCTACAACTCAATGAACACTGGCTCCTCGTACAAGATGATCACAAAAAGAGAGCGGAACAACTAGAAGCCGCTTTTGATAAAAACGATGAGCTAGAGGAAAAGGTCAGCCAGCTACAAGGCGAGCGATTGAACTCCAGAGCGGAACAACGTCAAGCCGATCGGCCTATGCCCCGTCAAGATACTCAGCCAGCTGAACAACGAGCCAATCAGGAAGAAGCTCGCTCCCAACGAGAATCTTCTACTCTATCTGGTAACGAGAACGGTCATCACAAGTCCGTCAAGCTTCCGGATCCACCCATCTTCATCGGAACAGGTGACTCTACCTGGGAGACATGGAACACCAAAATAGCTGACAAGCTCGATGCCAACGCGAATCATTACCCTACTGAAAAGATTCGTATTGCCTATGTGATTTCCAGGCTAGGAGGCGATGCTGACCAGCAAACCTATGCAAAGCGTCGTGTTGGCGCTTCCTCACCCTACCAGTCACTATCAGAGCTACTGAAACATCTGAAAGGAATTTACGAAGATCAGGACCTGATTCGAAAGTGTCGCCGCGAATACGTCGCTCTGAAGCAGCTCAACAAGCCCTTCAGCTCTTTCTATTCAGAATTCACTAGAATATCCAGCTTCCTGAACTACGACGATACCACCCTGATGAACGACATCCAGGATAAAATCAATAATCGTCTCCAGGACGCGTTGTCAGTTTGCCTCATAGAGTTTAGCTCGCTTGATAAGCTCAAGACCTTCCTTCAAGGTGTGAATAACAAACAACGAGTCAATTACCAGCTACGTGACGAGCAACGAACAGTCAAATCGGTAGCAGCTTCGAAAAAACGTTTCGTTCCTTCGTCGACATCAGCATCAGCCTCGACTACTAGCTATGTTCGGCTCGCTACTTTTTCCACCTTCGAACCTGAACGACCAAGAATGCCAATCACCTGCTTCAACTGCAAAGTACCGGGTCACCTTTCAAAGAACTGCTCTCAGCTGAAGGCTAGTACTTCGGCACCTCGTGCATTCACCCCTCGCCTCAATGAGATCGTCATGCCGGAAGAAGAGAAGGAATTATTTACAGAGAAATCGAAGAATGAGGCAAAAAACTAGTGACTTTCATCAAAGACGCGATGAAAGATGTGTTAATTTCTTCAACAACGAGCAGCTCAAATGATCTCTTTGCTTCAAAACCTTTGACTACTGAATGTGTACTATCTAGCAATGAAATTAGTTACTCATTAAAGTCATTGATTGACACTGAAGCAGCTGACTATTCGTTCATTGATGAATTAACCGCGCAGAATGTTTGTGATCATTTGCAAATCGAATCTTTACCTTTAATCAAGTTCAAACCAATAAGGGAATTCGATGATCATTATGCAAAAAAGTTCATTACTCATGCAATTTATTCGAATCTAACTGTTCAAGATCATATGAAACGTTTCGTTTCTATGCTAATCACTCGATTAGATCAACATCAGATGATTCTCGAAAAAACATGAATGAACAAGATCGAGATGACTATTGATATGAGAAACGATCGCCTTCAATTTTCTAGTTTCGAAGCTCATATCAAAGCTTCTACCAAAGCTCATTCGACTGTTCTTTCGAGCAAGAAAATCGCGATAGAACAGAAGAGTTCGACTTCTACTCAAATACTAAAGAGATCTA
>JAABUU010001065.1_pt1 | contig 50381 bp, 61 predicted proteins | sample 5559301 | NCBI WGS metagenome assembly JAABUU01 (sample SAMN10711884, study PRJNA513360) | rock metagenome | isolation source: Antarctica rocks | place: Antarctica: Victoria Land, Richard Nunatak white | reverse complement strand
TGGCGCGCGGGCGTGGGCGTGGCGACCGCGGCCACGCCGCTGCTCGCCTCGCCGCGGCTGCGCTGGCTGCCGGCCGCAGACAGCGGAGTCGGGGCAGCGCTGCTGGCCGCGGACGGCGAGCGCTCGCTGCCCGCCTCCTCGCCGTCGCCCTCGTGCGAGGACTGCGAGCGCTCCTCGGAGCCCTCGCCGGGCGGGTAGGCGTCCTCGTCGCCGTCGTCGTCGTCGTCCTCGTGGACGATGATATCATCGTCGCCCATGGCCGCCAGCGCCGCCGCCGTAGCGGCCGCCGCCGCCTCCAGCGCCGGCAGGCGCTGCGAGGACAGCAGGCCAAGGTCGATCACGCCGTGCGCGGCCGCTGCGGCGTCCTGGACGCTCATCTGGCCCTGCGCGCGGCCGGCTGGCTCAGGATGTGCGCAGTGCGTGACCGGGCGGCAGGCGCGGTTGCCGGCCTGCTCCGCGCGCATGCAGCACGCTCCCAGCGCCAGCGGCATGGCTGCGACCCTGGTGTGCCGGGAACGCAGGTGGTCGGGGTGCTGCGCGGGCAGGGGCGCACCGTGGACTCCATGCGCATGTAGACGCGCCCGGAGTCGCAGATGTAGACGCGCTGGATGCTGCGCGGAGTCGGGGCGGCGGCGACGCCCGCGGACGGCGAGCGCTCGCTGCCCGCCTCCTCGCTGTCGCCCTCGTGCGAGAACTGCGAGCGCTCCTCGGAGCCCTCACCGGGCGGGTAGGCGTCCTCGTCGTCGTCGTCATCCGGCAGCGGCAGCGTGGCCGGGTCCAGCGTGTGCAGCCGCTTGGCCGGCGGCGCCGCGGCGTAGAAAACGAGCCTGCGCTTGACGGGCACGGCAGCGCACGCGACCTGCGCCGCCCCCCACGGCCTGCTCAGGCTCTGGTGTGGGGGCCGCGTTTGAAGCAACGCCTCCTGAGGCTTTGCTGTGCTGCGACGCTGCGGCGAGCGCGCCAGACGCGCGTCAGCAGCCATGAGCGACACCGCAGGCTCGGTGCACCGGTATGCTGCACAGCAGCACACCAGCACTGCACACACCGCAGAGCTCGCCACCAAGGCTCGGGGTGCGCAGCGCACAGGGCGTGCTGGTGGCTGTTGTGGATGTCCTGCACCCCTCCACTCACAGGCGTGGGGGGGCATCGACTTGCATACGCGGCGCGGGAGAGTTGCTCACCTGCCGGCGCGGCGGGCGTCCCAGCGGGGACGTGGCCATGCTATCGGCCACGTCTGTGGTTTCCGAGTTGGCTGTGTACGAGTAGCTAGCGCTGCTTCAAGGCAGCATGCTGGCAATGCTCCTGCGCAGCAGCGCCGCACCGCTCAGGTCATCTGACCTGATTGTGCACAGGCACGCACCGCGGCGGAGGTGCCTGCAGCGCTTGGGAGGCGCGCAGCGCCTCGCGCGAGCCGTCACTACCCAGCGTTGCCATCACAATGCCAGACGCGGCGCCAGGCACCACACCAATGGGCTCTGAGACCGGGCCAAATCACGTCAATTGAGCACCCGTGGAACCTGCATCCAGCGCGGAGAGCGGAAACTGCGAATGCCGTGCGGGCCGTTGCAAGGGGTCCTGGCCTGTGCAGCCCCGTGCCCGCCCGGGGCAGCACGGAAACAGGTCAGGCGGGGTGCCCACCGTGTCCGGGCTCCTCCTCTCGCGCTTGGCAGCGCCTGCAGGGCACAGGTTGGCGATCGGCTGAGAGCGCCCGACCTGCCACTGCTGACACACACCGCACAGGTATGGCTGGGATGTTGACCAGACGCCGCCAGAAGGAGTCGCTGCGAGAAAGATAAGGCTGCTGGGACTGGACGTCTCTGTACTTCTGCTCCGCTGATGGGTCCCGCGGGGATGAAGGGTTTTAGGGGGTCAGCTTGGTCAGCAAAGCGCTGCTGGTGAGGCACGTGCGCACTTGCCACGTGCCCAGAGCTTGCTCACACCCGCGCATCTGCACCCGCCCACCAGCAGCCTGCATGAGCGTGCCCTCTCAGAATCCATGCTTCAACAGGCAGAGCCTCAACACCCCCACGTCAGCCACTGCGCCTGAGCAACAACCAGGCGCAGCACGGCTGTGTGTGCGTGCTGTTGTGCAGCCAAGCCTACGTGTGTGCAGTTGCATGTGTGGAAGTAAGCGCAATGCGGCGTGATACAGGGCAACGCGCCAGGACCATGAGGACTCCCGAGTCTAGCTGGGCCCCTGGTTGCTAGAGGGCGTATCAGGCAAAGATAGCCCACACTCCCAGAAAAACCGGGGTCATCAAAACTGGGTCGGTTGCACGTGCGGCGCGGCACACGCGCGCGCTTCAAACGCCTAGCCCTGCCAGAGGAAGGGCTCCCGGATGGGCAGCACGCCCGAGTCCCTGATGACAACCGCCTTCAGCGGCTGCCCGTACTTGGCGCGCACCTGCGCCGCCCAGCACCATTGAGCGAGGGGCCTCGGGGCCAGCCCTGCTGCGCACGCCAAGCATGGAGCCCTGAGCGCGTGGGGACCCAAGCGGGGTGGGTGTGCTACTTAGATTTTGCCTGACACGCTTTAGCGGACGGTGCGCACGGCTGTGGGCGGAGCGCGCACGAGCACGCGACTTCGCAGCAGGGGGCGCGCGGGCGGGGGCGCCGCGCCTTGGCGGCGCGGTCGTCGCCGATGAGCGAGGCCACGCGGTTGAGCGCCTGCAGCCGCTCGCTGGGCGTGAACGTGGGCACGGCGGCCACCTGCGCGACCGTGCCCAGGCCCTCCAGCACGCGGCCCATCACGATGTTCTCGCCGTCCAGCGACGGCACGGGGCCCGGGCCTGCCGCGCCGCCCGCGGCGCCGCGCGTCAGGCCGCCGCGCTCGCCGCCCCATCCCGACGCGCCGCGCCCCTCGTCAAGTCAAGCTGCACTCAGTAGCAGGATGTCTTGGTGTTTCTGGCGCGGCTCGCCGACGCCAGGCCCCGCCCCCGCAAAGCACCACGAGCGCGCTCAGTTGGCCTGCAGCGCCGCCGAGCGCGAGAGCGCGAGACCGTCCTCGGCGTGCGCAGGCTGCACGCGGCCGGCTACAAGCAGAGGTCTGCACTGCACACCCCTCTGCTCAAAAGTGCCTGTATCACCGCTGGCACTGGGGGAGAGACAACTGGCAGCGCGCGGCGGGCGCGGCCCCCTGTCGCATGGGCGCCGGCGGGCGCAGCTCGCCTGTGGTGACGAGGAACTCTGCGTTGCGGTAGTTCCGGCCGCCCTTCAGCCGCGCGTCGTCGTCGTTCTCGGCCACCGCCAGGGACACCGTGCCGGGGCTGCTGTGCCGCAGCCTGGCCCCGCCGAGCGCCCGCGCCTCAGGGCGCGCCTGCATGCAGCGCTCGTCCCGCAGCCAGTCTACGGGGCTGACCCAGCACTTGCGCGCTGCCCGGCTGACGCATGCCATGGCGCGGCGCCGCGCCGTCCGCACAGCTGACACATGGTTCACGCATGCGAGGCCGCGCCGCGCCCTGCGCTGCCCAGCCCCAACCCTAGCATGAGACCCTGCCAGCCGGGGCGGCGCGCGCCGGAAGGCGCGCGGTGCGGTCAGGTCGGCGTTGGGCGGCAGGTCCGGCGGCAGCGCGACCGCGCCCATGCGCAGCGAGCCCTGGCGGCCCGCCTGGATCCAGCGCCCCGGCAGCACCTTGCTGAACGTGGTGCCGTTGTAGGCGCCCGCGCGCACCAGCGCCAGGAACGTGCCGGTCGCGCCGGGCGCCTGCCGGCCGAACAGGCCTGCGCCGCGCGCCGCGGGCCGCAACGGTGACACGCGGCGACATGCGCTTCTGCACGCGGCGGCGCCCGCGCCGCGGGCGCCAAAGCGCACGTGCGCGCCCCGCACGCGCTGCCGGGGGCGCGGAGCGCCGGTGCGACGAGCGCGCGCAAGCTCCAGGGTGCTGTGCCATGGGCCAGGGAGCCGCGGCCCAGGCCGCGGCCGGCAACGGGCGGTGCGCGCCCGCAAACGATGCGGCCCTCTGGGCCAAGGGCCAGTGGGCTAGGTGCGCCGCACAGCGCGCTGTTGCCGCCCAGGCAACGGCCGGGCGCGGGCGGCGCGCACCCACAACGATGCGGCCGAGCGGGCTCGGCTCGTCGCACAGCGCGCTCTTGTCGCCCAGGCGCCGGTCCGGCCGCAGGCCGCTGTCGCACACGCCCACATCCAGGAACACCTGCGGCGCCGGGGGCTAGGGCTAGGGCTAGGGCTAGGGCTAGCTCGCGGCGGCTCGCGGCTGGCGTCTGCCGCGCTGTGTCAGGCGCGCAGCCTGGCGCGCCCGGAGCGCGCTCGCGGCAGCCGCAGCTGGCGCCTGCCGCGTCGTGGCAGGCGCGCAGCCTGGCGCGCCGGATCTATGGCGTCAGGACGAGCACAGCAGGCATTGTTGTGGCAGGCGCGAAGACTGGCACGCGGGTGCGACCGTATCGGCGCGACCGCGTCCCCGACCAGGGCTGCTCACCCCGCGTCACAGCAACACGCACAACATGGTTTGAGGCACAGCGCGCCTCACCACGTCTGTGATGGTGAGGTCATCCTGCTCCTCCGCGGCCGCCCGCCCGGCCGCGCCCAACAGCAGCGCGCCCGCCGCGGCGAGCACGGCGCTGCGGCGGGACGCGTGCGCAGCAGCGGCGTCTGCACGCGCCGCGCTCTTGCAGGCAGTCGGCCTCTGCTGCCTGCATGGCGCACCAGTTGTCGGGATGCCCGCAGATGACATACCAAGATGGTGAAGATGGTGAGGCTCCGCCCAAGTGTTGCAAATTTTCCGCCCACCTGGTGGCGCAGAGCGTTCCTGCCCCTGAGAAGGGGCGGCGAGCGGCGGCGTGGGGCGCGTGCAGGGCGAGCATGGCGACTCACTCGCGCTCAAGTCAGCATGCCAGGCAGGCTGGTGGTCCACCAGCGTCCCGTTTAAGCGTGCGGGAGGACGCTGCCAGCTCAGGGGCACACAGCGAGCTATGACGTGAAGTGCAGACTATTGTCGAGCACTTCACAGACCCTGATGGCCCTCACTGCTGCAGTGCAAAGCTTGGCACCAACTCAGCAGGCTTGATCGCTTGGTTGCCAAGCATCCACCAGACTAGTCCCAGTACTAGTATTGTTCCAGTACTGGGACGAAGCCATCCGATGGTCTGCACCGTGCGGTCAGCTTGCTGCCACGGGCAGCGAGCGCCCTTCACTGCGTGTGCAGGCGCCCGCCCGGCGCCCAGGCTGCATGCTGTTGCCAGCGCCGCTGGGCCTGACGCTGCATGCTCCAGGCGAGAGATGCTGAGGGTGAGCCATTGCGCCAATGGGGCAGCACTCCTTCTTGTCCGGGCGGATGCAAGCGATATAGCGTAGTGTTGCTCCTGCAGTCACGTGTCTCATGACATGGGCTTGGCTCGCAGGACGCTGCCGTGCTGACTGCTGCTCTGACGCTGAGCGCGGCCGCGGAGCCCGCGCGCGCTCTGCCCGCGAGCAAGGGCGCGCTGCCGGAGGCCGGGAGCTACCTGCCGGCCGCGGGCGTCGAGGACTTTGTCGAGTTCGTCCCGGCCAAGGGCAAGACGCCGGTGCGCGCCCCGCGTCCGCGAGTGCACCGGCCTTGCGCTGCCGGCGCCCTGGCGCGCCCATAGCTGACGCCTCTCCCGGCCGCCCAGGCCATCCGCGCCGGGAACATCGACATGAGCGAGCCGTACCGGTTTGCAGTCCCGCCCACCTGGCAGGCGCGAGCGCGCCGCCATGCAAGCAGGGCCGCGCCCTGGTGCTGCCTGCAAATCTATCGCCTGGGCGTTTCTGCAGAGCTGCTCCTGCGTGTCGGACCCCGGACACTCTGCAGAGGCGACAGCGCCTCCTGACCAGCGCTTGCTGCCCGGCCCAGGAGGGCAAGATCGCCAACATACAGAGTGGCAACTTCTGCCTGGTGCGGACCCCGCTGCATGGTTGCTGAGAGGCGGCGGGCGCGGCCAGGCAGGGCCCGACCCGCCCTGACGCGCCGCCTGTGCGCGCCCGGCGCAGCCACGCTGCGACGAGCCGTGGACGGAGTCGCTGTGGGTGTCGCCCTCGGAGGGCAAGCTGACGGTGTGGCCCCGGGTGCCACACACGGCACGACTACCAAAGCCAGGATGATGTTGAGGGGATGCGTGCTTTGATATGGGGATGTGTCGCCACTCAATGTCGGCATGATAGCATCCCAGCTGGTGTTGCAGTCATTATGATCAGAGGTTGCCCATGCTATCAATGCATGGGCGCGCGTGTGCATGCGGGCGCCGCCTGAGGCGCGCGGCGCGCCGCAGCTGATTGTGTCGCCGCTGCGGCGGCTCATCAGCAAGAACAACGCGACGATACGCGACGTGGGCCCGCCTGAGACCGTGCTGGGCTCGGTCGGGGCCTTCATCACGGGTGCGCCCCAGCGCCCCGCTCCTGCCCACCCCTTTCCGCGCCGACACGGCCCAGGGCAGCAGCGCTGCTGCCGCATGCGCAAGGGCTCTTCCCATAGCCGCTGATGGGCTTGGGCGGCGCACGTGCGGCTGGGGCTGACCAATGCGCCCAACATTCTGCGTCTCCGCCGTTATGGCGCATGCTCACCTCATGAACGGCTCATCCGCATGCTGCGGCAGCATTGCGAGAGGACCATCGCATGCATGTGCCTGCGCCGGGGGGTGGTATCGCGCTGCGCGCTAAGCATGCGCCGCGCCCTGCAGGCACCTCGCCGCCGGACGATGAGGACGTCGTGCGGAAGGAGGCGCGCGACGTCGACGGCCGCACGGTGCGGCGCCCGTGTTACAGCCAGCTGCCATCTTGCTTGGCCAGCGTGCCCTGCATTGCCGCCAGGCGGGCAAAGCGGTCGACGGCACGCAAGCCCAGGACAGCGCACATGGCTTCCAGCAGACACAGCGTGCTCTGTGGAGGCGCCCCTGGGCCGCGCCCGCTGTCTGCGCATGCGCTGCGGGTGTCGCCAGTTTCAGAGGCGCAGCGTGTGGGGTGGCGCCGGATGTGACAAGTTGTGTGGCGGGGGCCGGCCGGCAGTACTACCTGTACGAGCTGAACGCGAGCGACAGCATCGACAAGCCGCACAGCGTCAGCACCATCACGACCAAGGCGCGGCGCCCCGCACGGCCGCACCCTTGGGCCTCCTCGCTTCTCTGGCTGCGCACCCGCGCATGCTGTGCCGACCGGGTGGGCATACCTGCTCAGCCGACCAGGAGCGGCCGCTCGTCTTCTTCCCCTGCCGAGCAGCGCAATGGGCCTTATGCACCGTCATGACAGACACAGTGGATGACAGAGGCTCCCCTGCAAGCTGGTGAGTACGAATGTGCGCGGACAGGGCGACCTGGCATTCCTGTTCATCGCGAGCGCGACCGACAAGCAGTGGGCGAAGTCCGCGCCCAAGCTGCGGAAGGTCGTGGAGACGTTCAGGGCTTAGGGGTCGCTGCAGCAGGTCCAGATCAAGTTTTGCAGCCGCACTATGTAGCACGAGCATTTAGCACTTGTGTATGCTGGTGCACACCCACAACCGCGCGGTTTCACCCTCGCGCTCACCCAGCAGCGCTGCCCACATGCAGTTGCGAGCGCTAGTGCCGTGAGCTAATGTCACTAGACATTCTGAGAGCAGTCATCTCTTCGCTGTGGAGCCACCTGAGAGGACACATACAGACCATGACACACTGCCAACGCTGCTCTAGTTCACTCTGACTATGCCAGGACACAGCTTGCACGCCGACAGACACTGCTGACCCTGCCAAAACCTGTTCAATACAAAGGTATGCCCTACAGGACTTGCGCACACAACGCCCTTCAGCGGTCCCACTACGCCCGCACCCGGCCACGCTCGCGGAACCAGCGCCCCACGGCGTGCCTGGCCACCACAGAGGCGCCACTGTGACACACACACACAGGTGCCCCCTTCAGGCCTCCTCAATTGCGTCCTGGTCCTCGCCGGCGTCCCCCTCCGCAGCCGCGCCGCTGTCCTTGTCGCCACTCGCGTCCGGGCCCGGCGCGCGCGCATCAGGCCCGCCAGGCCCCTGCTCGGTCAGGCGCCCATCCCAGAGGTACGCCCAGTGCGGCGGCAGCAGCGCGGCCGCGCCGGGCACGCCGGCCGCCGCCAGCACGCGCGCAAAGGGCAGCACGCCCGCCGCCAGCTCCGCCGCGCTGCCGCCCGCGCTGCGACGCGCGCGCGGATGCCCGGGGTCAAGCGGGCGGTCCCGTGGGGCCGCGCACACGTGCGCCTCGGCGCTCTGCTCAAAATGCAAGCCTCCGGGCCCTTCTCGGTTAGGTTTGCAGCTGTCAAGGCCCGGCAAGACAGAGTATTTCAGAACATGTATGGCAGCCTGGGACAGGCTGCACCGGAGGCCGCATGCGCATGCGGGGGTGCCTGGTGCAGGGCCTTCAGGCCCAGGCACATCAAGCCCGCCCAGGCTCCTGTCCCAGGCCGCAGCAGAGCTGCCGCACGGCACGGGCGGCCGCGGCAGGCGCGCAGCAGCGCGCGCCCCGCCACCAGGCCAGGCACAGTTCTTTCACGACAGCGGCCGAGCGCAATGCATGTGTGCACCTGCCCCAGGCAGCGGCGCGCAGCCGCGCAGCGTTGGCCGCCGCGCCGCGCCAGGCCGCGCCAGCGGCCGGCCTGCGCAGCGGCAGCCAGCGCCGCGGCGCGGGGTGCGCGTTGGCAAAGGCCAGCCCGCGCGCCGCGAGCGAGCCGGCCGCCGCGTCCGCCAGCGAGGCCGCCGGGAACGCGTCGCCGTCGTACTCGGCCGCGCCCGCGCCGCGCGCGCGCAGCAGCAGGTCTGCGCATTGGGAGCCTCTTGGCCAGCTACACGGTTCAGAAGCCTCCGTGCAAGTGCAAGGGACCAAGGATGCGCTGCCCATCAGTATCTGCTGCAGGCAGCGGGCGCCGGCCTGAGCGGGGAGTGCCCGCACATTCGCACGCGTGCAGGGAGCGGGCCGCCGAATGCCTAGGTGCAGGCGGGCGCATCCCGCAGCGAGGGCAGGCGCGGCGCTGGCGGCCATGCGCGTCGTAACCCACAACAGCGCGCGTGCCGGGCTGGCGTCGGGCGCGCGCCAGCGTCGCTGAAGCAGGCCAGGACATTGGCATCATAGGGTAGGGAAGGGTGGCGTCAGGCGCGCGCCGGCATCGCTGAAGTAGGCCAGCACGTCGGCGGCGTCCGCGATGGCGGCGTCCGCCACGAAGTGCAGCGCGTTCTCGTGCAGGAAGGCCGCGACCGTCCCCGCGTCCAGCCCGCTGTGCAGCAGCACGGCCTCGGGGTCGGCCTCCTGCGGCGCCCGCCGCAGCCTGCGCCCGCCCAAGCGCCCAGGCTCTGCTTGCATCCTCTACAGGTAGGTGCGCAGCGCGCCGCGCGCTGCCGCCTTTATGTGGGCTGCGGATGTCCTGTCCAGGGGTGCGCACAGCCTGCAGCCCCTCGCTCTGCAGCCGGCAACCGAGCCGTCCGCGCATGCCGCTGCGCTGGGTCCCGGCCTCGCCAGCCACCTCGCCAGCCACCTCGCCGGCCGAGAGGGCGCGCCCTGGGGAACGAGGAGCGCTGCCGCCCGCGCACCGCTCTGCCAGGGGCGGCGCGCGCGCATGCGCGGCGGCCGCGGCGCACGCCCTGCCCAGCAGCCCGGACCCCGCGCGCGGCTTGCGCGCGCTCGCCGGCGCCGCCCCTGGCTCCTCGCCCGCCGCGCTGTCGAGCGCGGTGGGCGGGCCTGCGGCAGGGTCGCCGTCGCGGTCGCCGCCGCCCGCCGCCGTGGCCTCGCCTTCGGCGGGCGCCGCGGGCCGCTCCGCCTGGCGCGTGGCGGGCGCCCGGCCCCGAGTCGCTGCAGCACAGAGTGACGGGGACTGTGGACCGTAGGCACGGCTGAGCTCTGCCGGGCTATCCAGGACGCCCACAAGCACTCAATGTGCAGTGCGAGACTGAACGCCAGCTTCACAGACAGCGTGCCTTCGGAGGCGCTACCTGGGGTGGTTGCCTTGCTGACCCTCCTGCCCAAGGACCAGGCTCTGACCATTGCATGTAACAGGGGTGCATATGCGCCCCGACCGCACGCCCACGCCACAGGCCCGGGTGCGCACCACGTCGCCGGCCGCCAGCCGCTTATTGTATAGCAGCTTGCCCAGCGCGTGGAAGGGCCCCAGGCCGACATCGCGCCCGCCGACCGCGGCCTGCAGCCGCGCGCCGAGCGCCGCCTCGCCCGCGCCGCCGACCGCCTTCGCTTTGGCCCTGCTCCGCGGCGCGCGCTTGCCGCGCGCGGCCGCCTGCGGCGCCCGCCGCGGCAAACGTCAGGCGTGGAGCAGGCCTGTCTGGACAGGGTGCACAGTCTCAAAGAGCTGCGTGCCTCGGCCCAGGCCCGTGACTCAGGGCAGGCCTCGCGGTGACACCAAGCATGAGCCCGGCAACGCCGGGCACAGAGCGCCTCCCGGCATGCGTGGCGGCGCCGACCCAGCCCATGGCACCAGCCCCTACTCGCATGCTGCACCCCTGCCGTCGAGCACAAAGCGTGAGGATGTAACAGGACTCATTGCCGCGCGCCCTGCCTTCTGTGCTCGCGCCCCCGTCCCAGGGCCACAGGCGCGGCCCAGCGACCTGCGCGCGCACCCGCGGCCGCGGCACGGGCGCCGGCGCGCCCGCGGCCGCCAGCTGCAGCGCCTCCAGCGCCGCGCGCAGGTCGCCGGCCGCGCGCTCCGCCAGGCCGCGCGCGGCCTCCGGCGCGAGCGGCAGCGCCTCCGCCTCGGCCGCGCGCGCCAGCGCCTTGGCCGCGTACGCCGGCGCGAGCGGGTTGAACGCGATGCGCGCCGCGCCGGCCGCCTCGACGGCCTCTGCCAGCTCCTGCGCGTCGCGCGGGACGTCAGGGAGGAGGCATGAGCTGGGTACACAGGTGGAGAAGACATGCAGCGGGCCCGTCTCATATGACTCATTTGGACTCCCCCAAGGATAGAGAGCAGGGTCCGGAACGCGTGCCGAGCAGGCCCCTGGCGCTCAGCGAGCGCATGCTGTACGGAGTGCTACCCGGCAGGCGGCGGCCTCCTCGCAGCTGCCACAGCCAACACAGGCTCTGTGCCCAAAGCAGAGCTGCATCCTGCTGTGAGGGTCCCACTTTTGTTAAATAGCAGCTGTGTACTATCACGCATGCAGAAGATGCACAGCAGCCCGGGGCGGGCCTTGTGCAGGCCGCCAGGCGCGAAGCCGCCGCCGGCGCCGCCGCTGTGGCCGGCGCCGCCGCGGCCGCCGCCCGCGCCGCCGCCGCCGCCGCCGGCGACCTCGGTGGCCACAACTACGACCGGGAAGCGCGCCGTGGCCGCCAGCTCGCCCAGCGCGGCCGCCAGGCGCCGCCGCGCCTCCGGGCCGGCCGCGTGCGGCAGGTCGTCCACCACGACGAGCTTCGGGCGCGCGCGCTCTGCCTGCCCCGCAGCACCGTGCCTGCAGCCTCCATGTGCATGCACGTTGTCTAATGCATGCACACTTCAACGCATTGCTTTGGGATGGCCACAAGCAGCAGCCCCTCCGTCCGGCGCCGCCAGCGCCCAGCGCGGCCCTCCCGCCTGCCGCGGCTGGCCAAAACTGCGGCCTCTGGGGGCCTCGTGCACTGCCCACCTTGCCAGAACATAGTCTGCGCCTGTGCCTGCTTGACGCCCCTCCCAGAGGGCTGCAACACGCCATCAAAGCATGGCTTGATCGAAGCGCCAGGATGCCGCCATGACGAACAGCGCTGTGTGGCTGTGGCAGAGGCGTGAGCAAGCCGATGGCACCATTGTCTCCCAAATTCACATGACACCAGGGCAGACCTGCTGCCCCTGTTCGCTCGCGTCTCTGCGGTCGCCAGCGGCGGCCGACGCGGGCACCAGCGCTAGCGTGGCCAGCTTGGCGTGCGCGACAAAGCTCTCAAAGTCGTCTAGCTTGGACGCGTATGCCACGCTGCGGTCCGCCTGCAAACGCAGCCCCACGCCTGCCCTGGGTGGCACTGCCTGCCTGCCCAGCACAGGGCAAGTTTGCACAAATCACAAGTGTGATCATGCCTGGTACGGCTGTCAGGTGGCTGGGCTCGACCAGGGAGCACAGACATACCGGCATGCACCTCCCGGCCATGGCCGATTGAGCAGGGGTCATGCCGGCAGAAGTGATGCTGGACCGGCGCATAGGCCTCACACGCTGTCGGTGTGTGACCGCGCACACCCAGCCTAAATTCCAGACTGCGCTCACATGCACGCCGGCGCCTGCTTGTCTTGCGGGCCGCGCATGCCGAGGCAGCTCTGGCTGGATATGCTGAGGCAGCTCCGTTTGGACATGCAGCAAGGGGTCAGGTCCCGAGCGCGCCGCAGAGCGAGCCAGGCGCGGCGCGCCTGGTACAGGTGCTCGTCCCACAGCGTGGGCACGGGCGCGCGCCACTCGCACAGCTCAAAGCCCAGCTCGCGCGCCAGCACGGACAGCACGGCGGACTTGCCGCACCCCGGCGGGCCTGCCGCGCGCGGGGCCGAAGGTCACGGGCGGCAGGCCTGGCCGCGGCCCTGACAGTGCTGCTGCATCTGCCGCTGGCATGTGGCGCTCTGGATGCTGAGCACCGACTGAAGCTGCATGCAGATAAAAACAACTCCTCCCGCATGTCAGGGATGCATGCGCTGCTCAAAGCGTGATGGGCAAAGGCATGTATGGATGCACATCAAGACGCAGGCAGACAGGAACAAGTTGAGCTCATGACTCTATGGTAAAGGGTAAAACCTGCCTGGGGGGCACACACACTGACACTGTTAATGCGATGCATGCCGAGGGCAACCTGGGGAGCTGGGCAGCTGCATCGGCAGCACCATGGCGCAGCCCCGGGAGCGCACCGGTGACGAACAGCAGCCGAGGCACGCCACGCACGGCGCCCGGCGCGGCCTGCGCCTGCAGCCACGCGCGCATCTCGCCGACCTTCTTCTTGTGCACCACCAGGTCCTCCGCGCACATCGGCGCATGCTTCTCCACCCACAGCTCCCTGCCTTCGCAGAGGTTGCAAACGTTGCGCGTCAGCGCGTCAAATGGCACACCAATAGCATACCACTGGAATGCCTGCCTCAGAGCGCAAAGGTGAGCGCAAGGGAGCAGCCGGGAGCGACAAGCAGCACGCCTCACCTCTGCAGGCGGCACGTGCGCCGCCGAGTGCCACGGGCGCAGGCGCAGCGAGGCCAGGAGGGCCGGGGGCGGCCTTTGCGGGCGACTGGGATGCCTGCAGAGGCAGCGGCCCGAGCTTGTGCTGGTCGCAAGGCTGGGAGCTCTGCAGCGGCCTGCTGTGCCTGTCGTCCTCTGCAGGCTGCGACAGGCAGAGCTGCAGCTGCCCTCTCCGCTCCGGCGCAGCCTGCCAGAGCCCCCGCTCATTTAGACTTGCGACACTGCACAAGGACCCGGTGGTGTTGCCTTGTCGGTCCAGAGCTATGCAACACTCCTTGCAGCAGTGGCTGTGCCAGCCAGGGAGCAACGGGGCTGTACATTGGTGCGGCGTTTGTTCCTTGGCTGCGGTGCGGCGTCCTCGTCATCGGAGCTTAGCACAATGACCTGGGGCTTGCGCTTGCGTGACATAGTAAACTTTCATGCAAGCGCTCGCCGCGCATCTGCTGCAGCCTGCAGATGCCGCACTCACGTCTACGGAAGTCTGTTACTATGGTAACAAGTTGACACAGGAGGACCACGTACTGAAGCAGGGGCACACTCGATCATGTTTATCAGGAGACCCTGCTCAGCACGGTTACTCAGCACGAGTTACCAAGTAACCTCTGTTGGCCGGAGACGCAGAAGCAGAGAAGCTCATTCAGGACAGCCACTCTTGCAAGCTGTGCCTCCGGCTCACTGCATGAGGTCCACCACACTGCACGTGTATGCGGCTGCAGCACTGCTTCGCATTGCTCTGATTGTTGCGGGGGCCTGGCAAGATGCACACCTGCCTGTCAAATACACTGACATAGACTATGAGGTGTTCAGCGATGCGGCGCGCCTCGTTTCAGCCGGCCGCTCGCCATATGAAAGGAGCACATACAGATACACCCCGCTGCTGGCCGTCGTCCTCACACCGGTGCTTATATGCAAGCCTTGGGGCAAGCTGCTGTTCTCCGCGGCCGACCTGCTCGCGGGGCGGTGCGTCTGCGTCATACCCCTGCATTATACCAACTGTGCCGCTGCTAACCACCCGCGCGCCCTAGGCTGGTCCAGCGCCTCTTGTTGGACGTGGGTGTGGCGGCAGGCGTGGCCAGGGGCTGCACCGCCGCCTGGCTGTTCAACCCCTTTGCGGTGACGATATCAACCAGGGGGAACGGCGAGAGCCTCGTCGCGGCGATGCTGCTGCTGATGCTGCGGTGCCTCGGGCCAGGTCAAGCCCGCAGGCCTCCTGTCATGCATAGTATGTACCATCGTGAGCTTGCATGTGGCTGAAACCTGCGTCAGACGCCAGGCGCCCCACCGCGCACCGCTGCCGCGGGTGCGCTCCTGGGCCTGGCGACCCACTGGCGCGTGTACCCCGTCATCTACCTGCTACCCGTCCTGCGCTGCCTCCACCTGGCTCGCGCGTCGGCCGGCGCGCAGCACCAGCGGGGCGAGCCCGCCGATTGGCACGGGGAGGCCGCCAAGCCAAGCCGCGGCTCACCCACGGAGCCTTTTCGGCACGCGCGGTCGTGCATGGGCGTGCTATGGCCCACGCGCGGCATGGCAGAGTTCACGGCCGCGTTCGCTGCGGCCTTTGCTGGCCTGGCTGCGCTGTGCTACGCGGCCTATGGCGACAGCTTCCTAGAGCACGCCTACCTGTACCACGGCCGGCGCGTGGATCCGCGCCACAACTTCTCCCCGGCACGCTTTTGAGTTGCCCTCACCTGGTGGATTGCGAGTGTTTCTCAAGCACGCAGTCTAACTCAAGCTGCATGTGCAGGCATTCTATCCAGCCTACCTGGCGCTTGGCCGTGCATCCTCCTGGCATGACCGGTGCGGCACACGTTGCAGCACTGGAAGGGGACATCGTTGCATGCTGTCGGCATGCCACAATGATGATGTGTCTTTAAACAAGTGTTTCGGAGAAAACCTGTTAGCCATAAAAAATCTGGTGCTCGCAGTTGCGAGATGGCTCGTTGTGTCTCGCAGCAAAGGGCGTGTGCCCTCAGAAAGCTGCACTAGTGGTCCTTCACGTCGCCAAACGAGCACGTCTGGTATGGCAGTGTGGCGCAGCTGGCGCAGGCGGCCGCCGTGGCCGCGCTGGGCTGGCGCCTGGCGCCGAACCTGCCGCTCGCCATGACTGCTCAGGCCATGGCATTTGTAGCGCTCAACAGGGTGCGGCAACCCCCAGAGTCCCGGTCACTTGCACCGCAGCGGAACATTGAAAGAAAGACGTTAGGCCGTCAGTTTAATAAAGACAGCAGGCGCACCACAACAGGTGGTGTTATGGCTGCTGGCCTGGTGCGGTGCTGACGCGGAGCATGGGGCAGCAGGTGTGCACAGCACAGTACTTCGCATGGTCATGGGCGCTGCTGCCACTGGTGCTGCCGAGCGTGCTTGGCAGCTCCCCTCAGGCGCGCCTGGGCTCCCTTGCCGGCCATCTCCTTCTATACATACTGGCTGATCAGCTTTCATTTGTGAGGGCTAGGGAGATTGCGCATAAACACACCACGAAGTCTGTTGTCAGGACCATGGCTGCAGTGTCCAGGAACAGCCAGGTGTGCCCACATGCATGGCGCCAGCAGTCCATCACTACGTACAAGGTCTACGCCCGCATGGTTGCATGCATCACGAGCGGTTCTACAAACACTCGTGAAAGGCGTCTGAGTTGCAAGGCGCCTGAAGAGCAGTATTGCATGCTGAATGCATGCTGAGAATGATAAGGGAGCGAAAGCCCTGTGCTGCGCGTCGCGCCAGGCACAGCGGCGGCTGGCTTGGGCGGCCGCCGCATGGGCGGGCGCGCTGGGGCACTGGCTGGCGTGGGCGTACGCGCTGGAGCACGCGGGCTGGAGCGTGTACGTGTGCGTCTGGGCGGCCTCCCTGGCCTTCCTGGGCGCGCAGGCGGCGCTGCTCTGCGCGCTGCTGGCCGCACAGGCCGGCGGCGCGCGGCCGCGCTCCGGCGGCGGCGCTGCGGCGGACGGCCCTGGGTAGCTATCGTCCCCGCGCGCTCTGCGCTGTTGTGCTGCCCCATGCTAGGTGCCTGTATGGCCATGCGCTTGGTAAATGTCTCTGTTGGGGGCGTTGTTGCATGCGGCTGCTGATTGCGCTGTTTCCTCCTGCATGTCGCATGCTGGTCGCAGATGGACACCACATGCTGTAGAATGCGCCAGCAAGGGCCTAGCCCCAGGCCTTAAAGCAAAACTTGCACGCAAGTTTTTATTGCTTGATCATTGCAAACTTGCGGAACAATACCGAGTTTCGCAGTGGGCGAGTTGCAGCAGCAGCACGTACGTGCCTTCCATTGGCAGGATGTGCCGCTCAGCACCGCCTGCGACCACGTCAGGCCGACACGCAAGCTCTGCATGCACTGGCAGTCTGTATGTAAGCGCGGCTCGTACAAGCCACCAGCAGGCCTGGCGCAACCGGTACCGGTACCACCGCTATCAACAAGGCAGGCGTGCAGGACTGCCAACAGTTGACTGGCGGCGCTACAACCTGCAGGTGTGCAGAGAGCGCGCAAGGCCTGCCAGTGCTAGGACATACCTGCGTGCGCAGCGCTATCAGCAGCGAAGTCCTGCAGGTGCTCTTTGTGGATGACAAGGACTCTGTACGCGCAAGAGTCGCTGCCGGTATTTTCGAGCGGGTTGCTGACTGGTGCGTCCCTGCCTGCCTTGCCTGCGGAAGCATACGTGCACGTGGTGCCTGTAGCAGCATACAGGACTGTTTAGGCAGAGGAAAGGTGGGCTGGAGGCAGGCAGACCAGCTCGCGTGAGCGCAGGAACGGCTTTGGCCGGGTGCTCCTCCCCTTCACCGCTGGCGTGGCGGTGACGGCCGCTGAGAGCAGCGTGTCCACGACAGCCGCGCTCATGAGCCAGGCCGTGCAGCTGGGCGTCCGGCCCAAGATCTTCGCCCGCCCGGCAGAGCAGTTTGAGTATGCAGACTTTGACAGGCGCGCTTGCGCAAGGCACTGGCCGTTTGTTGCACCTTCTCCTGGTGCAAGCTGTGCTGTTCTGACCCCTGTTACAGAGTACGCAGACACTGACAGGTGCGCTTCCGCAAGGCGCTGGCCGTTTGCTGCACCTGGTCCTTGTCCAGGCTGTGCTGCCCTGGACCGCTCTTACAGAGCACAAGCTGGGTCGGCTGCGCAGGCACGACGTCCTGGTGGCGCTGGACGACGGCGTGTTTGAGGAGATGCTGCGGACAGCGGGGCCCACCGAAGCCGACCGCGCCTGGTGCGCCGCCTTGCGCGAGCGCAGCGCCTCTGCCCCCGCGCGGGCGCCGTGCCGGGTCCCTCCTCCCGCCGTTAGCACTGCCGGCTGCCGAGAGCGGCATGTCTGCCCATCTCATGCACCAGCTCCTCCGCCACACGATCAAAACCCGATCCCAGGCGGTCGAGACGAGCAGCCGCGGCGTCCGGGCGCTCCTGAGCAGAGTCGCGCGCCGCCGCCCGGCAGGTACTCGCCGCGCATGGCCACGCTGGCCGCGTTTGCGCCGTACTGCGGCCGGGCGGCCATCTCGCGCAAGGGCGGCAGTGCGGTGAGTCCGACGCCAATGTCAGGCCACAGTTTGCCACCCACACTGCTTCTGTTACCGTCCCTTGCGCCACGCTCCCAATGCTTTCACCAGCAATAACACGCAGGCGACGCCTCGGGCCGTGTCTGCGAGGGGCGCAGCGATCCCGAGGCCCCGCCCTCCATCATCGCCCCGGCGTGAGGCGGGCGTGGCTGCGCAGGTGCTGGAGCCGGGATTCCTGCGCATGGTGCTGCCGGCGCTGTCGCGGACGCTCGCGGTGACCGGCATCGCGCAGGCCGACCTGAGCAAAGGCGCGGCGCCCTGGGCGCCCCGCCCTCGCCCTGTGCGAGGAGGCCGCGCGCAGAGGCGGCGGCAGGGGCCGCGACAGGTGTTCAAAGGAGGTAGCAGAAGCAAAGCATGTAGCTTGCATCGGATGGCCCATGCGGCCGTCGCGCACTCAGCCTTGGCCCTGTGTTGAGCAGGCCGCGCGCGGATGCCGCGGCAGAGGTCGCGAGAGCAGCCGTTGCGAACGCGCGTGGCAGGCGCGGAGGAGTGGAACCCAATGGTGGAGAGCATCGTGGTGGGCTGCGCGGGGCTGGTGCAGTACCTGGCGGACGCGTACCCGCCCGACCTGCCGGACTGGGACCCGCTGTGAGCGGGCCGGGCTTGCCCGGACATGGAATGCCTGGCATGTCGCCTGAGTGTAGTGCTGAGAGTGTTGTACCCTGATCGAGTGTGCTGCTGAGTGTGTTTCATCCGAACGAGCCTGGTTTGCCCTCGAGTTCGCATTGTGCGAGGGTAGTGTGCAAGGCAGCCCGTCTGATCCACCTGTAGCATGCCACCTTGCGAATGTGAGTGCGTGCAACACTGGCAGTGCCACCGCGCTCTGGAGAGCATGCACGGTGATGTATGCGCACCCTATGCTGGTTATTGGTTGCTTTTCATGGCAGATAGCGTAGGCACGAAATCAAGCATGAGAGGCAGAATGGCGCTTGCATCATCAGCCTTGCCAACCACCCTCGACATGGTCAGGCTGTGCAGCCTCACGCACTGCAGCCCCCTGCGCACGTCAGCAGGATAGCACTGTGAAGCCACTAATGTAATTTGCGATTCGGGACAGGGCAGGCTGAGGTAACACACTGTGCTTGCAGTTAATCAATACACACCGGCGCCCCGGACCCAAAGCACCGCAGAATGCATGCCCAAACACATAATTTTAAGCTGTAGCACCGAAATGCATGTGCTAGTAGTGTAATGAGGAAAAGCTGCGCCTCGCATGCTGAGGACCCCAGAATCATCCCTCAACGGACCCCATTCTTATTGGCCGCCCTCGTGGCTGATCACGCAAGTGCGCCCGGAGAATTGTGTATATGATGGAAGGCGGTTCAGCCTGAATTGCAGCATAAAACCGGACGTCTGCCAACGGCCTTGATCCGCGAGTCTGCTGGAAGAACCGGCCGCAGCTCCTCGCTGCCGCCCCGCGCCGCAGGACCGCGGCCCCTCACACAGGCTTGGCCTTGGTGTGCTGCGCCAGGATGCTGGCGGTCTCCAGCTGCAGCTGCTCCTGGAAGCGCGAGAAGTCCTTGGCCTGCGCCGACGTCGCATGCGCCTGCGCGGGGCGCGCCGCGCTGAGCGCATCTGTAAGCGGGGAGCGACTTGCTTTGTTACATTGCCTCACCCCTGCAGGCTGTGCGACTGGCGCAGAGCAGACTGCCGCAGCTCATGCACCTGAGGCTGATATCTCAGCCTGGCGCTGCCCTGTCGAGCGCCTGCGCGACACAGGCAGGGGGCGGCCGCCGGGGCTGGGGCGCGGCCGGGGCCCGCGCGCGCCGTGAGGTTGAGCTTGACGGTGCCCTCGTCGATGCTGTCCAGCTCGCAGCCGCGCGGCAGGCTGTGGTCGATGCCGGCGCGCTCCTGCAGGTGGTGGCTCAGCGCGTCCTTGACCTTGCGCACCTCGTTCAGGTCGCTGGAGCGCAGCGTGACAGTCTTTGTGAACTGGCGCGGCGCCTGCGCGCCCCGGCGGCCGCGCGCTCCGGCCCAGCACGCGAGTCGTGCGCGCGAGCCATGCCCTGGAATGCGCGCCGACCATGCTGCGCAAGAGCTAGGCGGTGTATGCGCGCCGTGCGCCACCCAGGACGGCCTTTCCGGGGCAGACTGCCGCGGAAATGACCTGTTTATTGTGCTTACGGGCTTTATCGCGTAACATGCGCTGGAGGGCATGCTTGTGACCCTGAGCGCTGCTGATACTTGCTCGGGGCTGTCGGCAGCGGCAACGCTGTGCCATATGGTTGGCGCTGCCAGCAAGTAGGGGGCCCCGCACCGCAATGCTGGCGGAGGGCGTCTTGATGTGCGACTCGTTGCTGACGATCATGTCGGTGATTGCGCGGTTCGGGATGCTGATGGGCACCGCGCGGTCGGTGCGCAGCTGCGTGCGCATCATGCTGATGCTCTCCACGACGCCCATGACGATGCTGCCGCCGCCGGACGACTTGAGCTCCACGCGGTCGCCCACCACAAATGGTCGCGTCAGGTACTGCGGCGCCCCCCGCCGGGCTCTTCAACGGGCGGCCCGGCTCATCACATGAGGGCGTGCCCCGCCGCTCGCCACTTGGCAGCGCACAGGAGCTGCCACATGCACGCCAACATGTTTGGTGTCTGGTGTCTGGTTTTTGGGCAGAATGCCTTGCTGCCCAGGCGCATGAGCGGGTGCATCGCGGGCCGCTGCTCGGGCAGGGCGCGGACGCGCGCGGCCGGCTGCGGGCGGCGGGGGCGCGCCAGAATCAGCCCCGAGATGGCGTTCGAGGTCAGCGACTGCGCGCCGAAGCCGATGGCGACGCCGCTGACCCCGCCGACCGCCAGCAGCGGCTGGATGTTGAGCCCGAAGGCGTGCAGCCTGCCGCCCCGCGCGCGCCGCCGCGCGTCATTGCCGCCAGGACGCTGTCAGTCAAGGTTGACCCGACGCTGCTGAGAGAGCGCTTCTGTGTCGCGACAGCTGGCGTGCCGACATCATTGGCACCAATGAGAGCACTTTGACGTCGCAACAGATGGCGCGTGCGACTGACAGCCGCTTGCTCACAGAGCACGCAGACGGCCGATCCCGCTGCGCCAACGAGCGCTTGGCGCAGCGCATGCGGGAGGGCAGGAAGCCCCGCAGGCGGGGGCGGGCGCGCCGGGCCGCCCCGCGCGTCGGCCGCACCCGCTGAGCGCGCCGACGGCGATGAGCGCCCAGTCGGACAGGCCGCTCAGCGGGATGACCACGCGCTCGAGCCCCAGGGAGCTGCTCCCGGCGTCCTGCCGCGCCGCCCGCCGAGGCTAGGGTGAGATGCTGCGGCGGCCTCTCTGACAATTGAAGATCCGCTTTGGGCGGGCCAAGGCGAGGCGGTGTGCGTCCAGGGGCGCGCAAGGCGCATCTGCCGACAGACAGGAGCCGGGGCGCGCGGCGACGCGGCCGCGCAGCAACGCCTGCAAGCGCCGCTCGCTGCCGTCCAAACACACAGCAGCTCAACCGCCACGCGGTGCCATAGGCTGTGGGCGCGGCTGTGAGCGCACGCTGACACGGCTGCCGGCGGGCCGGGCCGGTTGCTGGCGCGCATGCCGCCCCTATCTCCACCCTAATCACCCTAGCCCGCGCCTGGTGGTCGCTCTGGATCTGCATGAAGATCTGGACCAGGCGGCTCTTCCAGCTGATCAGGTACCAGACCGTGAACACAATGGCCGACAGCCGCCACAGGCTCAGCAGCAGCGAGTCCGCGTTGAGCAGCGACCGCAGCGTCTGGTGGCACATGTGCCCTGCGCGGCGCCCCGCGCCGCCCGTCAGCGCCCGGCCCAGCCGGCGCGGACTGGCGCCGGGCGCCGTGCTCCGCAAATTGCGCATGATCCATAAGTGTCACCCCAGGCCTCTTGAGATCCGAAGTGGACTGGTGGGCAGAGTCCTGATCCGGCAGGCGGCTGCAGAGGTGGGCCTGTTTGCCGTGCCAGAGGCAGGGCGGGGCGGGCCGCGCGCACGCGTCATGTGCATGTGCTGCTCCACAACTGTGCCGACGAGGGGGGCTTGTTCGCAGCGCAAGAGGCAGGGGCAGGGCGCGCGCACGCGTCATGTGCATGTGCTGCTCCACAATCGTGCCGACGAAGCCCAGCTTGGGGTCCAGGAAGATCTGCAGCATCAGCACGACCGTGCGCGCGCTCCACACGAACGAAGCCAGCGGCAGCAGCGAGCGCACGGGCTCGCTGATCGAGCAGACGGCCGAGTCGAACAGCACGCGCAGCGGGTGCCGCTTGTCCAGTTCGCCCTCGTACCGCTGCGCGGGCGTGTGGCCCGCCGTCGGCCGCCCGTGCGCTGCGGCGCCGGCAGGCCGGCGCACGCGCTCTGGCAGGGGCGGTGCGGGCGGCCTGGAACGGCGCTGCACAGAGGGCTGTGCGGGCGGCGCAGTACACAGCACAGCACGCTGGCGTGCAACCAGCCAGGTGCACTCCCCTGGCGCCAAGGACACGAGGACGACGAGGCCCTTGGCATGGCTGGTGGGCGCGCGCCTTGTGCGCCGCGTCGCCAAATTTCTTCACCACGGCGCGGACCACCCAGGTGACGGACCACACCGTGGCAATCTCCAGCAGCCCGCGGCCGAGCACCTCCTGCAGCGACATCTGGCTCACCGCCGTGCGCGCCATGGCCGACCACTCGGGCGGCTCGCCGGGCGCCTGGCCGATGTCGGGCACCAGCAGGCCGCGCGCGGGCGCGCAGGCCCTGCGAGGACGACACGGGGAGGTGTCACCACGCTGCTTCTCCGCTTGGCGGGCCGCAGCGCTTCTGCGCCGGTCTCGGCAGGCCCTCCTGTTGCTGCGACGCGCAGCAAGCGCCTCCCCACATGACACTCCTTGGGGCCGCAGCGGCGTGCGTTTCCTGGAGCGTCCTGCCAACGCTGACTTTGCAGTGGTGCAACGCGGCGCTACCTTGTCATAGGTGCAGCGACCAGCAGGTTGCGCGTGCTTTGGGCGCTGATGCAGTTGCATGGACTTGCAATGCAGCATCAATTCCTCAGTAGGTTGTCCGGCGACGCACCTCCGCAGACGTGGAGACTGCCTCACGGTGGGAGCAGCACGCGGCGCCCTCTGCGGTGCGCAGTGCGAGGCATGCGTGCAGCCCCTGCCCGGCCCCGCCGCGCAATGCACACGCTGCTGCGCAACGCAGCGCTGCATTGCACCACTGCAATTGTGGCTGGCTGCTCTCAGATGGCCGCTCCTCCTGAGTGCGCTCCGCGTACCTGCCGGATGTGGGAACTGGGGATTCGAACTTCACAACAGCAGCTCGCTTCAATTTGCCCGTTGGGACTTGCGCCGAGGCGCGCTCGAGGAGGCCGGCCGAGCCAAGCGCTCGCAGTGCGCCGGAAAAAAAACTGTACGCCCATGGGGCCGCTCGCAGCTGAGGCGAGCCTGCCCTATCCTGCCGCGTCGTCCCTACGTGTGCCACAAGCGGACAGCTGCTGACCTACTTCGCTGCGCACAGGAGACGCTCGAGGCTCTCGCAGTTGACAGGAGCCAGGCGCTAGACGCAGGAGTGCGCGAAGAGGCCCGGGTGGCGCTCATCAAGCTGCGCGCCCTGGTCTCAGCACAGGCGCTCTACACCACTCGCCTGCAGGCGCGCAGACCCGTGACCTGTCACGGCGTCGGAGCTGCGTCTGTTTCAGTGTGCCAGCGCAGTCTCGGGGCTCGTTTGTCGCAGCCGTCCTCGTGTTTATGCCGCTGTGCCAATGCACAGTTTTTTGCTGAGCGCTGAGCAACGCTGCAAGCACACTCCTGATGCATAGCAGCAGCCCCCCCCCATACGTGCTACAGCCGCTGCACAAACCCGATGGCTGCTTGCTCTCCACCACACATACTTATCTCAGATTGTCAGTGGCAGCGTGTAGGCAGACGCAGACGCCGCGCGGCGCACAGCGGAGCAGCGCTTTGAGGGTCTCGTCCGCAGCTGCCATGCCAAGGCGCGCAACGCTCAGCTCTTTCATGGACGGCCTGCTGTCCCTGTGACACGCTGTGCTCGTTCTGCTCCGTCTGCTCTTGTGTCAAGCTAGCCAGCCTGGGCATTCTCCTGGCCCCGGCAGAGCACGTGCTGGCGTCCTGTCCAGGGGAGGTGCGTAAATGCAAAGCGGCTGCAGCTTGCTCATCGCATGCACCCATGCATGCTCTCTGTGCGTGCGGCACACAGAGACGGTGCAACACCGCGCTCCTCCGTACTTGATGTAGCCATGCAAGATAACAATTGTGAGCGTCCGCGTCTAGGTCAGTGCGCTGCGCGCCGCCGCGGCGGAGCAGGCCGCCGCGGCGGAGGCAGCCCTGGCATGCGCACGCGGCGAAGCGCGCAGCGTGCGGCAGGAGGCAGACGCGGCGGCCGCCGCGGGTGCTGCCAGGCACGAGCGGCTCGACGCCGCCCTGCGTGCAGCGCAGGCGGAGGCCGCGGGAACGGCGGCAGCGCTGGCCGCGGCAGGCGCAGAGCTGGCGGCCGCGCGGGGCGGCCGTGCGGCAGCGTCGGCGGAGGCGGCGGCGGCCGGCGGGCGCGCGGCGCAGGCGGACGCTGGCGCGCTCGCTGCCGGGGCGGAAGCGGGGCGCCTGCGCGCGCAGCTGGAGGAGCGGGGCGCCGCGGTGGCCGCGCTGCAGGCCGTGGTGCTGCGCCAGTGCCAGGAGCGGGACGGCCTGCTCGCGCGCCTGCCTGCATGCGGCGCAGATGAGGCTCCCCCGCTCGACTGTGCAGGTGGCATGGCGGGAGGTGGGAAGGACCCTGCTTCAGAAGGGCAGGGCTGCAGGGCGGCCTGGACAGCCGCCCGGCCGGGCCCGGGTCGGCCGCGGCTGGGCCGGCACTTCAAGCCCTGAGCTGCTGTGTATGGCATAGCAGCCGATAGACAGAGGGAGATAAGATAGACGTGGGCGTGTCATGTATGGACTGCTGCACACGCTGCTAATTTAGCAGTGCTGGACTTGCGCAAAATAAAATGACACACAGATCGTCAACTCTCTTGCCTCTGTGCCACACCGCACAGAACACAAGTCTGGCGAGCGCGGGAGCAGACACCACAGGTTAATGCACGGCCGCACAAGCGGCGCCGCCCGCCAGGCTGAACGCGCGCGCGTGCAGCCGCAGCGGCCAGGACGCGAGCTCTCTGCAGACACCCCCGGACAGCGCCACCGCCCCCACGCCGCGCTAGTAGCTGGGCACGGGCCGCGCGGGCGCGGGCGCCGGCTTGGCGGCGGGCGAGGCCGGCTCGGGCGGCGGCGCGGCCAGGTCGCGCACAATCTCCTCGAACTTGGCGATGTGGCGCGCCAGGAACTCGCCCTGGCGCCGCACCGGCTTGACCTCCGCCACAACCACGGTCTCCTGGCCGGTCGCGGGGTCCAGGTCGATGAAGAACTCGAGGTCGGTCGCCGCCTGCAGCGTGCCCGCCGCCGGGCCGCCCTCGCCGGCCCACGTCTTGCAGTAGCCGGTGGACTTGAGCAGCAGGAGCTGCCCGCGCACGGCGGGCTCATCCAGGTCCATGAGCGAGGCGAGCTTGCGCAGCGAGACCGCCGTGTACAGCTGCAGCAGCTCCTTGAGCATGGGCAGGTGCCGCTGCTCGTGCACCAGGCCCAGGAAGCAGCGCAGCTGCAGCCGGTACGCCTCCTGCCGCCGCGCGCGCACACGCACGGTCTGGAGGTGCCTCGGGGGCATTCATAATGCACGGGGGCATCACCCGCACATGCGATCTGTTCCGCGCGGCGTGCGAGCAGCAAACAGTAATGAGGGATTGGATGTCATTTGAGATACCACTCAAAACAGATCATGAAACGACGGCTGCATCTCAGCGCATCGTCGCAAAGTGCGCCACTGCGGCAGCATTGTCAGCGGATTTAGCGGCGCGTCAGCCCGGCGAGTGCTTGCCGGACACCCGCTCATCTCGTGCGGTCCAGGCCAGTCCCTTGAGGTCATGCACATCAGGCCCTTCCCGGCTGCCCATGTTGGCGCGTGCGACGCGGGTGCCCGCCGCCCCCGCACTGCTGAGAGACGGCCTGCCGCCCCTGGGCGGCCGCGCGCGCCTGGTTGGTGTTGGCGCTGGGCGCGTCCAGGTTGGGCGGCGCGCACGTCACGAACTTGGGGCACGCGTAGCTGAACAGCTCCTCGTATGTCGCCTCGCTGCCGCGCACCATCTTGCCCATCTTCTCGCCGTACCTGCGCGCCGCGGTTAGGGTACGGTTCCTCAGCCGCCTGACGCCGCGCCGTCCGGCGTAGGCACGACGCCGAGCCCCGACTCCTGCAACCCCTGGCTCTTGCGAGCTAAGACCCTATACATGCTTGAAAACCTTTGCCGGCATGCGGGGATGCCGGAGGCACCCGCGCAAAGGGCTGCCCGCACAACCATCGCGCTCAGGCCGCATGCGCGGGCGCAGACGCTTGATACCACCCACGCGCCAGCAACGCTGCGCATGCCAGCGCGCGCCGCGCAGCGCAAGCTGTTCAGCTCTTCAGCCCCTTGCGCCCGTGTACTGCAAAGGCCGCAGCGCGTCAGCGCGCCGCGGACCCTAACCTAGCCCTACACCCGCGCACTTGTCGCGCAGCGTGTTGAACACGTTCTCGTCCAGCTGGCGCTGCGCGGCCGGGCAGAGCGCGAGCGTGATGGCCACCAGCGCGTGCATCTGCTCGTTCTTCTTCAGGATCTGGTCGTACTGCGCGCTGCGCTGGTGGTACTGCTTCACCCTGCGCGCCGCGCGCGCGCCCCCGCATGAAAATAACGCGGCAGGCCCTGATGGGGCCACGGCAGGCCACCCCGCCGTGCTGCGTCCCATGAGTCCTGCACCCGCGATCGACCTGCACCCTGCGGTCATGGCAGCCATCGCCTGCACCCCAGGCGCGCCCCAACACGGCGTCACCGGCATTCCACTGCACGTATGCAGCAGCGCGCCGCTGCGGCCGCACCGCGCGACGTCGTTCAGCGCTGAGACGCATGCGCTGCGCAAAAGCATCTTCCATCGCCAGAGGAGGGCCTCCGCCAGGACACCCGAGATCAGGCAACGCCCCGCCGCTGTGAGCACAAGAGCACACTGCGCAGCGGCGCGCGGCCGCGGCCGCACCGCGCGATGTAGGTGAGCACGGCGTTGAACGCGCGCGCCGCGTCCAGGTAGCGGCGCAGCTGCAGGTAGGAGAAGCCGCTGTAGTAGTACAGCGCGATGTTGCACCCTGCGCGCCCGGGGCCCCCGCCTGAGCCTCCCAGCGCACGCGGGCGGGCGCCCCTCCGCGCGACTGCAGGACTCTCAGCTGCAGCACAACCTGGGCATAGCCTCCCACCCAGAGCAGAGACATTGTCGCAGACATATACAGCGCAGGCTCACGCCCTCGGCTCTGCCCGCCCCGGGCGGCCGGCGAGCCTGGGGTGTGTGCTTGAGACAATGAATCTGTGAGACCCGCGCTAAGCAAGGCGCCACACGACTGCCAGGCGAGAAGCCTGCCAGCATGCGCGAGGTGGCAGAGTGCAGCGCGCGCCACGCCATGCGTGGCTGAGCGGAGCTGGCGCCCGGGCCCCGCAGCTGCCAAGCCGGCTGCCGCGCCTGCGGCCTTGGGCAAGGGCAGGCGCGCGCTCAGGCATGGGTCAAGCCGCAAGCGCAGACCTGCTGCCCCCAGGACCGGCAGGCGCGCGCCCGGGCGCGGGTCCCGGGCAGTTCGAGGCCGGGCGCGCGCCGGCCAGCTTGGGCGTGAAGAGGTGCGCGCGCTGGAAGGGGTGGATGGGCGCGAGCGCGGCGAGCGCGCCGCCGTAGTCGCCCACCAGCGTGTGCACGCGCAGCAGGCCCACCAGCGCAAAGTAGCCGACCATGCGCAGCACGTTGCTGCCCGCCTCGTAGCCCTCGCTCTCGTAGAAGCGCTCCATGCCGCCTGCGCGCGCGGCCAGGGTTATATTCTGACCAGCGCGAAGCAGCCGTGCATTGCGCAGCACGTTGCCGGACGGCCTGCAGCCCTGGGTCTTACAGCGGGGTTACGTGCCGCCTGCGCGTGCAGCGGGGGGCGCTGTCACGACCCGCCCGTGCGAGGCAGCCTCGCCACGCGCAGTACACTGCTGCCAGCCCCCGAGCATCCGCACCCCGCGCCGCCCGCGGAGCATGGCAGGGCCGCCCAGGAAACGGCCCTCGCCTCCCACACACACTGCGGTGCATGCCACCTGCGCACGCCGGCGCTCGCCCGCCCTATCGCAAACAAAGCCTTGCGCTCGCAGCCCTCGCAGGACTTGGTACACTAGGCGCGGCGCGCTGCTGCAAATACAGCTCGGTGCTCTGTGCTCAGCGCTCTATGCTCTGTGCTCCCAGCCCCAGCCCTTGCAGGGCTTGAGCGCACCAGGCGCGGCGAGCTGCCGCACAGGAGGCATCGTGCTCCCAGGGCTTGCAGCATCATGCGCACCGGGCGCGGCGAGCTCGGCGGCGATGCCGGACTTGTCGGCCAGGAAGCGCAGGTAATTGAGCACCGACAGCACCGACCACACGCGCTCGCACTGCCGCAGCGCCGCCAGCTCCTCGCCGCCGCGCGCGGCCGCCTTGCCGCAGAACTGCGCCCAGCTCTGGAACTGGTACACGAACTCGTCCACCATGTCCCACAGCCAGCCGTTCGGCAGCTGCGCACGCGGGGCCGCGCGCGCGCGTCAGGGCCGGGGCCTCGGCGCGACTGCCCTGCACTGCCGCGCCGCTCGAACATGCCCTTCATCTGGCGCCCAAACAAGTGCAAGGCTTGCCGTATTGCAGGCGTGTGGGCACCTACGCACGACTCTGGCTCTGAGGCTGCAGAAGAGTGCAGCAGGCGAGCTTACGAGCTCTGAAACCGCAGATGGGTGCAGCAGGCGAGCTTACGAGCTCTGCCAACCGGACTGCGGGCGCACAGCGACACTAACAGCCGGGAGCGCGGGCCGCGCGCCTGCATGTTGATGTTGGAGCTGAGGATGACGTTGAAAAGCGCGCAGTAGTTGTCCCACGAGTCGCACCGCTGCTCCAGCGTCGGCTGCACCGTGGCGTAGAGATGCCTGTAGTACATCTCCTGCGCGGCGCCCGGCGGGCATCAAGTCAGCCTCCCCAAGACGCAGCCCTGGACACAGCTCACGCGCAGCACGGCGGGACTCGCAGCAAGCGCGCCTTGTACAGGAGGCAGAAGACGTGGTCATGGTCGACGAGCTCGGCGATGTACTCCACCGGCGGCCACGTGGTGTTCTTGTAAAAGCGCTCGCTCAGCGTGGCGAAGGACACCTCGTACATGGAAAAGATTTCTCGGATGTTGCGCTCCCTGCGCGTTCCACGCTTTTGCAGGGCCCGGCAAGGATAGCGCAGACCAGACGGTGCCGTTGTCACACGCTGCAACGGCACATACGCCCTGGCTATCATCCTAGCGCAAGGACTGGGCAGAGCAGCGCAGCCGTCGCGCAAGTGGCAATCCTGTGCTGCCACACTACCGGGCTCTTGGGCGCAGTGCGCATGTCTGGTGCAAAGTCTTGGGCGGCACCTGATGTGCCGGTAGAAGTAGACGACATACTGCTTGATCAAGTCGGGCACGGTCGTGGCGTAATCAGCCGCAGCCGCCATATCCGCTCCAACGCCTTGTGGGCTGACTGTACACGCTAGCGCTGCATCATATACGCACAGGCTCCGTGCGCACGTGCAACGACAGCAGCCCTTCTGGTCTGCAGACTGCTGGGCCGCTGAGCTGTGCTGGCAGGAGGCGTCAAGCTCTGCGACGCGCAAAGGGGACACGCACAGAGAGGAAGACAGGGGGTGTTGCACCGGACTTGGTGAAGCGCTTGGTGTCAACAGCCAAGTTAGGCGGCTGGGGTTTCGGCCTCTGATGGGCATCCTCTATAAGCACCACCCGAAGGAACACGTCCCGCAGGACTACGTGGCGTGTGGCTTTGCAGTACTATTGAGCAGCGCTGTACTTTATCCCCTTGTCAGTGGTTGACACCAAGCCAAGGCAGGTATGCCACTTTCGTCAAAGGGGCAAAAGTTTTGACACGAAACCTATAAGCACATGCAAGGGACCACATGGACGCGCAATCTCAGACCCAGTTCGCGCAATCTAGCGCCATATGCAAGGCCGCGTCACTATGTGACGCACTTCTCATCAGCGCATGTTTGCCGATTTTTTCTTGACCGCAAATCAAGGCATAGCATGCATGCCATATGGCATCCAGGACAGGTCAAGACGGCAATTTTGCAAACTGTTTTTGCAAGGCGAATTGCACTCCAAGCCTGGCACAGACAATGTCGTCTTTAGCCACGGAGCCACAGCCAGCCTGGATCGTCCAGGCGCTTGGGTTTGATAGCGTGCATGCGCTGCTGGCGGCAGGCGGCCATGCAGTCCATGCACAGCTTTCCAGAGGACCCCTTGCTTGTTGCAATGAAGAACTCGCACAACTGAAGTATGTGGCATTGTGCATACAACGGTTGACTGCGCGCCCCGAACTTGAGTAGCCAAGCGTGTGCCGATGCTGCCTGCATTCCATGCATGCGTGCATGATCTGTGCGAGCAGCAAAGTGCTGCAGACAGCATGGCATGCACATCACTGTGTCTACTTTGCCCTCAGGCAGCACTGGCAGCGTCTTTCGCCTCAGCTCTATGCGCCTCTGCACCGCTTGCACGGCAGCTTCATCGCCCTCTCTGGCTGCACATTTGCGCAAACCTCACAGAGGCAGTGCAGGCAGTATGACCTGCGGCGGGCTGCTCCTCGGCGGCAACGGCTGCATATAGCATGCGCATGCTGCAAACGCATCAGTACATCTCACGCCTGTGCCAGCGCCCTTACAAATACCAGCACCACTGCAAAGCACCACACGCTAGCCTAGATAAGACCCAGATCAAGTGGTGCAGGAACAGAGAAAGCACAAGCTCTCCTTCCTTATAGGACAACATCTTATTTATTTCTACCGAAAATGTGCATGCAACCCTTACTAGGGAAGCTTCGACCTGGACCACTCCAAGGAGAGCTAGAGGCATGTATTTGCAGCTATTTCCGCTTGCAACTGAGTGCTCGAGGCTCAGGCGCAAGCCTGCAGACCTAGACGCTGCCACACAGCCACAGCGTGCACAGCCGCCAGCACACAGACACGCACGCAGCGACGTCGCGCTATGACAGAGGCCGAGCTCCACGCGGAGCACCGCCGGGCGCTGCTGGCCTGGGACGCCACGCTGGACTGCGCCAGCCGCAACCTGGCCGCCAGCAAGAAGCTCAGCCGCGAGGTGGAGCAGGCGCTGCGAAAGATACGCGAAGGCCTGGGCGTCTTCAACGACTACTGGAACAAGACGCTGCAGGCGCCGGCGCGCCCTGCTCGTTGGCTGCGCGCTCCGCTGAGCGCGCGTTTCGGGATTGCCGGGCAAAGCAAGTGCACGGCTTGTCTGCAGGCCCTGGGCTGCCTGGCTGTCTCAGTGGCTAGGGACTGCGCTGCAAGACACGCGCAAAGCTTGCTCGCGACCACGGGGCGGCGCACACACCTGACAGCCAGCTACGAACTTCACACTTTGCATTGGTCTGAGCTAAGGCGTGTCTTTTGGCTGTGCAGGATGTCAACGGGCGAGACAAGTGGTTTCAGGCGCGCGCTTCCCCACACTGACCTGCACGTCACGCCATGGCGCATCAGAGCAGGTGAGCTGACAGCGCACACTGGCTGGGGTGGCGTAGGAGCTGAAGAAGGAACTCAAGAAACTACAGGCGCGTCTTCTTGACGGGAGTCTGCGTGGCATGCTGGCACATGCACGCAGCATGCTTATCTGCACATACTGCACGTGCAGCGCATGCGGGAGCTGGTGCGCGTGTGGGCCGCCGACCAGACGTTCCGCTCCATCTTCGAGCTGCTGGACACTGCGCGGCACCTCATCGAAACAGACATGGTGCGCAGTCCTGGCAGGACTTGCTGCATGCAGCAGACTGTGCAGTGCTGCGCAACTTTGATGATCAGGCATACATGGAGGACAGCCCCAGATTGTCTGGGAGGCACACGATCAGGTGACACCATAACAATGTTAAGCACGCAAGGGCCAGCCAATTTCGTGTCCACGTTGCTGAGAGTACGCAAGGCCCTGCATCACGCCAGAAGCATAAGCGGGCCTGCATGCACTACAAGTACGCAGGCAGCTGAAAACAGAAGCATTGCTGACCATTATTTGACCTGCAGCTGCATGCTTGCAGGAGCGCTGCAAGAAGTAGGACATGGGTTCACATTCTAGCTTGCGAAGCGCGTTTCCTTAATTCAGCCATGCAGGCATGCCTTCAGCAGCCACACAGCGATGCGCTCGCCGCGTGCGCAGGAGCGTTTCAAGGAGCTGGAGAAGGAGATCAAGATGAAGCCCTTTGCCAAGGCCGCCCTGGCGGCCTGCGCGCGCGACAAGGCCGACCCGGCCGCCGCGGCCAAGGCGGACGCGCAGGCGTGGCTGCGCCGCGCGGTTGCGACGCTCGCGGCGCAGAAGGAGCGCTACGAGGCGCGCTCGCGCCTGAGCTGCACGCAATCTTGCTCTGTGCAAACTTTCTCATATCGCCTCCGCCGTTCCATGAACTACACTTGAGACGGAAGCCGACTGCAGCTGTCTTTCACGCTGCACAACTATGGCCTTTTAGCATTGCCAAATGACCTGTTTGAGCTGATGAACATGGGGCGCATCAGGCAACATGGACAAGGGGGATTGAAGCCTGGTTTGCATATGTGGCATGTTGATGATGTTAATCCCGGGGGAGAGCGCACACGAGGCAGGCCGACCTGGAGGAGCTGGGGGCGGGCGGGGAGGGCAGGCGCGGCGGCAAGCCGCTGCCGCGCGCGCTGGAGCTGGAGACGCTAGAGCGCCGCCACGCGCTGCACATTGCGCGCGTGGAGCAGGTGCTGCGGCTGCTCGAGAATGACCAGGCGCGCCATGGCGCAGTACGCGCACGCACTCATAAGAACGGGCATTGTCCCTGTCTTCTGCCACAGACATGCGCAACCTCAAGGTGAAGCTGTGCTGCAGGCTGACAGTAAGTCAGGTTGCAACCCCAAGAAGCAGATTGCAGCTCCTGGCTAAGGAGATAAGCCTCGCATGCCTTGCGTTCCTGACAGTGTCTGGTATCGGTACGAGGTGTGAACTGGTGGATGCAGGGCGTCACCATGCAAGCAGCCGCGCAGGTGAAGGCGGAGGACCTGGACATGAACCTGAAGGACAGCCTGGAGCACTACCTGGAGTGCGCGGATGACCCTGACTTTGTGGAGGCGCGCCGCACCCTGCAGACCTGCCGCAGGCACCTGACTGCAGCAGGCTGGATGCGCGGATGACCCCGACATCGTGGAGGCGCGCTGCAGCCTGCAGCGTTGCCACAGGCACCTGGCTGCAGTTGTCCCAAGACAGCGTGCACTCTGCCTGCATGCCAAAGCACTCGCTGGGTGACCTGCGCCTTGCTCCTTGCAGACTCGAGTCGGGCTGCACTGACATGCCATGGCCGCCACACGGCATCACACCACACTGCATCTGCCGCGCGCAGGATGAGATGATGTACGAAGGTCTGCCGCTGGCAGAGTGTGCGGACGTGGGCACCATGGCCGCTCACGCCGCCGGCCGTGATGCGGCCACCGCGTCAGACTCCGGCGTGAGCGACCAGGCGCGCGCGTTGCGCGTGCCCCTCACCCCCTCGCGCCATCCCCTCTTGCAGTGCTGTGAGGGCTCGCTAGGCAGTTATGACAACATGCTAGAAAGCGTTAGAGCATGGAAGCATGAGAGAGTGGCGCATGACGCAGCGTAACTTGACCGGCAACTTCTGTCTCGGAAAAGGCATACGCTGGTCCCGAATTGCATGCAACTGGGGAAGCAGAGCACTGACTCACCAAGGTCAGCGCCGACCAAGCACGCTTGGCTAACAGGGCTAACCTGACAGCAAGCGCAACAGGAGGACTCTCCAACTGGCCCCCGCCTTTGGCGGAGCGGCACGCAAGAGGCTGGTGGCGTCAGGGCAGCGCTGACGGCGGCTGACGAGCGGGGCAGGATCAGAGCTGCACGCGGTGCGACTTTACTTGACATTGCGCTCCCGCGCTCATGTGACGGGTGTCTGCTGAGCATCGGCACACGCTGACTGCAGCGCCTCCCAGCTAGACCTGTCGAAAGATGTGATGGGGTGGCAAGTCAAACTATGCGCATACCCCACGTTATTGAGTATGGTTGACATGGCACCGAGACCAGGACGTGACAGAGAGTAGCGTGACACGGGAGCTCTCATGGCAAGCTTGGTTCAGCATACCCGCGCCCACTTGCGCTTCGCACAGCCCCATGGTCTGCATCCACAGCCCTGCCAACCAAGGTTTGCCGGCGCGCCAGACCCCGCGGGCGCGGCGAAGGCCAAGCCGGCGCGCAAGCAGGCCGGGCGCGCGCGCGCGCAGCCGCCGAGCGGCGCGCCGACCGCGCGCCTCCTGCCCATCCGCGCCGCGCGCGCCGCGCCCGACGCGGCCAGCGCCAGCACCCCGCCGCCCGCAGGCGCGCCTCCTGCCGGATCACGCATGTCACCTCACCTGTGCCGTGCGCCACTGCAGGATGCATCGGGCGTCAGTGAGCGCGTGCGCCGCACTTGCTACAGCTCACCGCTCACACGCGAGAGCCGCCCAACATGGCATCTGGCTTACACGCCAGAGCCGCTCACTGTGCAGGCCAGCTCCGCGGCGTAATGCGCTCGATGAGCGAGGCTGGCGGAAGCCATGTCGTGCGCACTCTGGGCGCGCAGGCTGGGCAAGCGCATGTGCCTGATGAGCTGTGCTGCCGCTTGAGCAGCAGGTTGAAGTTATGCGAGTGCAGATGACGAGCCATGCGCGCCTCCACCTTGACCATTCACGCCACAGGAGGCCGGGCCTGATGCACACGTCCTCTGGTCTGCGCAGGGCCGGGCAGCCCAGCGGGCGCGGCGGGGCAGGCGCTGCCGCCCACGCCGCCCACGCCGCGCACGCCGACGACGCAGACCGGCGCGCCAGCTGCTGACCTGGCGCAGCCGCCGCTTCCGCCGCTGCCGCCGCCTCCGCCGCCCGCGCCGCCATCATTCGCCGAAGCTGCACGCGGGGCTCCTGCGCGGCCGCCCGCGCCCCTGCCGCCGCCCCCGCCGCCGCCGCCGCCCCCGCCGCCCCCGCCGCCGCCGCCGTCACTCATGAGGTCGCGGCCGCTGCCGCCGCCGCCGCCCCCGCCGCGCTCCGGCAACGCAGGCCCCGGCCAGCCTCCAATTTCCGAGAGCATGCCCATGCACGGCGCAGACTCAGAGGCGCCGACGGGCTGGCGCCTGCACGCGCTGGGCGCGCCCGCGCGTGCCGGTGTCGCGGCCGCCGCGCCGAGCAAGGCAGCGGCGGCGGGGCAGCCCCAGTGCTCTGCGCCCGCCGCGCCGCCGGGCCTGGGCCAGCAGCGCCCCGCGGCAGCCCAAGACGCCGGCCCGGGGAAGGACCTGGGCCCGGCGGCGCCGCCCATGTCCAAGCGCCAGATGAAGGCGGCGGCAGCGGCCGCCGCGCGCGCCCCGCCGCCGCCCAAGCTCATCGACTGCATTGCCTGGGCGGACCTGGACACGCGCGCGGCCGCGGCGGCCGCGCCACCGCCGGGCTCGCCGCCGCCCAGGGCGCGGCCGCCGCGCGGCGCGGCGCCGGACCTGCTCGGGGGCCCCGGCGCAGGCGCGGGCAGCCCGGCGACGCCGGCAGCGCCCGCGCACGCGGGCGCCGCCACACCCGGCGCGCCCAGCAAGAGCAGCTCCAGCGCGCAGGGGCTGCTCGCGTCGCCCGCGGAGGGCTTCGCCGAGGGCTTCGCCGAGGGGCTCGCGTCGCCCCGGGTGCAGACGGGCGCGCGCCGCGCCGCACTCGATTTCCCCATGGACGCCGTGACGGGCATGCCGCAACGGCAGCCGGACTTTGCCGGCGACGGCCAGGGCTTCCAGCGCGTACCCGGGCCGCTGCCGCCGCCGCCGGGGCTGCTGCGGCCGCGCAGCTCGGGGGCTTCGGGGGGCTCGGCGGCGTCGGCATGCAGCCTTGCGCCGTGGCTGCTCGCGAGCTCGCCTGCCGCCTGCGCCAGCGCCGGCGGGGCCGAGCGGGCGGCGGCGGCCGCCGGGCTCTTTGACGACGCCGACATGGCCACGCTCGCGCCAGAGGGCGACCTCAACGCGCGCGGGCGGCCTGTGGATGGCGAGCGCGCCGGCGGCGCGCAGACGCTGTGGGGTGCGCGACCAGCTCTGAGCTGTAGGGCTAGGGTAGGCAGGCAGCCGGAAATCGGTCATGGTGAGCATATGGTGCGGGCCACTGCGCCGCATGCCTGCACGGCCTCATCGCCGCGCCGCAGTGCTGTGCTAGGTGTAAAGCATGCCAGGGCGCCTGCGCCTGTTTGTGGCTGGTGACCTGGCGAGCAATCATTGCGCTCCCCGATCTGCCAGGCTCACAGTACTGTGCACGTCTCCTGACTGTCTCCTGACTGCATGCCTGCACGTCCTGACAGACGCGCTGTACGCCTCGGCAGCCCTGGGCGCGGCGCAGCCGCTGCCGGGCAGGCACGCCTACGAGTCGGACGGTGCGCCTGCTGCTGCCCACGTGGGGCAGGCCACGCGCGCGTCTGGCGCCCATGTGTTGTGCGCCATAAGGAGCTTGTGCAACCTGCCTGTTTGACCAACACAGTTTAATCTTACTTTTTCACCATTTCATCTGAATGGCGGTGAGGCATCTGCGCTTCTTAGCCACCTCGGTCGGCAGGCGCGATCAGGCCGGGCCCCGACCGGGGCGCGCCGGGCGGCCTGGCATCCCGCAGCGTCACGCTGGAGCTGGAAGGCGCGCTCGCAGACCCTGGCAGGCTCTTTGCTAACCTGTGCCCTAAGCCCTATAGGGTTGCCGGGCGAGTTGTCCGCAGCTTCCAGCGCCTGGCTGGTCAAGCCCGTCTAATCTGTGATCTGAGGCATAAGACATGCGGGCATGCGGGTGCGCTCGCGCTTGAGCCTCTGCGAGCTTGTCACGGCCTCACGCGCGGGCGGCAGCCGCCTTGGCGGCCGCCGAGGGGCGCGCTGGCGGCCAGGCCGGGCACCCGCAGCCGCAAGCCCGCGCGCCGCTGCAGGAGCTGCGCCGCGCCGCCAACCATGCACCGCCGGGCACGCGCGCGCTGTCTGTCCGGCGGGGCATCATGCGCAACCTTGCGCGTCATCACGGGCACATGTATCTATGCGTTGATGTATTTGTTGGCAGCAATTGTTGCAGAACAGTGCAACACTTCTGATGCGTGGCAAGGATGCAAGGCGCCGTGCCACCCTCGCTCAGGTTGTGTGGCGGGGTGCAGGCCTGGCGCAGCCGGCCGATGCGGCGGCGCGCGCAGCCAGCTGCCTGCACGAGCAGGCGCACGTGCTGCGGCCCTCACGCTGCTTCGAGGCGCTGCCGCCCTTCACCATGGTATGAGCCCTGGTCCTGACGCACACTCAGCAGGAGGTTCAGCACCTGCCGAGTGGTGTTGGGTGTTGCCTTTCCTGAACCATATCAACAACAACAGAGAGCGGTACTCGACAATGCAGGCCCTACATGTTTTGCCAGACGCAAGCGGCCAACACAGATCACCAGTCCTGGGAACGCACTTGCCACAATGCCGAGCGCGCTTCAGACCTGACACGCCGCCACCGCCTGCTGGACGATCCGTGACGTTGCTTTATGTTCAGGAGCCGTCCGCGCCAGACGAGCTCCACGCCGCCACGGAGCGCTGGCTGCAGGAGCAGCCGCGCGCCGGCCGCGACACGCTGGCCGCGCTCGCTGCGGCTGCCGCAAGCATGTGTGCAGCTGGCCAGTGCCTTGCATGTGTCATGCATGTCTTCCCACCATGTGGCACCGCTTCCCGCCAGGCGTGCCATTGGAAAGATGCCTTGTTGGCGGCTCTCGTTCTGCTAATCTGCATGGGACCGAAACGCCTGATTGCAGCGAGCAGCCGTTCTCTGTGTTGCATGTCCTCATTGCAGCGAGCAGCGGCGTTGTCGTCCTCCATGTTGCACGCTTTTGCTGCCATTCCGTGGACGTATGCATGTGCTCAGGCGCATGCTGCCCATGCTGACAAATCTCAAGCCACTGGACGAGTGGCAAATGATAGCACTGTTCTCCGCCGCGCAGGCCCCTGGACTCGGACAGAGCGTACGTCGCCTCGGACGCAACGGCGCAGCGCTTTGCGGCCGGCGAGGCCATCAGCGTGCGCGAACACCTCCGCCCGCGCACGCCAATGGCTGCCACGTTCGGCGTTGCGCCCGCCAGCTACCCGTCGCACCCGCGCGATGTGCCGGTGCGGCCTCCGAGCGGTAGCCTGCTTGGCTTGCGGCTCTAACCCAACAGCACACCTTAAGTGAGCGTTGACTCGCGATGACGAGCGGTGCAATGCTCTGCAGTGTTTCCCCACGCCACCCTACCCTACTCGCTGCAACCTGCACAAAGCACATTGCTCGTCTGGCCTATTGAACCGACTCCTAGGCCGCACGCGTCCTGCCTATAAGAACATGGTCCCAATGCAGCGGCACAGCGCAGGCTCTGCATCATATTGCTCAACGCAAACATGCGTGCTGCGGAAGGTGCCTGACCTGGTGCTGCCCGCTGACTGGTGCGCAGGCGGTCGTCGACGCGCCAGGCTTCTTTGAGTTCGTCGGCGCAAAGATGGGCGCCAAGCCCGACATGCTCTTCTTCGCGTTCTACTGCCAGCCGGTGCGCGATCCCTAGCCCTAAACCTATTGGCGCAAAGATGGCGCCAAGCCCAACATGCTCTTCTTCGCGTTGTACTGCCAGCCGGTGCGCGCTGCTCGGGGTAGGTACAGGGGTATCTAACCTATACCCTACCCTAGTGACCCATATTGCAGCGTGCATGTGTGCGCCATGAAGCATTGCGCACATGCTCGCTGCACCAGCACCCCTTCGGTGCATGCTGTCTCGGCCTTGGTTCCTAGCTGCACACCTGGTGTTTTTGAGCGCTGCACTCAGAGGCGTTCTCGCAGGTTCCTAGGTGTTGGGAACGACCCCAGCCTTATGCAGCGGAGCTGTCATCCCCGCCCCACATGCATGGTGGAGTTGTCATATCTTTTACGCTTGGAAGAAGACCACAAGTGAAGGCAAGGTTGTCATGAATCTGCCTCGTACACCCTGCAACGCTCGACGCCTAAGGCATGCCTTTGCAGCCAGTCCCGCGCTAAGGCGCTCGCGGCCGCGCGCAGGGCACCAAGCAGCAGGCGGCGGCGGCGACCGCGCTGCACAGCCTGAACTGGCGCTACCACGCGGAGCGCCGGCGCTGGTACCACTGGTCGCCCCAGTCGCCCAGCGCGCCGCAGGTCCCCCCGCGAGGCCCCCCTTGTTGCCCGCCCGCCCCCTGCCTGCTGAGCGCCTGCGCCGCGTGTCGGCGAGCGGGCGCCCTTGCAGCGCGCATCGCAGCCTGGCAAGCGCAGGCATGCAAAGCACCTGAGCCGGCATGCTCTTCTGGACTTGCCATGTGGATGCAGGGCGAGCTCTTGCTGGCCTGCCTGCGCGCTTGCGCGGGTCTGCTCGTGACCCGTCTGCCGGGTGCATGCTGCTCCACTCCGCCGCGCCGCTGTCCCAGGCTCAGGCCGCCTGGGGTCCTTCCAATCACATGTCCCATACCCTGTCCGCTGCATGCAGGGGCGCCTGCAGTACTGGGACGAGCGCCTGGGCGCCAAGGGCGGCTGGTGCGCACACCCCTTGCAGGATGCATGACACAGGATCTTTCAAGAGCTCCAGGATCTCTCTCCTGCCGACGCGCGCCGCTGCGCGCCGCTGGCGCCTGTCGGCCGGCCGCGGCTGACCGACACAGGTACATAGGATGTATACATGATGTACACAGGACACATGACTCATTTTCCTGGACCGGCTTTCTGTCTGGTGGATCCGCTGCAGCTCGCTTTCTCCGAGTCTGCAAACACACCGCTCGTGGCGGGGCAGGAGCATGCGGGACGCGCAGCCGGGCTTCCCCTTTGACGCCGCGCCCGCGCTGTGAGCGGCCGCCCGGCCAATCAGCCTGGCAGGGCCTGGTCATGACAGGGTGCTGTGCATCCCCGCCTTCGCTGTCTTGGCGTCCGTCCTCCTGCTTGGGCGTACAATGATGGACTTGATGAGTAATGATGCTCTTGTCGGCGTGCAGCAGGCAGGCCGTGTCTGTGACTGTGGTGGGGCCCCAGCACAAGAACCGCTCGGCAACACTAAAGCTGTGTCTGTAAGTCTGGTGGGGCCCAGCGTACACAACCGCTCGGCAGCGCTGCGGCCAAACGAGCGCCAGACGCAGCGCGGCCGTGGGAACACGCAACATCTGCACACTCGAACATTGCCTGGCCCACAGCAGGCCTACACGTCCAGCCCTAGCAAGAAGACTATTTGCAAAGCACACCTCCTGCTCACCTGCGAGCAGCGCCAAGTGCGCGAGAAGCATCATGCGATGCTCAATACCGCAGCCATGAAGTGCATACTTTGCTCTACCTACTGCTGGCCTACGCACATACAAACCAAATCAAATGCAAACAGGGGCAAATCACAGTCTTGTCCCGGCAGACCCCATGGCCCGACGGGATCAAGAGGTGCATGAATGTGCGCGGAGGGGGCTGCTTGCCAGAGATGATCAAGTCGCCTGAGACGCACAGCATGGGGGTCGCTGGACCGCAGCAAGCACGCTCTCAGGGACAAGGGATACGGCTGCGGCGTTGCGCGGCAGGTGCGTGTGCAGAGGGGCGCGGCTGCGGCCATGCGCGGCCAGGTGCATGTGTAGAGCTGCACACTGGGCGCCGCCCGGGCAAGCATCTCATACGGATTCATCGGCGCACTGTACACCTCGCGTCACGTCGCTTCACGCGCCTGGGCGCTGCTCGACGCCTGCTCTGCTTGTGCTTTCCATCGCTGCTCCGCTAACTGGTTGTCCTCAAATGCTGCCTGCGCAGCCACACGAGCAAAGTCACGTTGCACGGAGACTGTGTGGGCCGGCCAGGCAATGAAGCGGCGGGCGTGGCATTAGCAGCCTCCCCGTATGGAGCAGCAACACACCTCAATATACTGAGGGCCGCCGCTCTCTTCGCGGCCAGCCCGCTCGCCGGCAAGCGCCTCCGTCGAGCCACCGCCGCCGCCGCCTGCCTGCCAGCCCTGACCCGCCCCGCCGCCGTCGAGGCTGCTGCCGGCATCGCCGTCGCGCGCATGCGCGGGCTGCGCCTGTCCGCCGTCGGCAGCGGCCCGGCCGGCCGCCGCGCGGGCCTCCAGGCGCGCCGCGCGCTCGGACAGCCACTGCAGCTCGTCGGGCGTGGCCGGCGAGAGCGCCGCGCCCAGCAGGATGCCGAGGAGGAACACCATGCAGTACGCGGGGAGCACGTACTATGCGCGCAACATTGTGTCAGTCAGGGCTGCAACGCGGGTCGCGCGGTTGGCGCAGGGGAGCCGTTCGTTGCGGACGCACTGCTAAAGGCACGTGCCGGGGCTCTGAGAGCCAAGTGGAAGGGCGACTGCCTTGCGAGGGCGAACACGCGCCTTGAACGGCGTGCGCAGGCGGCCCGCCAGCGTGCCGCCAGGCCTGGCCACCATATGGCCCTCGCTGCTGAACTGCCAGTCGGCGAAGCGCGCGTCACGCAGCGACAGGCGGGCGCGCGGCTCTTGCTCGGAGGTGCTGTGCGGGCCCATGCGCTGCCTGCGCTGCCAGTGGTGCGAGCGGTAGGACTTTGTGCTGCGGACTGGCCAGCACATACAGGCCCATAACAGCACACAGTAAAGTGTCATTGCAACGTATTGACAGGAAGAGCGGCACGTTGCTGAGCCAGTACATCAACCGCTGCGGCACGTTATTCATGGCGGGGCTCCGCACCGCGGCTCGTGGAGTGTGCCAGGTGCTGTGATACAACGGACTATTGCAATACGTCAGTACTCGGCAGAGCGCAGTGAGCCACTGCACAAAATGTAGCTGTTCAGGCGAAACACCACGGCGCAAACAAGCAGCAGGCTAGCTTGTATCTGGCGCTGGATATATGTTTTAAGTATTGGTCAGTATAATACGGCTACACACGCAGCCGTAGCGCAGCTCTCTCAAAAGTCCGACACTTTTCCCGCTTGGTGGCTTTGATAGGGTGTTTGGTAGGGTATATGGTTACTACTCGAGTGAAGTTCGGCAAGCGTGACCGCTTCAGTGATCCTGAAGTAAAAAAAGCGTCAGAGCGTCGTGCAGCGTTTCCAACGACAGCCCTCGTGAAAACGAGAGTGCAAACCGCTCGTTGTGCTCCACAAAACAAACAACGCTCTTGTCAAGCACAGCAAGGCTGCTCTGCGGCAGGACGCGGCACTGCCCGTGCCAGCCAGGACCGCGGTCTGTAGGATGAGCAGCCGGTAGGCTTGCAGCCAGGGACCGCCGGGGCTGCGCTCCCGTCGGGGGTCGTGGTTTTTTTAAAGGCCGAGTGCGCCGGCTCTCTTCGTTTGCTGAGCACCGAGCCTCCTGCCGCAATGCATGCGAGGCATATAATATGTGCTAGCTATGTCTGACGCGCGGAGGTCGCGTGACGCAGGCCCAGATCGATCGGAGGCGAAGGCCGCGTTCAGGCAACGCCCAGGCGGTAGTTGGCGAAAGGCCGTCTGAAATGTCTGACTCAGAGCTGCGCGCGGCCTTCCGGCAAGCAGTCGAGCGCGCAGAGCAGTCCCCAGGTGCCCACGGCCTCCTGTGCTTGCAGCTGTGCCTGCCGCTCCCTTATGCATGCGCCGCACTGCGGCAGAACGCTGCTGCGCTCTCAGGCCTGCTCCTGCGCTGCAAGCCTAGCTCACGGTGTGCGTTTGCTGCTGCGCAGCAGGGCCTGAGGAGGAGCCCATCCCGCTCGTGGAGGTGCACCGCACGCCGAGCAATGGCTCCTGGCTCGGGATGGTGCGGCGGCGCATCACTGGGTCTGCTGAGGACGGCGAGGCCGCTGACCTCACAGTGCGCCTCGTCTCGCTGCCCAAGGAGCGGCAGTCGGGCCGGGGCTCCGCGCTGAAGGTGCGCGCTGTGGGCCGGCCCTCCCCCCTCAGGCTGCCGAGCCTTGCAGCAGCCAGGTAGTGCGTGGGTTTGTACGCGGGGCTCGGCCGGCTGTGCAGACGGGCTGCTTCGGCTGTGCAGACGCGCTGTTTGGCGGGCGCAGCCTTGGCGCGCACGCACCCAGGCACCCGTGCCAGAGGCGGCGTCACCTGTCTGTCCCTTGCTTGTGGCAGCGCACTGTCTTTGCCAGTCCATGCCTGCATTCGCCAGGGGGCGAGGTGCCTGCCAGGAGCGGCGTCGCACGACCCCCTGGGCCCCGCCTCTGCGGCGGCGCCGCCAAGCATGCACCTCTGCCGGACCGCGCTGAGTCCGTGCGGCGACGGCTGCGCAGGCAACGCTGGTGCTGGCGGCCGTGCTCCTGGTCTGGCTGGTCGGCCTGAAGATCCTGGACCAGCCGCGCTTCTCGCGCACGCGCGGCCACGCGTACGCCGTGCGCACGCTGGACACGCTGTACGACGTCAGCACCGGTGCGCGGCCTGGACAGGCTCCTACTTGCGCGGCGACGGGGTTGCAGGAGCTCGCCTGTGTGACAATGTGCTGGAGGGCAGCCGGGCATGCGCGTCTCCCTGCGCCTTGGCTGCGCGGGCCGGCACGTACGTGAGGATGCTGATGCGGTCATCTGTCGTCTGCAGTCCAGGCTTCCTGCGCGACTGCAGCCGGCTGCGGGTTCCCCTGACAATGCATCGGCCGGCGCGCAGGGCTGCCGTACGCGGCGGCCGACACGGCGCGCTACCTGGCGGGGCGCACCAGCGCGGGCCTCAGCAGCGCGGCGGCGCACCCGGCGGCCGGCCAGTTTGCGTCCTCGTTCACGTCAGCGCGGCGGCGCCTGCTCTCCGCAGTCGACGACGTCTCCGAGGAGGGCGCCGTGGGTGCGGGCTGGCGGCGCCGGCTGGCCGGCCTGATCGGCGGGTCCAAGTTCGGGACGCTGGGCGGCGGGGAGGCGGCGGAGGAGCGCGCGCCCGTCATGGGCGTGCTGGGCAACCCGACCACCATGGCCAACCCGGGCGTGCAGACGCAGGCCGGCGCGACCTCGGCCGGCGCGGGCGCGCTCGACTCGGGGAGCACGGGCAGCACGACGAGCGTGCCGCTCGGGTTTGGTGTGGGCGCCAAGGTGGGCAGCATGCCCGGCGGCCAGAACGTGCCGAGCAGCGGCGTGAGCAGCGGCGTGAGCAGCGGCCTGGCCACGAGCGGCACGAAGTCCTCCAGCGTCGCAATCACGCCCACATTTGAGAACGGTTTTATGAGCAGCTCCGGGGCGACGGGCATGACTGGTGCGACCGTCGGCAGCTCGGCGGCGACCGGCACAGGCGCAACGCCGGGCGTGAGCGCGGGCACCATGGGCGCCGCCACGGGTAGCACAGGCACCACAGCGGGCAGCCTGGGCGCAGCCACGGGCAGCACGGGCAGGACGGGCAGTACCGCGGGGAGCACAGCGGGGAGCACGGGGATCACGGCTGCGAGCGGATCGGGCCCGCGCTCGGTGCCGGGCGTGACGGCCGGCGGCAGCTCGGCGCTGGGCGGCGGCTCGGCCGTCGGCGGTAGCACGTCCACCAGCGCGACGGTCAACCAGGGCACCGGCACCGATCGCAGCACGATGCTGGCGCCCGGGCTGCAGGGGACGCCCGCGGCGGGCGCGCTCACAGAGCAGCAGTCGCAGCTGCAGCAGGCGGCGACTGGGCTGCAGGCGACGCCGGCGGCGGGCACGGTGACGGCGCAGCAGCCGCGGCAGCAGCAGCAGGCGGCGGGGTTTGCCACGGGCGCCGGCACGGGTGGCGCCACGGGCGTCGCCACAGGTGCCGCCACGGGCGCGGCCACGCAGGCGACGCCGGGTCCGTACAGGCAGAACACGCCAGCCAGCGGCGTGAAGAGCGGCTTTGCGTCGCTGGGCGGCGCGTCCAGCGGCGGCGCGACCAGCGCGGTCAGCGGCACTGCCATGGACAACTTCGCTGCTGGGCGCAGGCTGCTGCGGCATTAAGCACGGCAGCCTTAGGTACTTGTGCAGGTATAAGCGATGCTCAGGCAGTGGTGAGGGCTGCTGAGGGCGGCAGCACCGCAGGGATGCCTGTTCTTAAGTTAAGTTTGGAGAGGAACAATAAGCGGCTGAGGGGTGGCGCGGCATGAGCGCGCGCTGGTCGCTGCGCGTTCGCATGCGCTTTTGTGACCCGCCCCTGACAGGGTTTCCAAGCCCGGCCATGTCGGCCCCGGTGCTCCAACGTGTTTTGGCGGTGCTCACTTCCTGCAAAACCGGCCTGTGTCATATTGACTGCCCCACCTGGTCCTCTGGACAATTCCATGCTGCCGATAGCGACAGCTGTGCCATTTAGTCATTTAGTACACACTGATATCTGAGCAGACCAAGAATGTACCAGCCGGTCGCCCTGCTGGCGCCTCGCATGCATTGGTGTGGGGGGCGGTCGCTACTGGACGCTTGCATGTGCATTTCAACTCGTGTAAGCGTAGTGGTTCACAATATGACATCAGCTGCTGCTCCAGCTTCCGCACTCGGCTGAGCAGGAGATGACAGACCGCCAAGGATAGTTCATGTGGCGTGTCAACTGCAGGGGAGCTCACCCCGGCGCTGGACCGGGGTACATCACTGGAGGGCCCTTCCCTCAGCTCGAGCGGCTGATATCGAGCGATCGATTGCACTGCCCCTCGAGCAACATGGCTGCCACGGCGCTTGCATCGCAGCCGGCAGGCGCAGCCGCGGTCCAGCCATGCAGGCGCAGCGCCACAGCGCGGCCGTTCCAGCCCCGCGCGGGGCGCCGCGCGCACCTGCACGTCGCCTGCCAGGCGGCGCAGGAGCCTGCCGTCCTGGCAGTGACGCGCCGCACGGCTGCCGCAGCGCTCGCCGCGCTGCCGGCGCTGCTCCTCACGCCTGCAGGCACGGCGGCCGCCTGCTCTGTGCCCCGGCCCTGGCAACCTCGCGCTGTCCATGTGCCGGTGGCGGGTATCCTGGCTGTGATGCCGGCTCTCCAGGCTGTGATATCCTGGCCGAATGCTCCTGCAGCGGACGCGCAGCGGCTCATGACGTGCTGCAGTGACGCAGCACTGTGCGCTGTGGCATCCAAGCCAGAAGAGTATCGCTGCTTGTGCGCGTGTGCGTCCGTGGCTGAAAAGGCAAAAGTTTATGGCCATGGCCACTCCCTGCATCGGGTCCGCCCTGCGCCAGGTCCCAGAAGGGGGTGCCTGTTGTGCTTGGGAGCGCCAGGCTAAGCGAGCCGGACGGCGTTGGGGCCAGAGTGTACTGCCCAGCCACGTGCTCGCGTGCATTGGGACCGCGGCATGTGTACCCTGCCCTGCCGCAAAGTCTGCTGCGCTGCTCGCGTGCTCAGTGCGGCACGCTCCGCGCAGCGCGCGCGCTCATCCCCGACGATGACGATGAGGAGCTGATTGAGAAGGCCAAGGCGAACCGCAAGCTGCGGCTGGCCAGCCAGAAGGAGGTGGAGGGCGAATTTAAGAAGTCGGGGGGCTTCGCAGAGGGCGAGGCGCGCCTCCCTTGGGTCACACGCTCCCTTGGGTCACGCCGAGGCCGCCCCGCATCTGTTCTGCGCGACGACCCACGTCTGTGCAGAGCATGTTTGCTGCTCTGGTCTCTGGGACGGTGCTTTCATGTAGTGAGCCCTTGCTGCACTGCCCCTTTACATTGGCTCGCCTTTGCCCGGCAGGTCGTGGTAGTGCAGCGTGCGGTGAACAAGCTGGCGCGCTCGGGCGAGGCGCTCGCGGCCGGGGACCTGCCCACCGTGGCCGCCACCGTCACGTGGGTGGCCCTCCCGCCACACTCTTGCACTACAGTGAGAAAGGCGCCTCGACACTGTCCTCTGTATGTTGCCATGGTAATGCGGCTGATGGCTTTTACTCTTGGAAGCTGTGGACTCGCAAATGCACGAGGAGCACTCTTTGCTGTGCACTCGCAAGCGACATACGGAGCTGCTCACTGCCAGACGTGCGCTATCCTGTGGACACTGTGTCTGCAGCTGTGTGGCACCGGTGGGGCCACGAGGCAGGGCGGCAGCTCTGCATCCACACAATTGCAAGGCAGCGTGTGAAGTGAGCCGTGGCTGGCGCGGGTGCAGCAGCGGAGCGTGGGTGGCAGAGCTCGAGAAGGCCGCCTCCGGGCTCAGCACCAGCGACGCCGCGCGCGACTCCGTGGGGCCCGTCATGCAGGCGCGCGCACCCTTGGCGCCCACGCCTGTGTGGCGCCTGTCATGCGGCCACTTTGATACTCCCCAGAGCAAACCGCTTGGACGATAGGCTCTCTGCTGCTGCGGATTACGGGATTTGGCCAGCAGGCCAGGGGTACCCCACGCCTGCGCAGAGAAGGGGTGCGGGATGAAGGCCACCTGTGCGCCGGACGAGCCTGTTATTGAAATGAGTCATCCAGCAGCATGTGAGCACCAGAGTTTGCAACTAGGGAGGCGCCTGGCAGAACGCTGCCGCGCATGTGAAGTGCCTCAGGACAACCTCCGTGCGCAGTCCCTGACGCGATAGGCTCCAGCGCCCCTTACCACCTGAGGATAATGAGCGCGCCGCTGCGTCCGGCCCTGACTGCCGCTGACGGGCTGGGTAGCACCGGCGCAACATGAAAAGCAGGTCACCTAGCATGTACATGGTGTCTGCGCGGGCTGCTGCTCGGGTGGGGCCTGCGCAGGCCGCTGCTCGGTGGGGTGGGCGGGGCTGGGGGGTGGGGGAAAGGGGAGGACGGCAGCCCCTCACGCTTACATGCTCCGCGCATGCGCCGCCGGCCTAAGCCGTACCCTAACCCTAGCACGCCGGCAGGGCATCAATCAGCTGGGCGAGAACGCCAAGAGCGGCGCGCTGGAGGACGCCAAGCGCTCGTTCGTCACCTCCGTCTCCGCGCTGCAGTCCTGGGCGGAGACCGCCGGCATCGCGGGCGAGCTCAAGGGGCTGTGAGCGCGCCGCGCGCCGGGCACCGCCACGCTGAAGCGAACGGCCGATGCGGGCTCACCTGAGCTCCTCGCGCCGAAGCATTCTTTGGGAGTCAGCACATACTTGGCAGATTGTGTCTTGCTGTGCCGGCCGGGGGAGGCTGGTGAGCCAGCCGGGGAGGCTGGGCAGCGACGGCTCAGCAGCCTGTCGGGGGCGGGCGAGTACATAGATTTATTGGCGGCACCGGTATGGGCAGGCCAGGCGTGAGTCCCGGGTAGCAGGTGATGCAGGCGCTGTCTGCGCCGCAGTTTGTCCAGTTTTGTGAGGGGTGTGATTAGGCGCAGGTGTCGTGGACCCCCGCCCCTTACGTATCGTCCATTGAGTGGTCTGGTTTGAGCTACAGGCAGTGAGGCCTGGGTATGATCATTCTGAGGCGGGTGGGGGTGTGAAGCCGGGCCATCCTTCAGTGCGGCGGTAAGCACAGTATGCTAGTATCAGGCGCAAGCATTGTGCTCACACTGTAAGTATTCCAGCAAGTGCTCCAGGTCCAGCCAAACAGAGGCGGCGGCGGCAGCTCCAGCCGCGACTGCCAGCACGCAAAGCTTGAGCCTGCAGGCGCTGCAGCGATGGCGCGCCAGGCGACCTGCTCACTGCAGCTTGCCGCCCAGCCAATGGTACCGCTCATGGGTCTGTTTCCCGAGGCAGACAAGCTGCACTTGTGTCAATGCTAAGCCGAGCGGTGGCGTGGGCCAACACAGGACAGCGACTTTCATCCTTCCGAGCCCCTGGTGGCGACGGGCGTCATCACTGGCCGGTTGCACGTGCTGCGCTACGACCCCGGGGCTGGCGGGGCGCCCCTGGAGCAGCGCCTGTCGCTCAAGGCGCACACGGAGTCGTGCCGCTCGCTGCGCTTCACCCCGGACGGCGCTCTGCTCCTGAGCACGTCTGCAGACAGGTGCGCGCCTTCCTGGGACTGCCTTGCAGCTTGTGTTGTGCCCGCACGTCACCTGAACACGAGGCCACCCTCGTGCTTTGGACCTGCAGGAGCAGGAGCACCACAGCCGCCTGCGGCGCTGGCCACCCCCATACAGCTTCACAGTGCAAGTGAGACATAGGCGCAGCCAGGGGCGAGGCTGCAAGCGCCGCGCAGGTCGCTGCTGGCGGTGGACGTGCAGTCGGGCAAGGCCGCGGCGCGGCGCAGCAACGCGCACGGCGCGGCCATAAACCGGCTGCTGCCGCTGTCGGAGACCGCGGTGGCGTCCGGCGACGACGACGGCGGGCTGCACCTGTGGGATACGCGCCAGGCGCGCCGCGCCGCGTGCGCGCACCAGCGTGCCCCCACCTGACGGCGGCCTGCCACCGCCCGTTCCAGGGCCTCGCCAGCCCCTGGAGCGCCGCGTCCGGCACTCGGCGGCGGTGCGCGTGCGGCTGCTGCCATGTTTCCAGGCTGCGGCGCCGCCTGACCGCGTCGGCAGGCGTTGCGGCGCGTTGAATAGGGAGCGCTGAGGGCACCAGGTCTTGCCTCACGCTCTCAGCCACACATGCAGCTGGGCTAGCCGGCAGCCGTGTGCTGCTGTCCCAAGCATGCTGCACCACACGCATTCTGATCGAAACCAGGTCCACTGTCTTTGGTGCAGCTGCGCTCTGGGCCGGGCACCCTGCACCAGGCTGCCAGGCCGGTGCAGGGCCCAGCCTGCGCTCCGCGCCGCCGCGGCGCGAAAGCCCGCCAGGCCGCGTGACGGCGGCGCGCGCGCTGCGCGCCCGGCAGGCGGGCCCGACGGCCCAGCTCGCGCCGCACGCGGACTATGTGGCAGACCTGGCACTGGCGGCGCGCGAGCGCTGCCTGCTGGCGGTCAGCGGCGACGGCACGCTCTCTGTCACGGACCTGCGCACGAGCAAGGTCCGCCGCATCCGGCGCACGCGCGTGCGTGGGAGAGCCCTGCCGCGGTGCCCTGCGCCCAGGCTGTGGAAACAATGACATGGCAGCCGCCAGCCTCGGGCCTGCGGCATGCATGCATGTCAGCGCTCGCCAATCGCGCCAGCCACCATTGAGAAGCAAACCACGCTCGCGCTTCGACGCGCGTGGGCCCGATCGAGCGGCACACGGGCGGCACGGCTGAGCGCCGCGCGCGCCGCAGGTGCGCGCGCGCAGCGACACCGACGTCGACAACGAGCTGCTGTCTGTGGTGCTCGCCAAGGGCGGCCGCAAGGCGGTCGTGGGCTCGGGCGCGGGCGACGTCGGCCTGTTCAGCTGGGGCGACTTCGACGACTTCTCGGACAGCTTCCCAGGCGCGCGGGCGCGCGGGCTCGCGGGCGCGAGAGCTTTCCAGCTCCCCACTTCTCGCCCATTGCTGCGCGGTCAGCCGTGCGCCGTCGTCCGTGTGGCGTGAGCCCGTGACGTCGGCATGCTGTTCAAGCTGACTGTTGCAGCACGTCATGTATATATGTCATTATAGGGCTCCACAGTGCTGGGTGTGAAGAGCGTGCGGTGGGCGGCACTGCCTCTCGCGCTCCTTGCGCTGCCCGCGCCTTGCTGGTATGGTCTGTCGGCGTGCAAGCAGCGACCCACCCCGCACACCGCATGCCATCCCTCATGCGGGGTGCGCCAACAGGTCACTGTCAGCATCTCTCTCTCCTGCTCCATGCCAGGACATAATTAACAATGTCATACACGCACATTTCCTTCACCCTACCGGACACCTGCGCGCCGCCGCAGCTCGCTGGCGCCCGCCAGCTCGTTGCGGAAGGTGCAGGCGACCGCCAAGAGAGGCCGAGCGCGGCGGCGCGCGCGCGCAGGCCACCCGAGCTCGGTGGACGCGATGGTGAGCTTCGATGCGGACACGGTGCTGACCGGCTCCGCCGACGGCCTCATCCGCATCGTCGGCATCCTGCCCAATGCGCTGCTGGGCGTGGTCGGCGAGCACGCGCAGGCGCGCCTGTCACTTAC